>Ga0210383_10004258_pt1 | contig 12706 bp, 10 predicted proteins | sample IncBWC14OmetaG_FD_160072 | JGI IMG/M metagenome (GOLD analysis project Ga0210383, IMG submission 160072) | Forest soil microbial communities from Barre Woods Harvard Forest LTER site, Petersham, Massachusetts, United States - Inc-BW-C-14-O ...
ACCAAAAGTATTGGTTTCAATAATCTCCGCACCCGCCTGCAGATATTCGTGGTGGATGCCTCGAATCAAGTCGGGCTGTGAAACGTTCAGCTCGTCATAGGAGCGATTGATGAAAATCCCTTTGGCATAGAGCAGGGTCCCCATCGCGCCGTCGCACAGGACGGCAGATTGTTTCAGGCGCGTCAGTAAGTCGATAGCCATTCTCTTCAGAATACAAGAGGACGGTGGCTTTTGCATCTGAGGGAAGGCGTGACCTCTGCCCGCGAAATTCTCCGAAGTGGCTCTGTTATAATCCGGTTTCTTGCATCTAAATCTTTGTCCTTCATGCTCTTCGGAGTCCCAGGTTTGAAGAGAATCTTAGCTAGCATTTTTGTGCTCATAGTCGTGAGTATGACCATCATTTCCTGCGGAAGCAGCAGCTCTTCCACCACCACAACGCACAAGCCAAGCGGCATTAAGTTCCGCGCTTTCATTTCGAATCCTCTCAACGCCAGCGGGGCGAACGGCACGCTGACGATTTCGCCGGTCCTGAACATCGTGGATGTTCAAAAGGATCAACTTTCCCTCAAGTTTTTCGTTCCCTTGGCGGGCAGCAGTATCCAGCCGTCGCTTATGGCTCTGGCTCCGAACGGGAAGTACACGGCAGTTTACAGTCCGAACGGTAATACAGTGGCGATCGTGGACAATGCCACCGAAGACATAGCAATACCGTCGGGATCCACTATCCCTTTGGCGTCAATCGCTCTGCCCGGTTTTACCGAGAGCATGTTCGTCAGTAATTTCGCAACCGCCGCTTACGCTGCTGTACCTACGGCTCCGATTGCCGGACAGCCGCCCGGTGCGGTGGTAGTAATGAATTTACAGACCGGCTCCAGATCGGCGATCATTCCCGTGCCCAGCGCGCACTTCATCGTGCCCAGCCCTGACGGCAACCACATTCTGGTATTCAGTGATAACTCCGACACCGTAACCGTGATCGCGACCGCCCTGGTCGGCACCCAGATTGATCCCCGAACCTACATCAGCGGTTTCGACCGCCCGGTTTGGGGTATTTTTACCGGAAACAGCTCGGCGTACGTCTTAAATTGCGGAGCGCAATGCGGGGGCACAGCCGCAGGCGTTGCCATGCTCGATCTGGGTTCTTCGACTGCGGTTAGTACGACTCCAGTAAGCGCCGCGACCTTTGGAATGGTGAGCGGCTCTACTTTGTATGTGGCAGGAACTCCGCCGGCGAATCCTCCCGGAACCAACACCTGCATAGGGACACCGACCGCCGCGACCAGTTGCGGCAGACTGACTGCGATCGACACAGGTACGATGGCCGTGACAGGTTCGGCCATTATCACGGACGGGCTTCATAGTCGCATGCAGATGAGCCAAAACGGACAGCTCTACATTGGTTCGCAGAGTTGCACCAACATCAACGTCCCAGGCGGAGAGGTCCGCGGTTGCTTGTCGATCTTCAACACCAGCACTGGTAGCGTCGTAGTCCCGCCGAATAACGGAAACGTAACCGGCCTTCAACAAATCCCCAGCCGCAATATCGTTTATGTCATCCAGAACGCCGAACTCGGTATCTACGACACGCTCACTAACAAGTTGCAGGTACTTCCGGCCAACGGCTTGAACAACTACGGCCAGATTGACATCGTTGGCCAGCCCTTCGATGTGAAGTTTGTCGATTGAGAGCTTTCAGCAATGCGCACTTGCATCAACCGGGTGTTCGCCCTCGCCGCTCTGATGACGCTAATGGCAAGAGCGCAAAGCCCGGTCGGCACTACCAGTGCGTTTCACAGCAACCACCAACCCATCACCATTGAGCGCTTCGATCCCAGAAGCGGAACTTCGCACCTGGCGGTAATGCTGGTACACAGCGGTGCCGGGCCGGACGGCGATTGGCGAAAAGGCGGAATCGTCGAAGCCCTTACTGCAGCCGGATATTCCGTTTTCGTCCCCCATTATTTCGATGGTCCAGGGAAATGGATCCCTTCCGACAAGCCGGAAATACTTCTTCAATACATCCGAGTTTTGAACGACGCTACCCGCTACATCGCGGCGCAGCCGGATATCAAAAACAAGGGCATCGGGGTCGTGGGCTTTTCGCTGGGAGGATATCTGGTCCTCGCTCTCGCCGAAGAAGAACGCAGCCATCCTCCGCCTCTACGTTCACCAGAGATTAAAGCCGTCGTCGATATTTTCGGCGGCATGCCGGGTTTTGCCGAACAGCGCATGACGACAATGCCGCCGGTCTTAATCTTGCATGGTGCCGACGATGACGTTGTCGAAGTCAGCCACGCTTACGACTTGGAAAAACTGCTGCAGAAAAAGGCTATTCCGTACGAGATTAAAATTTATCCGCACCAGGGCCACGGGTTCACCGGCGATGCCCTACAGGATTCCAATAAGCGCACGGTGAGTTTCTTGTCCGCCCACTTGCACTGAGTTTGTTCCTGAAGCCTGATACGATCTCGGCTGTAGAAACATAGCTAGCTATGTTCCTACGGGCTCTGATGCTAAGTTTTTCTACCGCTCAGACTCCAGCACCAATTCATGTGCCCGAGCCTTCTCTACAGCCGGCTCTGAAAACGGCCATACGAAAGTGAAACCTTCGTACCAAGCCTTCCACTGGTCCATGTAATACGGGCTGAAGAAAATGCCGGCTTCTCCTGTCACTAGATTCAGCGTGGATTGATCGAGGTTCGCCAGATCTACCGTCATTCGCTCGGACGGTCCATGAGTTCGCGATACCGCTTTCACGGTATACTCGCTGCCCGATTGCGGCAGCAATCCCGGCCCCGCCCATCGCCGCAGAACCGGAACCTTGCCAAAGATTGGATGCTGCACCTCCACCGGATGAAATTCTCCCCACTTCCAGGAATTCAAGTCTTGCGGCGCACTCACGTCATGCGCCGGATTCACTCCGACCGCGGCCTCGACCGCATGGGCCAGAAGCTCGTCGTAGTTCGCATACGTGTCGGGTAGCCATCGCTTCGGCTGATGTTCGACTACGTTCTCCAACCAAACCGTGCTCATCATCCAGCGATAGCTTTTCCAACTGAGAGTGCTTTCCATCTGCAGCGGATCCTTGGGCGCAGGGCCCAGCTTGGGCTCAAGCAGCAAGCGGGTCAGCTCCTGCCGCGCCCGCACCGCGATCGTAGGCGCAGCTGAACTTTCAATCATCCGGCCATCCCACTGCCGCAGGATCTCCGCCGCAGCCTTTGCCCGGGCCGAAGGATTCTTCGCGTGGTCTACCGCATACACAAACCGCTCTCCGAAAAAGCGATCCAGATCCGAATAGATATCAGTTTCGAGCATCAACATGTCAGGCGCAGAAAACTTCTTTCCCGACTCTAATACGCGATAAATGCGCTCCGACCGCCACGGAGCCTCCCATTCCGTGCTGAGCGAATACTTGTACCCGTCCGGCGTAATCCGGCTGTTCGCGGTCGCGATGATCCCCGAAGGCGGATTGAAAACGTGGGGCATCTTTTCAAACGGAACATATCCCGTCCATTCATGAGCATTGTCGCTGCCATTTTCTGGCAGGCTGCCGTCACCCGAAGCCCGAATGGGAATCTTGCCCGTGGCCTGATAACCGATGTTGCCATCAACATCGGCGTATGCAACATTCTGCCCGGGCGCATCCAGTTCGGAAAAAGCTCGCCGGAAGTCTTCCCACTTCTGCGCCGAATCAACCTCAAAGAACGGACTGCGTAAGCCATCGTACAAAGTCCAACGCAATGCCAGCTTCCGCGTCTCGCCCGGAACCATGTCAGAAACGATCGGCCCATGTCGCGTCGAGGCTACATCTAAGACGACATCCGCCTTGTCTTTCACGTGGATCACTTCGCGGCGATGCTCCGGCTGCTTCCACCCATCCGGCGTGAGATATTGCCCCTCCGAGTTGAAGCTTTCAACATAGACGTCTTCGACGGTCGGCCCGAGATTGGTGAATCCCCACGCGATTCGCTGGTTGTGTCCCACGACCACATGGGGATATCCCGGCAACGTAACTCCGGCCACGTCAAAATTGCCGCAGGCCGCATTGCTACATCGAAGATGCGCTTCGTACCACAGGTTCGGCATTTGATGGCCGAGATGCATATCGTTCGACAGCAGCGGCTTGCCTGAGACCGTGTGTGTGCCGGAGACGACCCAATTGTTCGATCCTAAAACCAGAGGCCGCTCGCCAAACCAACGCTCCACAGGCGCGGGAATATTAGATCGCGGAGTCAGGCCCGTAACCGAGCTGTCCGTGCCGGAATCATCGTCTTCATCTTCATCGTCATCGTTCTCATCTTTGTCCTTAATCTCCTGATCGAGATTAGGCCGAGACACCGTCGGCAGGCGGTCGTGCCAGGAAGAGTTGACGTACAGATCCGCAGTCAGTTCGGGGCCCAGCTTCGCCAGGATTTTCTCCCGCACCAACGCATGCTTGGGGCTGGTGCTGAGATCTTCCACCATCTGGGCACCGATCAGGGCAGAGTCCTCAAGCGTCCACGATTGCGGCGAATACCGCATAATGCGAAATTCCAAGGGCAATCGGTCGCGATGCGATTCGATAAAAGCGTTTACGCCTCGCGCATACGCCTCGAAGTGAGAACGATCCACAGCAGGTAAAATCTCAATCGTTTTTCGCGCCGCTACCCTCAGCCCGAGGATTCTTTGCTGGCGGTCGTGCTCCAGATAATCGCTGCCAAAGACTTCGGCCAGTTCTCCCGCCGCAAACCGCCGCATTCCGTCCATCTGAAATAACCGGTCTTGCGCGGTTACGTAACCTTGAGCGAAAAAGAGATCATCGAAGGTGGCGGCATGGATCGTGGGAGCGCCATGGGCATCGCGAACCACCGTTACCGGCGCAGAAAGTCCGGCTACTCGGATGCTGCCGTCCAATTGGGGCAGGGCAGAACGCGCTACCGAATAAATCCAGATGGCACCGGCAGCCAATACCAACAAGACCAGGAAAAGAAAATAGAAAATCCATTGCGCCACCCGGAACCGCGAATGAGAAGAAAGCGAAGTCGTCGTTGTGGCCATGCGCAATCTGATTCTAGGTTGACCGGACTCGCAAGACAAATCTCGGGCAACCTTCCCGATTCCCGCAATCATCTAGCCTTGCAGGGGCGAAGACAGTTAGCTGTGGTTTGACGAGTGGCAGCGGCTTCATGACTCTCCTTCATCGTCTGATCGGAATCTGCTGTGTAGTGGCGGCGTTCAGCGCCTGGAGCTTAGGGCAGATGCCTTCGATCGCGTCCCCGTCAGAAAGCGTCCTGAGGTCATTGGGTGGCAAAGCGATCCCCTGAAGCAGATCGAGTTTGTCTTGGTCGAACGGTTCGACCGAGATCTTCTAGCTTTTGTCAAAGAACAGCAAACGAAGTATCGCGCGACCGTGGCTGCTCCTGCAGCCCGCGACCTTCTGACGCCTACGGAGGCGGAGGTTGTTTTTCCAGAGTTGGAGTTGATATTGGAGGATAGGCGCGGTAAGGAGGCGGTTCCGATCCCGCATGCTTTAAACCTGCCCGCTCATGTGGAGTGGTCTTCAGCACCCTTCTGAGACCATTTACTTTATTATGCCGATCTTCCGGCAAAGATGAGCTTTCCGAATTCCAGTGTTATTCTGTTCCCGCCGGAGCCCGCTACTGAGTTCCCATGCTGCAAAAACGCATCGACGATCAGCCCAGCATTTCGCCCGAGATGGTTCGCGAGGCGCAACAGCTTCTGCATCGTCATCTCAAGCGGGTCGGCCTGAAACAAACCGCGCAGCGCGACACCATTCTGCGAACCTTCCTTGAGACGCGCGAGCACCTCTCTATCAACGAACTGCACCGGTTAGTGCAGAAAAAAGATGTCCGCATCGGTTTCACCACCGTCTACCGGACCTTGAAGCTGTTGGCCGAATGCGGATTGGCTAGCGAAGTCGCCTTTCATGATGGCATCGCGCGCTACGAGCACCAGTACAACCGCCGCAGCCACCATCACATGGTCTGCACCGGCTGCGGCAGTTCCGTGGAATTTTTCTCGCCCGCAGTCGACGGACTGGAGCAAGAAATCGGAAAACGATACCACTACGAAACCACTCGCCACACCTTCCAGATCTATGGAGTCTGCGAGGATTGCCGCAAGAAGGATGCTTCACGCCGTCCGGCCTAAGAAATCATGCCTATCACCTGTCCGCAATGTCACGCCGAAATGCCCGACAACGCCGCTTTTTGCCCAGGCTGCGGCCGTAGAATGTGGGTTCCCGGCCAGGAAGCCGTCAAGCCCGCCCCGCGTCCGCCTGCCGTCAATATCCCCGCTGCGAGCGCTCCGGCGGTCGCAATCCCCAGTCAACCCAAGGACAATCTCTTTGCGGCCTTGGCCTATGTCACGTTCATCCCTGCCATTGTCTTCGCGCTCGTAGAACCCTTTAAGCGCAACCGCTTCGTGCGGTTTCATGCGTTTCAGTCCATCTTCCTGACGATTGCCACGATCCTGATCGCAATCGCGATGCGGATTCTCTATTCCGTGCTCACGCTCATTCCCATGGCAGGATATTTGCTGGCTTGGCTGTTGATAGCCGTGATCGTCCTCGGCTGGGGAATTCTTTGGCTCGTGCTGCTCGTAAAAGCTTTTCAGGGCGAAACCTTCAAGTTGCCGCTGATCGGCGCCTTGGCGGAGCGGCAGGCAGGCTCTTAGCCCGTAGACAGCGGGGACTCGACCCTCCGTGCCAACCGGCATTCCTATTTGCTTTTGATTCGGGCCCGGTTTCGGGTAGTCTGTCTGATCTGGCTGGGAGGGTAGACACGCTTGAGAGTTCGGGTTTTCTATCACGACAAATGTTTCGACGGCGCGTCCTCGGCCGCGCTTTTCTCCCGTTTCTATCGCGAACGCATTCGCGGCGACGTCCAGTTCGTTTACTCCGGCTTGTTGCATCGGGCGGGAGCCCTGTTCGATGAAAACAATTTTGATGGCGACGAGAACGCCATCGTCGACTTCAAGTACTCCAGTTCGCCCAAGATCACCTGGTGGTTCGATCATCACGAAAGCGCGTTTCTCTCGCCCGCCGATGCCGCTCACTTCGAACAGGATCAGAGCAACCGCAAGTTCTACGACCCGGACTTCAAATCCTGCACCAGCTTCATCGCCACGATCGCCGAGCAGCGCTTCGGTTTCGATCCCAAACCCGTCGCCGAACTGATTCACTGGACCGACATCGTCGATGGAGCCATGTATCCCGACGCGCGCACGGCTGTCGAAATGAAAGCTCCAGCAATGAAGCTGACCATGGTGATCGAATCGAATCAGACGCACGATTTTGTCCCTCGTCTGATTCCTCTTCTTGCCAGCAGGCCACTGGCCGAGATCATCGAAGAGCCCTTTGTCGCATCGCTCCTGCCGCCGCTTCTGGAGCGTCATCAGAAGTCCATCGCGATCCTCGACGAACGCACGGAATCGAAAGACGGGACGTTATTCTTCGATGTCACTGACCACGAACTCGAAGGCTACAACAAATTCGTTCCCTACTATCTGCATCCGGAATCGATTTACAGCGTGGGCCTGAGCAAGAGCAGTTTCCGGGTTAAAGTTTCCGTGGGATCGAATCCCTGGGCTCCGTCGGAGCCAGTCGTGAATCTGGCGAAGATCTGTGAACGTTACGGCGGCGGTGGACACGCGCGGGTCGGCGCCATCTCGTTCGATGTGACCAAGCTGGAAGCCGCCCGCAAAGCCGCTCACGAAATCGTGGAGGAGTTACGCGCCGCGGTGCGTGCTCAGGAAAAATAAAGCAGCAATCTCCGTGTCGCCACCTTCCACGTCCGCTCCCGTCCTCCGAACCGAACACTTGGGCCGGGCGGTCAGAGACAAAGTTCTGGTCGAAGATGCCACCTTCGAAGTACGAACCGGCGAGGTGCTTGCCATCGTGGGTCCGAGCGGCTCGGGAAAGTCTTCTTTACTCCGGCTGCTGAACCGCCTCGACGAGCCCACCAGCGGAACCGTTTACGTCGAAGGAATTGATTACCGGCACATCGCGCCCCGCGAGTTGCGCCGCAAGCTTGGCATGGTGAACCAGCGTCCTTACCTTTTTCCGGGCACGGTAGAAGACAACTTGCAATTTGGCCCTTTGCAGCGCGGAGAGAGTTTATCGCACGACGTCATCGAGCAACTGTTGTCTCGCGTGGGCCTGAAAGGCTACGCCAGCCGCAACGTCGCGAATCTTTCCGGAGGGGAAGCGCAGCGCGTCTCCGTAGCTCGCACCTTGGCAAATTCTCCGCTGGTCCTGCTGCTCGATGAACCTACATCCGCGCTCGACGAAACCTCCAAGCTGGAGGTCGAGTCCTCCATTCAGAACGTAGTGCACGATCAGGGACTGACTTGCGTTCTGGTTACACACGATACTGCGCAAGCAATGCGGCTGGCTGAGCGGGCCATATTGCTTGAGGCAGGACGCATCGTTCGCACCGGGCTCATTCACGAGGTGTTGCATGCTTAAGTATTTCTCCGCCAACCAACTGTATCTAGGACTGGAGCAGGCCTTGATCGCGGCTGCCGCAGCCATGCTGGTCGTTCTACTGGCGCGCAAACGTGGCATTCACCTGGAGCGCGAGGCGCTGATCGCGATGGTTCGCGGCCTGGTGCAAATTGTTGCCGTCGGTTCCGTCCTTCTACTTCTGCTCCGCGCACCTCGCTGGACCAGCGGATTTCTGCTGGCTGCGATGATGATCGCGGCCGGAGCGACCTCGGCGCGTCGGGCCAAAGGCATGCCCGGTGCTTTCCGGATTTCTGCGTGGTCTATCGCATTCGGGGCCGGTTCGGTGATAGCTTTAATGACGTGGCTCGGGGTTATCGACACTGCCATCACTTCGCTGGTGCCAGTGGGCAGCATGCTTATTGCGAATGCGATGAATACGAACGGCTTGGCGCTTAACCGTTTTCGCGCCGACGTGCTCGCTCATGTGGGCGAGATTGAAACCGCTCTTGCACTCGGGGCGGACGCGCGGAACAGCGTCTCGCCTTACGTTCAAGCTTCATTCGAAGCCAGTTTGATTCCGGCCATGGATTCCATCCGTTCGCTGGGTATTGTGTGGATTCCCGGCTTGATGGCGGGTATGCTGCTTTCCGGCGCTCGACCCGTGTATGCTGCCATTTACCAATTCGTGGTGCTGGCCATGATTTTTGCTGCTTCCGGCCTCACCTCGCTGGTCAGTACGTTGCTGATTCGGGACCGGATTTTTACCGCTGCGCAACAATTAAGTTTGCAGCCGGGGAGATAATGCTGTAATGAATTCTATCGTGCATACCGAGGTCGCGCTGGCGAAAGGAAAGCATCGGGGCAGCGTCCAAGTCCTTCGCGCCGTTGCTTCGCTCGAGATCGGCAAGGGATTGATTGCCTTGCTGGCGGCGTGCGGCGTGCTTTTGCTGGTGCAACGCGAGGATCCCTGGGACATCGCCGATAGCTTGCTCAAACTCCTTCACATCAGCCCGGATCACCACTTTGCTCAAGTCTTTCTCGATTGGGCCAACTCTTTGACCGAAGCCAAAGTCTGGGCGGTTGCCGGCGTCGCGGTCGGCTATTCGCTTTTGCGCTTCGTCGAGGCTTACGGACTTTGGTACGCGAGAGCCTGGGCGGAGTGGATTGCCCTGGTTTCCGGTACGCTCTACCTGCCATTTGAAATCTACAAACTGATTTACCGGCCGAGCGCATTCCATGTGGCGATTTTTCTCATCAACGTGGCTGTGGTTCTGTATATGGTCTACGAGTTGAAAACCGGAGCGAGCACGCACCGCGTCCGGCAGCCGGGTTGAAGATCGCGCGCGATTTCCGCTTTGGGACAAGTTTACTGTTTAGTACCGGGTACCCCCCTCCCCCCTTTGTCTGCAAAATCGTATGAGGAGACTCTGGACAGACGGTTTGTTTCCGAGTTTTCCGTTTGTCGAGATTTACACCTCCCACCCTTTGCGAAGAACGCAAAGAGTGGGGCACCCTCATTATCGTTGTTTCGGTTAGGAACAGCCGGGGCACCCGTCCCGCTGGGATCAAGTCACTGCGCGTTTACGGGTGGTGCACGATGGCCAGTCCGGTTCCTCCTCCGCTGCCTTGGATTGGGGCTGCGGTGGTGAGAGCTCCGGAGCTGCCAATGGTGAATGCCGGGATGCCGGTGGTCAGTTCGTTGGCGGCAAACAGCACGGCGCCCGACGAGTTGATTACCAGAAAGAATGGGCCACTGCCGGCGGCAAAAGGACTGCCGCTAACCTGGCTTAGCGTGCCAGTGTTTGCGTTGACCGAGAAGGCCGAAACATCGTTATCGCTCACGTTGGCCGAATAAAGAAATGTGCCCGCCGGATTGATCGCAACCCAAGTGGGCTCGGTGCCGGTGGTGAAGGGCGAACCGGTAATCGGGGAAAGCGCTCCGGTCGTGGTGTCGATGGATTCCGCCACAATGTGGTCACTGGGGACGCCTGTTCCTGCCATTGCGACGTACAAGAATTTTCCGTTGGGATGAACCGTCAGGCCTACCGGGCCTCCGTTGACCAGAGTGCTGAACGGGGAACCGGGAATCGGCGTCAACACGCCAGTCGAGGAATTGATGGTGTAGCCGGAGATCGAGCCCAACGCATCCTGGTTATTGCTGACATAAAGAAACTTTCCGGAAGGATCCACAGCGGCTTCGACGGGGAAGAGTCCGGCGGCGAAGGGCGAGCCTGCCACTTTGGTCAATTGGCCGGTGGAATTGATGGTAAAAGCTGCCACTTGACTGGTATTGGATTCGGCCACGAAAAGAAATTTTCCCGCTGGGTCGGTGGCTAAGCCGCCTGCTCCCTGACCGGTTCCAACGGTAAACGGGGATCCGGAGACAGCCGTGAGCGCTCCACTGGTATTGTCCACGGAGAAGGCGTACACGGTATTGTTTACGAAATCGGACAAATACAGAAAGTTCGTTGAAGTGACAACGATGCCGCCGGCGCTCTGTGGTCCGGCCACGGGAGTCAATGTGGCGAGCAATGCTCCAGTCGTGGAATCGACCTGGAAAGCCGAAATCTGGCTGTTGCTGCTTTCGAAGAGATAGTCGGACGAAGAAGTTGGGGGACAGTTGGAACCCGTGCACGGAGGTGTCGGGGTGCTGCTGCCTCCGCAGCCCGCGATGGAGAGCAGCAAGGCGAATACAAGGACGCTACAGGCTGAGATCGCTTTCATTTGGGACTGTCTCCGTTGTTATCTTAAGGTAATATTTCGGCCCGTGGGGCTTTGTCGGTGTCTGGAAAATGCCAGCAGAACTTCACACGGACTATGATGCAACGCCGAGACGCAACGCAACTGCTAATTTTTACAGTCTAGGCGAGACTGGATAGCTCCGCGAACTCTGCGATTTAGGATTTCCGTTAAGTCGGGAAAATCAGAAGTCTTGAAACGCTGGGATCGCGGAGATAAGCCGCTGACTTCGCCGAGCAGCCCCGGACAGGATCTAACCGATCCGCTACTCACTGGTACTTTTCTTTGAAGAGGCGAGTTCTCCAGGTATAGCAATTGTTAGGCGGAGCGCCGCAATTCGTTCCCGCTTCGGCTTGGGTGAAAAACTCGCCCACGGTATAGAACGTGAGGTTGTTGGTCGGATCGATGGCGGTAGCCGCATACTCACCCCAACTGCTCGTGTTCTGTTCGTCGGCCTTTCCCTGAATAATCGAAGTGCTGGGGGCGAAGCTGGTAGCCATCCAGGGCAGCACGATAAAGTTCAGCGCAGGATGGGGCTGAGTCGAGCATTTGGGGCAGTGTTCCCCGGAGGTATTGTAGGTAAAGCCAAGGTTGCCATTCTTGTCCAGGGCAGCGCTGGGCATGAAATAGAACAGAGTCGCGTTTGGATCCTGCAAGTCCGGAGGGCCCGAGCTTCCACCACTGTTCAAAAGCACCGAGGCCGTCCCCTTGGAGACTTGCAAAATGTAGTATCGGATTCCCGTGCGCCCATTCGAGGTGCTTTCCATCACCACATGGGAGGCGGTCAAAAACTCTCCTTTCGGTCCGGTCCCCGACTTGAATAGATGGTTATAAGTCAGGCGATTCGCCATCCGGTCGCCCAGAGAATCAACGCATGGCGTCGAGAACCATTTGCAGGAGGGCAAGCCGTATCCTTGAATGTCCAGACGATTCGTGCTCGGCTCAGGAACGCAAATTGTGTTGCTCTCTCTCCCCTGGGCAGAAGTGTCATAGCAACCCGGAGTGTAAGGGTTCACCGTAACGAAGGTCGGCCCGACGAATCCGCTTGCGCCCCAGGTGAAGAGTGCCAGTTGGTTGGAAGCACAAGGCGTCGTCGCACTCGTACTTGTGCACCAAAACTCCCCGTTCTTGCCCTGCTGCGCGTTGCTTGGGTTGACAGTGGACAGGAAATACTCCGGCTCACCCGCGGTGGGACCGTTTGCACTATCGATGTCCGCCACATCGACGGAGTGAATCAGGCTCGGCTCCTGTGCGCCAGGAACCATGTAGGTATTGCAAGTCATGGGATTCGACGGCTTGCCCAGAGCGATGTCCGCGCGATCCAGCTGGCAGGCCTCGAAGCCAATGGGACGATAGAAGTCGTTCGGATCGGTCAGGTCGAAGGTGATATAAAACGCGTCGGACCAAGTCCCAATGCGCGGCCAGTCCGGCGCGTAATAGTACATAGTGCCGGTGGTGCAGTTGGCAGAAGTGGGCAGGCAAGGGAGCACGCTGTCCATTCCATATTCGTAGGCATACCAG
>Ga0210383_10004262_pt1 | contig 12694 bp, 11 predicted proteins | sample IncBWC14OmetaG_FD_160072 | JGI IMG/M metagenome (GOLD analysis project Ga0210383, IMG submission 160072) | Forest soil microbial communities from Barre Woods Harvard Forest LTER site, Petersham, Massachusetts, United States - Inc-BW-C-14-O ...
CGATGAGCTCCTCGGAGGCATGTGGGCGGTCGTCGCCACGATCTTCGTGTTTCGCCGGTGCTACGAAGAGAGTGCGAATGCCGCGCTGATGCGCGTATCGGCGACGCTGTTTAGTTTCGGTCTCTGTCTGATCTACCTGCTGATTTTTCCTTTTCGCCCTTGGGGAATGGTGACGCTGATCGCGGTCGGGGCCATTGTCCTGGAAGCGATTGGAAGATCGGAAGACGTCATCACAGCATGTATTACGACTGCCGTCGTGCTTGTCGTCGCAGGAATCAGTCCGGAGCACGCGTGGAAACAGCCGATCCTTCGCTTGATGGACACCATCGTTGGAATTGTGGTTGGAATTCTAGGCGCTTGGATCGCCCAGAGAGTACCTCGCCTCATTCCGCTCTCGAATACAGCATTCCCTGTGCCGCGAGAGCCGAATCATGATGGCACTAGCGGGCGCACTTATCATTCTGCTGATGAAGCGAATTGAAGAATGGCACGTTCATGCGTCGAATGTTTCTATCCGTCATCTTTGCCCTTCTCGCGCTTCCTCCGGGCGCCCTGTCTCAATCCTCAAACCAGGACTCCACCATCGCTGAGTTGCAAAGGCAACTGGAAGAGATGCGCTCACAGATGGCTAAAATGCAGAATCGAATCACGGAATTGGAGGAGGCCAAAGGGAGCACAGCAGTGACGAAGCCGAATCCCGATTCAATTCTGCCTCAGAGCCAGATTCGTCCGGCACAGGCCGTTCGCCCACAGCGTGACGAAGCAAAGAACGCCGAAGAGGCGACTTCATTTCGGTACAAGGGCATCACGCTGACGCCTGGCGGTTTTCTGGAATCAACAATTTTGGTCCGTACTCGCAACGAAAATGCAGATATGGCGAACAGCTACACCACGATTCCTATCAATGGGTCGTCTAACGCCAACCTGAGTGAGTTTCGCGGAACCGTACGCAATTCAGAGTTGTCCCTGATGATTCAAGGATCTCTGGGCAGCACAAACCTGAAAGGGTATGTCGAAACTGATTTTCTGGGTGCAGCACCGACTGCCAACTATCTTGAATCCAGTTCCTGGACTCCCCGCTTGAGGCAAATGTGGGTTCAGTTCGACAGGCCTTCAGGATGGACCATCACGCTCGGTCAGATGTGGTCTCTTCTCACTACCAACCGACAAGGCATAGCAAACTTGACGGAACTGAGACCGGGCGGCGAAGACGGCAACTACGTGGTTGGTTTCACCTGGACACGAGAGAAAGCAGTTCGCGTGACTAGGAATTTTCACGACAAGGTTTGGGCAGCTTTAGCAGTGGAGGATCCGGAGAGTACATATTCGGCGGCTTTCGTGCCCTCGAATGTCATGGGACTGAATACCAGCGCGAATGGTGCCAGTGGCGTTAACCTTCTGCCCTTTTTAGCCAACTACAGCAACGGTCAAGCCACGACGCTAGCTCCGGACCTGTTGGCGAAAGTTGCCTTTGAGCCAGGCTGGGGACACTTCGAGATCAAAGCCTTGGGCCGTTTCTTTCGTGATCGAATCGCATCAACCGTTACAACAAAGAGCCATACAAATGTCACCGAAGGATATGGCGTAGGCTTCGGTGCGCTCATGCCATTTGTGAACAAGAAGTTGGAAGTGTCGTTGGAAGGACTTCTCGGGCAAGGCATCGGACGCTATGGCTCCTCAGGGCTGCCAGACGTCACCTTAGATCCGGCGACTGGGGCGATGCGTCCGCTGCGCCAAGCCTGGATCATGGGAGGGGTTATATACCATCGTACGAGTCGTCTCGATTTGTACGCGTATGGCGGAGATGAATACATCGGACGATATGCATTTGTCTCACCCACGGGAACGGCTGCCGGTTACGGTTCCTCCCTAGTCGATTACACGAGCTGCACAAACGAAGTTGCGCTGAATGCTTGCAACGGCGCCAATCGCAACATCTATGAAGGAACCGTAGGTTACTGGTATCGCCTCTATGGGGGCGAGCACGGCAGGATCGAGCAGGGAAATCAAATCCTGTACATGCATCGCAACCTATGGAGCGGCATAGGTGGAGCGTCGCGAGGTGGAGATATCGTGGTCTACTCCACGCTCCGCTTTTATCTGCCCTAGCTTTTTCGGGGGCCAAGGCGCTGGAAGGAAAGAAAAATGGCTTGGCGCGGACGGGATTCTACATCCAGGAAACTAGGCTTTTGACGCTGAGGCGTTTGACATTGATGACGAGGAATGGCGCACTCCCAACGGGGGGCAGTCAGGCATGGGCATCAAGGCCGTTAGTAGTGAACTCTGCTCGAACGGCTGCAGCTGCAGTGGTTTCGTTGCTCGTCGCGCGACTATTCCGCTTGCCAGAGGCGTATTGGGCGCCGATCACGACTTTGGTGATTACACAATCATCACTCGGTGCCGCTCTTTCCGTCTCCAGCGAGCGGTTCATGGGAACGGTGCTTGGCGCAGCAGTTGGAGCGATTGTAGGCAGTTCCTTCGGGCCGAATATCCTTATCTTCGGTGCCGGCGTTTTTATCCTGGGACTCCTGAGCGCCGCTGCAAACTCGAATCGGAATGCATTCCGGTTCGCAGGCGTGACGCTTGCCGTTGTGCAGCTTGTACCGCGGGTGGGACCTCCATGGCGCATCGCGTTTCATCGATTCGCAGAAGTGTGTATAGGCCTTGTGGTGGCACTGATATTGTCAGTGGTATGGCCAGAACAGGAGGAAGTGCGTTGAAGCAGGACGTAAGGTGGGTGTTTTGTGAAAGCAATGCAAGTAAACAATGCAAAGACGGTTGGTGAGGCCGCGCGTGAGCTGGACATGGCAGTTGTGGTGGGTGCATGGGTATTCCTCAACGCGGATCACACGCACACACTTGAAAAAGCGGAGCCCGTTGCAACGGTGAAAACTGCAGTGAGGTCAGCTCGAATGCACCGCAAGATGTGGGAATGCGCAGCAAGGAGACTAAGGAAACCGCCAAAAAGGGCAGGGTGAAAGCTATCGGCCGTGACAGTGTAGGATTCTAACCAACGACAGGGCAGCGTTCTAACCAACTGAACTACGTCCCCAGCCGTGGAATCAACAACTCAGCCTAAAACCTTGCAAACAAGGGCTACCGTTTGGATGGAACGTGGCCTTGGAGTAGCGCCAACCTTTGTCTGACCGAACGTACTTGTAGATGCTGAGCTTTGCCATTGAAATTCCTCTGAGGGTCTAATACTGGGATTCGACGAATTTCTTAGGAAATACTTTAGGAAGGAGTCCAACCCATTGAAACTAAAGATCTGGCGGAGAGGGGGGGATTCGAACCCCCGGTAGGAGTTTTGGCCCCTACAACGGTTTAGCAAACCGCCGCCTTCAGCCTCTCGGCCACCTCTCCGGCGTTTTGTTTCTTTAGTTTATCATCGAATCGCAAAAAAGCTGTGGGCCTTTTGCTGGCCGAGATCTCCTGCTCCAGGCGCGCAATCTCCAGATCAGGAAGAGTTCGCTGGCGACATCGCCTAAAGCGCGCGTATTTGCGCGGCTCTCTGCCTTATTGCGGCACCACCTGTCTTGGTCAGGTCGAGGGAAGCATCGCCAGAACGGCGGCCGTAACTAGACCGGACTGTAGCTATACAAGGGGTTCGGACCAGTTTTCCAGGGTTTCTTTCAGCTTGTGGAGGAACTGGTGCGCGACGGCGCCATCGACGACGCGGTGGTCGTAGCTCAGCGTGACATAGCACATCGAGCGGATGGCGATAGAATCGTTGATGACCACGGGACGCTTTTCGATGGCGCCGAGGCCAAGGATGCCGACGTTTGGCTGGCTGATGACCGGCAAGCCGAACAGCCCGCCAAAGACTCCCGGATTGGTAATCGAGAAGGTGCCTTCCTGCACTTCCTCGGGTTTCAGTTTTTTGGAACGTGCCCGCTCCGCGAGGTCGTTCAGCGTGCGCTGGATGCCGAGGAGATTTTTCTCGTCGGCGTTTTTTACTACCGGCACGATCAGGCCCCAGTCGAGGGCCACGGCAATGCCAACGTTGATCTCCTTGTGCAGAACTACGTTGGTTCCGTCCAGCGAAGCGTTCAGCGTTGGATACGCGCGCAGGCCGGCGACCGCGGCCTTCACAAAGAAGGGCATGAACGTGAGCTTGGTTTCGTAGCGCTTTTCAAATTCTTCCTTGGCCTTGGCGCGAATCGCGGCGACTTTGGTCATGTCAATTTCGTCGACGGAATACACGTGCGGCGAAACGTGCGTGGAAGCCACCATGTGCTCGGCAATCCGCTGGCGCATGACGCTCATTGGCTGCACTTCATAGTTGCCGAAATACAGGCGTTCCCGGGGCACGGCCAATTGCAGCGCGGGCGTGTATACGCTTCCGTGAATTGCAGGACCACTCGCTGCAGCTGGCGGCGCGGGCGCAACAGGTGGCAGAGGCGGTGTTGATGGACGAACGGCTGCTGGAGCCCCTGCGGGCGCCGAATCATCGGGCGCAGCTCCACCGTTTTGTCCGGCGATCACGGCCTGGATATCTTCCTTGGTGATGCGTCCGCCTGCTCCGGTACCGGGAATGGCGGAAAGATCCACGCCGTGTTCTTTCGCGAGGCGGCGAACTAGCGGAGAAGAATGAATGCGCTCCGACGAATTTCCCGCCGGGGTAGCAGGAGAGCCTGCGGCAGCGGGCGGAGCTGGAGCGGCAGGTTTCGCAGCAGCCGGTGCCGGGGCAGGGGTGGCGGGCTTGGCCGGGGCCGCAGAAGGTGCCGGAGTTGCGGCCGGAGCGGAAGCCGCGGCGCCGGTGGCACCATCAATCACGGCAACGATCGTCTGAATAGGAACGGTCTGACCTTCGGCGATTTTGATTTCCTTCAGAACGCCAGCGGAGGGAGAAGGAATTTCCGCGTCGACTTTGTCGGTGGAGATTTCGAAGAGTGGCTCGTCGCGTTCGACCTTATCACCCGGCTTCTTGAGCCACTTGGTGATGGTGCCTTCAAAGATGCTTTCGCCCATCTGGGGCATGACTACGTCAACTGCCATGGGATATCTCTCCTTGCCTCGGGAAACTCGCGGAGCTGCGGAAGGCCGGGGCGCACTGGGCCAGTAAAGAAGCCAACCTGTTTAGTTTACAGCGAAAGAGGTGGCCCGAAAAGGCCAGGAAAATTCGCTATTTCTTGCGGCTGGATTCCGCGCGCGGCAGTGTCCGAGCGCTTGTCGGCAGACGATGGCTTGAGAATGGCGAGGATGAAATCGACCCCCTGCCGGCGATAAGGTTGAACGTCGGCACGCGCTTCGCTCGCGCAGTGTCTGTGGGTCGCAAGCGCTAGCGACAAAGAAAATAGAAATGCCGCGAGGGAATGCAAGTTGCAGCGCATTCGTCCCCGGCTAGAAATTTGCCAACTCTTTCGCGGCGGCGAAGACCTTCTGCGCGTTGGGCAGGAACGCTTCTTCGAGAGTGGGGGCGTAGGGGACGGGGGTATCGAGCGAAGTAACACGCACTAGGGGGCCATCAAGGTCGTGGAAAGCTTTTTCGGCGAGGATGGCCGCGATTTCACCGGCGATGCCGCCAGTCTTGGTGTCTTCGTGGACCACCAGACATTTGTTGGTTTTTTTCACCGATCGCAGAATGGTTTCTTCGTCGAGCGGCATTAGCGTGCGCAAGTCGATTACTTCGGCTTCGATGCCTTCTTGTTTCGCTAGCGCGTCGGCAGCTTCCAGGGAGGTGTGCATCATCGCTGCGTAGGAGAGTATGGTGAGATGTTTTCCTTCGCGGCGCACGATGGCTTTGCCTATGGGCAGGGTGTAATCGCCGGCGGGAATTTCTTCCTTGATGCGGCGGTAAAGAAATTTGTGTTCGAAAAAAAGCACCGGATTGTTGTCGCGGATGCTGGCTTTGAGCAGCCCCTTGGCGTCGTAAGGCGTCGACGGATACACGATCTTGAAGCCGGGCGTGTGCAGGAAATACATCTCCGGATTCAACGAGTGGAACGGGCCGCCGTGAACGCCGCCTCCAGATGGTCCGCGCACCACGATGGGCGCGGGGGCATTCCACAAATAGTGGCCCTTGGCGACAAAATTGGTGAGCTGGTTGAAGCAGCAAGCGATGAAATCGATGAACTGCATTTCGGCTACCGGGCGCAGCCCCATGTAACTCATCCCGCAGGCCGCGCCGATGATCGCGCTTTCGCTGATGGGCGTATCGATCACGCGCTCCCAGCCGAATTTCTCCAGCAAGCCTTCGCTAGTCTTGAACGCGCCGCCGTACACCCCCACGTCCTCGCCGATGAGCACGACAGTGGGGTCCGCGGCCATTTCTTCGAACAACGCTTGTTTGATCGCTTCCAGAAATGTGACGAGAGGCATGGATTATTTCCGCGCCTTTCCACGAGGCGCGGATTTGGCTGCGCCGGATACGGGTTTTTTCGCGACGGATTTCGCCGCCGGTTTGCCGTTCGGGGATGGCGCCGCCGAAGCTACTTTTTCTGCGGCCGCAGCCGGTGTTACATCGCCAAAGTGAATCGGGGCATCGCCACGCGCGGCGTTGCGGCCACGCCCGAAGCCTTCGACGATCCACACGGGATCGACGGAAGATTTTGGCGGCAGGAGTTCGTTTACCGGCCGCTCCCACTTAGGCGAGATCTTGTGACAATCGTCGCCGGTACAATAGACGCCGGTGGCTGCGGTTTCCGCGGGAGGCATCGGCGAATTTTCCGCGAACTCACGCTCCTTTTCTAACAAGGCGGCGATTTTATCTTCGATTTCTTTTTTGCCCTTGGCGTCCAACAGTTTTTCTTTCGTCAAAAAAGCTTCGTACAGCGCGATGGGATCGCGCTTTTCCCAGTGTTCGAGTTGCTCCTTGGGGACGTACTCCGCAGGATCGTGTTGCGCGTGGCCGCGACGTCGAAATGTTTTCGCTTCGATGAGCACCGGCCCTTCACCCGCGCGAGCGCGGTCGACGGCTTCCTTCGCAGTGCAATACACGGCCACGACATCGTTGCCATCCACGATGTAGCTGGCGATTCCGTAAGCCTTGGCGCGATCGGCAAGGTTTTCGATAGGCACCTGGCGACGGACGGGAGTCGAATAAGCCCACTGATTATTTTCGAGAATCAACACGAAGGCGGCTTTTTGCGACGCAGCCAGATTCATGCCTTCGTGAAAAACTCCGGTAGAGCTGCCGCCATCGCCGATCCAGGTCATCGAGACGATTTTTTGTCCCAGGTAGCGGCCGGCCATGGCTACGCCGGTCATCACCGGAATTAAATCGCCGAGCATGGAGATGGGCGAAACAATGTGCAGATTTTCCAGGTCACCGAAGTGGCTGGTGCCGTCTTTTCCCTTGGTTGGCGAGGTAAATTTCGCCATGTGCTGCGTGAAGATGTCGCGTGGCGGAACACCCTTCACCAATAAGGCCCCGATATTGCGGATCATCGGCGCCATCCAGTCGCGCTTTTCCAGTGCGTAAGCGGAGCCGACAGAGACCGCTTCCTGGCCAAGACTCGCGTACAGGCCGCCCACGATTTTGTTCTGGCGAAACAGCTTGGTCATGGTGTCCTCAACCTCGCGGTTGAGGCGCATGTAGTAATAAAGGCCCAGATATTGTTGGCGGGAGAGTTTACGCTTGGCGGCGGTCTCAGTGGAAGGCATAGTCGGAGTGTCTCCGGGGCGTCCGGTCCTCTATCTTAAGCCCCGTGCGTGGAAAGTCCAAAGCGGTGCCACCCTCGGAGAGGAAAGTACCGCTTTGACAAGAAGAAGAATCGTGTTTTCGTCCGGCTAGCGCTGCGGCTTTGGGTCCGCTTGCGGCTTTACGTCGCCCTGAGGGGCCGGATCGCCCGGTTTAGCATCCGTTTGCGGCTTCGCTTGGAGTTTTTCCTTGATGGAGAGAAGCTCGACTTCGAAAATCAATGTGGAATTTGGTCCGATGACGTCCGCGCCACGCTGACCGGCGCCCCGCTCACCATAGGCCAGGTTCGAAGGCACGAACAGTTCCCACTTGGAACCAACCGGCATGAGTTGCAGTGCTTCCGTCCAACCTTTAATCACCTGGCCGACCGGAAATGTCGCTGGCTGGCCGCGCTTATAAGAGCTGTCAAATTCGGTGCCATCGACCAACGTACCTTTATAGTTGCACTCGACCTGATCGGTAGCTGTGGGCTTCGGCCCGGTTCCGGCCTTCAGGATTTTGTACTGCAAACCACTGGGAAGAGTGACTACGCCTTCCTTGCTTTTATTGGCGGCCAGAAACTGTTCGCCCGCAACCTTGTTTGCAGCGGCCGCGGCGGCAGCTTCCGCTTCGAGCTTCTTGCGGACTTCAGCTTGCAGCGTGGTCAGCGCGGCTTGCATCTCTTCGTCGGTCATGGCCAGTTTTCTGCCAGCGAGAGCATCGCTGATTCCGCGGCTCAGCACTCTCGTATCGATCTGTACGCCGTCCTTCTTCATGCCGCGGCCAATATTGGCGCCGATGGCGTAACTGGCTTTTTCCTGCTGCGATTTGAGAACCAATGGTGCAGGGGCAGCCGGCTTGGCGGCGGTACTCTGACCGGTCCTGGGAGTGGTGGTGCCTTGCGACGCTTTCGGCGTGGGGGCAGACGAAGTTTTCGCGGGCGGCGTGTCCTGGGCATGAGCCGGCACGGTCAGGAACATGCATCCTGCGGTAAGCAGGTACAGAGAGTTTGTGAGTAGTGTGCGCATCTCCCTAGTGTGACATTGGAGCGACACAACGGCAAATTCATAAATGATGCTTTTCGCTGGTTTTTCGAGGCCCTTTAGTCTGGCCCGGGCCACGCGACAGCATTCGAGTCGGCTACGCGAACGGATTTTCGTCCGCGCTGGGACCGTAGATCGAAGGCACCGGCACGTCCAGCAAACGCAGATAGACGGAAAGCTGCCCGCGGTGATGAATGATGTGGTTCATAAGGATGGAGCGGATAAAAGTGACTCTCGGAATCGACAATATGGCTTTGCCATTCCTGGTGAGCGTCCAAAGGCTCGGCAGTTTTGCGTCATCTATCTTTCCGAGGATTTGTTTCGCGCCCGCGGTGCTGTCGTCCATTACCTGAAGAAGCTGCTTGCGACTGGTTGGCTCCTGCGGCGGAACCAGGGCGATTTCGTGAACGTCTTTGGCCGCCATCTCCGCGAGAACTTTCTGAGCGCCAGCAATATGCATGGAGAGCTGGCCGAGGGAGAACGATTTCGGGTGAGGCTTCCAGGCAAATTTGTCTTCCGGTACACGTTCAAGTACGCGCCGGGTGGTACACGCTTCCTGTTCCAGTTCCATCACGATTGCATCGACGATTGCTATAGTTCCTCCATTATTTACCTGCGAATAATACGATTCAGATTAGGCAAGATACTTCGTTAGTTGATCCAAGCAGCCGATCCAACCGTGATTGTGCTTATCCCGCGATTCGGCGTCGGGAAGCTGTCCATGAACGAGGCGGATTTCCGTTTCGTTGCCGAGGTCCAGAAATTCAGGACTCACCAGAGATTCTCGTCCTGGAGGATCGTTGTCCCAGCGCCAGGTGAAGACCAGTTTCTCGGGCGGTTTGACTTGCCGGTAGGTGCCGCTGAGGCGATGGACATTTCCATCCTTGTGGTGCATTTGCACGCTGCATTTTCCACCCGTCTTCGGGTCCAGCTGGGTGATGATGGTGCTGTAATCGGCGCCGGGGCCAAACCACACGGCCATCTCCTTTGCGTCGGTCCAGGCGCGAAAGACGCGTTCGCGCGGAGCCGCAAAGGTTCGCTTTATCTGGAGTTCGGTTTCTTGTTGCCGTTGGGTTGTTGCCATGACGCTTCCTCCTTTAATTTTTCTTCCTTTAGATAGCGTTCCAAGGAATCGAAATTCCTTTGCCAGAATTTGCTGTATTGAGAGATCCAAGCTTCCGCGTCCTTGAAGGGCTCCGCTGCGAGGCGGCAGACGCGGGTGCGCCCGTTTTTTTCCTGGGAGACCAGGCCAGCTTGTTCAAGAACGTGAACGTGCTTCATCACCGCCGGCAGGGACATGCGATGAGGCTTCGCTAGTTCGCTGATGGAAGCTCGGCCAAGCTGCAATGTCGCGAGTATGGCGCGTCGAGTGGGATCCGCGAGCGCCCCGAACGTGGAATCAAGCGAAGCAGAATACTTAACCATATGGTTTGGTATTGATTGAAGGCGGTCCGCTGTCAAGACGAAAATCTCGGCCAAATCTGTTTAGGCGGGTCTGACTATCGAGTCTTCAAGGCGGTCCAACGAGGTGAGTAGGTCTTCGCGCGACGTCGGTATCGGCTCCCGAGCGAAGAGTTCGACAAAATGTCGGACAAGGTTGGGTTTCGCCTCAGCCGTAGCGACGGCGCGCTCGAGAAGTTTTTCCAGTGAGGTGGCTTTGCGCTCGGCTATACCGCAAGGAACGATCAGGTCGAAATAGCGCAAGTCGGTAGCAACGTTGTAGGCAAACCCGTGGGAAGTGACCCAGCGGCTGATGTGCACGCCGATGGCGGCGAGTTTTTCTTCGGGTGTATCAGCGTCTGCATGACGTGCTGGCGCTGAGCCACGGGGTGGATGAACCCAAATTCCGGTGCGGCCCGGAACGCGAAACGCCGTCAAGCCAAAATCGGCCGAAGCGCGAATCATCACTTCTTCCAGCGTGCGCACATACCAGTGGACATCGCTGCGGATCGCGCCGAGATCCAGAATCGGATAGCCTACGATTTGCCCGGGGCCGTGAAAGGTGATGTCTCCTCCGCGATTGGTCTCATGAAGCCCAACATTTTTCTGGCGCAGCACATTTTCATTGGCGAGGAGATTTTCGCGTTTGGCATTTCGGCCAAGAGTGATGACAGGCGGGTGTTCACATAACAACAGTACATCAGGAATTGCCCGAGCCTTGCGAGCGGCGACAACGCGCTCCTGCAACGCGACAGAGTCCTCGTAAGAAATCAGGCCGAGGTCGGTAATGAGAACAGGGCTCATGCAGATTCAGGCAGAAAGAACAGCAGACCGGCTTAAAGGCCGGCCACTACACGTTGATTTGCAATCCGCGCACGGAGGCGAACGCATCGCCCATGGCTTCCCACACCGTGGGATGCGCGTGGATCATGTGCATCATGTCGTCGATGGTACCTTCCAGGTTCAGGACCGCCGCGGCTTCCGAAAGAATTTCCGTGGCCAGCGGCCCGATGATGTGGATGCCCAGAACCTCGCCGTGTTTTTCGTCGGTGACAACCTTGATGAAGCCGCCGTGGTTGCCGAGGATCGTAGCCTTGCTATTTCCGAGGAACGGAAACTTGCCCAGCTTCACCGCGTAACCGGCGTCGCGTGCTTGCTTCTCAGTCAAGCCGATGGAACCGATCTGCGGCTCGCAGTAAGTAGCATTGGGGATGCGTGTTTTGCGAACAGGCTGTGTGGGCTTTCCGGCAATGTGCGTGACGGCAACGATTCCTTCCATCATTGCGGCGTGCGCCAATTGCGGCATGCCGGCGACGATATCGCCGATGGCATACAGATTGGGCTCATCGGTCTGCATCAATTCATTCACTTGAACAAAGCCACGATCCACCTTGGCTTTCGATTTTTCCAAGCCGCAACCATCCGTCATGGCCTTGCGGCCGACGGCCAGTAACAACTTTTCGGCTTGCAGCGTCTGGGCCTTGCCGTCCTTATCCTTGAACGAAACGGTGACGCCCTTGGCGTCTGTCTTCACGCCATCCACTTTGCAGTTCGTTTGGATGTTGATGTTCTTCTTCTTGAAACTTTTCTCCAGCTCGGCGGAGATCTCTTCGTCTTCGACCGGCACTACCCGCGGCAGCGCTTCCAGAATAGTGACTTCCGTGCCGAAGGAATTGTAGATGGAGGCAAATTCGACGCCAACCGCACCGGCGCCGATGATAATCAACGTTTTCGGAATCTCCGGCAATTCCAGAATTGAGCGATTGGTGAGGATAGTCTTGTGATCCGGTTCGATGCCGGGAAGCGACTTAGCTTCCGAACCGCTTACCAAAAGCACGTTGTTCGCTTCAATCAGCGAAGTCTTCCCATCCTTTTCCACCAAGACGCGCCCGGGACCATCGTATTTTCCCCAGCCCTGCACCCAATCCACCTTGTTTTTCTTGAAAAGGAATTCGATGCCTTTGGCGTGCTTGTTCACAATCTTGGATTTGCGAGCCAGGATGTTGGCCCAGTTTATCTTCAGTCCCGATACCTCAAATCCCAACTCGTTGGCATTTTTGAAGTGATCGTAGACATCCGCGTGGTGCAGAAGGACCTTTGTGGGAATGCATCCGATATGCAGGCAGGTTCCCCCGAGGAAAGGATCCTTTTCTATTACCACGGTCTTGAGGCCCAATTCGCCGGCGCGAATGGCCGCTACATAACCGCCCGGACCGCTTCCAATAATCGCTACGTCATATTTCGCCACGCGCGTCTCCCTTTTCCAAGCCAATCGCGGCCAAACTCACCATCGGCCGCTCCAATACCTCTATCTGGGTTTCCCTGCCTAAGCGGACCTTCAGGCAGCGGGTCAGGATGCTGTGCCGGTTGATAACACTGGAAATAGTCCCTGAAGACAAGAAAGGCAGCCGGCCAAAAGACAATTGTAACAGTGGCCTCCACGGTCCAGCAACTTGCCGGGCATCAGCGACGAATGAAGGCCGAGCCGAGCTCGCGGAAGCCAGCCTCCTTTTCGGCGGCTTGTATCTTCTAACAGAGGCCGCCCTGCAACCTCCGGAAGCGAACCAGGGTTCGATCCTGAGCGCAGCCG
>Ga0210383_10004263_pt1 | contig 12689 bp, 16 predicted proteins | sample IncBWC14OmetaG_FD_160072 | JGI IMG/M metagenome (GOLD analysis project Ga0210383, IMG submission 160072) | Forest soil microbial communities from Barre Woods Harvard Forest LTER site, Petersham, Massachusetts, United States - Inc-BW-C-14-O ...
ATGACATATCCACACCAACCCCTTCACCATATGTCCATCTCATCTCCTGCAAATTCAAGTTCCTCTCGAACAGTCGTAGGGAGTTCAGAATCTGTCTCTACCTCACATCCACATCTCCACAAGCCGCTTCCCTCCCTCCCATATATCTCCAGCTCACATTCAGGATTGACTGTGCCCGGCGCACATTCCCCAGGAACAGGCTATGAGCTCTGTTCGGGCTGTATTGAATCCGCTGGAGTCAATCATGCCATCGAAGCCGGCCTTACTCCGGGCTCGTCTCTTTCACATGGAAACTCCTCTCCTTCATCACCAGAAGATGCCCAGCGAGCTTTACAATGGAGAAGATCCGCACCTAAACAGAAGGGTCAGTTGCGTCATGCATATCAAGAGAAAGTATGGGGACACAGTGGTTGGGAAGATGTCGGTAAGCACCACCAATTGTTTTGTACTATGTGGAGCTCGTTCATTTTTCTTTTCGTCACTTGACTACCAGAACAGGATGAATGTCACACATCCAAGTGTTCCACTTGTACTGCTGTCACCCTCCGCAAACGCTTCAAATGCGCCTCATGTCAGAAGTTTAACCTGTGTCGTGCTTGTTACAGGTAAAGATATCACTCCATGTCATGTTACATACTTATATTTGAGTCCACAGCCAAGTACATGACCTCCATCCTTCCCACGCATTCCTCGTGGTTCCGGATAAACCAGTGCGCTCCCGCAGCGAACCTGGCTTTTTCCCGACCAGTTCCCCAGACCCTAGCGATGAACAATGTACGTTTCCCTTTTTTTAGAAGTTGTGAGATGTACCGACATGTTACCAGCTCTGAAACATCCCGGAGTCAAATGTGCACAGTAAGTGAAATATACTACAGCTATTGTGCTATATCTGATGTAGCTTAGCTGCTTGCTTGATATTGTTGGCGCTCGGTTCCATTGTGCGATCTGCGATTCTGTTGACATCTGCTCCAATTGCGAGTCGGCCGGCCTGCCGGGGAACCTCGACTCAATTAACGGTGGTCACAATTCGTCACACATCCTGATCAAGGTATGTACAGTTTTCAGCATGACAAAACATGAACGATAAATATAGGAGAATAAAGATCCCTTACCCATTGGAAACCACGGAAGTGCGTGGTTGAAATTGGTGCAGCTGAAGGACACTAACGTTCTGTATGAAATAATCCAGGTTCAAACTGCGAGCCGCAGAGCGATACATCTCTGGACAGGCAGAGATGCCGCTAATGTTGGATGTGCTACACCAAAATCAAAGCCAAGCTCTGTGGTGTCATCATATGCCCACACCGTAGTTGGCTCTGGTACAAGGCACCCGTTGGATCATCACTTGTTATGTCAGGGTTGTGGCAAGGTTTCTTCTGTGTCCCATCCATCGTGTGTACCGATTCTTATTGCTTCGATGCAGTCTATCGTTGGTATACGATACCAGTGCGGCAATTGTCCTTCATCACCGACGCCTTATTGCTTAGTAAATCCTATCCCTATTATCGCATCTCGTAGTTGACTTCTTTGATCGTCTAGTGTTCAACGTGTGAAGAAGGCTCCTATGTTGTACATGACCCTATTCATGTTTTCTTCAAGCTCCCTCGACCTGTCCAACGTCCACTAGAGTCTTCTTTCCCTCTACTTCCAAAATTGTTTGTTCTTCTTCCCCACGGTGTTTCTGAGTTGTTCATCATGATAATTGCTCTACCCCAGATATAAAACACCCGCCGGACCTGCGCCAGGGTCTGCAAACCCGGGCAATCCCAAAGGTAATCAATAATCCTGGTGGAAGACTTGTTCCCATGTCATTTTTGCTATGATCCAGATTACCTCAAATCGCTGGTACATTCCTCTGCAGTCTGTGACCGTTGTATGACTTGCATACAAGGGGAATGGTTTCGATGTGCATACTGTGCCAAGGATTTGTGTGATGTTTGTGAGGAGGTTGATACCCACAATGACTCACACGTTTTTCTTGTATTCAAGTCAATAGTATGTGGCAACGTCATTGATAACATCCGATTTTAATATTTACAACACTTCCTTTAGGTCGATATGCAAGCTTTCAAGTAAGCGGCGTCTATGTTTCTGTCAACATATTTTCATTATTCTTGTCTTCCCAGGCATTTCGCAGATCTGGAGAACCCAAATGGAAGTCCACCTGTTATTCCATATCCCGTTTACCGTTAGTTTGAGCTTGGTAGTGGTTGATCATTCATATCTTGTACATTGTACACCATGTACCGTGGTTTGTTTTATTAATCTATAATCTACATTATGAATCGATCTTCGCGCGATCAACCTTTTTTAAAACCTGTAAATGAAAATGAAACGTGAAAACTTCGTAGAGGTTAAGATTATGGCGACTTCAAACCTAAACGACGCCGCTCATAGAAAAGATCTGTTCGACTAGCGCCCAAATTGACAATCTTCGGGCAGCCATCTCGGTCTTTTTCTAGTCTTGTGCACTCGGCACAATAATACGCATCGGAAATGCCTATAAAGAATGCTTGTACAACAAGGAGTAACGAACACGGAATGGGCTTACCAGGTGAACCGCAAATGATACATCGGCCTCCGTAAGTACCGAAATTACATTCATCACATATCCGCACCAAGGTTTCTGGCCTAACGTACGAATCGCAGACTGGGCTGAAAATGATCAAACATGAATCAAGTTCATTGGGAACCGGAATAAATAACATACCACTTTCCATCACATTTCTCGCACAGGCGACCAATTGCTGAGTCAGGCCACAATGTCAGACTGAGTTTCATGGCAATGACTTTCACGTACCAATACCTGGTTGCCGCCGGCACATAATCAAATCTAGTGGAGAAAATAAGATAAAATCCAAAATCCAAACGTCTGTGTTCGTACCCGGGTGATGTTTCGACATGGGAGCAGAAGACAGCTTACACAGCAGATATTTTTGGACTTCCAAACGCATTTGTCAGCAAGTGTGGGAGAATACTTACAAGGATTCGTGGTTCCAACGTTCATGATTTTAATTGGTCTAACAGACATGGCAGTAGGAGCACGGTAGAGGGACAGTGTAGGTACAGATTTCGTGTAACTTGAGAAACAAATAGGTAGTGCAAGCGATGCGGCGCTCAGGTCTTTGGCATTGGAGACTCGGCTGGTTTCTGGAAAATGAAATCAAGACAAGTGAAAGCTACCCAGTCCTTCCTGAACTGCAGTGCGTAACTTCTCGCGCATAATCGCCTTTGAACTATACTCTGGCAATTTGAGGTAGTTCACACAAGTCATAACGCTCGGAAGGTAATCATCCGCCGTGAGTGGCGCCTCATGAGGTTTGCGCACGACTGTAAGAGGAGGATTGAGGCCTCGGAAACCTGCGAAAGGGGTGTTTGAACATGAAAAATCCCCACATAAGACAGCATGGCTTACCTCCTATTGGTAATTTTGGGCTACCTGTAATGAATTGCAAGTAGTCGCGACGAGATGGTGCATCATATTCAGACATGATTTCCACAAGATCGCGGATCGCCCGGCTTTCAACGTTAAAGCCATGATCAGCCTTGAGAGCCTCACCAAGAGCTATAAATTGGTGTGAGATTAGAAATGTGGTCTCACAGCAACAAAGGACTTGCTTGCCTTCAGTGCTCCAGTCCTCGTCAGAATTCCCAAAGAGCATGACCAACTCATCCGCAGAGAAAGCTTGTAGATCTGTTATCGGGAAGACCTTTGAGAAACCATCGCGGAACGCCTTGGCCTGTAGCTGAGCGCCTTTCCCGATAACGGAATCGATGACTTCTTGGATGTATTCATCGACGGTCTCCAATGTTACTAGGATATCTCTTCCACCAGGCTTGAGAAAGCAACGAATACGCTTGATAAAGAATCAACCTAATTCCACAAATAAAAACTTACCCGCAGCTCGATGTCATAGCCAGGAATGGTGAAGTCGAGGGCAAGATCCTCGATGCTGACGGACTCCTCTACCATAGCAACCTTACGCAGTATCTAGATGCTCAGCTGGTAAACAGAAAGATCCATTCAAGTCGTGTGAAAATATGGCACCTTATCGTTCTGATTCTGCCTCTTATTTGACGCAAAATTTTGCAGTTTGGCGAGAGAACTGGCAAGACCGATATCGACAAGCTGATAAACATAAGTGTACGCTCCAGCGAAAGTGGATTTGAAATGGGCTGACCTTTAACGTAGCGATGGTCAGAGGGACTTCCTCACCTAGAACGAGCTTGAGGAAGACCTTGTTCAATGACAAGTCAATGATGCGGGAGTCCAACATTGCTTTTGCCACAAATTGGCCGATCACTTGGAAAATATGAGTCCGTTTCCTTAAGCAAAAGGATCGATCAACCTGAAGCCAGATAAAAGAAGGATGTGAAACGCACTGTCCGCCGTCGTTGGCGATATCTTCAGGACTAATGGGCGCTGGATGGAGGCCGCCGAGGTGTTGAACGTAAAGTCCGGGATTCGAAGCATCAGAGTCCCTCCATATTTTCAAATCTTTACGGGAAAACTCCTTCGAGACAAGGGAATAGAATTCCAATGTCGGTCCTAAACCAGTTCCAACTTCTTCGAAGTATTCGACCTCGAGAACGGAAGATGAAGATCCATACAACTCAAAGACTTTGACAGCCGACTCAAGAATGTGTTTGCGGGAGATGCGGACTTTCTGCCTTTGTAAGCGACCAAGAAAACCAATACCTTCGTCACGTCGCGAGGTCTCCTGGCCACGAACTTGCTGACTCTGCCACTTGAGGATAAGACGAGCATAACCAAAGGACGTCGACTGAAGGAAATTGTAACGTGTCGCGAAAGGGAAAACAAAAGGAAAATGCTGAGGAAGGTCCAATGCCCAGTCAGGCAAACATGAACTAGGGACTACAATTTTAGTACCTCGAGCTTGCAGATCGACAATAAATAATACTAGCCTGGCAACGATCATGGGTTCCTCCAGTTGACGGGTCAACTTTGCAGTAAGCTTATTATTTACAAAAGCCGCCTCTGGTAGATTCCGTTTGTCGCCAATGAAAACTGAGCGTTCAGCTTCTAGCGTGTTGAGTTGATGCAAAACGCGAAGGAGACGTAAAATCTTTGCATGGGGGGCATCTTCGGGAAGGGATGAAAGTGTAGGGCTTGAAGAACGGTTCTTGGTTCCATTATCGACACCATCTGCGCGACCTACGTTATGGAATTATCAGTAAAGAGCTACTGCGGTCAACTTTCTGGGTGCTGACTTTCGGAAGATGACAATGGACCGGATATTTTCTTGAATTTTACCGTGTACACCCCTTGCCATATCAAACTTGGTGGCAACACGCCAGTCTTCTTCCGCATTTCGTGCTGATGAATTGCTCCATATATGGTCAGATCCAATGGCAAAATGTGGTCGTCCATGGAAAATTCCAGATGCCAGTCGGCAGGTTTCGCCTTTAGGGCCGCTGCATATGACGCTCTGGTGGACAATGCATTTCGGGGCGCTGGGACCGATGGTCCATCCTTGGATGAGTTAGGGGTCGCTACACGTGTTCCATCCGGGGTTTGTGCCTCAACCTTCGAACCATCTTGATCAGGTTAAATAAGTGGTGTGGTCTCAGATCGACGGTTTGAAAAACAAAGGAATACCTTCAGCAACCGAAAGCGTCACCGTCTTGTCCGATAAAGAGTTATCAGGGTCAACCTCGTCATCAAAGACCTCAGCATCAACTTCATCGTCGGTAAAGTCTGCTTGGAGTTCGGAGTCCACCACTGTGTCGCTGGGAGCCACCTCGAGGGCGGACGCAGTCACCCCTGAAGCATGAGAGACCGAAGCATAGGAAACGGGGATTTCCATTCCTGCCGATTCATCAAATGCAGTTGCGGCTGCTGGGATTTTGTCCACTGCAGCGGTATCAGGGGCAGCGGCTGCCACAGCATTCTTTGCACTGAGACGTTGACTACGGCGACGACTAATCGTTGACGTTGAGGCTGACGGTGCAACAACTGTGGGGCTACTCTTGGCCGCAGGGACACCAGAGGTCTTCGTAGATGGCGGTACTTCATCGGCAACGTCACGTGACGATGATCCAGAGAAGCCAGACGCTGCCAATGCTGCGAGCATGCCTGACAAACGAGTCCCGCTGCTTAAAAGTCCCGCTACCCGAGGTCGTAGATAGTCATGCAGTGCTTGGAAAGTTGCGATAGCATGAATTGAGACGACGATATTGTGGAGATTTCGCGGTACGTCAGATTCATCTCCTGTTACCAAGCGAAGACGCAACTGACGCGCAAGCAACGAGGGAGAGCTGCGTTTCGAATCTGTTAGAAACACTTATTAGAGATCATTCAACGGCGTAGACGAAGGTGCTTGTAACGAACCATCAATACCCTGGGCGACAGTGATCACATCAAAAGGCTCCATTCTTGTCAAACTTTCTTGTAACTTCTTCACCAGCGTCGAAAAAGGTGTTTGGTTGCTACTGAGACTTTTCGTTCTGCGCCCAGCAAAAGCTTCCAAAAGGAGTTCCTTCCGCTTCTTAACACCCACTACAATGAAGAAAATGAGGTTATAAAAGTATGTTCGAAGGGAAAATCCTTACGAGTTCGCTCATGATCAGTGGCAAATTGGAGTAAGCCGTCAACGACTCCACTCTGTAACAATTCAAAGCTAGAGACAGACGTATGAGGGGATGCAAATAAGTCGGCCAGGTCCCTGAGAGATTCGAACAATTCTTTTTCGGACGCATCTCGCGCCGATATACGTCCCACGAGGCGACGTAGAGTCTCGAATGCACTGTCCCCCTCAGCCTGTTCGTCGGACGCGAGGTACTTGAAACGAATGATACGAGCACGCAGGGTAATGGCATCCTCTGGTTCGAGCGACAGAGAAGATAGCTTCTTGAAACCAGGGATAGTCGGGGCTGAAACAGGTGGTGGAGGCACATGAACGACGTTTCCTGACTCTGGAGGGGATGGTGCCTCTGAAGCCTCCTTGTCCTTATCCTTGGATTTCGTAGAGGAAGCAACGTCTCTCACCGCCAGAACCTCAATCTCGTGGAACACACCTTCCCGCCGGAATGTTGGCTTGTACTGCAAAGGTACCTTGGTCAAAAGCAGGTCGACCAACTGAAGAGCGCCTATCACGAGGGATGGGTGATCTTTGGATGACAGGATCGACGAAGCGAAACTGGCGACCGGGACAAACTATCGATAGAGGTGATAAGGACGTAGACCATTCATAAACAAAGATTGCAACGTACTGTCAAGACTCGTTTAAGCCCATCGGCGTCAAGGAAGCTGACGGCCTTCAATAGGCCTGTCAGAGTCTTGACCCTCACGGGTGTGATCACGCTGGCGGCGTAAACATCAATAAGAATTGGAACCATCAGCTGCATAAATCGTCCAACGACCGCGGACTTGGAGCGAAGCAATTCCGTCCGATCTGGAGCAGCCTCTCTCGGCATCGGATTTGGCTCAGGGTCTTCGCCATCTTGTGTTTGAAGTTCGACTGAACCAGCCTCAGGGACAGATCCCTCCTCGACTGGTGGAGTAGACATGGAAGCCGGAGCTGAAATCAACATCGCAGCAACGAGTGGCGCTTGGGAAACTTGTCGAGCGGCAGCTCGTTCAGCTTTGGCTTTAGCCTTGATCAACCTCGATAGTGACTTCTCCGTATATCCTTTGTGATCGAAAACTCCATCTAGATTATGAGATTAGTAAGCTTGAGGATGTCATAAAAGCGGTGCCTACCTTTGGGCAAAGGTGGCATCAACTCAGAAACAAGACTAAGTGCTTCTTCAACTTGGTCCTTGGGACGGTGTGCCAGATTCTCCATCACAGTCATATCGGCGAGCCCTCCACCAAGACCTTGGCCGCCACTTGCATCGCCCTGCTCTTGGCCGTTCTCGCAGGTAGAGGGTAGAACGCCCGTCAGGATCTGATATAACGTATCTACAATATCAGCCTCCAGAAGTGCCAATGTAATTTTTGGGCTGGCCCTTGCCGATGTCGCTATAGCCCGAAGCAATAGCGTAAAGGTGTTCGCTGCGATCAAGGGCGATCCACCCGCCGGTAGGAGAAGCTGGTTGACAGCCTTTATCAGGTCCGTGTCAACGAGAGACTCGAGGTTCTCTGTGGAAGCACGATAGTATGAATCGACAACCCGGATGACACAGAGACAGGCGAATTCGACCAGACGTTGATCAGAGTACCCTAAACAATTACGGATGATGGGCCAGACACCACGTATCATGGGGAAATGCTCCGGTGATACATTGCGACAGCAATTGGAGGCAGCTTGGAGAGCAGTCCGTTGAACCGCGATAGAAAAGAAGTCAAGATAATTTAGCAATGCAGCCAGACCGCCCTCCCGTACGATTGAGCTTGGGAATTCTTCAGATATCTTCTCCATTGTCTGTGGATCTAAAATGAGAAGTATTCACGATGGAGAAAAGAAGAAAAAAACTGACGCTCAGTGTTTGCTCTGCAAGATCGATGTATGAAATCTCGATCAACTTGCTGCATAACACAGGAATAGCACCGTGGTAAACAACCGTGTGCGCAACACCGGGAAGTGCTTCCATTAGATTTGCTAAGCATCTACAAGCCAGGACTTGCGCTTCAAGGTTATCATCGCCCTGGTAGGCACCTCCAGTACTCATGGCGAGTGCAGCGGCAAGTGCAGCGTCTTCGTCCTGTTCCGGTGGACCCTCGTCCCCACCGTCATCTTCGTCTTCATCAACACCACGTCCACCGAGAATCTTGACAAGTTCCCTGACGAACTGCTCCACTTGGAAAGAGCCCGCCAAAGTGTCTTCAGTACTGATGCTGAGTAGTTCGCTGAGCTCCTGCAACGTGACAAGACGTGTAGTTGGATCCGCGGTAGTCTTGATGTTATTCAACATGGTCTTGAGGCGCGAGGACAATGACATCATGTATGAGCCAAATTGACGATAATCACCAAAGATAGCCATCGCCGTGGTCTCGTCCAGGCCGCCCGGAATAGCGCCCCCTTCACTGGAGGGTAATGTGCCTTCACCTTCACCTTCACCGTCGTCGTCGTCGTCGTCGTCATCGTCATCGTCATCGTCATCGTCATCATCACCTCCGTCGTGATCGCCTCCGCCAAAATCGCGCCCACCTTCCTGGTCATCTTCATTGTTTTCGTCACCTCCTTCACCTTGTTCTGAATGATTCTCCATTTGATCATCAGCGTCTGAACCCTCATCCTTGAACTCGGCATCCAGCATCTCAACATCATCATCTTCTTCAAGTCGAGAAGAGCCGGCAACAGCCATTGCTTTTGTCTTCATTGCCATCTTACCTTTCGAAATTGACAATCTGGGAAGAAATCATCAGCATGATTAGCATGCATGGCCAATCCTTTCGCTCACCGAGTCTTCCTAGGCATCTGTGCGGACTGTGTTAGGGTGGTATTGGAACGGAGTGAATATGAGGTGGTCCTGGGACGTTTAGCAGATGGACCAGCGGAGTCTTCTTCCTCAGAACTGGGTTCGGGAGCTGCGCGTTTCTTTCCTTTGGTGTCTCGTGTAGGTTCGTTGATGGTCAAAGGAGTAGCGGGAGGAAATGTGCTACGACGAGCTCTGAGTAATGGACTTGCTATCAGTCCCTTCTTACATCGCACAAGGGGCATCAATAAACATACCTTTTGCTGGTACGTGGGAGAGATTTGTCGGATACGGCTTTTGCTTTGGTCTTGCCTACAAGTTTATCACGAGAACGTTTGGGTTTGGAGAAGTTAGTGGTAGCGCGAGTAGTGCGAGGAACAACGATCTCCGATGACTCTACCACAGAGTGAGATGAAGGTTGTTGATGTGTAATGGTCGGATTGCGTTCCTTGCCCTTGTCTTTTGCCTGGGACTTCTGCTTTGCAGCTTTGACTCGTGCACTGGAGCGTAAGTTTTGTGTCTCTGTGGAAGAAACTGCGGACGAAGAGGAGTCTTGCTGGGGGAATTGTGAACGAGTAGATGAATTGACGCTGCTTGTGGCTTCTTGATGATGGATTGGTTGTAAGTCCATTTAGTGCATGCTCCCAGCCATCGATTCCAGACTTTGAGGATTCCAGATGAGTATGGCGCAGACCTAGAGTTTGTGGTCCTTGAATGTGTTGTGGTCGACCTGAAGATTCAATCAATGCCCTCTCCCCGAACCTTATGTAAGCGGCGGGTCATTGACATGTATTGACTCTAAATAGTGGCAGTGTTTTTACAATACAAAAAGACACTCGAATTAAATCGCAGACTCCCTGAGGACTTCCTCAACACTTTCAACTAAGAGGTCCACGATCTTCTCGATCTCGTCCTTTGTCACATTGTAGGGTGGAGCAAGAAGTATATGATCGCCCTTCGTGCCTTCTAAATTTGCACCTCCAACAAAGCCCATTGTGATAAGGCCTTTTTCCAGAGCACGGGCCTGGACAAGCATGGCAAATTGGTCACCATTGAAGTCGAGTTTTACTGTCTCGAGAGAAGTGAAATCGAATTCGATGCCCCAGAACCCACCCCCACCCCGGATGTCGAATGTGAATGGGGCAGCAAGAGCACTGGGGCCTCGTAGACGGTCTTGAAGGAGTTTCTCTTTCCAAGATCTGTTAAAGTTCATATTGCAGATAGAGACAAAAGGATACCTAAGTAGGTTCCTTGGAGGCGACAGTTTTCGAGAAGGTTTTCCGAAGCAATGACATTTTGGACGGCGAGCGAGGCTGCACAGGCTAGTGGGTGGGCCTAGCCAATAAGGGTTATCCTTCGCGAGTATATAATACGGGTGGTCGGTACCTGATAGGTGTGACCGTGCTTCCACAGTCCAGAGTTGTTGCGGATGCCGTCTGCAATTTTCTTGGACATGAGAACAGCACCAATAGATGCGTATCTTCGTCAAGGGTGAGCTTGATCAGTCATGTTTACGTGCAGGTATCATCCTCACCCTCCTCCGAGACCCTTGGCAACAGCCTGGATGTCAGGCTAGAGACAGTGTTGGTAAAGGTAAGCCGAGAGAAATGGAAGGATAACTTGCTGCGACTCCATCTCCAAAGGATTCCCAAGCGTGGATTGTTCCCATACCTGCACCGTCGTTAACATATGTGCGGGAAGAAAACTTCATGTTCCTCACGGCCCATTCCGCTCATTACCTAAGATGTGTTCTAAGATTCGAATAATAGCAAAAAAAATAGAAACCAACTTCGTCCAGAATAAATAGGGCACCATACTTGTCACACACCGATTTCATGGCTTTGAAATATCCGTTCGGAGCTGGCAGGGCGCCCGTCGTCGCTCCCACGACAGTTTCTGCAACGACTGCAACCACATACTCAGACATTGAATTATGAAGTCAGGATAATGGCAGTCCACTCACATCCAATGACGGTATCTGGACCCAAGTCGATGAATTTATCCTCTAATTCTTTTCTCAGACGTTCAACATACTGTTCCCCTGTTTCATCCGGTTTCTGGAACCGTTTGGCATACGCCGGAGAAACGTGGTGGAAGTTGTCGTGGTCCAAGATCGCTTCGTACGGTGCACGGCGAGCAGGGTGGGACGACAGGGACAGAGTAGCTACAGTATTCCCGTGGTAAGATAAGTGGCGGGCGATGAAATTTGTGCGCTTAGGTTGGCCAGTTTCATTGAAGTACTAGAACGAAAATCAACACTTGAGCAGGTCTATCAACGAGATGCGGGAACATATACCTGTCGAGCAAGCTTGATTACACCCTCCATTGCCTCTGAACCTGAATACATTACCAAAAGTTGAATCCCAGGGACGGATTGAGAATGAATGAACATACCTCCGGATACGAAACCACACAGTTCAAATGCGCCATTGCTGCTTGCAATCAACACCTTGGCGAGTTCTTCAGCAGGTTGATTCGATAGCTGCATATTGTACACATCTAAATGCACAGGTACAACGTCACAGATTGCCGGATAAATGAAAAGAATACATACAGGAAACGCGATCCAGTTGGTCCTTTATAGCTCGCTTGACCGCCGGATGGCTATTACCGATACAAGCCACGGCAGCACCGCCCACACCGTCGATTATCCTTCTGCCATCTTCCAAATCTAAATAAATGCCCTCAGCCCCGACAGCTACGGGAGGTCTCCATGGTGTTCTGTGGAGAATCGAGGTAGGCCTAATAGCAGGCAGGGAAGCCTTGACCTCGATGGGATCCTTGTCAGGAAGAATTGAAGTAGTTAGAGTAGTCATGGCGGTTCAGTTTCGAATAAAGAATCGACTGGGAAGAGGGGATTGCAAGCATTAATATTATATTCCGCTGATAACCTCCAAGTCTCATCACGGCATTCGGAACTTGCAAGTCACGCCATAGACTCGAACCATTCTGTCATCGGACATGTAACAAGGGAAACTGTGGATCTGAGACTGGTCGATCTGGGTTTGAATTCAGATGACGCGCGGATTAATCACGTGCTAGTCACGTTACACAATGGTAACGGCCAAAACCCCGACTCTTTCATTCAAGCTCAGTTTGAAACAAGGGGTACGCAGTAAAAAATTCTTGTACACGACACTGGTGGCGTGAGGTTATTTTGAGACCTGCAAAATCTAATGCAAAATCATTATTCACTTGTCAAAATTTAGCACCAACATTTGGAAGGGTGTCAAACTGGGAAAAATTCCCTAATTAGGAAGGTGTTTAACAATTAATTTAAAATTTCGCAGGGGCTGCTAAATTTTGAC
>Ga0210383_10004264_pt1 | contig 12688 bp, 8 predicted proteins | sample IncBWC14OmetaG_FD_160072 | JGI IMG/M metagenome (GOLD analysis project Ga0210383, IMG submission 160072) | Forest soil microbial communities from Barre Woods Harvard Forest LTER site, Petersham, Massachusetts, United States - Inc-BW-C-14-O ...
TCGGCGGCTACCGGCTGCATTTTACGGAATGGAACTCGTCGCCGCTGGTGAAGTCCGCGACGCGGCGCGGAAAACAGCGGCGGCTGCTCACGCCGACTACTTTTTCGCTTTTGCATGCCGCCGATTTTGCGGATCGCTGCGAACGGCAGATCATGCCGCTGCTGCAGGGCGACTACCTGGTGCTCGCCGATCGCTACATTTACACGGCGTTTGCACGCGATGCGGCTCGCGGCTGCCCCGGACGCTGGCTGCGAAATCTTTATCGGTTTGCGCCGGTGCCGGACATCACCTTTTATTTTCGCGCACCGCTCGATGTGGCCGTGCACCGCATTCTGAGCGGGCGACCCAAACTTAAGTATTACGAAGCGGGAATGGATATGGCGCTGTCGTACGACCGCGCAGAGAGTTTTCGGCTGTTCCAGGCGCGTATCCTGGAGGAGTACGACAAGATGGTGGATTCCGATAATTTCGTCGTGTTGGACGGAACGTTGCCGGTGAACAAACTGCAAAAACAGATGCGCGACATTGTGGCGTCGAAGATCGATTTGAAACGCTTTGCGCCCGGCGTTCCGGCTCCGGAGTGAGCATGTCTGATCAGGAAAAAGAGAAAGAAAAACTAAACATACCAGTTGCTCCGGCGGACCTGTCGCACGCAACGGGCACGCCGCTACCCGCGGCGAAACCGGGTGGCCCGGGCGAGGACGGCACGGCACAGTATTTTTACGGAGAAGCGCTGGTGGGCTTTGACCCCAGCGAAATTACCGGAAATCTTATCGTAATCGAGGGGATGGATGGCTCGGGACGCTCCACGCAGATCGCACTGCTTCAGGAATGGCTGGAATCGGAAGGGTTTGCGGTACAGACGAGCGGGTTGCGGCGCTCGAACCTGGTGGGACGCGACATAGATGAGTTGCTGGCGAAAAACGCCGTGACGCGCCTGACGCTGGCGCTGATGTACGCAACGGATTTTTTTGACCAGGTGGAACATCGAGTTTTGCCGGCGCTGCGGTCCGGTACGGTGGTGCTCGCAGACCGTTTTATCTTCACGCTGGTGGCGCGCGGCGTGGTGCGCGGAATCAACCGGGATTACTTAAGCGGGCTTTACGCCATGGCGCTGCGGCCGCATCTGACGTTTTGGCTGAACGTGCGCCCGGAAACCGCGTTTGCCCGCGAATTCAAGAAGGCGCAAGCCATCAGCTACTGGGAAGCGGGGCGAGACATGTCGCTTTCCCACGACCTGTACTGGTCCTTTATCCGCTATCAGACGATGATCAAACGGGAATTTGAAGTGATGGCCAAACGCCACTCGTTCATCGAACTCGACGGCGAAGCGAGCGTCTCGGCCGTCAATAAACAGCTTCGCCAGCGCATCGGCGAACAATTGGGCATTCGCGCCACGAAGTACACGCCCTCCGCTGCGCTCGCGCATCTCTGGCGGTAAATTCCGAAATGTCTGAGCCCGTACACATTGCCGCCATCGATGCGGGCTCCAATGCGGTGCGCCTGGCGGTCGCCCGAGCATATTCCGCGCTCGATATCGAGCCGCTCGTCAGCGAGAGATATTCGCTGCGGCTGGGAGAAGGCGTTTTTCTGCGGCACCGCTTCTCCGAAGAGCTCTTCAAAAAGGGCGTCAAAGCCTTCCGGCATTTCCACGCAATCATGGAGGAGTTTGGAGTGACGCGCCACCGCGCCGTGGCTACCAGCGCCTCGCGCGAGGCTCGCAACCGCCATGCTTTTGTGAAGCAGATCAAAGAGAAGACGGGAATTTCGCTGGAAATCATCAATTCCTCAGAAGAGTCGCGGCTTGGCCGCGTGGCTGTCCTTGCGGCGCTAGGCCCGGAGTCTCCGCCGCGATGCATCGCGGATCTGGGCGGCGGGAGCCTGGAGATCAGCGTTCTGCGCGACCAAAGCGTCGAGCACAGCGCACAGTTGCCCGTGGGTGCGGTGCGCCTGATGACCACGCTGAAAATTCCCGGCGCGATACGGCCGGTGCAAGCGGAACAGGTCCGCAAGTACGTGCGCGCGCTTTTGGAATCGCGTCTGCCTTCACGGCCGAATCTGGGTGAACAAGTCGCCGTGGCGCTGGGAGGAAACGCGGAAACCCTGGCAAATATAGCGCCGGGACCGAGATTGCATGGGCTTCCGACGCTGGAGCTTTCTTTGCTGCGTGAGCGGCTGCCGGGTCTTTTGGAGCGCGATGTGCGCGAGCGGATGAAGAGCTACGGCATCCGGCGGGACCGCGCGGACGTGATTGGCATCGCTGCGATTACCTTTGTCACGCTGGGGCGCTACTTGAACATTCGGAATTTTTCAATCCCCAGCGTAGGCCTGCGCGAAGGGCTGATTCAGGAGATTGCGCGCGAGGCGTTTTCCAGGACCGAGCCACACCGGTACGACGCGGCAGCGCGGCAATTGCTCGTGGGAACACGGAGCTTTGCGCGCCGTTTGCAAAAGGATCAAACCCACGCCGAGCATGTGCGGGAATTGAGCATTCTGCTGTTCGACCAGCTTCAGCCGGTGCACCATTTGCCCGCGCAGTCTCGCGTGCTGCTGGAGGCCGGGGCTCTCATGCACGATACGGGGCACATGATCAGCCATCACGCGCATCACAAGCATGGCGAATATTTGGTGCTGAATGGCGATATTCCTGGTTTGGAAGGGCGGGACCGCGCGATCGTTGCCGCGCTGGTGCGTTATCACAATCGAAAATCGGAGCCCGCGGGACACCATGTGGCGTATTCCACGCTGAACAACAGCGATAAGCGGATTGCGCGGCGGCTCGCGGCGATTTTGCGAATTGCCGAGGCCCTGGATCATTCTCACCGTCAGCGCGTCATCGAAGTGCGCGTAGCGTTTCAACAGGGAGCCGTAGGGTTGCAGGTTACGGCGCGGGGCGACGCGGCGGAAGACTTGCTGGACGCGAACCGGAGCGCGGGGCTGTTCGAGAAAGAATTTCATGTGCGGCTCTATTTTCGGCAGGCTGGTTCGTAGGAAACTTAGCGCTCGGTTTTGCTCCTGCGCCGCTGCGATATCATCTATCTTTCTGCAAGGGGGAAAGCGCTGATGGAGATATATGTGGTCCGCCACGGCATCGCGATCGACCGGGAAGATCCCAAGTGTCCGCCCGATCCCGAGAGATACTTGACCGAGGAGGGCGTCGAGAAAACGAAACGGGTGGCCGCGGCGGTTGCGGCGCTCAGCGCGACGCCCGACCTGCTGCTCTCGAGTCCCTACGTGCGGGCCGTCGAAACGGCGGAGATTTTTGCCGCAGCGCTGGACTATCCCAAGCAGAAAATACGGCGCACCGATCTACTGCTCCCAGGCGCGGAGCCAACGCTGTTCTTCCGCGAACTTGCGAAAGACAAACAATCTTCGGCAATTTTTATTTTCGGGCATGCGCCGCAACTGGATGACATCATCGCATCGGCGCTGGGCGCGAAACAGCACATTACGTCATTGAAAAAGGCGGGCGTGGCGTTGATCGAATTGAAGCGCGTTTCGCCGCCGAACGGGCAATTGGTTTGGCTGGCACCGCCTAAGCTGTTGCGCCACGCAGGGAAATAGCGGGCCGATCCGAATCGGGAAGCCGCTGGCTGACGTGTTTTCCTGCCGTTCTCCTGCTTTTCGTAAGTGCGAATTCTAAGAGACTTAGGTTTTCCGTAAGTTCATTTCGGCGAATTCATTTTCAGAACGCCTGGCCTGGTTCTAAGCGAGCGCGGGCGCCTCGGCGACCTGCGGTGGCTCGGACGGATGAGCGATGGGCGCGGGGGATTTTTCGGGTTTCGGCACCGGTTTTAGGATAAGGGGTTTCGCCAGCACGGATTCGAGAAGATGTTTGGCGGCGGCTAGACGAGCCGCGATTTCGGCTGTGTCGAGCAACCCGGGAACACTGAGAACGACGGCGTCGGTGGATTTTTCACAGCGCAGGCCGACGGTTCCGTCGAGGCCGGATTTTCTAAGAGCGCGCGCCAAGCGCAGGACACCTGCCAGCGCTCGAACCGCGGTTTGTTGTTCTTCGGAAAGTTTTCGAAAGCCGTTTTTTTGCCTGGGTTCCGGTCCGCGGTGAAAACGAACCGACCATGCCATTAAATCCCATTGTTCCGACGTCCAGTTGGGCGGAATGGTCAGCCCCAGCAGAAACTTGCGAACCGCTTTTTGTGAAAGGTCGCGGCCGCGGGCGGATCCTACACCGTGCAGCTTTGCCGCTGCCTGCATCAGACGGCGCATCGCGGCTTCGTGGAACAGCGGCGCGGTATCCACGCGGCCGAGAAGTTCAAACAGGCGCATCGCTATGCGCGACACTTGGCCAGTGCGCTGCGAATGGGCATCGGTGGCGCGAGCCGTGGAGCGAAGCCGGGCCATGGCGGATGCCTCAAGGCGCGGGCCACGCGGCAGATTTTGGCGCCACTCATGCCAGAGGCTGGTCTTGCCGAGGGTGAGCTGGCGGTAGGTTTCGATGCGCTCGTGACGTTCGTGCGCGATCTTTGCTTGCCAGGCCTTCAAGGATTCGGAGGAATCAGAAGCTTTGTTTTCTTCCAGTATTTCTGAGAGCACATCCAGATCGTGGACATCGCCGAGGAGGTCCTGGATCCGCTTGAGATTTTCGCTCCAAGCGGCATAATGATCCGGCAGCAAACCCTCCAGCGTGTAGCGGAATCTCTTTAGGCCGATACGGAGAGAATGCCAGGGCTTGGGTTTCGCCGTGCGCAGCGCGCGGTTGTGTAGTTCTTTTGCTTCCTCGAAGCGCTCGAGGGCCAAGCATTCGGCAGCGAGGCCTCCCACGGGCACGAGACGGGCGCGCTGGCGCAGGCGCCGCTCGAGACTTATCCATTTTTTGTCGTCAAATTTTGCCGCCACGCGCAAAGCATCATCGGAGCTTTGTTTTTCTTCTGTTTCAAGGGAAGCGAGCAGCTGCGCACGCAGGGGATCATTCTCGGGACCGAGCTTCTTGATCCATTCCTCCATCACGTGTGCGTCGCGGAGCTTGCCGAGACCTCGAAAGAGCTTGCGGGCGGCTTTACGCATTTCTGGCCAGGCGGAGTTGGGGTCGACTTCTTCCATCACCGCCGCCAGGGAACGGCAGCGGCGAATGGCTACACGCAAATCGTGAACCGTGTCTGCATCAGGCGAGTTGTGCAAACTTCCAAGCTCTTCCAGAACGCTGTTCATCCAGTGGGAGAGGCCGCGGTGCTCAGGCTTTGAGCCGGCGAGCGTAGAAACTGCTACGGGCGACCGCGGAGCAATCCATGAGAGGGGTGACCGCGAAGCGGTCATCGCCGTAGCCATCGAAAACCTCGACCTCGAAAACCGTTCGTCTGCGCCGGGAGGGGACCCGGAGCCCCTGGCGAACGGGGGCTATAGAGTAGCCCTTGGCCGCAGCCGAGTCCAGTCGAGGGCCCTCGGCCAAAGATCGGGCAGCATGCGGGCGAGGATGATGCCCATGAGCAAGGTCATTGCGGCGGCGATTAAGAAGACGCGCGAGGGATCAGGGTGGCCGAGGCGCAGCATGGCGTACTGCGCCAGGGGCTGCAGAGCGACCCCCACAAACGAGAGCAAGTTCGCGACGGCGATGGTGCGGCCTTTCTCTTCCGGCCTCGGGCGTTGTTGGATCAACGCGTTCACCGGAACCACAAAGAATCCTCCGGCTACGCCGAGCAGTGCGAGTTCGACGAGGACCGCCAGGTAGCTGATGTCCGGCCGGGAGAGTAGCGCAGCCATCAACAGGATGCCGCCTAAACCGGGAAGGACCATGCCCGGCTCGATTTTTCTGCCGGAGGCGAGGCCTGCGGCAAAACTGCCCATCCCAATGCCAAGGCTGAGCGCTGCGAGGAGGTAGCTGCTGTGCGCGTCGTCCACGCGAAGAATGTCCGTGGCGTACAGGACGATGTTCAGTAAGAGCAGGGAACCGAGAAACCAAAAAAAGGTGTTGGCTACGACAGCGGTCCAGAGCGTCGAGTCGCTCCTCATGCGCCGAATTTCATGAAAAAATTCGGCGGGGACGTTCCAATCAAAACGGCGGGTGGGATCGGCGGCAGGAACTTTGCTGATGGCGAGGCTGGTGAGGAGACCGAGCACGGTGAGAGCCAGGAAGATGACACCGGACCAAACTTGGCGCTCATGAAAGGTTTGAGCGAGGAAACCTCCGGCGAGAGCGGCGCTGATGGCGGCGAGCAGGGTACCGAGTTCGATGATGCCGTTGCCCCAGCTTAATTTGGAAACGGGCAGCAGCTCGGGGAGCAAGCCGTATTTTGTTGGGCCAAAGATGGCGCCTTGTGTGCAGGCCAAAAACAGAGCGATGCCGGCGATGTCGAGGCGATTGCCCGCGAGCGCGTACGTCGCCAGGCCCATAACGCCGAGCTCGAAGGATTTTGTCCAGAGCGTAACGCTGCGTTTGCTGTACTTGTCCGCGAAGTATCCCCCAGGAATGGAGAAAAGTAGGAAGGGAACCGCGAAGAGTAGCGGCACAACAAGTACAAACCAGAGATCGCGGCGCTCTTTCGAGAGAGCGGAGTCCAGGACCAGGAAACTGACGAGCCATTTGAGGGCGTTGTCGCTGAAAGCGCCTTGGAACTGGACCGCGATGAGCGCCCAGAATCCGGCCAGGCGGCGCGGTTCGGCTGCAGGCGGCGCGTCGGACTCGCTCGCTGGTGGCGGCATCGGTGGGCGGAGTTTATCGGCTCGCCGGACTGCGGGCAAGCGCTCGATTAGCGCAACCGTCGCCGCTCGCTTAGAATGCTGAATTGGAGATCAGAATAAGGAATGAAACTAAAATTGCCCGAGGGTTTATTTCATGCCTACCTATTCGACTGCGACGGCACCATCGCCGACTCCATGCCGCTTCACTACCTGGCTTGGAAGAAGTCGCTTGCCGAATGGAATTGCGAATTTAGTGAAGAGCTTTTCTACGCCTGGGGTGGCAGGCCCACCGCCGAGATCATTTCCACGCTAAATCAACAGCGCGGACTGAGCATGCCCGTGGAGAGGGTGGCTCGCCGAAAAGAGGAATTTTATTTCGAACTGCTTCCGGAGCTTAAGGCTGTTCCAGAAGTGTTGGAGCATATTGAGGCGCAGCATGGGCGGATTCCTTTTGCGGTGGTGTCGGGAAGCGCGCGGGACTCCGTGACAGCATCTCTTGAGGCGTTGAAGCTGCTGGATAGATTCGAAGCGTTGGTTTGTGCCGGGGAGTATCTGAAGAGCAAACCTGACGCAGAAGCGTTTTTGCTCGCAGCCGCAAAACTTGGAGTTGCGCCGATGAACTGCCTGGTTTTTGAGGACACGGAAATGGGCATTCAGGCAGCGACGGCGGCCGGAATGGCCTCGGTGAAAGTTCCTCCACCGTGGGAGAGAGGCGTTTCCAGCGTTTCCTAAGGCATCTTGCGTGCGGGGCGACGGCCGGCTATTTTCAATTCTTAGCCGGGAGCGGTGGAACTGGTAGACGCGCGGGACTCAAAAGCTAAAGCTCGCGCGTTGAAAACAAACGACCTACCAGAAAACGAAGCCAGTTAGCTCCCCGGACTCGACCGGACTTTATAGGCCTTCGCGGGGCGAATACTCACCGTTAAGGCACAGCAGAATCGCGATTCGGCGGGAGATAGACTGACGCGACGAGTTGCGCTTGCAAGTGCGTCGAAAGTGCGGAGATGGCCAGTTTGTGCCGCGCGGGCGAAGGGCGCTTCTAAGTTATCGAAAGCGGCATCAAATGAACTTGCCGTGAGTTAAACTTAGGGCAAAGCATCCATGCTGTGGCACGAAGCGTAGTAACGTCCGAATAGAGCGACTCTGCTCACTCCAGCCTTCCGGGAGCGCCAGCATGGTGCAGATCAAGGGAACCGCACTCAAAGAGGCCGTCGAGCAGGTCAAAGCGCACGCGGGTCGCGATGATTTTGAGAATATCCTGGGACTGCTGGACGCCGAGACGCGAAAGATCATCGAAAGTGACATATTTTCGTCCAGCTGGTATTCCCTGGACCTCTTTGCGCGCTTTCTGGAAGTGCAGAATCGCGTGCTGGCAGGTGGAAACGAAGAGATGATCATTCGCGGCGCAGAGGCGGCTAACGAGCGGCAGCTGCGGGGAGTCTACAAAGCGTTCGTGAAGGTGGGTTCGCCGGAATTTGTGATTGAACGCCTCGCTGCGGTGCACGCAACTTATTTTCAGGGAGTCTCGATTGAGGTGCAATTGCAGGGGAAGGGCAAAGCGCTGATCAAGTATGTCGGCTTTCAGAAACAGCACCGGATCGTGGGATTGACGATTATCGGATTTTTCAGGAAAGCCCTGGAGCTTTCCGGGGCCAAGGACGTGCTGACGCATTTCTCGACGCCTATCGAAGAAGGGAAAGACTATTCGGAGCTGTCGGTCGCCTGGAGTTGATCTGGTGTCCTGCCCCTCTTTCAATACGCGAAAAACACAAGACCCTAACGCTGCTAGCAATCCTCGATGTCCATTTACAAATACGGCTGGCCTTGCGAAAGAAACGAAAAAGGTGCATAGGGACTTTCGCCGCTCCCTTTGCGCTACGAATTAAACGAAATAAGCCCCGGCTCACGATCTCGAAGGTCTCCTCCACGCGCTAACACGCTTGTTCTTGAATCCAGTGGTACTTAGTTACGGTATGGGTTCGACCCCTCCCTCTACACCGACCCTTTCCAGAATAACTGAATACTTGGGAAATGCGCGATTTATGCGGCTTTTTGCAACGTGGGTTGTGCAGGTGTGTGCAGCGATGAGAAGCGAAACCGTGACTCTGGGCGCTTACTGTATACACCGTAAGAGTGGTGCCGGGCATAGGAATCGAACCTACACGACCTTGCGGTCACCGGATTTTGAGTCCGGCGCGTCTGCCAGTTCCGCCAGCCCGGCACGCCGATAGCATAGCATCAAAACAAAAGGCCGGAAATGTCCCTGTCCCGCGCGTCCAGAGTGTTTACGAGTTTCATTATAAGTTCCATGTTTTTAACTCTTCCCGAAAAAAGAATACAACGCTGAATTGAATCGGTTTAATATCACGTGGGTGACGCCGGGTGACGGCATCCCTGAGAATGAAAATCGCTGCAGACTTTCTCGAAGGAGTTCTATGTTCCGATACGCTTGGTTGGGCCGGTGCGCCCTGGTGCTGGTGGTCTTGCTCGTGGGTTTGGCGGGAGCCGCGGGGCAGGATGCGGCCGAGCCGGGCACGCGCGTCTACCTCGACAAGGATTGGCAGATTCAGTCGTCATGCGTCGCCAAGGTCACGGGCGAGCAGATCTCCACGGCAGGCTTTGATGCCTCTTCGTGGCACAAGAGCGACCTGCCGGCAACGGTTGTCGGGGCGCTGGTTACGGACAAGACCTACCCGGATCCGTACTTCGCAACCAATCTGAAAACCCTTCCGGGGATGAATTATTCCAACAAATCGTTTTTTGCGATCCAGGATATGCCGGCAGGGAGCCCGTTTGTTTGCTCGTGGTGGTTTCGGACGGAATTTGATGTGCGCCCGAACCTCGCGCACGAAAATTCGTGGCTCGATTTTCTTGGGATTAATTACCGGGCGAATGTCTGGGTCAACGGCGTGAAAATCGGCGATGCCAAAGATGTGGCTGGAACTTATCGGGCGTTTGAATTCAACGTAAGCAAAAACGTCCAGACTAGCAAGGCCAACGCTGTGGCGCTGGAAATTTTCGCACCGCAAAAGGACGACTTGGGAATTACCTGGGTGGATTGGAATCCGACCCCTGCGGACAGGGATATGGGCATTTGGAAAGAAGTGTTTTTGAGGACGAGCGGGGATGTTTCCGTGCGAGACCCCTTTGTGGCTACCAAGTTGGATGCGCAGTACAAAACGGCAACACTGACCGTCAGCGCCGATTTACGCAATACGGCGAATCACGCCGTGAAAGGGATCTTCCGTGGCGATATCGACGGCATTTCGCTGGAGAAGCCAGTCGAACTGGGCGCAGGCGAGTCGAAGATAGTGCGCTTCGCGCCGGAGGAATTTGCGCAACTGAAGTTGGCGGACCCCCAGCTTTGGTGGCCTTACCAGATGGGCGTGCCAAATCTTTACACCGCCAAGCTGAGCTTTGCCGCCGACGGGCAAACTTCCGATTCCGCCAGCGTCACGTTTGGCATTCGCGAAGTGACCTCCGAAATTACCGACAAAGGCTACCGGCTTTTCAAAATTAACGGCCGCAAATTGCTGATTCGAGGAGCGGCTTGGGCACCGGATATGTTCTTGCGCTGGTCGTCCGAGCGGCTCGACGCGGATTTGGCGTACTTGCATGACATGGGATTGAACACCATTCGGCTCGAAGGACGTTTGGACCACGACGAGTTTTTCGACAAGACCGACAGGCTGGGCATTCTGGTGATGCCCGGTTGGACGTGCTGCGATGCCTGGGAGCGCTGGAAGCTCTGGAAAGGCGACCAGCGGAAAATTGCGGCCGCTTCGTTGACGGATCAAATAGGACGGCTGAGAAACCATCCGAGCGTTTTTGTGTGGCTGAACGGCAGCGACGGGCCTCCGCCCGCTGATGTCGAGAAAATGTATCTGCGCATCGAGAAAGATCTGGAATGGCCAAATCCGATTATTTCCTCGGCGTCAGAAGAAAAGACCACCGTCACCGGAAAATCGGGCGTGAAGATGACCGGACCTTACGAATATGTCCCGCCGGTGTACTGGCTGGCGGACAAGAAAGCCGGCGGGGCCTACGGCTACAACACGGAGACAAGTCCGGGCCCGGCGATTCCGCCGCGCGAATCGCTTGAGCGATTTATTCCCAAGGATCATCTCTGGCCGATCGACGAAGTATGGAACTATCACTCCGGAGGCGAGCGCTTCACGACGGTGAAGGTTTTCACCGACGGCCTCGACCGGCGCTATGGGCAAGCCACATCACTCGATGATTACGAACGAAAAGCGCAAGCTATGACCTACGAGGGCGAGCGCGCGATGTTCGAGGCTTATGGACGGAATAAGTACACATCCACCGGCGTGATTCAGTGGATGCTCAATAATGCCTGGCCATCGCTGATCTGGCATCTCTACGATTACTACCTGGTACCTGCGGGCGGCTACTTCGGCACGAAGAAGGCTATGGAGCCCGTCCACGTGCAGTATTCCTATGACGACAACTCGGTCACCGTGGTCAACAGCATGTACGTGGCGCTCGAGGGAAGGAAGGTCAGCGCGAAGATTTACAACATTGACGCTACGGAAAAGGCTTCTCGCGAGGCCACCGTGGATCTGGCGGCCGACAGCAGCACCAAGGCATTCGATCTTCCGAAAGTGGATGGTCTTTCCAGTACTTATTTCCTGCGGTTGCAACTGCACGCCCCTGGAGGAGAGTTACACAGCGACAATTTCTACTGGCTATCTACGAAGGCGGACACCCTCAACTGGGCGAAGAGACAAGATACGGTATACACGCCACAGGCGGAGTTTGCGGATCTTACGGGTCTTGATTCCTTGCCTCAGGTGAGTTTGAGAACGAGCTCAGCCTTGGGAAACGGCGAGGCTCAACTAACGCTGATGAATCCCGGCAACGCGATTGCATTCATGGTGCACGTGCGAGTCACTCGCGGCAAGGGCGGCGAAGACATCACGCCAATCTTCTGGGACGACAACTACTTTTCTCTCCTGCCCGGTGAGAAGCGAACCGTGACAGCAAAGTTTCGGCGCTCCTCTCAGGACGATCGAAAGCCCTTTCCCGTGGTTGAAGGATGGAACGTGGCGCCGGCTACTCTGGCGCCCGAGAACTGAAGCCTCGCGCCGATAGGAGTCGCTGCGAACGATTCCGTGCAGCTCAGGCGGAGGCTAGCCCGGCGAGCTTCAGTAAATCGCCAAACCTCGGGTGGGACCGGATAGGATCATACACAGGGTCGTTTTTCAGGAACACCATCCAATAGGAGCGCTCCTCGATACCTTTTTCTAGCCAATCGAGAGCCGTTTCGTATTCGCCCAGGCCCAGATGGACTCTTGCAACCATTGGCGCCGCCACGTAGCGGCTGGTTTTATCGTTCGTCATTTCTCGCAGAATGACTCTTGCTTCCTGGGTTCTGCCTGCCAAAGCGTACGCATGAGCCAGTGCGGGCAGCGCTTCCTGCTGGCGAGAAAACTGCAACGCTTGTTCGAAGGCCGCGATAGCCTCCGTATACATTTCCATCTGGACATAAACGCGGCCTAGCTGGAAGAGGGCCGGGAAGAAGCGTGGTTCGTGCTCAAGCAAGGCGACAAGCTGCTGGGCGGCAAGGTCATACTGGCGCGAGAAAAACAGCGGATCCGCTACATTCATGTTTAGGATCAGCGAAAAGGGATCGAGTTCCCTCGCGTTTTTCTGCGCTGCTTGCGCTTCCTCGAAGCGGCCTTGGGTATTCAGATACGCCGCATACCACTGGTAAGCGGAGGTATAGCTGGGGTTCAATTCGATCGCGCGGAGGAACTCCTCCTCCGCCGCTTCCCAATTCCAGTCGTACCAGAAGCGCACGAGAGCCAGTGAAGCATGAGATTCGCTGAGAGACGCATCGATTTCGATCGCGCGCATTGCTGCGGCCGCCGCTTTTTGTCCGGCTATCTTTGGCGTGAGCGCACCAAACCAGGAGAGTAGGCAGCAGCAATCCGCGATTCCAGAATAGGATCGGGCGCAATTCGGTTCAATGGACAGAGCTGTCTCAAAAGAAGAAACCGCTTTTTTTAGCGCCTCTTCCGTCCTCTGACCG
>Ga0210383_10004265_pt1 | contig 12688 bp, 10 predicted proteins | sample IncBWC14OmetaG_FD_160072 | JGI IMG/M metagenome (GOLD analysis project Ga0210383, IMG submission 160072) | Forest soil microbial communities from Barre Woods Harvard Forest LTER site, Petersham, Massachusetts, United States - Inc-BW-C-14-O ...
TACGCGAGTTCCTGCTCAGTATATGGGTACACAGAAAATGAGCTATACGACGAAACTCGGCCCGTGAGTTCCAGTTATCCATACGGGATTTCCAAGTTGCAGGGTGAACAGGCTGCGCTGCAACTCACCGATGAGAATTTCTCTGTAATTGCATTGCGCAAGGGAACCATCTCCGGTTACAGCCCACGTATGCGTTTCGACCTCATCATCAATACGATGTTCAAGAGTGCCATGAAGGACCGTACGATCACTATCAACAATCCTTCGATCTGGCGGCCGATTCTAAGTATCCAGGATGCCGCGACGGCGTATATCCGCGCCATCGAAGCAAATCACAAGATTTCAGGCGTATTTAACGTAGCCTCGGGTAATTACACGGTGGGAGAGGTAGGCGACTTGGTCAAATCAGCCATTGAGGAGCGATTGGGAATGTCGATCCATCTGATCATCAATCACATCCAAGACTTCAGGAATTACAAAGTCAGTGTCGAGAAGGCTAAAACTGTCTTGAGTTTTCATCCATCCCATGACCTGAAGTCCATCGTCGCGGATTTGATCGAGAACATTGGCAAGTGTCAGGACTGGGACAATCCGCTCTATTCCAACATCGGAACATTTAGGTCGATCGAAAGCGCCCTTGAGATACAGTCCATGGCGGTGGCGGTGTAACAATGAAGATTGCAGTCGTTGGCGCCGATGGTCAACTCGGTAGTGATCTAGTGGCTGCCTTCACAGCGCACGGCGATGTTGTGTGTGCGTTGACACATTCTCATATCGAGATCGCCGACCTAAATTTTGTGTCTCGTGTGCTTGAAGAGATCCAACCGCAGGTGATCATCAATACTGCCGCGATGCATCATGTCGAAAAGTGCGAACGGGAGCCAGCGAAAGCGTTCGCAGTGAATGCTCTCGGATCAAATAATTTAGCGGTAGTGGCACAGAGTTTGGGGGCGGTTCTGATGCATGTCAGTACCGATTATGTCTTTGACGGGAGCAAAGGAAGCCCATACACCGAAAACGACAGCCCGCGCCCCTTGAACGCCTATGGCATTACCAAATTGGCCGGTGAGCACTTTGTCCGTTCGAATACAGAAAAGCACTTTGTAGTTCGCACCTCTGGTCTGTACGGTAAAAGCCCTTGCCGAGCCAAAGGCGGCCTCAATTTCATAGAACTGATGTTGAAACTGGCGAAAGAGCGGGGCGAGGTGCGCGTCGTGGACAGTGAGGTCGTTTCGCCGACGTCCACTGCAGAACTTGCGGAGCAGTTAGTCCAATTGAGTAGTTCGGATTGTTATGGGCTCTATCACGCGACAGCTGAAGGCAATTGCTCTTGGTACGAATTTGCCAAAGAGATCTTCGCGCAGAGTGATATTCCAGTTCGTTTGAAAGTGGCAGGGCCAGACGAATTCCCCACTAAGGTGCCACGACCAAAGTATTCGGTGCTTGAGAACCAAGCTTTGAAAGATAGAGGTTTGAATACGTTCAAACCCTGGCAGAATGGACTGCACACATACCTGGCGGGACGAATAAAATCGGAATCCCTTCAGGTGAGTGCCTAACTAGACCTCGTATGTACTTCGCCGTGTCGTAGCGAAAGGACTCTCGGAATGTCAGACAATGGAAGTATTCCGTTTCTGGACTTAGTAAGTCTCCACGACGGACTTGAGAAAGAATTGATCCCGGTTTTTCAGAGAGTACTCAAAACGGCCGGTTTTATTGGCGGTCCGATGGTAGAGCAGTTTGAGCGGGAATTCGGCCTTTTCTGTGACACAGCGCACTGCATTGGAGTCGCGAGCGGAACTGACGCTGTCCGCTTCGCACTGATGGCCGCCGGTGTCCGACCCGGTGATGTGGTTGTCACCGTGCCCCACACCTTTATTGCGACCACGGAAGCTATTAGCCAGGCCGGCGCTCGACCAGATTTCGTGGATATCGACGAGCGCACCCACGGGCTCGATGCAAACAAGTTGCGACAGTACTTTGAACGGGAATGTGAGATTGATTCCAAAACAGGAAGGCCCATTCACCGGAAATGGAACGCTCCTGTCACGGCTGTGGTCCCGGTTCATATCTATGGTCAAACTGTAGACATGGATCCCATTCTCGAACTGGCTAGCCGCTACCATTTGATTGTCGTTGAAGACGCTTGCCAAGCCCACGGTGCTGAGTACTTCTCGAGGTCGCAGAAGCGCTGGATCAAAGTGGGATCAATGGGAGATGCTGCCGCTTTCAGCTTCTATCCGGGGAAGAACCTAGGTGCTTGTGGTGAGGCGGGAGCCGTCACGACAAACAACGAGGGAATTGCTCGTCAAATTCGAATGCTTCGCGATCACGGTCAATCGCGTAAGTACTATCACGAAGTCGAAGGCTACAACGGGCGGCTTGACGCGATTCAGGCTGGGATCTTGCTAGTCAAACTTCGCCACCTCGCGATGTGGAATCAACAACGCCGTGAAGCCGCGGCCCGCTACCGCGAACTCATGGGAGGAATATGGCTGGATCTTACGCTGCCATGCGAGCCATCCTGGTCCCGTTCCGTATATCACTTGTATGTGGTACGCACTACTGAGCGAGATGCTCTACAAGAGCATTTGAGCAAAACTGGTGTCGGCACGGGCATTCACTACCCGGTCCCTGTCCATCTTCAGAATGCCTATCAATCCATGGGTTTCACGCGAGGAGATTTTCCTGTCGCGGAAAGCATAGCCGCGCAGGTACTCTCCTTGCCAATGTTTCCGGGATTGACTGCGGCGCAGCAGAAAAGAGTGGTTGAGGAAATCACGCGGTTTGAAGGGATCGCCGACAACCCACTTTCGATTCAGTCGGCTGTGTGGGCCTGATGGCTCCAAATACGCCACACTTCAATGGCGCCTGTGTCGTGATTTCAGACTTACCTCAGACACGGACGAGTCGCGAGATTCATGGCAACGGCAGCGAGGTGTCTCTACGGTCGACTCGGAAGAAAATTTGGATTGACCTAGATAATTCGCCCCATGTTCCCTTTTTCCTGCCCATCATTGAGGGGCTCGAAAGAGCGGGTTATCAGATCCTTTTGACGGCGCGGGACTCGTACCAAGTTTGTGAGCTACTCCGGTTGCACCAGCTTTCTTGTCGCGTCGTGGGTCGACACTATGGAAAAAGGCAAATTCTGAAATTGCTTGGAACTGGATTGCGCGCTACACAATTACTGCCTCTAGCAATCAAGGAAAAACCAGACCTCGTCGTTTCTCACGGTTCGCGCGCCCAATTCCTAGTAGGTTTGCTGCTCCGGATTCCGACGATCATGATGTTCGACTACGAATTTGTGAACGCGACAGGATTCTTACACCCGGACTGGCTCTTCGTGCCCGAGGTGATTCCCATAGAGCTCTTATCCCAGAGACCGGACCATGTTTTCCGATATCGAGGGCTGAAGGAAGATGTATATGTGCCGCGCCTCAGGCCGGATCCCAGTGTTAGAAACCTCCTAGGAGTTCGCGAAGATGAACTTATCGTAACCGTGCGTCCACCCGCCACAGAAGCGCACTATCACAATCCAGAGGGCGAACAGTTTCTAGACGCATGTCTCGAGTTCTTGTTGGATCAACCAACCGTCCGCGTAGTGATGCTACCGCGCAATCATAATCAAGCGACCATTCTCCGCGCTCGCTGGGCGCGAGCAATTGAAAGTGGACGCATTGTTATTCCCGAAAACGCAGTAGATGGATTGAATCTAATATGGAATTCGGACCTTGTTATCAGCGGCGGCGGAACCATGAATCGTGAAGCAGCAGCACTGGGGGTCCCCGTATATAGCATCTTCCGGGGACGCATCGGCGCCGTTGATCAATATCTCGCCAGGACTGGGCGGCTAACCGTTATTGAAAGAATCGAGGAGATCCCGACAAAGATCGTTCTTGAACGAAGAACGCCGTCTTCGCTGGACTTGGAAGGCCAGGGCATCGCCCTTGACTGTATTCTGCAGGCAGTCATTTCGATCGCGGAGCACAAATGCCTACCCCACTAGAATCTGAGGCGTTGCGACCTTTTGACCAATCGCAGGTTGGTAGCGTCGCGACGTGCAATGTTCGAGAACTGATTTCCTTTGCGGTGCGTGGCTTGGGGGCTATGTTTGACCCAAAGGAACAACTCTTTTGTCACAGGCTGAGGCTTACTCGTGATGGCCTTGTGCGCGAAGGCGTTTCACATCGGTATACGATCATGACTTTGCTGGGACTCCGAGAGCTGGAATCGACTGGGGCGGAGTGCCCCTTTGATATTCGAGGCTCGTACGAATCCCTCATTCGCAACACAGCTTGGGTCCAGGGAGTTGGTGATCTAGGTCTGCTGATTTGGTTGACCGCTGCGTTCGATCGCGGTCGGCTAGTAGATTTGTTCCGCACGTTCAGCTGTGAAACGGCACTGGATCGCTACTCCGACGCCCGGGAATCGCGCACGATGGAATTAGCGTGGCTCCTAGCCGGACTGGCACACGCGGCAGAGGTTTGTCCGGATCTAATTGGCCCTTTGACGGACCTATGCGTCAAAACATATCACCGGCTTAAAGAGAATCAAGGTGAATGCGGTCTATTCGGCCACATGGGAGCGAAGCAGTCATTCGCAGGACGGATAAGAGGGCGCATCGGGAGTTTTGCGGACCAGGTCTACCCGATATATGCGATGGCGAAGTTTGCGAAGTTTCTTCACGTTGAGGATCCGCTGCGTCCAGCCATGGAATGCGCAAACGCAATATGTGGTGCCCAAGGAGAATTGGGGCAGTGGTGGTGGCTCTATGACGCGCGCAGTGCTCGTGTGTCCAGCCACTATCCAGTCTATTCTGTTCACCAGCATGGGATGGCACCAATGGGTCTGTTGGCTGTTGAGGAAGTAACGGGGCAGTGCTTCAACGAGTTCATTTACAAAGGACTCGATTGGATCCACGGCGCTAACGAGCTTGGTGTCGACATGAAAGATTGTTCGCAGAACGTGATTTGGAGGTGTCTACTTCCCCGACGCAGGCAGACCAAGTATCGGGAATTCGCACTGAGCGTCATCCGAGCACGCACAGAAAACACACCGACTCGTATGCTGAAGATTCTTTGCGAACAAAGGCCCTATGAATTCGGCTGGCTGTTGTTTGCGCTCGCCAGAAAGTCACAACTGCCAGGCCGAGTAAAAAAAGCTGATACATACGAGCCTCGTCTCGCAGTTGCGGTTTCCAACGGCATGACCGAACAACATGGAAATAACTAGAAAAGCTAAGGTTATTACTGTCGTAGGCGCGAGACCCAATTTCATGAAGGCCGCGCCAATTATCGCGGCGATCCGTGATCACAACGATAGTTTGGCCATGTCACCAAGCTTCACGAGTTTTGGTCATTCCCCAATCGCCATCGAGAGCGTGCTAGTCCACACGGGCCAGCACTACGACGAAGCAATGTCGGACCGGTTTTTTACCGATCTAAATATTCCAAAGCCCGATGTGCACCTAGGAGCCGGGTCAGGTTCTCACGCGGTCCAAACGGCCGAAATAATGAAACGGTTCGAGGATGTGTTACTGCAGGAACGCGCCAATCTTCTAGTGGTCGTTGGCGATGTGAATTCCACACTAGCGTGCGCCCTGGTTGCCGCAAAGATCTCCTACGATACCTATGGAGCAAGACCGCTCATTGCCCACGTCGAAGCTGGCCTTCGCTCCTTCGATCGATGCATGCCAGAAGAAATTAATCGGATCCTTACAGACCACCTTGCCGACCTATTGTTTGTGACTGAGGAGAGCGGGCTCAGAAACCTCCGTCAGGAAGGTGTCCCAGATCATAAGATCCATTTCGTTGGCAACACCATGATCGATTCGCTCCTCGCATTCAAACATAAAGCCGATAGGTCTACCATCTTGGACAAACTAGGCCTTCGGGGCAGTGACTCCCGGCATAATTCAACCAACGGAATGGTCCGTTATGCCTTATTGACGCTTCATCGACCTTCCAACGTTGATCAACGCGATGGCTTTCTGAGCATTCTGGAAGGGTTGGAAGAGCTGGCTGATTCCTGTCCCATTATCTTCCCCGCGCATCCAAGAACCCAAAAGAAAATTGCCGACTTTGGTTTCGAGCGTTTCTTTAGCCGTCAGAACGGATCCAATGGAGGAGAGACCAGCGCGAATGGACGAATCTGCCTAGTTGATCCGCTCGGATACATCGATTTTCTATGTCTGATGAAGCACGCCGCAGTCGTCGTGACGGACTCGGGAGGCATTCAAGAAGAAACCACCTGCCTTGGTGTTCCATGTGTGACCGTGCGAGAGAATACGGAACGGCCAATCACGGTCCAGGTCGGCACGAATATTCTTGCCGGGACGAGCGCAGAAGGCATTCGCCACGCCGCGCGTCAACAACTCGAGTCGAAAACGGAGGGCACCGTTCCAGAAGCATGGGACGGCAGAAGCGCTCAGCGAATTCTTGACGTGATTTGCCGGGAGATCGAGAAAGACAGCCGCTGTGAAATTCGCAAACATGAACAAGTTCATACTACGTAGCTGCGGGCGAAACGAGATGACGCGATATGTGATCATAACTCCTGTGCGCGACGAGGAGAAATATATAGAAACCACCATCGAATCTGTCTGCCATCAGATGGTGCGACCTACCGAATGGATCATCGTCGATGATGGCTCTACTGACCGTACGAGCAGCATCGCAGACCGATACGCGGCGCGATACCCATGGATCCGCATTATACACCGCGCAAATCGAGGCTTTAGGAAATCTGGCGGCGGAGTCATGGAGGCGTTTTACGATGGATACCGCGCGCTAGTCTCCAGAGACTGGGAGTTTTTGGTAAAGCTGGACGGCGATCTCACCTTCTCTCCGCAATATTTTGAGAGCTGCTTTGAGCGCTTTCGGCGAGATCCTTCACTTGGGATCGGTGGTGGAGAGATCCAGAACGAAGTTGCAGGACGACTGGTGGCGGAGGAGAATCCCCGTTTTCATGTTCGTGGCGCGACCAAAATCTACAAGCGCGCATGCTGGGATGCGATCGGCGGCCTGTGGCCGGCGCCCGGCTGGGACACGATCGACGAAGTTAAAGCCAACATGATGGGCTGGAAGACTTACGCCTTTCCGGACCTGCCGCTCGTTCACCATAGAATTACGGGAACTGAAGACGGTTTATACCGAGACCGCGTGAAGCATGGAGTAGCGTGCTATGTATCGGGCTATCACCCGCTCTTCGTTTTGGCCAGCGCTTTTCGACGATTGACACGCAAGCCGCGTGTTATCGGGTCGCTCGGCATGTTGTATGGTTTTTTGAAGTGCTATGTGGCACGTCCAAAGCGGCTGCAGGACCGATCGTACTTCGCGTACATTCGCGGCCAGCAATTAAGACGTCTCGTGGGAATGGAGACGATCTGGAGATAGCCCTGACCAGGGCATACCTTAATTATGTGCGGAATCTGCGGAAAACTCGTGTTTGACCGTGGAGCGACCGTGCCGATTTCTCTGCTCAGGACGATGGCGGACTCTATTCGTCACCGTGGTCCGGATGATGAGGGATATCATATCGCTGGGCCGATCGGGCTGGGTTTTCGCCGTCTGTCCATCATCGATCTCAGCACCGGTCATCAGCCGTTGTCGAATGAAGACGGAACAATCTGGATCATCTTCAATGGCGAGATTTATAACTATCAGGAACTCCGCGCCGATCTGCTGCGGCGGGGTCATATCTTCAAAACGAATACTGACACAGAAGTTATCGTCCATCTCTACGAGGAATTAGGTTCTGCCTGTCTGGACAAGCTGCGCGGCATGTTCGGCTTCGCTATCTGGGACGGTCGGACCGGCACGCTTTTCATTGCAAGGGACCGCGTGGGCATCAAGCCGCTCTACTATTGCCTGACCGAGAGTTCGCTGGTTTTTGCATCGGAGATCAAGGCGATCCTCGCAGATCCCTCCATCGATCGGGAGATAGCCCCGGAGCTGATCGACCGATTCCTGACCTTCCTGTATGTTCCTGGCGAAGAGACCCTGCTGAAAGGGATTCGGAAGCTCGCTCCAGGACATTATCTGCTGGCTCGAGACGGGCAGATCACAATCCGGCAATATTGGGATCTGCAGTTCACCGAGTCGTTCGACGGGAAATCTGCGGAACAGGCGGAGAAGGAGCTCCTGGCGCTCCTGGCCGAGACGGTCGGTCTGCACATGATCGCCGATGTGCCGGTCGGAGTCCTCCTGAGTGGTGGTGTTGACTCAACGGGCGTACTGAGTCTGGCTGTTAATGAGACAGGGAAGCGGATCAGCAGCTTCACGGTGGGGTTTTCCGGTGAGCAGGTGACTGACGAACGGCCGTACGCCCGCCTGGCAGCGGAGAAGTACGGCACCGATCATCACGAGCTTACGATTACCCCTGAGGACTTCGCCGCGTTTCTGCCCGACTATGTCTGGTACATGGAAGAGCCGGTTTGCGAGCCTCCCGCGGTCGCGCTCTATTACGTGTCGAAACTGGCGAGGAAATATGTTACGGTCCTGCTGTCAGGGGAGGGCGGAGACGAAGCTTTCGCCGGATACAGCAATTACCGAAATCTGCTCTGGCTCGAGCGCCTTAAGCGAGGCGGGTCCCTGCTGAATTCCGCGCTGGCAGGCGGAATGTCGGTTGCCGATTCCGGATTCGGCCTGACGAAATTCAGGAAATATATTCCGCTCATGACTGAGCGCTTTCCGGATTACTACTTCAGCCGGACCTCCAATCCGCACCTGACCACTGGAAACGGCCTGGGGACGGTGTATTCGGCGGACTTTCAGAGCGCTGTCGACCGTGAACGCAGCGTACAGCCGGTGCGCATGCTGCAGGCTCGCATGCGCGGAAAAGATATCCTGCACACGATGCTGTACATCGATACGAAAACCTGGCTGCCTGACGATCTGCTGATCAAAGCGGACAAGATGACCATGGCCAACTCGATCGAGCTGCGAGTGCCTCTTCTCGACCACAAGGTGCTGGAGTTCGCGGCCTCTCTGCCTCCATGGCAGAAGGTCAGCGGCAGAAACACGAAGTACATCCTGAAACGGGCATTGTCGCAGCAGATTCCCAGCGAGATCCGGAACCGGAAGAAGGCCGGCTTCCCCGTTCCATATGCTTCCTGGATGCGCAGGGAACTGAAAGGCCTGGTTCGCGACGTGCTGCTGGATTCGAAGTCCATCGAACGGGGTTACTTCCGCAGAGATGCGGTAGAGAAGCTGCTGCACGCGAACTCCAGCGGTCAGGATTTTTCAAAGGAAATTTTCTCTCTGCTCAGCCTCGAATTGTGGCAACGCACCTTCCTGGAAGGAGAGCGCGTTGTCCTTTAGAAAGCTGCGCAATATTGCGATTCGGAAGGGCGCGGAGATCTGCTGGCGGATGCCCGCCCCCTTCCGGCTGGTTCAGATGCTGGGAAACTCCTGCTCGCTGCGCTGCGTGGTCTTTCATCATATCGCCGCTGCGCCGACGCCCTTCACCTCCGGAATCCGAGTCACCGTCTCTCCTGGGACCTTTGAAAATGCGCTGCGATTCCTGACAAAACACTATGTGCCCGTGACTCTGGACGACGTTCTCAGCAACGGCGATGGCCGCGGTCTGCCACCCCGCCCGGTTCTGCTTACCTTCGACGACGCTTATGCATCGGTTGCCGAAATCGGAGCGCCGCTGTGCAGGCAATATGGCGTCCCCGCAGTATTCTTCGTCAATGCTGCATACATAAATAACCGGCGGCTGGCTCCCGACAATCTGGTCTGCTATGTCGCGAATGTCGTTGGCATGCACGCTGTAAATTCCGCGATCCGCGCGGTGCCGGGGAGGGAAGGAGCGGCCGATCACAGCCTGGCCGAAGTCTTCGGGGTGTTTTTTCCCACCCTTTCCCTGGACGAGCGCGACATCTTTCTCGACGCGCTCTGCAGTCTGGCGGGCATGAACGAGAACCGTCTGGCGCAGGAAGAGAATCTCTACTTAACCGGCGATCAGCTTCGCGATCTTGAGAACTATGGCGTCGAGGTAGGGAATCACACTTACAGCCACACGCATTGCCGTTCTCTCGCGCATCAGGAGATCGTCGCCGAGATCGAACGAAACAAAGCCGCGCTTGAGGAGCTCTCCGGCAGGCGGGTGCGGTCCTTCAGCCAGCCTTACGGATCATCGAAAGACCTGACACGGACCGTTGCTGATTGCCTGCGCCGGTCGGGACACCAGGCGGTCTTTCTGAGTGAGAGCGTAGCCAATCAGAAGAATCCGGATCTCTATCATCTGGATCGGGTTAGCACATGCGCCCACAACGATCAGTCGCTCTTTTTCGAACTTGAGGTGCTTCCGCGGCTCCGCGTGAGGCGGAATCAACTGTATCGCGATACACGGCCGCTTCGCCCGGTCCAGCCTCGCTCCAATGCCGGCATCTCTGAGCTCTCATTGCGCAGGGTGCACAACAAACGAATCAACTTACTCGGAAGGACAAGAGAACATGACTAAGGAAGAATTCCTACTCGAACTGGACGAAATCCTCGGACTCAAGGCAGGCACTCTGCGCGGTACGGAGAAGCTCGAAGAGCTGGAGAGGTGGGACTCCACGGCTCTGGTTGGCATGATCGTTCTGGCGGAATCGGTCAACGACACTGAGATTTCCATGGATGACGTTGTCGGGTGTTCGACGGTTGCCGACCTTTTACGGATTGCCGGCGTGGACGGCGTCACCGCTGATTTGACGAAGCAATAATGAGTGAACTTGCCGGATAGCAAAACTGACGGTGGGCGATGGCAGGGACTGGCGCGCGGAGTTTTTGGGTTTGCGGTTTGACATTTCGGAGATGAAACAAATGCAGACGGAAATTCCCAGGGAACTTAGATTTCCGGTCACGGCTGCGAACATTTTGCGCAAGCGGCAGCAACTTCGGAAGGAATTGCTCGCGCAGCCGAATCTTTTGCAGAAAAGGATTGCAATTCTAGGCGGCTCCACGACCACGGAACTCAGGAGCATGCTGGAGCTGTTTCTGCTGGCGCACGCGATCGAGCCGACATTCTACGAATCCGGCTACAACCGGTATGCAGAAGATGTGTTGTTCGAAAACCCGCAGCTCTGGAGTTTCCGGCCGGATATCGTTTTCATTCACACCGGCTGGCAAAGTGTATCGGAGTTTCCCGAGTTACATGATTCGGCCGAGCAGGTCGAGCAGCGTCTCCGTCGCGAAATGGATCGGTTCCAGACAATCTGGGAAAAGATTCACACCCGGTTTGGTGCGGTGATCGTTCAGAATAACTTCGATCTGCCGCGGTTGCGGCCTCTGGGCAATCTCGATGCTACCGAGAACTACGGGCGCGCGAATTTTCTGATGACACTGACCGCCGGCTTTGCCGCTTATGCCAGCTCCCATCAGCATCTTCTGATCAACGATATTCACTATCTCTCGGCGCAGGTGGGCCTCGATGCCTGGTACGGCCACACGTACTGGTACAACTTCCACATGGCGGTAACGCCAGTGGCCACCGTAGCGCTGGCGCGCAACATCACCGGGATCATTAAAGCCGTCTTCGGCAAGTCGAAGAAGTGTCTGGTGCTGGACCTCGACAACACCCTCTGGGGTGGCGTGGTGGGCGATGACGGAGTCCAGAACCTCATCCTCGGGCGCGATCACCCGGTCGGCGAGGCGTTCCTCGATTTTCAGTGGTATGTCAAAATCCTGCAGCGTCGCGGCGTGATCCTCGCGGTCTGCTCGAAAAATGAACTGGAGAATGCGAAGGCCGGCTTTTCTCACCCGGACAGCATTCTCAGGGTGGAAGATTTCAGCGCCTTCAAAGCAAATTGGAACCCAAAGCCAGACAATATCCGCGAGATCGCCGCGGAACTCAACATCGGTCTGGACAGCATCGTTTTTGTGGACGACAACCCCGCCGAGCGCGCGCTCGTGGCGAACGAACTTCCTGAAGTGGCGACACCGGAGATTGGCAACAGCGTTTGCCGATTCGCCGAGATTCTGGAATCTGAGCACTATTTCGAAGCCCACAAGGTGGTTCAGGAAGATCTGGAGCGCGTCGGGTACTACAATTCCAATGCCCAGCGCAGCGCCGCCCAGGCAGCCTTCGGCAATTATGACGAATATCTTGTTTCGCTTGAGATGAAGGCGGAGATCGCGCCATTCGCGCCCGTATATCTTGAGCGCATTACCCAGCTCATCAACAAGACGAACCAATTCAACCTGACGACCCGCCGCTATACCAGCGCCGAAGTCGAGGCTATTGCCCAGGACTCAGACCATGTCACGCTCTATGGCCGGCTGGCCGACAGGTTTGGCGACAACGGCCTGGTCACTGTTCTGATCGGGCACGTCGTCGGTGAGGTTCTCGAGATCGACCTCTGGCTGATGAGCTGCCGGGTATTGAACCGCAAGATGGAGCTGTCCATATTCGATGCTCTGGTTGAGGCCTGTCAGACGCGTGGCCTGAGCCGCATCGTCGGGACCTACATCCGGTCGAGGAAAAACGCGCTGGTGGCAGATCATTACCGGAAGCTTGGCTTCCGAGCAGTTGAGGAGGAGTCCGGGAGTCAGAGTTCCTGGTCCTGGGACGTTCTCGAGACGTATTCGCCGGACTCGCGTCCAATTGCCCGAGCTGCGAAACCGGCGGACAGCAGGTCGGACGAGGCGTTCATCCCGACAACGGCGGTCTTCGGGACCTTGGGTGCCTGAGGGTGTCATCG
>Ga0210383_10004266_pt1 | contig 12687 bp, 15 predicted proteins | sample IncBWC14OmetaG_FD_160072 | JGI IMG/M metagenome (GOLD analysis project Ga0210383, IMG submission 160072) | Forest soil microbial communities from Barre Woods Harvard Forest LTER site, Petersham, Massachusetts, United States - Inc-BW-C-14-O ...
CCCGAGCAGCGACTGGCCGAAACTCAAGGCCATCAGGCTGTAAAAGCCGCCCTCCTGGAGCAAGTAGACCAGGGGAAAATTCCGTTCCATGACCGGCCAGTAGTGGTGCAGGAGCACGCCTAAGGCTACCGCGGCGAGCAGTGCGACCAACCAGTGGATCCAGCGCCAGATGAGCAGGAGACCGACCACCGCCAAGGGCCCCAGCGCGAGCGCAACCCCCAGATCGCGGGTCTTGGCGAGCGAATTGCTGTAATGAGACAGTCCTGCGTAGGCGAAGACGAAGGCGATGACGGCAGCGAGCTGCAATCTACGCCGCCAACGCATCGCTACTTCGTCCTGTGTGCCGCAATGTACTCTGCTAGGTGCCTCAATGAACGGAAGGTCTGCTGATTTTCCGCCGCGTCTGCGCGCAATTGAATGCCATATTGCTTGGAGACGAGCAGCGCCACCTCCAAGATATCGATGGAGTCGAGCCCCAATCCCTCCCCATACAGAGGCGCCTCTGGATCGATGTCCTGCGGCAGGACCTCGAGGTTCAACGCTTGTACGAACAGGTCGGCGAGCTCCCTCTGCAGACCGACATCGGTCAGGGGCGCCGGCTGTTGCATGAGCGACGCTTTGTCGGACATAGGCTTAAGCTTTCGATTGGGGATTTAAGTTGCGGGCATTATATAGGTGCCGACCCGCGCAGCAACCGGCAGCTGACCGGTTCCAAGACCGCGATCCTCAAGGGAGCCTCCGCACGGCCGTTTTTCGCAGGTTTTGCCGCCGGATCCTCAGGCGCGGCTCCGCCAGCGCCGCATGCCGAGCAGCGGCAGGCGCAAAACGAAGCCGCAGAAGAGCCGCAGGTGCATCCAGGTCAGCAATGCGTTGTCGCGCCAGTAGTTGAAGTGTGAGACTCCACCCTCCTCGGGACGAAAATACCGCACCGCTGCCGGCAGATTGATGGGGCGGACGCCGCGCCAGCACAAACGTACCACCGCTTCGACGTCGAAGTCGAAGCGCCGCATCCAGGGCTGCCGGCGCATCACGGCGATCAACGGGTCGATGGGATAGACCCGAAAGCCGTACAGGGAATCGTGGATACCCGCCCACAACGTCTCGAGATTGGCCCACCAATTGGAGATTTGGCGGCCCTTGACCCGCAAGCCGGGGGCGCTGGCGTCAAACACCGGGCGGCCCAACACCATGGCGCCGGGGTCGGCCAGCGACGCCTGCATGAATACCCTGATCCGCTCGGCCGGATGCTGGCCGTCCGAATCCATGGTCAATGCATGCGTGAAGCCGGCGCGTTGCGCCTGGCGCAATCCAAACAGCACGGCGGCGCCCTTGCCGTGGTTCTCCGGGAGGACGAGCACCGTCAAGCCGGGTTCGGCTGCGGCCAGGGCCAAGAGACGCTGCGCGGACTGGTCGGTACTGCCGTCCACCACCACCCAGACCGGAGTCCACTGTTCGAGCGCACCACGCACCGTCGCATCCACCTTCGGACCGGGGTTGTAACTGGGGATGATCACCACGTGAGTGTCGGACCGCTGCGGCGGAGCGGATTCGTCGGGCTGAGCGCATCCGGGCGGCATGCTTGGCGTCAGGCGCGCTCGAGCCAACGAGCCTGCAGTGCACCCGCGAGTTCCTGCCTGTAGTACCGATCGAGCTCGGCCGTAAAAGCGGGGACATCGGTGGGCGGGTCGAAGCGCTTGCCGAGCCGGACGCGGTAGGTGATGGGCAGATCGGGCCGTCGAAACAGCGGCCATCCCTTGCTCAGGAACGGAGAGTCGGTCTCGATCACCAGCGTTTGCACCGGAACATTCGCGTGCTTGGCGATCAAGCCCACGCTGCCGACCAACGCATTGATCGGTGCCCGGGTGCTGCGCGTACCTTCGGGAAACAACAGCAAGACGCCGCCGTCCTTGAGATGCGCCACCGATTCCTTGATCATCTGGCGCGACGATTCATTGGGGACATAGCGGGCAAGGCGCGAACCGGCACCCAGAAACACATTTTTCATGAGCGCCGATTTCATGACGCAGACGATGTTCGGATGGCGCGTCAGGATCAGCAAGGCGTCGATCAGGCAGGGATGATTGGGCGCCAAGATCAGCGGCGGCCCGCCCTTGAGGGAGTCGATGTCCTGCAAATCCAAGAGGTAGGTGCGGGTGATGGATAACGACCAGGCATAGATTCGAAAGCCCGACATGATGCCGCACCGCCCGATCGCCGTGCCGGCACGGCGCGGCAGAATGATATACAAAGGCAGCGCGAACACCGACCACGTCAGGCAAATGAGGCCCAGCAGCGCGAGCGAACTGTAGAGCGCGAAATACTCGTAGAGGATTTTGAGGGGACGCCGCATTGCGCGCTCAATCGGGAACTTCGACCATTTGCGAGGATTTGCTGAGTATCCAGGAAATGCCGATACCGCCCGACATGTAGCTCTTGCGCTGCACTAGGGGACTATCGGCAAACGTCGCCCCTGACAGGGTGTCATAGCGGGCGTACGCGCCGACCCAGAACTTCGGAAACCGCTTCGATAAGGCGGAGATGAATTGAGTTCCCGCGTAACCGCCGGACGCCTCATAAGCGGGCCGCGTCGGAGTCGCATACTGCGGTGCAATCGTATAGAAATACGCGTGATAGCGGCGGTCGGCGAACAACGGTCCCGTCAGCAGGCCGAGATTCCAGCCGGCGAATCCGAAGGGGTGCTTGAGGTCGAGAGCCAACCGCGGCGTGAACGTCCAGCCGATGATTTTCGGCGAGGCTTCCACCGTCAGTGCGGCGCGCACCGGCATGCGCAAATCGAGCTTGACGTCCCCATCGGCGCTGCGCATCAGGTGCAGATCGAGCGCGGGCCCCAACTCCACCGTGGATTTGAGGTCCGGCATCCCGCTGCGTTCGCGGTCGCTGCGCACCGGGGTGGTGGCATCGAAACTCAGGTTCAGTTCGAATCGGTCTTGATTGAACAGTGTGCCGCGGATCCCGTCGCGGTTCGCCTTCAAGAATTTGCCGTTGTACAAGAGATAGGGCAGGGGCAACGGATAGCCGTGCGCCGTAGCGGAGCCCCGGTAGTCGTCGAACGCGATCGCTCCCACGCCGAGTCCGAACTCATACAACGGCTCCTGCTTCGCCAGCGCGCAATTCGCGAAGCAGCCCGCCGCGAGCAGCGCGGCTGCGCACAATCGGCGATTGGGGCACAACTTCGGCGACGCAACCATCAACCGCTGGTCACATGTTCCGCTGCGGAACGGATATTGGCCGCACGCGCGCGGCTCGCCCGCCACGAGCGCCCCAAGTGGGCGAGCGACAAGACGTAGTACAGCGCCTTGAACAATCGCAGGCGCCCCCAAATGGGCGTGCCGCGGAAGATGTCGCCGGCCAGCAGCGACAGCAATGCTTCCTCCATGCGCAGTACATTGCGCGGTCCCAAGAAGAGCTCGCGCATGGTCGGGTGGCTGACCCGATAGATGAACCAGGAAAACTGCTTCGGGCCATGCCGCGAAACGCGATCGAACTCGGCGAGCGCCGCGCGCGCCCGGGCGGGCCGCGTACGGCAGGCATGAATGGCGTCGGCCGCCGCGACGCCCGAATTCATGGCCAGCATCACCCCGGAGGAGAACACCGGGTCGATGAAGCAGTAGGCATCCCCGACCAGCAGGTAGTTCTCGCCGTGGCTGTGATCGCAGGTATAGGAATAGTTGCCGGTGGCCTCCACTTCCGACACGAGGGTGGCGGCGCGCAAGCGTTCGGCGAGCGGCGGGCACAGGGCGATCGTGTCGAGAAAGAATTCGCGCAACGTTGTGCGGCGGGTTTTCATGTAGTACGGCCACACGACCGCGCCGATGCTGGTCGCCCCGTCCGCCAGCGGGATGAACCAAAACCAACCGTGGTCGAACCAATAAATGATTACATTGCCGGCGCGCTTGCCGCAGTCGCGCCGCGCCCCGGTGAAGTGCGCGTACAGCGCCGCGCTATTATGCTTCGTGTTGCGGCGCTTGGCTTGCAGGCGATTGCCAAGAAAGGTATCGCGGCCCGAAGCATCGACGACGTAGTCCGCCGTCCACGCTTCACTGCGCCCGTCATCGTGTTCGGCGCGAACCCGCACGCAGGATGTCTTCCCGCGCGACGAGGGCGCGAGAAAATCCACGTCGCGGACGCAGCAGCCTTCGATGACTTCGGCGCCGAGCTCGGCCGCCCGCCGGATGAGTATCTCATCGAATTCGGAGCGTCTGACTTGGTACGCCAGGGGCAGGGATTTGTCCCAGCCGCGCGCAAACTGGAATTCCTGGCGCCGTTGGTCGCTGTGCGACACGAACTCGGCGCCCCATTTCTCGAGGCCGATGGCGCGCACCCGTGCGGCGACGCCCAGACGGTCCATGATCGGCAGATTGGCGGGCAGCAGCGATTCGCCGATATGGAAGCGTGGATGGCGGGCTTTCTCCAGCAGCACGACGCGGTAGCCTTGCGCCGCAAGCAAGCTCGCGGAGGTCGATCCGCCCGGTCCGCCGCCGATCACCACGACATCGCAGCGGTCCGATTTCGCGCCGGGCGCAAGGGTTTGCGAAATCGGCTCGGGCATATTTAAATTGGCCTCAATTGGCGCCGGAGGGGGACTGCCCCGGAGAGTCATTCAGTGTATCGCGCCGACAAATACGGGTTCAACGTCTGTAAGATAGTACGCCATGCACATCTTGATTGTTGAAGATGACGAGGTTGCACGCGATTACCTGGCGAAGGCGCTGCGCGAGGTAGGACACACGGTCGATGTCGCCGGGAATGGCCTCGAGGGGCTGCACCTCGCCTCTTCGATAGCCGTCGATCTGGCGATCGTCGATCGCATGCTGCCGAAGCTCGATGGGCTCGCCCTCGTGCAATCGCTGCGCGCCACCGGGCGCAAGATGCCGGTTCTGATATTGAGCGCACTCGGCGACGTCGATGATCGCATCACCGGACTTCGCGCCGGCGGCGACGATTACTTGACCAAGCCTTATCACATGTCGGAATTGCTGGCGCGCATCGATGCGCTCGCCAGACGCGGCGAGAACGGCAGCGCGGAAGCAAACACCAAGCTGAAATTGGCGGACCTGGAACTCGACCGGATGACGCGACGGGTCATGCGCAACGGCAAGAAAATCGAGCTCACGGCGCGCGAATTTCAGCTGCTCGAGTTCATGATGCGCCACAGCGGCCAGGTGGTGACGCGCACCATGCTGCTGGAGGGTGTGTGGGACTATCATTTCGACCCGCAGACCAACGTGATCGACGTGCACATCAGCCGCTTACGGCAGGCGATCGACAAGGATTTCGACAAACCCCTGCTGCACACGGTGCGCGGAGCGGGGTACAGCTTGCGCGAAGACGAATAGCGGCCCACCGTGGGACCCGATCAGCGGTTTCTCGGCGTACTCGATACTTCGCCCTTCCGTATCGCCATCGTCTACTCGATCGTATTCGCGTGCGGAGCCGCCGCGCTGCTCGGCGCGGTCGATTTTGCGGTCTCGCGCGTGGTCGACGGCAGCACGGATAATCTGATCGAAGCCGAGGTGCAGGGTTTGCGCGAGCAGATGGTGGTGCTGTCGCGCAGCGATTTCATCGAGTTGATCGAACAGCGCTCGCAGGATCAGGACGTGCGCGGCGCGGTGTACCTGATGGTCGATCCGCAGCTCCGCCCGGTGGCGGGCAACGTGCCGGCCTGGCCCAAGATCGGCGCCGGCGCGGGCAAATGGTTCCTCTTCAAGGTGTCGGTGCCGTTCGGCGATGAAACCCGCGAACACGAGATGCGTGCTCAGCATTTCAAGCTGCCGAGCGGCTATCAGATGTTGGTGGGACACGACGTGCAGGAGCGCCAGGACGTCAAGAGCCTGATGATGCGCGGTCTGATCGTCGCGGTGGTGATGACTTTGCTGCTCGGGCTCGGCGGCGGTTTTTGGATGGGCCGGCGCATCCTCGCGCAGGCGGGGGCCATCTCGGCGGTGGCGACCCAGATCATGCGCGGCGACCTGTCGCAGCGGCTGCCGGTCCGCGACGCGGACGACGAGATCAACAAGCTGGCCCGCGAAATCAACACCATGCTCGACAAGATCGAGCAGCTCACGCTCGGCATGCGCACGGTGCTCGACAGCGCCGCCCACGATTTGCGCACGCCGCTGAATCGCCTGCAGGCCACCGCCGAGGGGGCGATATCCCAGCTCGAGCCTGGTTCGGCCGAACGGCGCGTTCTGGAACGCGTCACCACCGAGGTCGATCAGATGCGCAGCACCTTGGATGCGCTGCTGCGCATTGCGCTCGCGGAAACCGGCACGGTGGCGCGCGAACCGGTCGACTTGTCGGAATTGGTGGCGAGCGTGGTCGATCTGTACGCGCCGGTGAGCGAAGAGCGCGGCATCGAATTGCTGAGTTCGGTGGCGGCGGGGGCGCAGGTACTGGGGAGCCGGCAGCTCTTGGCCCAAGCACTGGCGAATTTGCTCGACAATGCCATCAAGTTCACGCCCGATGGCGGCCGCATCCGCGTGCTGCTGCGCGGTTCCGCCGGCGAGCCGGAAGTGGTCGTCGAGGACAACGGGCCGGGCATATCGGCGGACAAGCGCGAGATCGTCCTCGGCCGCCGCGTCCGCCTGGACGAGGCGCGCAAATTTCCGGGTTCGGGACTTGGGCTTTCGTTGGTGGCGGCAGTCACCAAACTGCACGGCGCGCGCCTGGTGCTGGATGACGCCGGGCCCGGCCTGCGCGTGTCGCTGAAATTCTGAGGGGCCGAAGAAAGTGCGACGTCGCGGGTGGGCGCCGCCGGAAGCGTCAATTTATCGGCGGCCGGCTGCGGCCGTCAGCCGAAACGGTGCGCGAGTTCGACGTAAAGTGCTGAATTATATTGAAAAAATGGTTTAGAAAAGTTCTGGCATAGAACTTGCTTCGTTCCTCTTGCGGCATGTGACCGCGCAGGAATAAGCCATGGCAGAAGCAGCCGACGATTCTCCTCCTCCGCCCCCCGCGCCGAAACCCGGCTTCATGGGGACTCTCGTCAACGGGATCGGCATTTTCGTGCTGACCTTGGGCGCCGTCGTGGCGGGCGGATCCATCAACGCAAAACTGCACCCGCTCCCCGATCTGCAATTGGACAAGGACGGCAAGATCAAGGCGATCGTCCCGGTGGTCGTGCCCGGGCACGGTGAGGACGGCGGTAGCGCCAAGCCGGCGGTGTACTACGCCATCGATCCTCCCTTGGTGGTCAATTTCGAAGACGGCTCCGTGGTGCGTTTCCTGCAAATAACCATGGAAATCATGGCCCACGATCAAAAGGCCATCGACAGCGTGCAGAAGAACATTCCCTTGATTCGCAACAATCTGCTGCTGCTCATGAGCAACCGCAATTATCAATCGATGATGTCGCGCGAAGGCAAGGAAAAGCTCCGTCAGGAGGCGCTCACCGAGGTGCGCGCCGTACAGAAGAAAGAAGGGAGTCCCGACGTGGACGACCTGCTGTTCACCACCTTCGTGGTGCAGTAATGGCTGAGGCCAGCCCGCCCGCCACCATCTCGGCCGAAGAGGTGTCGGCGTTGCTCGAGAAAAGCGCCGCCGATGGGCCGCGGCCCTATGACTTTACGGCGCAGCGCATCAATCGCACGCAATTGCCGCTATTGGAGGCGGTGAGCAAGAGCTTCGCCGAACGATCCGGCGCCTCGCTGTCCGCTCTGTTGGGCCGCGACGCCAGCATGCAGTTCCATTCATTGGAGTCCGCAAAGAGCGCGGACTTGCAGGCCGCGCTGCCGGTACCCTCGAGTCTCGCCGTGGTGCGCTTGAAGCCGCTGCCCGGCTTCGCGTTCATCAGTGTCGAAGCCAACCTGCTGTTGACGCTGCTGGACGGCTTCTTCGGCGGAACGGGCCGGGCCACCACCGATCCCCAGGCCGTCATCGCTCCGGCCGCGCAGCGTTTCCTTGCGATGTTGGTGCGGAGTTTTGCCGCGGACTTGGCGGCCGCATGGGTGCCGGTGACGCCGCTGGAGCTCGAACTCGTGAAGCAGGAGACCAACCCGCGCCTGGTGCAGTTGGGCGCCGCCAACGAGGCCGTGCTGGTCGTCAAATTCACGGTGGAATTCGCTTCGCGCAGCGGCACGATCGATTGGCTGCTGCCGGAAGTCCTGCTCGCGCCGGTGCGCGAGGCGCTCGCCGCGGACGGCGGTCAAAAGGCGCTGCGCAAACAGGAGGCCTGGGCGCCGGTTCTCACCACGGCGCTGCAGGACGCCGAGCTCGACACCCGCGCGATTCTCGCCGAAGCGCAGATCAGCCTGCGCGAATTGGTGCGCCTGTCGCCCGGCGACATCATCCCCATCGAGGCGCCGCAGCAGGTCACCTTGCTCGCCGGCGATGTGCCGCTGTATCGCGGCAGTTTCGGCGTTTCGCAGGGACGCAATGCGCTAAAGATTCTTTCAGGAGCCTCCCCATGAGCACCCCCGATCCGAAGACCGCCGCCGTCGCGCGCGCGCAATTCGGCAACTTGAGTCCGAATGGCGGCGGCGCCGCCGGCCAGGAAATGAATCTCAATCTGATCCTCGACGTGGCGGTCACGCTGGCGCTCGAGGTCGGACGCGCCCGAATGTCGGTGCGCGACCTGCTGCAACTGACGCCGGGTGCGGTCGTCGAACTCGATCGTCTGGCGGGCGAGCCCCTCGACGTGCTGGTGAACGGGGTTCGCGTGGCGCGCGGCGAAGTGGTGGTGGTCAACGAGAAATTCGGCATCCGTTTGACGGAAGTCGTCAGCGCCACGGAAAGAATGGAACACGCACGATGACGGGGATGGCGCAACCCGCCTCGCCGTTGTCCGTGAGCAGCTTGGCGCAGCTCACCTTGAGCCTGCTCGCCATCGTCGTGCTGATTTTCGCCATCAGCTGGGCGCTGAAGCGGCTCAGGATGGCGGGGCCGCGCGGCGCGGGGGACATTGCCGTCCTCGAAGAACTCAGCGTCGGCCCGAGAGATCGCATCGTGCTGATTCGCGTCGGCGAATCCCAGGTGCTGGTCGGGGTGAGCGCCGCCGGCCTCGTGCCCCTGACGCCGCTCGCCACACCGATCGTTCTCAAGGGCGGCGGCCCCGCCGCGCCCGCGTTCGCGGAGCGCTTGCGCGACCTGATGAAGCGGCCGGGCGGTTCGGCGTGAACCGGCGGGCGTTCTCGTGAATCGGCGGGCGCAGCGCCGCTTCGCCGCGGCGGCCATGCTCTTGCTGCCGGTGCTGGCTCTGCTGCCGCTGGCTGCGGCAAATGCCCAGGGCGCGCTGCCGGCCATCGCGATAAAGACCGCGGCCGACGGCGCGCAGACCTACTCGCTCACCTTCCAGGTGCTGATCCTGATGACGGTGCTGACGCTGCTGCCGGCGATGCTGCTGGCGATGACGGCGTTCACCCGGATCATCATCGTCCTGTCGATTCTGCGGCAGGCGCTCGGCATGCCCACGACGCCCTCGAACCAGATACTCACCGGACTGGCCTTGTTCATGACTTTTTTCGTCATGAGCGCGACCCTCGAGCAGTCGTATGCGAACGGCATAAAGCCGTATGTGGACGGCCAAATGGCCGGCGAAGTGGCCCTCGACCGCACGCTGCAGCCGCTCAAGAAATTCATGCTGGCGCAAACCCGCGAAAACGACTTGCAGCTGTTCTCCAAGCTCTCGGGAAAGTCGCAGTTTGCGAGCGCCGAGGATGTGCCGCTCAGCGTCCTGATCCCGACCTTCATGACCAGCGAGCTGAAGACCGCGTTTCAGATCGGATTCATGGTGTTCATTCCCTTTTTGATCATCGATCTGGTCGTCGCGAGCGTGCTGATGTCGATGGGCATGATGATGCTGTCGCCCTCCCTGGTGTCCTTGCCGTTCAAGATCATGCTGTTCGTCGTGGTGGACGGCTGGACGCTGCTGATCGGCACGCTGGCCTCGAGTTTTCACCAATGACGCCCGAGAACGTCATGGATTTGGCGCACCACATGCTGATGGTGACGGCGATGATCGCCGCGCCGCTGCTCCTGATTGCGCTCGTTGCCGGATTCATCATCGGCATGTTTCAGGCGGCGACTCAGATCAACGAATCCACGTTGAGCTTCATTCCGAAGCTGCTGCTGTTGGTGCTCACCTTGTTTGCGGCCGGCCCTTGGATGCTGCGCGTGCTCACCGACTTCACGCACGATCTCTACACCAGCATTCCCGCGGTCATCGGCTAGGGCGCGCATGCAACCCGTGATTCTCAATGCCGCCGACGTGACCCAATGGGTGGGCCGAATGTGGTGGCCCGTACTGCGCGTCGGCGGCTTCGTGCTGGCGGCGCCCACGGTGAGCGAAGGCGTCATTCCCCCCCGCATCAAAATCGTCATGTCGCTGGCGCTGGCGTTCTTGATGGCGCCGCTGGCGCAGGTTCCGGCGGCGCTGTCGATCTTCTCCGCCGCCGGAATGTTGGCGGCCGTGCAGGAGCTCCTGATCGGCGTCGCCATCGGCATGGTGGTGCAGCTGGCCTTCGAGGCGCTGACCTTCGCCGGTCAGACGATCTCCATGACCATGGGACTCGGCTTCGCGACTTTGGTCGACCCGCAGCGCGGCGCCAACACCACGGTACTCGGCCAGATGTTCATGATATTCGGCATGCTCACCTACCTTGCGCTCAACGGCCACCTGGTACTGCTCGGCGCCTTTGCGGAGAGCTTCCGCAGCCTGCCGATCGGCGCCGGGCACATCGACCGTAACTTCCTGTTGTCGGTGGCCGTGTGGGGCGCACGTGTCTTCCAGTCCGGGCTGCTCATCGCCCTGCCGGCCATGATCGCACTGGTGATCGTGAATCTGGCGCTCGGCGTGGTCACGCGCACGGCGCCGCAGCTCAATCTGTTCGGCATCGGCTTCACCATCACGCTGCTGTGCGGATTCTTCGTGCTCATCGTCGGCCTCGAAGGCATCATGACGAGCATCGGAAACCTCCTCAACAGCGCGTTGACGGCGGTCGGCGAGCTCGTCGGCGCGCCCGCAGCGGGTATCCGCTGATGGCCGCCGAAGCTGAATCCGGCGGCGAACGCACCGAAGACCCTTCGCCTAAACGCCTGCAAGATGCGCGCGAGCGGGGCCAGGTACCCCGCTCGCGCGAACTCACCACCTTCGCCACGATGATGGGCGGAAGCGCGATGCTGGTGGCGATCGGCAGCTCGCTGGCCGCGTGCCTGTCGAAGATTCTGCGCCACGGGCTCGCCATCGACCCGCGCACCTTCAGCGAGCAGGACGCCATGCTGGGCTCGCTGGGCGAGGCGGCATTGAGCGCCGTAACCGTTCTGCTGCCGATGTTCGCCGCGGTGATCGGCGTGGTCGTTCTGACGACGCTCGCGCTCGGCGGCTGGAACTTCAGCATGCAGGCCATCGTCCCGGACTTCTCGCGCTTGAGTCCGCTCGCCGGCATCAAACGGCTGTTCGGGCTGCGCGGCGTCTCCGAGCTCGGCAAAGCGCTGTTGAAATGCGCGGTGGTGGGAGGCGTGTGCGCGGCGATCGTGTCGCGGACCTTCCGCGAAGTCCTCGGCCTCGCCCACATGGAACCGCGCGCGGCCATCGGCCGCGGCGTCGGCATCGTGAGCTGGTCATTCGTTTGGCTGTGCGGTTCGCTCGCGTTGGTGGCCATGGTCGATGTGCCCCTGCAGCTGTTTCAGTTCAAGAAATCGCTGCGCATGACGCGCCAGGAACTGCGCGATGAGGCCAAGGAGTCGGACGGGCGGCCGGAGACGAAGCAGCGCATCCGTCAAATTCAGCAGACGCTGGCGCGCCGCCGCATGATGCACAAGGTGCCCTCCGCGGACGTGGTGATCGTCAACCCCACGCACTTTGCGGTGGCGCTCAAGTACGACCCGATGCAAATGCGCGCGCCGCGCGTGCTGGCGAAGGGCGTCGATCTGGTCGCGCAAAACATCCGGCGCATTGCCGAAGAGCATCGCGTGCCGATATTCGAGTCGCCGAAGCTGGCGCGCGCACTGTACCGGTCGACGGACCTGAACAAGGAAATTCCCGCCGGCCTGTACGCGGCGGTCGCGCAGGTGCTCTCGTATATCTTCCGGGTCCGCAAGCTGAATCCGACCATTGCCGCCCGAATTGTGCGCCCGAACCCGCAGGTCGGCGCTGAGTTCGACGACGCATGAACGCGCGCGCCATTCTAGCGACCTTCGGCGATTTCGCCCGCAACGGTTTGGGCGTGCCGGTATTGGTCATGGTGGTCCTCGCCATGATGGTGCTGCCGTTGCCGGCGTTCCTGCTGGACGTCTTCTTCACGTTCAACATCTCCCTGTCGATCATGATCTTGCTGGCCGTGATCTATGTGCGGCGGGCGCTCGAGTTCGCGACCTTTCCGACCGTGCTGCTGGGCGCCACGCTGCTGCGCCTCGGCCTCAACGTGGCGTCCACGCGCATCGTGCTGATCAACGGCCATACCGGATCGCATGCCGCGGGCCACGTCATTGCCGCGTTCGGCGAGTTCGTGGTCGGCGGCAACTACGCCGTGGGAATGGTCGTGTTCACCGTGCTCGTGATCATCAACTTCGTGGTGATCACCAAGGGCGCGGGCCGCATCTCGGAAGTCAGCGCGCGCTTTACCTTGGACGCCATGCCCGGCCGGCAGATGGCAATCGACGCCGACCTGAACGCCGGCATCATTACCCAGGCCGAAGCCATCGTGCGGCGGCAGGAAGTTCGCGAGGAAG
>Ga0210383_10004267_pt1 | contig 12687 bp, 12 predicted proteins | sample IncBWC14OmetaG_FD_160072 | JGI IMG/M metagenome (GOLD analysis project Ga0210383, IMG submission 160072) | Forest soil microbial communities from Barre Woods Harvard Forest LTER site, Petersham, Massachusetts, United States - Inc-BW-C-14-O ...
TGCCAATCTCGATTTCATTCGCTTCACCTTTCTCTTGTAAGCTCTGTTCTCTTGTAGGCCCTGTCGGCTGTGACTATCGATGGTCCGGACAGTTGCGGTTACCTTCAAAACCCACTGCACAGGTGGATCGCTATGCTTCTCTCAGCGCGATCATTGGGTCCACCTTGGTTGCTCGCCGGGCTGGAAGATAGCTGGCTAGAACGGCAACAGCAAACAAAAGCGCAGGCACGATCACAAACACCGCGGGATCATGCGGGCGCACCCCGTAAAGCAAACTGCCCATCAACGACGCAGTGGATGCAGAAACGACCATGCCAGCCACAATTCCGAGCCCCGCCAGCACGATACCCTTTTGCAAGAACAGCTTCAGGACGACGTCTCGCCCGGCCCCCAGGGCCATGCGAATACTGATCTCGCGCGATCTTTGGCTGACCATATAGGCCAGCAAGCCATAAATTCCGATCGCAGCCAGAAGCACTGCCAGTCCAGCGAATCCGCCGACCAGGTCGGCAGAAAAACGCCGTGAAGCCAGTGACTGATCCAGGATGTGGTTCATAGAAGAAACATTAAATACCGGTAAGCCGGGATCAATGCTCTGGATTTCATGCCGGATCTGGGGTTCGAGCAGGGCTGCGGGCAGAGACGTCCGCAACACCACGCTCACTTCCTTGCTGGGGTCTTGATAGGTCGAAACGAAGATGTGGGGAACGCCATCGATGTCGAGACCGTCACTCTTGATGTCTTTAATAATGCCGACGACGGTCGTCCAGGGCTTGGTAGGGTCCGTTCCGAAGCGCACTTGGCGGCCCAACGGATCGCGGGTTGGCCAATACTTCCGAGCGGTGCTTTCATCAATGATGGCCACCGGCTGTTTGCCGTCTTCGTCGCCCTCGGTGAATGAGCGGCCGCGTAGGAGGGTCGCCTGCAGCACCTTAAAATAATCGGGGCTTATCCGAATTCTCTCGGCGCGCAGATCCTGCGAGGACTCGGCCGGTCTATCTTGAATCGCGAAGCCTTCAATCGCTACGCCATCGACCGCGTTGGGGTTGCTATTGGTGGTCGGTAGAGATGAGGTGATGGCGGCGAGTTCGACTCCCGGAATTGCCTTCATGCGCCGCAGCAACTCACGATCAAAGGTGGCCTTACCAGGAATACCGAGATACGGATCCATCTTCGGATCGTTGGGAACTCCTAGCCACGTGTTTGCAGTGACAACTTGAGTTGGACTAAAGCCTGGATTTTCCTGCAACAGATCCCGCATGGTGCGCAGCAGCAAGCCGGCTCCCACCATCAGTATGACGGCAAATGCCAGTTCCGAAACGATTAGAACATCCCGCAATCGGCCGGTCGCAGTGCTGTAGCCGGAACCGCGACCGCCTTCACGAATGGCCGAGGAGAGAGCGACTTTTGCCGAATGCAGCGCTGGAGCAAGTCCAAACACTAAGCCGGTAAGAAGCGAAATTAGCAGAGCGAAGGCCAGCACCACCCAGTCGATTCGTACTTCGTTGAGCCGGGGAACGTTCGCTGGCACAAGGCGCAGGATGAAGCCCAAAGTACCAACCGCGGTTGCGATCCCCGCGGCACCGCCGATGAGCGATAGCAGCATGGACTCGGTCAGCATCTGGCGCACCATGCGACCGCGGCTCGCCCCCAGCGCTAACCGCACCGCCATCTCTTGTTGTCGCCCCGAAGCGCGCGCCAAGAGGAGATTGGCGATGTTCAACGATACGATGAAAACGATCAGGGTTACCGCACCGAGTAACACCAGCAGCATGGGCCGAACATTGCCTACCAAAGTTTCTTGCAAGGGCTGAATTTCAATTGTCCATTGCGCCTGCGGCGGGTAATCGGTGGGAAAGTCGTGGCGCAATTCGGCAGCCATGGCAGTGAGCCGCGCCTGCGCTTGCGCCAGTGTCAGGCCAGGCTTAAGCCGTCCGATTCCGTTGATTAAAATCCGGGTACCACGCATTGGCGGGGGGAAGGGATCTCCGCTGAGTCCGGCGGCGCCAAACACGTCCGCGTCGCCGGAAACCGTCGGTCCAGGATGGCGAAATCCGCGTGGCAGAACCCCAATAATTGTAAGGGGATCACCATCGATCCGGATGGTACGGCCGACAACGTTCGGATCCGCGCCATAGCCGCGGCGCCATAGGCCATCGCTGATCACGGCCTCTGGAGCGAAACCAGGCGCGAAGTCCTGCGGACCAAACAACCGTCCAATTTGCGGGATCACACCCAGCATGGAAAAGTAGCTGAAGCTGCCGTTGACTCCTTCGACACGCTCAGGCTGTTTGGTGCCGGTCAAATTCTCGCTACCCTCAAAGATCGGGGTCACATCTTCAAAGACACCCGCTCGCGTCTGCAGGTCATCCAGTTCGGGCTTCGAAAACCTAACGGCCCGCAAGCCGGCGCCGGGCTCGTTAAAGTAGATTCTTACCAAACGATCAGCGTCGCGGAATGGAAGCGGGCGCAGCAACACGGCATTCACGATGCTGAAAATCGCCGTGTTGGCCCCGACTCCCAAAGCCAGAGTCAAAATTGCAACTGCAGTAAAACCTGGATTCTTGCGCAACAATCTCACGCCGTAATGCAAGTCCGAACCCAGTTCACCCCACCAGCGAATGCCTACCGATGCCCGCACGTCATCTTTGTGGGTCTCGATTCCGCCGAACTCAATCCGCGCCTGTCGCATCGCTTCTTGCTGGGACAAGCCTTTGCGAACCAGGTCCGCAGCGTAGCTCTCAAGGTGGAAACGCACCTCTGTTTCCATTTCACTTTCGAGCTTCTGCCGGTTGGCGATCCACTTCAACCACGAGCGGAATCGAGCCAGAAGATTCATACCTGCTCCGAGGTGGTGCGCAGGATACTGGCGATCAACGACGCCATGCGGTTCCACTTTTCGGTTTCGGAATGGAGTTGGCGCCGCCCGGCTGCGGTCAGGCTATAGAACTTTGCTTTGCGGTTGTTGTCCGATTCTCCCCACTCGCTGGCGATCCAACCCTGATGCTCCAACCGATAGAGCGCTGGATACAACGAGCCTTGCTGGATCTCCAGTTGTTCGCCAGAGATCTGCTGAATGCGCAGCAAAACCCCGTAACCATGCAGGGGGCCAAGCGAGACCGCTTTGAGGATCAGCATGTCCAGCGTGCCTTGCAGCAAATCAATTTGTTTGCCCACGACCTCTCCTTGCTTGTCTAGGAGAGATTTATCAAAACTCACCTAGATAGTCAAGGAGAGAGTATTTTTGCGGAAAGATTTCCCGCAATGACCGGCAAACCTTCAATAATCCAACTTCAGTGCTGGCCGGCAATCTTCTGGCCGGGCCACACTGCGGCTACACTATTTAAGAGGCCGGGTGCCGCGAGTTGCCGGGTGCCCCAGGTCTCGCTGCTGTTGCGAGACCTGGGCGAGGACCACATCCACGGCGTGTGAGCCGAAATGACGAAGAAAAAGGGCAATACCCATGACGGACGTAGCCGCTCCCAGGTCTCGCAAAACCAGCGAGACCTGGGACACCCGGCATGACAATCATCAAAACTCCAACTTATTATTTCGCCTGCACCAGCCCCGCAATAACCGCAGCAACTTTATCGAGTATCTGGTTCCAGCCCTCCATCTGACCGCTGTTTTTCGCGCTCTCCATGGGTTCATTTCCAATGAAGGTGAGTTTCGTCTGGCCGTTTCCGAGATCCTCAAAGAGGGTCACGTCGTACGCACCGTCGATAGCCTCATGTTCTATTCCTAATTGCTCAGGCTCAATCTTGTTTCCCTTCGAGTCCGAAAAGTACATGGAGGAAACGATCTTTTCCTGGGGAACAATCTCGTGGTATTCCCCAGCGTTCCAGAACTCCTGCCCATCTGGCGTTCTCATGCAGCAGAGAAATTTTCCTCCCACGCGAAAATCCATCTTGCAAACCGGCGCAGTAAACCCCTTCGGCCCCCACCACTGCATCACATACTTCGGGTCTGTCCACGCCTTCCAAACCAACTCGCGTGGAGCATCAAAAACTCTTGTGACGACCATCCGCTCTATCTCGTTCACCGTGTTTGTTGTCATTACTGACCTCCTCTTTCTTCATTTGATTTACGACTACTTCCAGTTTGTCGAAGCTCTCTTCCCAGAATCGGCGATAGTTAAACGCCCAGTCGCGGACTGTCTTGATCGCCTCTGGCCTAAGCCTGCACACACTCTCTCGTCCACGCTTCGTCTTGATCACAATCCGCGCCCGCACCAGGTAGGCAATATGTTTTGAAATCATCTGCTGCGAGAGTGCAAACGGTTCTGTCAATCCATGCACAGAGGCAGGCCCATGGGAAAGCCGTTCGATCATCGCCCGCCGGGTCGGATCCGACAAAGCCGCAAACGTTGTACCCAATCTATCCACAACCATATGGTAGTGGATTATCCGGCAATGTCAAGTGCAAATTTTGCGGTTCCTGAAAGGAGGAGACAGCGGGACGTTCTCCGTTTTTAACTTTTGCAGACGATCCTTTTACCGACGATCCTTCCAATATCCGGGTCTGCGTTTGTGATGGGCTATAGCCACGACGCTTACTGAAGCTTCTTCGTCCCTGTAAATGATGGAAAACGGAAACCGATAAAGAACGAATCGGCGGGTTCCATGCCCGTAGGTTGGCCAGCGCTGTGGCCATCGGGCTAAATTTTCAAGCGCATCGTAGATCGCGGAGAGAAATCTGATGCTGGCTTCGGGATTGCGTTGCCGGTACCAGAATTCTGCTGCCTCGACTTCTTGCCATGCTTGCGGATAGAAGCGGTACGGCTTACTTGCTGGCATCTGACAACAGAGCCGCCAGGCGGCGGCGCACTTCTTCGTACGGAATCATCTGGACTTTACCGGAGTCGATTTCCTCGATCCTGCGTTTGATTTCTTCATTCCAGGCGGCTTCGACACCGTCGTCGCAAGGCTCATCGTCGAGGCTTTCCAATAGCGATCCAGCCAAAGCAGCACGGGCTTCCGGCGGGAGAGCTAGGGCTTTTTTTAAGAGTTCGGACACGTCTGGACTCATGCGACTATTTTACGCTAGGCAAGCAAATCGCGAAAAAAATGGAGATATAAACAAATTGGGGACAGACGGAACGTTTCCCAGTTTTTCGGTAAATAGAAATTAGTGAACGTTCCTGTGTCACTCCAGATTGCCGACTAACCGGACACTGTCGGGAGTGAAGAGATCCGTGGACGATGGGGCAATTGTGGCTGCAAGTGGAAGCGATTCAGATAGGAGATTTTAAAGGCGCTTGGCCGTCAGGGCCTTGTAGGGGTGCAATTTCTAGGGAAACCTGTCATGCTGTGCACGACCGGTCGTCGCGCAATGGAGCACGCGATGAACAAGAACGCTTCTCCGAAGGCAGACAAGACTGCGCAGATGCCGCTTGAGGCTCCTTGCACAACGTTCATTCAGTTGGACGGGAGGTCTGGCGTTCCGTCGCAGTTTCGTACTCCGGGGACTTTTACAATTACCCGGCTCCAATCGCCGGCTGGGCTTCCCGACCGGATCACAAAGCTGTCGCCCGTCCCTGCTCTGCTAGTATCGATTTCCCTTAAGTCTCTGCCGTCATCGAGCTATCGGGTGTGGACCGCAAACAAGCTGATAGCCACATCCATGGTTCACCCGTTTCGCTCCAACGTCATCGATTTCGATTCACAGCCTAGATGCTGGGCAGGAAGTGCCTTCGATTACGTTCACTATTCTGTCCCTCGCAAGGGACTCGATGACATTGCCGATGATCTCGGTTTTGGCAGGGTAAGTGACTATCGTCTGGCGGTGCTGGAAGACGATCTAGTTGTGGCCCAGATCACCAAAAGCGTCCTTCCGTTCATTGGGCGGGGCGACCGTCTCTCGGTGCTGGCTCTCGATCAATTCAGCCTCATCCTCGGAGCACATCTTCTCCAGCGGTACGGTATTCTCCAGAAAACAGCTAGACCTTCAAAGGGAGGTCTGGCGCCATGGCAGAAGCGCCGAGCGTCGGAACTTCTTCATGAGAACATGCATGGCCGGATCAGGCTTTCCGACATTGCCCGCGAATGCGGACTTTCGGTCTGTCACTTTGCCCGCTCGTTCAGAATCAGTTTCGGCGCCTCCACTCACCAGTGGTTGATGCAGCATCGCGTTGACCACGCCAAACAATTGATGACTCACACCAGCATGTCGCTGATCGACATCGCGACTCAATTGGGATTTTATGATCAGGCAGCGTTCACGCGGACATTCCATCAACTTGCCGGTGTCAGTCCCGGAAGATGGCGACGGCATTACATGAATAAGAACTTCCGAGCGTAGTGCCTCTACCGACCCTTCGTGACTGTCGTCAAGTGCCCACCAAATTGTCCCAACCCAACTGATGGCTACCCAGACTATTGAAGTACTTTAGCCAACGATACGACCACCCGAGCTTTACGCTGCTGCCGTGGCTTTTTGAACCGCATCAGCGGCGGCACGGATTATTTCGATCACCCGTTCCGGTTGGGAGAGCATCGGTACGTGGCTGCTGTCGAGCTCATAGGTGGTTGCGCCCATGCGCTTGGCCATCGCGCGCTCCAGATCGGGATGCACGGTGTGGTCTTTTTTGCCGACGATGTACCAACTTGGCTTCGACTTCCAAGCGGTTCCCCCGGCCTTCGCCCCGAACAAGTCGGGCTTGGGGACGCCCTGAGTTGCCCACACGAGCTGCTGCTCCTGCTCCGAAAGGTCTCCGCAGAAATACTTCGTGCCTTCGCGACGCAGCCAGATACGTCCATCCACGACCTCGATGTGGGAGAATACGTCCGTCGTCGGGAAGTTAGATTGCTGGGTCTGAGATGTCTCATCAGCGTCCGGAGCGAGCGCGCAGATGTAAACCAAGCCGGCAACGCGATCGTCGACCCCGGCGCCTGTAATGACGCTTCCGCCGTAGGAGTGGCCGACGAGGATTACGGGGCCGCTGACCCGGCCGATTGTTGCTTTCACTAAAGCGACGTCCTCTGCGGTTGTGTTGAGGCCGTACTGCGCCGCAATACACTCATACCCCTCAGCCTGAAGGGGAACGATCAGCTTGCTGAAACACGAGCCATCGGCCCAGAGCCCGTGGCAGAAAACGATACCTGGCTTGTTTTGGGTAGGCGTCATTTCGCTCTCCTTGGTTGCTTCTTGCATGCGCTGGCTTCGACAGAAGCCGATCTTGAACGTGTCCCACTGAAGCTATACCAACGGCTAGTTGCTCTCTTGCAGAATCTTGCTGGTCTTGGTGTTTATTGCTCAAAAGGCGCGACAGTCCGGTCTGGCTGAGATCGTAGCATGCCTCCCGGATGACGCAACCTTTCAATAATCCGGTGCCAGCATTCGCTAGCACTTTTCTGGTCACGCTACACTAGGAGAGGCACCGGTGCCGCGAGTTGCTCCTTCAAAATGATCTCTTTCTCAAACATCAATAAGCAGTATGGCAAGCAGTTGCTCTTCGTGGATGCTTCGTTTCAGTTGAATCCCGGCGAAAAAGTCGGACTGGTCGGTCCCAACGGGGCGGGCAAGACAACGTTATTCCGTATGGTGGTCGGCGAGGAAACTCCCGACGAGGGCGCGGTCTCAGTTCCCAAAAAGTTGACGATCGGCTACTTTCGCCAAGACGTCGAGGAAATGCAGGGCCGTTCGGTGCTGGATGAAGCGATCGCAGGCAGCGGACGTGTCGGCGATCTGCATCACGAGCTCGAAGCCTTGCAGCGGGAAATGTCCGACCCTGATAAGGCTGATGACATGGACCGCATCCTCGATCGCTTCGGTCATGTGCAGGAGGAGTACGAGCATTTGGGCGGTTACGCGCTCGAATCGCAAGCCCGTGAAGTGCTCCACGGTCTGGGGTTCAAAGATGATCAGATCGACGGCGACGTGGGCGCTCTCTCCGGCGGATGGAAAATGCGCGTGGCGCTGGCTCGCGTCCTGCTCGGAATGCCGGATGCATTGCTGATGGACGAACCGACGAACCATCTCGACATCGAATCCATCATCTGGCTGGAGCAGTTTCTCAAATCATTTCCTGGCGCGCTGCTCATGACCTCGCACGACCGCGAGTTCATGAATCGTCTGGTCTCAAAGATTGCAGAAATTGATGGCGGCGAAATCATCACCTACTCCGGCGACTACGACTTTTACGAGCGCGAGCGGGCGATCCGAGAGAGCAATCAGCAGGCAGCGTTTGCCCGGCAGCAGTCCATGCTTGCCAAAGAGCAACGCTTCATCGATCGTTTCAGGACACACGCGGCCAAAGCGGCCCAGGTGCAGAGCCGGATTAAGGCTCTCGATAAGATCGAGAAGATCGAACTGCCCAAAAAACGGCAGGTCGTGAAATTCGACTTTCGCGTTCCACCGCGATCCGGCGAGCAGGTGGCCGTCCTTGAGAATCTGCACAAGAGTTACGGCCCGCGTGTGATTTACGAAGGATTCAGTCTCACCATCCGCCGCGGAGAACGCTGGGCCGTCATGGGAAGAAACGGCGCGGGCAAGACGACGCTGCTTAAAATGATTGCCGGGGCCAGTGCTCCAGATGCCGGAAGCGTGCGGCTCGGCGCCAGCCTGCACATGGGCTACTTCGCGCAACAGTCTTTAGAAACGCTCAATTCCGATCTCACCGTCATCGAACAGTTGCAGCAAGATTTTCCCCAGGACGGACTCGGGTCGTTGCGGAACCTGGCGGGAGCATTCCAGTTCTCCGGCGAAGACGTGGATAAGAAGATCCGCGCACTCTCTGGCGGAGAAAAATCGCGGCTGGCAATAGCGCGCATGCTCTACAACCCGCCGAACTTCCTGGTGCTCGACGAACCGACCAATCACCTGGATCTTGCGACCAAGGAAATGCTGGTCGACGCCCTGAAAGATTTTGAAGGCACCATGATCTTCGTATCGCATGACCGCATGTTCCTTCGCGGTCTCGGCTCACGTGTACTGGAACTGGGCGGTGAGAGCGGCACCGACCGCACTCCCACGGTTTATCCTGGGTCCTACGTTGAGTACGTGCAGAAGCTTGGACATGAGGCGCCTGGGATCTATTCGTAGGGCGTGTTCTGCCTGGGCCGGGATTTTCAAAACGTTCCACGGGGAACGTAGCGTCATGGCGGTTGCGGGCATACTATTGTGTCATGACAGTTAAGAAGAAGAAAACAACGCGGCGGAAGGTGCGATCACTCCCGGGGAAAGTGGGCCGGGTGTGGTCCTCGATTGAAGAGGAACTGTTGTCCCTGGCCGAGGAAGAGACAGGGTCGGAGGCGCGCTGGAACCGTCCGCGCAAGCGGCGAATCTCGCTGCGCGTGGATGCAGAGGTTGTGGATTGGTTCAAGTCCAAAGGCCCGGGCTACCAGACGCGAATCAACCGGATCTTGCGAAAAGTGATGCTCGAGGGTAAGAAGCGGATCGGGTAGGAACAGAAGTCGAATGGCAACGACTGCGTTATCGAACACCCGGGATCTATTCGTAGGCCTACCTCGAATCGACAGGCTCAGTGTCAGCCATAATTTCTCGCTGCTGGCCCCAGCCCAGCGGCACAGACCAAAGCATTACGGTTTGCGCCACTTGTTCCGACCGCCTCGATTGGTATCCCGGACACGCTCTACTTCGATGGTCGCATTGGGATCCATCTCGCGTGCTCGCTCAATCGCTTCCGCTTGCGTGTCTTCGATCCCGCTGGCTCGGTCTGAGTCGGGTCTGCGAATCGCGTAGTCGCCTTCCGTCTCTCGTCGTTCGATGAAGAATCTGCTCATTGCCTGCTCCCTTCTGTCTTTTGTTTAACTGGATACGAACGATTTGCACTTTACGAACTGGACATTACCGTGGAACGCATCGGGTCAGGAAACCAAGAAGCAAGGTCGATTTGACCAATGTATAGGTATCGCAGACCGTCCATTCCGCTGACCGGGCTGAACACTGAACAGAATTCGTTGACGTAGAAGCGTCCGCCACCGGAGCCCTTGAAGGTTGACAGCAAACGAGCAACTTGCTCGGCAGCACTTCTGCTTCTCTCGTCACTCAGCTTCACCTTCTTCTCCACATTGGGCCGAGGAAAAGTTCGGTAGTACACATCGTTGCCCGCTGCGGCAAGGACGTAGGGAATGCCGGCATGGGGCCCGATCCAAGTGTCACCGGGTCGGAGCTGCAGCCCTTGATGGTTGAGCGGCTCCCCGCTGATCGTTTTGCCTTCAAACTCGAAGCGTAGCGGCGCTTTGTACGTGCCAGCGAAGTAATACTGAACCTCGTCGCCAACAGGCACTAGAACTTGCTTGTATTCGTTGATGTAAAACGGCCCTCTTGACCCCGTGCCATGTGTCCTTTTTACGTCATTCACCATGTCAGCGAGATCAGGGTGGGCGTCTGTAGACATGTACCAGCGCTCTCCGCTCGCAGTGGAATACATTAATGCAACACGTCCATCGGTGCCCCGAACGCTGTACTTGGCATCTTTGGCTACATTATGGGGACAGTTCCCAGGAAATACGGCGAACGTTTTCATTTTTACTCCTCCCTAAACCAAAGTTGGAATAGCAGTGATGCGAAACATATTAATGTTCCAATTCTTGCGGACCCTGCGGAAACTCAAGGTCTAACTGTAGTTCGCATACGAAAAACATTCGTCCGGCTTCTCGGTATACAACGTGATTCGCTTCGTTGATCTCGATCCGGCTGACCTTTCTCCCGGTCCTTTGCAATTCCCTGAGCGCCGCCACCAAGCGTTCCGCTTCAGCCCCCTTTTCCGGCTCCTCCGCTTTGTCCCGACTTCGCGCAAATACCTCACCTCCGCGGATCTTTTTGCTGATAACACCACCAGACTTCTGTTTGAACCGGAGGCTATCGTCGGCGAGAGGAATACCGACGAAAGGGTAAGGATCACCGGTGCGTGCATTCAAAGCCCATTGCGCCGCGTCCTCGCGTACTCCAGCCTGTCGGGCGGGCACATCAAAGTGGAGCGGCTTAACGAGTCGGGTGACATACAGCGTTTCCCACTCTTCCTCGAATGGCACCCGCACAAGTACGAATTGTCGTTTCGGCGTCACGCGGAACTTGCCCCCGCTGTTCTTGATTTTGAGAATCGCTTCGGCCAGTTCCGCAGTGTCCACGGCGTATTGGCCGTGCACATTCGTGATATTTCGCTGGGAGTCGCACGTCAGCTCTGCACCCTCGTACTGTCCCGGATACTTGCCGCCCGGTTCGAGCGCATCGGCAGCTACCTGCTCGTCGGATGGGAGCGGTGTGCGGGGAGGCCCTTGCTGGAATTCCGGGTCACTTTCCACGTTCCAGAGATAAAACTTGTTGCTGTCCAGGCCGGTCGCTTCGTACCAGTCGAGCTTGGTGTAGATGTTTTCTTCCACAGAATCGGCGGCATAGAGAACGTGAATGCACGATGTTTTCTCTTCACCGTTTGGACCCCGATGGCGCCGCAACATACGTCCCAAACTCTGAATCCGCTGGCGAACAGACCCGGATGACGCGACGATTATGCCGACATCCACCGCCGGCACATTGAATCCTTCAATCAGCGACCGAGCTGAAACGATGATGCGCGCGATCCCCTTACGGAAGTGATCAAGACCGGTTTCTCTGTATGAAGCAGGTAGTTCACTGTGTTCGGCAACAACTTTCAGGCCTTGCTGATACAGAAGAGCGAACAACTCCATGACGTCAGCAATACTCTCGTGAAAGAGGATCACTCTAGCTTCGGGGTTGATGCGGAATTCTCGGTCAATGAGCTGAATGACTGCGCTTCGTCGCGCTTGAAGATGGTTCAATAACTCTCGCCGTTTTGAGACGTCTGAAATAAAGCGGAGCGCAGTGGCGCCTATCTCACCCTGATTACGCGATGCCACGCCGCGGGCCCAAGAGAAAAAATCCCCGTCGGATCGTGAGTCGCGTTGCGCTTTGAGTTGCGACATGGCGTCTGTAATGGAACGGGATAATGATCCGTAGCGCTGCCGCTCATCCGCGGTCATGCTTAAGCCATAGTGGTTGATTGTGAACTTCGGAACCAGACCTTCTCGCAGCGCGTCGGAAAGATTGAATTCATAAATGATTGATCCGAGTCTTTTGCCCAGAACGGATTCGTTGTAGCCAGCGTCGCTGTCATCCTCACGTTCCGGTGTTGCAGAGAGTCCGAGTGACCAGCGGCTCTTGGTTTTAAGCGCTTTGGACATCTCACTCGCGCCAGCATGATGACACTCGTCGGCGATGAGAAGGAGATGTTCCTCGACACCTTCGTCCCTCACGAGCCGCGGGAGACGTTCGCTCGCTGAGGCCAGCACCGTGATCAGAATGCGTTTCCCGCCAGCAAAACTTTCATCGTGGCCCCCTCCAAGCCGCCCAATCGCCTGTGCAGGCACGTTGCTGTGCTGGATGATTTCGTCGTACCACTGGTGCATCAGAACAATAGTCGGCACGATAATGGCAACGTGAAGCTCTCTATCTTCAGTGTTCTGGAGCAACTCGGCGATGAACAACGCCAGCAACGTCTTTCCAGCACCAGTAACCACCTTGACTGTCCCGCGACCTTTTTTCTTGCGCCAGTTCGCGATGCATTGTTGTTGCCACGCGAGCGGCTCAATTCCTTTCGTGAGCTTCCATAAATCAGGAATGATTCCCGACTGCGACGATAATAGCGGCTCGCCGTCATGCACCAATGGCTTCCGTCCCGCTGAAATCATCCATTCGAGCAGTCGA
>Ga0210383_10004268_pt1 | contig 12683 bp, 10 predicted proteins | sample IncBWC14OmetaG_FD_160072 | JGI IMG/M metagenome (GOLD analysis project Ga0210383, IMG submission 160072) | Forest soil microbial communities from Barre Woods Harvard Forest LTER site, Petersham, Massachusetts, United States - Inc-BW-C-14-O ...
AACATTCGTGATTGTGTCTCATACGGCTCCTGTACTGCGTGCGGTCATCGACAATTACCTGAAGCGATCGGGAATCAATATCACGCCAGCTCACGAGACCGACCATGTCACCATGGGAATATCCTTGATAATGTCGACACGTGGCGTAGGGCTGCTACCTGCTTACGCACAGAACTTTCTCCCTGCGTCTGTAACGAGCCGCCCACTGAAGGGAGATGCGCCAACCGTCGATCTGGTCCTCGGCTACAGAAAGTCGAACCAGTCTCCGATCCTCAAGCTTTTGCTTTCAAGATTGGACGAGTTGGTCGCTCGTGCGTCGAGTAAGACCCGATAGCAAACCGGAGACTATTTACCTGCCGATCTTCGCGCAAGTGATCCGAACGAATCGATGAGATGAGTTCTAGTCTGGGCATTCGGGCTGAAGTTTACTCGCAAGGTTATCTCCGCCGGAAAGCGATACCAGAACGCTCCCTCAGAAAAGACCTCCTAGAGCGCTCGTTAATCCGGGCCAACGCCAACTGCTCACAAAACATGGTCAGATGACGCCTTCACATTCGTGCCTATACAACCGCCAAATTAAGGAGCAGCCATGCAAAAAGGAAGTCTCATTCGCTCTGCACGTCGACAAGGACCCGATGTTTAGGAATTCCGCTGGAGAGAATTTTGCTCCGGACAAACGAGAAAGCACCGCAGAATCGTTATCGCCCGTGCGCATGAAGACCGGGGATGGAATCCGTGGCGCCCGCATCGCATTCGTGCGTGAGGTGAGTAGTCCAGCAGCGGCTCGGGGAGTCTTAGTCGAAATGGTGCAACAGGCGCGCTCACAGGCCGAGTGAATCCCTACATCCGGCACACAACTGGCGCACCGGATTGCCAAGAAGCCCCGCAAAATCGCAGTTGTCGACTGATTGGCAGTCAGTCTACTTGGCTGGCACGAATCAACCTTCCTTTACCTCAAGAAGACATCGCACACGAGAGGCACACCAGTAACCACGAAAAGCCGTACATTGCGGGCCTTTCCCGCTCACCGACAGTCAGCCGACGGTGTCGATGCCATTTGCTGTCGCAATCTTTTTGGGCGTCACTTCTCTCCCGAACCTAAGAGGAAACTAAGGCTTGAATCTGCCATGGGCATACTATACATTGTACGGGAGAAACATAATCCACAATAGGCGGTAGCCGGAATGCTGCACCAAACCTTTATTCATATACCTGGCATCGGCAAACATACTGAGCAGGAACTTTGGGAACATGGGATCCAGAGTTGGGACGACGCGGACCGATTTGAAAAACGCTTCGGCTTCGCCGGCGCCCGCCTTCAAAGCAAGCTTGACGAGTACATTCCGCTTTCACGTTCCGCAATCGAAAATCGTGATGCGGCCTTCTTTCAACGCCTCACGGCGCTAGGGGAAGCTTGGCGTGTATTCCCTGAATTTTCCGATCAGTGCGTATACCTCGACATTGAGTCCACTGGATTGTCCACCGTATTCGATTCCGTCACGGTTGTGGGACTGTACGACGGGAAAAGGTACGACGTCTTCACCCAGGGAGACAACTTGGACGAAGTGCAAAAAGCGCTGCAGAGGTACTCGGTGGTTGTTACATTCAACGGTTCAGGATTTGATCTCAGATTCCTAAAGAACACCTTTCCAAAACTTGTTCTGCCTCCGATTCATATCGACTTGCGTTGGATCAGCAGGCGACTGGGCTACAGCGGAGGTCTGAAGGAATTGGAGAAAAGCCTTGGTATCACGCGCAAGTCTGAGGTTGCCAAGATGGACGGGTTTGAAGCGACCGTGCTGTGGGCAAAATATCTGCGCGGTGATAATGCTGCTCTTGACAACCTGATCGATTACAACAGCGAAGATGTGGTGCACCTGAAGGCGATCATGGAAATCTGTTATGACAAAATGTCGGAGCGGACTGGTGAATTCTTACGACAGTCGACCCCGTCTTTGTTTGCCGGAGTCTCAGAGGTACCGAAGGGTCGTCGTCGAGGCGGAGTGGCTACGGCGCGAAAGGTCCCAATCAAGAGCTCTGGGGGCGATGTCGTTTCTCGGCTTCTGTCGACGGCTTCCCGCGACTCCCGCACGCCTCGCATCGTAGGAATCGATCTCACGGGAAGCGAACGCCGGGCAACCGGATGGGCTTTGTTGGTTGGCGCGGTGGCTACTACGAAAGCAATACGCTCCGATGCGGAGCTTCTCCGCGAAACATTGGCAGCCAGTCCGGATATTGTCTCCATTGACTCGCCGCTTTCCATGCCAGAAGGAGTAACGGACCCTGACAACACGGGAACCCGGCCAATATATCGGCGATGTGAGCTGGCGCTCAAGCGAATGGGAATCTCCGTCTTTTGGTGCTTGCTGCCAACAATGAAGTCGTTAACGATGCGCGGCATGCGGCTGGCATCTGAGCTTCGCAAGCGCGGGTTGGAGGTGATCGAGAGCTATCCGGGCGCCGCCCAAGATCTTCTTGGGATTCCTCGCAAGGGATCAAGCTTGGAAGAGTTAAAGCAAGGTATGGGCAGGATTGGGATCACTGGAGAGTACCTCACTGAGACTGTTTGTCACGATGAAGTGGATGCTATTACCTCTGCTCTGGTCGGACTCTTTTATCTTGCAGATGACTATATCGCCTTGGGAACACCGAAGGAAGATTATTTGATCGTCCCACGATCGCCGAGTATCAATTACACCAAGCTAGCTGACATCGTCCGCAGTACGGGGCTGGACGAAAGTCGAACCGTGAGCAATAGCGCTAAGTTCATTCTTCTCCCGGGTAGTATTGTCGGCGAGACTCATTAAAATCTTTCCCAAATTCTCTGATAGTCTGCCCTTGGCTTCGGAGAGTGATCGTCGTTGCAGCCCAATTCTCCACGACTCTCGCGAATTCCGCGCGGTCACTGAACCGTTCCAGCGCCTCTAAAACTGTAGGTTGATTCATCTTCCGACGAAGGTGATGCAGGAATATTCCCACTTCCGCCACTGTAAATGCATTAAGGCGACTCGCAGTTCTAGATTTGAAAGGCGCCAATCGAGCGAGCTTCCGTTCGACTTTCTTTGAGTCGGGAATTTTTAAAATTCCGGCGAGACTCTCAGAAGAGCCCTTGCTTTTCCATGGGGGGGGCGGAACGCAAAGGAGCATATCGAAGCGATTGGGTCGCGTGATCGCCGGATCGAGCTGCTGTTTGTGATTCGTTGCCATCAAGAAAATCACTCGTCTCTGATCCCAGAGACTTGACAGTTTCGGGAGCATACTGGTCGTAAGAAGCTGTCGCGTAATATCGAGATCGGCGGTGCCGCGGCCATCCGACTGCTCGTCGCCCTCCCGAGTTTGCGCTAAGGCATCCATTTCATCGAAGAAGACCACTACTCTTCGGAGATCCATTAAATCGCGAAAACGTTCGTCGACCTGAGCGTGAACGTGCTCCACCCCTTTACCAAGAAATTCCGAAGGCGTGATAATAACAAGCGGCCAACCCAGATATTCCGCCAGCGCTTTGGCAAGGCGAGACTTCGAAGTGCCGGGCGGCCCGAATAGCAATACTGAGCGGGGAACTGGAAGTCCTTCTCGAACCAACCTTTCAGGAGTCAGCGCCTTGGCTTTCTTGAGGATCTCCTCTTCGATTACCTTCTTCAATGTAGTAGGTCGTTCTCCAAAAAAGCGGAGGTCGGCGTCGATCATTTGTTCGAACTTCTTCGTAGAGTCGGTCACCGCTCGTCGGTCAATACCGAAACCCTTGAGGACGAGCTCGTCAAGTAAGTCAGAGATCTTGCGATCAAGTTGCGTCAGGAACATGTGCACGCTCGCAGTGGCCCATGACTCTGACTTTCCTTCGGCTAAGCTCCGCACTTCTCCACCAGAACTCCATCCCCGGTACTTTTTTCCTGCGGCGTCGGTAAATTCCAGTTCGTGCGTGTCGCACCATCGAATTACGCGTTTGACTCTATCCAGGAGCACAGGATTGCTCAGAACGAAGGTCCCAAATTCGGCGAGAATGGCTTCAAGAAACTCAAAACTAAAACAATAGTCGGCCGCGCCTCCCCCCTTTGGAAAATGAAATAGCGGAAAATATCTGTGCCAGATCCCGGATTCCGATTGCTTGGCGAATACTTGATCGATGCCGAACTCGAGTTCCACTGGCGATGGCAACATTCGACTCAAAGACGCTAATTCTCGTTCTTCGTCGCTCAAACGCCGGATCCTGCTGATTAGACAGGCCGCCATTGCCAATGACGGAGGATCCATCAGTGCGTCATTTTCGGCAGTAACATAAATGAGTTGACGGTGAAACTCTTTTGAAGCCCACGACGCTATCCTTTCCCACGTACTTTGCGGAAGGCTGACACCTGCCCCTATCGCACCGTCAACGAACCAGTATGCGTGGGTCGATTTCGGCGGATAATCTGCAACAGCGAAAGAATCTTCCCCTCTTTTCGCCTTCGACTGCACAATCTGCCTGAGCGTCTTTCGACCCACTTGTTCATTCTTTTTGAAATACGCGTGCTTGAGTGCCTGGACTTCCTTTGCCGCAAAAATTTCCGCCTGTACCATCAACCCGGCGGTGCGGACCACTATGGCGGTCGTAAACGCATTGCCATCCTCGAGACCGGAGCTCCCCCAATTCGCCTTCACCACTGCTTGCTTGAATATCTCCGATGCACTCTTCGCTTCGAAGAGCTTGTGTCGTTTCTCGTACTTACCACCCGTAATCGCGGCCATCAAGACAGTGCAGGTTGATGCGACGCTGATATCTGGTGTCCGTTTGCGATGCTTCTTCTTCCGGGAATCGGGGAGTGTTTTGAACGATCCGTCTGTCTTACGAAATGGCGTTAGTCGTTCGACCAAACTGCTGTTCAGTCGTCTTGTGTCTAGTCGCAAGTCGCGGAGCTCTGCGATCAATTTCGACCGAAGAGTGAGATCCGAGTTGTTGTGTTTGACTTCTGAGCTCATAAGCGAATGATTCAGAGCTCCTGGCTCGCTCGATATCGCGATAATTCTTCACACATCGCTCAATGTCTCCATCTCTGCCAATGAGTCGAAATCTTAACCATCTACAGTCGTCGCCACGGACCTCCAGGATGTATTCCATGCTCCGTTTCTGGAGGCAAGGCAAGTGAGGCAAGAAACGTGACCTCTACGACTCTGCCAGGAGATTCTTCGAAGCTCTGAGCTGCGAGGAAAGTACTTGGCCCCCGAGGACTCCTCTTGCCATATGAACACCTAGGAGACCCGGAGTTGTAGCGGCAGAAGAGCGGTGTAACTTCGGGATTCACGCTGAGCAAATGCTCAATTCGCACTCGAAGGATCGAGGGTTGCTCGTCTCTGTACGCCTCAAAGTGCCGAATTCCATATGAGATTGGCCCGCGTTGATCTCCCGGCCAAAAAAACACTCTGTCGTTAAGGCTTTCAACAAACTGCTCGAACGTGTGGCCTCTCGATAACTGCATATTACCTCTATGCAATGGCCCTTGGTCCCGAAGCATAATTTGAGTGCCATCGATGATGACTGGCTCCGGTCGGCGACGGGGAGTCCGCATCAGTTCGATGCGTCCACCTCGTCTAAGCAAGATCGTAGCCGGGTAAAGCCGACGCGTTTGCCGTAATGGAGTCAGATTTGTCCGGTGGGTAAGGTGATAAAGATACGGACGCGCCGTGATGTAATCGTCCAGTAACAGAATTCCTCCCGACAAACATTACCACCAAACGATGATTCCGTATCTAAAGACGCCAGGTTCTTCGATCGATAATGCTTCTGAAATCGAACCGGGTGGAGATCAGTGAGACCGGTGCCGCCGCAACTCGTTCAACTTCTTCGATAAAACGAATCGTGTCAGGCGAGAGCTGTTCGTACCTTCGGGCATCTGCATTAGACGGGTTTAAATAGTCAGTAAATGTAATGGCAATGTCGGTTGGACCGTTCAAGGCGGCGTTTTTTCTCAAAAGCACCCAATCGAATGCGCCTACCCTGCGCTCGCGATTAGTAGTAGAAGTGCGCTCGTTGGTTTTTATCTCCTTCACTGGGACTTCCGCTCGCCTCGCGATCTCCTCCCAATCTAATTCTTGGCGCAACGGGCCCGACGTACCGCCGGGAGGGTTTTGTACCCTTATTGGGTAGGTCCTGCACACCATGATTGTTTTGCCGACCCTTGTTGGGGAAATGCCCGCTTCGGAAAGACAACCACTTACTGTGGTGTCACGGGATGTAACGTAAGGATACGCTCCATGAAAGATACTCAGCCCAGTCCCTTGGGTACCCTCAACGAGGACTCTGCCGCCACGATTATAGGTTTGTTCCAGCAGCTCCCAAGTATCACGTATAAAAGGTGAAAGCGCGCGTATATCTTTTGCGAGCCGTATCCGTTTGCCTCGGTCTAGTATGCGCCTTGCCGTGGCATTGCCCACCCCTTGGGCTGTTGAGCTAATACGTCGCTGCAATCCTACTTCCGACCTGCAATCCTTCTCTGTAATGATCATCGTTTGGGGATCGATCGATAATCGCTGGTCATCAACCTTGCACTCTCGGATCTCTTTCATCAGAAGTTCGGGGTTGATCACAGCTCCCGGTGCAATGATCAGCTTTGCGGCAGGATTGCGCAGGGTACCGGATGGCAACTGATGATGCACGTAAGGACCGGGAGTGACAAACACCTTGTGTCCAGCGTTCGGGCCTCCTACTCGAACGAGCACCGCGTATTCCCGAGACAAGTAAGAAGCTATATGACCTTTTCCTTCACTTCCATATTGTCCACCCACGATCACATCCACCAACCTAGAATACTCCCGAGAAAATAATCCTAGGTAGGTTGCAGCCTTTACGAGAACGTCTTCAGGAGTGCACGCTCGTGTGTCAATCACTACGTCGGCACTTTTTTCGAGCTCGTGAACCGCCGCTTCGGTTGGATTGTCGGCCACATCCTTGAAGTATCGCAACTCCTGCATATCACTAACGCGGTGCTTATAGCGAGCAGCTAGTTCCTCTTCGGGAGCCTTGAGGTGTATGTGGTTAACCGAAAAACCATATGCCTTTCGGATTGTCTTAATCTGAGAGCGGACTCGTACGGCATCGACGATGAACACTGAGGATGGCTCTGTGCTGATGTATTGATTAACAAGGCTAGTCAGTCCATCTCGAACCCATTGGCCGTTCGTGTCTTGATCAAGTTTGTCGCCAAAATCCTGCATTGCGCGACGTTCGGCGGGAAGATCGCGTCCAAGACTCTTGAGCGCAAGCTCTCGCACCAAGTTCTTCGTCTTCAGAACGTGGATGTGCTCACGAGGAAACCTGGTTGTTAGCTGCTGCCACAAAGTCGACTTGCCTGAGGCCACACGGCCCGAAAGCAAGACGATCTGAAATGCCATACTGTTCTCCTCTTACTAGATCACTTCGTCGGCAATCTCCTGAGGAAACTCGAAAGAAGGCTGAATTGGAATATCATCACTGCGCCGACGCAAATCATAGATCGTCACATTTATTCCGCGCGAAGTCAGCGTCTCCCGAATGATTCCCTCTATGATGTTCCAGCTACCTCCCGCCTCGCCCGTGCCGATTCGAGGCATGTGGACGGTTGAGCGAGATGCCTTGGCAAGATCTCCCACTTTTTCCAGTGCAGAAAATAAAGCGCCATATCGCAGCCTTGGTCCCGAGCTCGGGCCACGGAAACCACGCTGAGCAACTAAGCTGATTAGAAATAGGTCCTCCCGCACCTCAAAGGAGTGGATATTCCCCAGCTTCAGGTTCCCTCGACCCATCGCCCACTCTCGAAAACTAGATTGAGCGCGCGGCCATTTCTTGCCACAGTGCTTCGCAAATCCGCCGCCCCATAAAGTCGCCTGATCATTAACCACTTGGAGAAGTACTTTCGACTGAGCGCCGAAAGGCTCGGATGCGTCTCCGACTGTAATCTTTATCGGCTCTGAAGCTGCAAAGTCATTGGGTAAAGGTGGAAAAGCCAAGGCCAAAACGCGAGGGAACGCTTCGCCTGGATTTGACGAGATGCCCAAGTACTCAACAAACCAAGGCCGTCGCGCTGATATCCATTTAGCATCCTCCCGCTCCTTGGATCCGATCGCAGTACAGGCGGACACTTTGCTGGATAGTGGCAACTCATACCCTCGATAGATTCCAGAGTCCTCACTGAGCGTTGGAGATGGTATGCAGTATTCGACAAAATATCTTTTTGCCTTCTCGTCGCCTCTCGCCAGGAATGCAATACAGGGGTATGTGCTCAATCTGATTAGTCTATTGACGACAGCTTCGCAGGAGACAAGATATTTCCGCCGAAGATCCAAAACCCAATTGGTGCTCGGTCTGACAGAAAGATCCTCTTGGAAAGTCCCGAATGGCATAAGAAATTCGGCCGCAGCCACATTGCACAGCAACTCCAATTGCCATTCATCCTGTTTCATCTGCTCATGAGTCGCGCGATTGCGAATCGCAGCGGCGCAATCGCTAAACAGAGTGTGACCTATCTCATGAGCGATTGAATAGCGCATTCTGGCGGCAGGTCGTTGCGGATTGAAGTCAATCGTGAACTTTCCTTGAGGATCGCTTCGCGTCCTGGCCTCGAGGACCTCCTCGGTAGGCAGTAATTTGATTCCGCGCATTTCTGCTAGGGAAAAAGGATTGTAAGGCGGCCCGCTCCAGCCCTCTTCAAGGGCTTTGAGTACTGCGGCTCTAGCCATAGAGACAACTTCCGCGATGGGGTCTCGGTCACCAAGAGTGAGGACGGATTTATTGGTCCAGAGTGTCTCACGAGATGGCTTCTTGCGAACAGCGATCAACTCATCAAACAGCTTACCAGCCTGTTCCAGAGTAAGAACCGGTCGAGGTTCATCTTGCGTCAAGTCGGCAGAGGAAAGCTCTTCCTTGCGAAAAAGAACCGCAAGATCTTTTTCAAGCATCGTTATGCTACCGGGGATTCTTTCAGTCCGCTTTTTCATTGTCCAAGGTTGTCGTTCACGTATTTCTCAAGCTTTCTCAGTGCCCGCAGTCGCATCTGCCGGATCGTATCGGGTGACTTGCCGAGCTCCGTTGATAGTTGTTGCATTGCCGCCTCGGGCATTCGTTGATGTTCCCGTTCGGCTTGCCACCAAAGCATCGTGGCTCGAAGAACAGTTTGTTCCGCGTCGGATAAGAGACCAAGTCCAGATTTTAACAATCTGAGTCTCTCGTTCTCAGGAGCTGGGATTTGATCCGGGTTCCCATCCGGAACGCCGGCCAGTTCGAGGTCCGCGTCATCGATGAGCCGGACCTCTGGCTGGCCGCGATAACGATCCCGAACCAAATTGTGAGCAATCGCCACGAGCCAACCGCGGCACTTCAGTTCCTGCTCAGGGGCTCCACATTCTTCCGCATGATCAAACGTGCGCGCTCCATTGAATGCGTTTATGAACGTGTCTTGCACTAGATCGTTCACAGCGGCCAACCCGAGCAAGTATCCATGCCGATGCGTGCAAACGCGAGCCACAAACCTGTAGTGGCGGGTATAGAAGAGACTCCACGCGGCCCGTGCTTCTGAAGAGTCTGGTCCATGGTCCGCCATCCGTCGGATCAGTTCAAATTCCGGAATGTCCTTGCTAGGTGAAGCCATTCAAAGAGCCGAGACTGCCCATTCGGATAACGCGAAACCGTGACGGCGACAGCCTGTCACGGTTTGCCGTTTACCACAGTGAAGGCAGCGAACCCATCCTACCGGATCGCGGGAATGGCTGGAAGTGACAGTAAACACATCAGGTTGGCGGGGGAGCCCGATAGCGGAGTACTTTTGTCGCTACCATGATGGCGATGTTCCGCTCCCAGACTCAGCAGAGTCCAACCTGCCCGGCGAGGCTGGAGCGGAATGTCGGAGCCCACGTGGTCGTGCAGCGCATGGCCTTATGCTGGCTGTGAGCACGGGATGGTTGGTATTCCGTGCATTGCGGGTGTAAGAAAGGACATTGACCGATGACGAAGCAGCAGAAACGACCGGCCCACACTAACAACGAAATCCGCACCATCGTGTTGCGCTACTTTTACGACCGCAACAAAAATGCCACAAGTAGTCGTGGCAAGAAAGGCTCGTCAGTGAAGATAAGCGATGTGAAACGGGAATTGAAGGAGAGGTACGGATTGTCCCAGCAGGAAGTCCAGAGCAACCTGACTTATCTGATCAGTCAAGGATGGGTGAAAGAGGACGCCATCGAGAAATCGTTCACGGCGCCCGGTGGTACCATCATTCCCTCCACCACGAACTTCTACACGATCACTGCTGCTGGTATTGATAAGATCGAGGGACCGGGAGAGTTCACAATGCCAAAATTTCATGGGATCAAGATCGAAGCGACAGGTCAGAACATCATTACACTTGGTGACGGCAACCAGGTCGACGCAAAATTTGGCGACCTCGGGCAATCTCTCGCCGAGCTTCGTGCAACTATTACGGCTTCCCAGGTGCCAGAGTCAACGAAGCTGCAATTCGTGGCCGACATCGACACTATCCAGTCTCAACTGGCGAAGTCAGCCCCCAATCCCACAATAATTAGGTCCGCATGGGACGTAGTGAAAGGCGCTGCAGTCATCAACGGATGCACCGCTCTTGTTGCCAAAGTTGCGGGACTATTACATCATTTCCTCTAATTCTGCTCGGAGGCTACCATCGCCCGGGATCGAATAAGTGAAACGTGTGGGAGCGGATCGGTGTCGTTGATGTCTAACCCCGTTTTGATTTTGGCAGCATCATTGATCGGAGAGCCTGGTAAATGGGAGTAACACCCGAGGAACTATCACAAACCTATCCGCGGCTTTATCACATGGCTGACGCTGACAGCTGGCAGAACATCCAAAAACACGGCCTCCTCAGCACTTCCTCACTGCTTGACCTTTTCGGAGTGAAGGGCCGCGAACGCGAGGACATTGAGAGTTCCCGCCGCCCGGAGAGTGTCCCAATCGTTCACGAAAAACATGGCCGTGCGGTCGTTCGCGATAACAAGGCGATAATCGAATCCAAGTTACGAACCGCCTTGAGAAACTGCACACTGGAGCAGTGGTATCGCCTCTTAAACAAATTCGTCTTCTTCTGGCTAACTCTGGAGCGCCTGCAAACGCTGCTCTGTGCTCGCGGCTATCGCGATCACCCACATGCTGTGCTAACACTTGAGACGCTTCTGTTCGTCCGGAAGCACGAGCAGAGGATCGTGCTCTCGCCGATGAACTCCGGCAATACACAGCCGATTGCCCATGAGCGGAGCCCCGAAACCTTTAGAAAGATGCGAGATTATCCTTTCCATGAAAGAGCCCACCGGGGTGACTATTATCAAGTCGTGGAGCTTGCGGTCGAGGGCGCCGCCGACGTGGCCGAATCGGTGCTGTCAGTTGACCTCATGCAGTGTACTGGAGATGGTATGAAGGTGCTGCGAAACATTTACCAAAGATAGTCAACCGGTATGGCATTTCACTTTGTTTCCGAGGTTGATTTGGATTCGCCAGATTCTTGCGTTAATGATAGCCAGCAAGAGAGGCACACACCTGAAACAACAACTGGGGCTGAAGCTGCGTCATTTAACGAAGGAATGACTGATGGGCCGTCAGTCAGACTTTCCGCGAGGACGGACTGGCTCAGTGAGCTGAAATCTGTGAAGCAACAGTACAGCGGGAAGGGTGACGGGGCAAGAATACGCTGCCGAAACCGAACAAACGGGGTCACGAGGTCAAGTACGCTCGGTCTCGAGTCGCGCTGCGGAGAGAAACTGCAATAAACGAGTCTCCTCGTGTCGTTTGTTTTTAAACCAATCAGTTGACCAGATTCTGTAGATTCGCCAGCCGTGACTCTCAAGAATCTCCTGGCGTAGCCGATCTCGGTCGCGGGCCGACTTGGCGGAGTGATAGGTCGCGCCGTCGCATTCGATGCCCGCCAAGAATCGGCCTGGGACGGTCGCATCTTTGACCCCGATATCGATGGAAAATCCTGCAACTCCTACCTGGGGCACAATGTCATACCCGGCCGACTTGAGAATATAGCCCACTGAAATCTCGAAATCGCTGTCAGGGTCACCGCCGGCGCCCGGTATTTCAGGGATTGTGCCACTTCTTGCAAATTCCAAGTACTTTCGGAGAACCTTCACTCCCCAAGAGGAGCTGTCCGTGATTATGTTGTTTGTTTGTAGCGAGGAGAACACTGCGACGCGCTTCTTGGCGCGCGTAAACAGCACATTTAGCCGCCGATGCCCCTGTGGTCCGTTGATGGGCCCAAACCTCTGGAACTGCTTGCCATGCTCGTTCGGTCCGTATGTCGCCGAGATGAAAATCACATCTCGCTCATCGCCTTGCACATTCTCCAGATTCTTTACAAACAACGGCTCCGACTTATCCCTCCACTCCGAGACGAAAGCCTCGGCATGGGGGTCGTTCATGATTTCCTGGTCGAGGAGGTCGTCTATCAGTTCACGCTGTTCAAAATTCAACGCGACGAGTCCGAGACTTTCTTGAGGGTGTACTCGCATGTGTTCGACAGCCGCACTAACCACCTTTTGTGCTTCAACCACATTCCTGCGATTTACAAATTGCCCATCCGGGATCTCGATGAGTTTCACTCCCAATTCGGGGTGATCCGAATATGCCGACGGAAAGACGACTAGGTTCTTGTAAAACTCGTGGTTCGAAAACTCTATTAGGCTGTGGTGCCGGGACCGGTAATGCCACC
>Ga0210383_10004269_pt1 | contig 12681 bp, 9 predicted proteins | sample IncBWC14OmetaG_FD_160072 | JGI IMG/M metagenome (GOLD analysis project Ga0210383, IMG submission 160072) | Forest soil microbial communities from Barre Woods Harvard Forest LTER site, Petersham, Massachusetts, United States - Inc-BW-C-14-O ...
CCGCCAGGTGGCGCGCCAGCCAATCGACCCCTTCCACATCGAGATGGTTGGTGGGCTCGTCCAACAACAGCAGCTCAGGCGAATCGAGCAACAATCGCGCCAGCGCCACCCGCCTGCGCTCACCGCCCGACAGCCCCGCGATTGGCGTATCCATTCCTGAGGAAAACATCGCCAGCCCCACGCCGCCCATCAGCCCGTCGAGCACGCTTCGAAACGCGCTATCTCCGGCCCACTCGTGGTCGGCGCGCCCACCGACGAGCGTCTCGCGGATCGTCAAACGCTCATCGAGATCATCGCGCTGGTCCAGCAGCACCACCCCGACGTCGCTCGCCCGCGTGAGCGTCCCCTCGTCGGGCGACTCCGCGCCGGCGATCAAGCGCAGCAGCGTCGACTTGCCACCGCCGTTTTGCCCAACCACGCCGATGCGCTCACCCGCAGCAACCCCCAGCGTGATCTCGCGCAGCACCGAGCGGCTGCCGTAGCCCTTCGCTACGTCCTTCAGGTTCAAGAGATTGCGGGCGGCCGTGGGCATCAGTCGCCCATCCTGGCGGATTGTCGCGCGATGACGCGATTGCGCGTGAGCTCTAGGTGGCTGAGCGGGTCTCGCCGATCCAGTCGTCGAGTTCCTGCCAGCGGTCGAACAGCCACGCGATCAGTTCGTCGCGCTCGCTCGGCACATCTGCCGCCGGGAAGCGCCAGAACTTGAGGCGGATGGTCGTGCCCACCAAGCCGCCGGACCAGATGTCGCTGATGTACTCGAAGCCGTCGAGGCCGACGTGCCCGCAGATCACAACGTCGGCGTCGCGGGCCGATTCCAGCAGCGTGACCGTGCCTCCGAGTCGCGGCGGCAGCAAATAGCGCAGGCGAGTGGCAAGTGGCGCAATCTCCGGTTGACGCTCAGCGATGATCTCCTTGGCGCGGGCGAGCTTCTCAGGCGTCCAGCGCGTACCCTCCGGATAGATCAACAGGCCGTCGTGCGCGGACATGTTGACCGTTAGCGCCTTCATCCGCTCGAGCTCCGCAGCAGCGTCGCCCGACGCGCGGCGCACGAACAGCGTCGGTACCCAGCGTCCGCCGATGTCGATCGTCGGCAGCATCTGCAGCTCGCGCTTGATCACAAAACGGAAGCCAAGCTTGTGAGCGTGGCCGACGATCGCATCCGGAAGCGCGTTGTCGATGATGCTCGCGTGGCGGATCAACATCAGGATCGGCCCCGGCGCGGCGAGCGCCAACCCCTCGATCTCGAAACGCAGACCGAACAGCACCCGGATGCCAGCGAGATGGCTGCGCAGCCACCGGCGCTTGAGGCGATACACGCGATCGCGCCTGCGCGCGTTGTCACGGCCACCCGAGTACGCCCATATCGCGAACAGCGCCACCGTCGCCCATAGCTCACCAGTCAGAAACCACCACAGCATGGCCAACAGGCGCACTGCCATCCACGGCTTGCGGCGACGCGCCCACAGCACCATGTCAACCGCCAGCGCTGACACCAACAGCGCCGGCGCGAGCACGGTCACCAACACCCACAGCGTCACCTCAGCGGCGATGCCCCGCGCGCGCCGCAATATACGGGCGCTGAAGGAACTCTCGTCAGCGACCAGTGGTCCGAGGTTCCCGCTCGAACGTCGGACTCTCAATGAGGATCGCCAGGGCGTGATTATCCGAGGGTTGAGCAAGAGCGTGTACCCGACGGCGATCAGCCGCCGCTACCGCCACCGTTCTTGTCGTACTTGGCCGTGTAGCTGCTCTTCGGGCACGAAGATCCGACTATCTGTGCGGTTCCATGGAACGCACCTCCGGAGAACTTGCCCGTGAACAGGATTGTGCCGGTGAGGTGGCCGAACGTGGCGCCGTTCGCGGTTGAGATGGCCGTGCTGCGGTCGAAGCTGAACTTGCCGCTCTTGAGCTTGAGTTTCGGGCTGTCCCAGTACTCGCTTACGGTGGGCGAGGTGGGACACGAGATGTATAGCTCCACCGTCTTGCCAGACTTATCGACGTACACCGATAGGCGCGGGCTCGTCGAAGCGTAGTAGCCCAACGGCTTTGGTCCACTGGAGGCGGCGCTTGCAGTGCTCGCCAGAGCAGTGACGATCAGTAGCGCCAACATCAGAGTGGTCTTGCGACCCATTATCGGCCCCCTTTTAGGTTGAAAGCGATGGCGGCGCGGAGCATACCTGCGCTAGGGCTCCTACGACCACGGATAAGCTCTGCGCATGGTCAGACGCGCAATGCCAGAGGATCGCTCGGGCATAGTGGCGAGCGTCGTTGCGGCGTTCGCAGACGACCCCGCATGGGAGTTCATGCTAGGTCTCGAGTATGAGCATTTGGCGCCGCTGTTCGCGGGCGCGCTATTCGATTTGCGGGTCACCTCTGAAAACGTGTGGGTCACCGACGACCTGGCGGCAGTTTCAATGTGGGATCCGCCGGAGAAGGGCGATGACATGCCTGGATATGCCGCGAGCATATGGACTCGCTACCGCACGGCCGCCGGCGAGAGCGCGTTCAAGCGCCTGACGCTCTACAACGACGCCCTCGATGTCGCTTCGCCAGCGGAGTCCTACTGGTACCTCGGGGTGCTCGCCACCCACCCCGAGCGCCAACGTGAGGGTCTCGCGAGCGCTGTGCTCGAGCCGGTATTGAGCGACGCCGACAAGCGCGGTCTCCCATGTTGTCTGGAGACATCGACCGAGCGCAATCGCCGCTTTTATGAACGCCGCGGTTTCACGCAAGTGACCGACGTCGTGCTGGCTGACGGGCCGCAGACTTGGTGGCTGCGGCGGGGTGCCCGCATGTTGCCGACGAGCGCCGCGTGAGCCCGGTCCGCCCAAAGGTGACGGTCGTGGGTCGCCGGCTGGAGCCGGAGGACCATCGCCTCAGGGATTTCCTGACGCGGCTGGCGCAGCCGTATGAGTGGCTGGAGGCCACATCTGATGAGGCGCTGGCGCTGCTCGCAACCCGCGGCCTCACAGACGCGCAGTTGCCGGTGGTGGTCGAGCCGGACGGCGTGACCGCTTCCGCCACTGTCGAGCGTCTGGTGGAGCTATGGCATACCGACCGCGCGCCGGCACGTTCTGCGTATGACCTCGTGATCGTTGGTGCGGGACCGGCGGGATTGGCTGCCGCGGTCTATGCGGCGTCTGATGGTCTTTCCACGCTCGTGCTGGAGCGCGAGCTTCCTGGCGGCCAGGCATCGCACACGTCGCTGATCGAGAACTTCTTCGGCTTCCCAGGCGGCATCGGTGGCGCTGAGCTCGCGCGACTTGCGGGTCGTCAGGCGGAGGGATTCGGCGCGGAGGTGCTCGTGCAACGAGGCGTGATGGCCAGCCGCGGCGGCGCCGGCGAGCCGTTCGTGCTGGACGTGGAAGGCGGCCATCAGGTGCAGGCCCGCGTGATGATTGCCGCGCCGGGGATGGTCTGGCGCCGATTGGAGCTCGAGGGGATTGATGAGCTGCTTGGTCGGGGGGTCTACTACGGCGCTGGACGTAGCGAGGCAGCCCACTGCGGCGGTGACCCGGTGGTGGTCGTGGGTGCTGGCAACTCCGCCGGCCAGGCGGTCATGAACCTCGCTAACGGCGGCGCCAAAGTGACGATGGCGGTCCGCGGCGATCAGCTGGGCAAGTCGATGTCCGCGTATCTAGTGAAGCGCATCGATGCGCATCCGTTGATCAACGTGCAGCTGCGAACCGAGGTCGTCGCGGTGCACTCCGACGGCGAGTGCCTGGCTGAGGTGACACTGAGAGATCGCGATGCCGGTAGTGAGCAGCGCTTTGCGGCATGTGCACTGTTTCTTTGCCTTGGTGGCCAGCCGCGCACGCAGTGGGCCGATGATGCCGGCGTGCGGCTGGACCGGGCTGGGTTCATTCTCACGGGCCCTGATCTGCTGGATCAAGGCAAGCGTCCCGACGGCTGGCCACTCGAGCGCGATCCACTCGCGCTGGAGACCAGCGTACCCGGCGTGTTTGCTGCTGGCGACGTGCGCAGCGGCTCCACCAAGCGTGTGGCCGGGGCGGTCGGCGATGGTGCCATGGCTGTGGCCTTGGCGCACCGCCGGCTGGATGAGCTTTCTGGCCAAGCAGTCGGCTGAGCGGGCAGCTTTCTCGGGCTTTGGCAGCGTACGGAGAGCGAGGACTGTTTGCCGGCGCTGGGAGTACGATGTGCCGGGTGTTTCGCCTTGATGACACGGTTTGGGATGAGTTCGTGGAGATCCTGGATCGGCCCGCCCGACCAATTCCCGAACTCGCTCGTCTGCTGTCGTCAGCCAGTGTGTTCGACGATCAGCTTGTGAGCAACGATCAGCGCACTGGAGCCAGCCCGGAGTTTGACGACTGACCTCTCCTCCTGGTTTGCTATGCGGCTGGTAGCAGTGCCTGCGCCAGATCATCCGGGCTAGCGTGGCCGGCGGGCAGGGTGATCGTGACCTGTCCCTCGTGATCGAGCAGCCAGCGCACATTGGTGAGAGTCATCCCGACGATATGGCCCGCCTCGTCGTACTCAATGTTGTGACCCTCCGGAGTGGACGACGCACTCGCGGGCGGACCTTCGTAGTGCGCCACGCTGAGATAGAGCACGTCTCCCCGCTGGTCGTAGTGGTGACGCTCGAATGTTGTGCCAGCGATTGTGACGCTCATGAGATTCGCGGTCGGGGGTCGTCATCCTGAACCAGAACGGTCACAACCCATCCAGGCTCGTCGTTGAAGTCTAGGACAACCCGCATCCATCTTCCCGGCTGTAGCGCGTCTCGCGCCCCCGCTACCTAATGCTGCGCCAGCGCCGGCGCGCCGAGCGAGTTCGCTTGCGGCGCAGGGTCGATCCGACCCCGCCACAAAGTTGCCAGCAGGCACGCCAGCGCCACGCCTGCGCAGCCGAGCGCAAACGCGCCGGCGGCGCCATGTGCGTCGATCAGCGATCCGCCGAGCGTCGACCCGACGGCGCTGCCGGCGATTGTGGCGCCGCGGTGCCAGGTGAACGCCTCGGTGGCGGAGCCCTCGGGGGCGAGCGCGCCGACGAGCGAGAACTGACAGGAGAGCATCGGCGCCATCCCCAGGCCCGCGAGCGCCGCCAGCGGATAGGCCGCGGCGAGCGCGTGCGCAAGGATCAACGGCGCCACGCAGGCGGCCATCGTGAGCAACAGGCCCATATAGCGAAGGCCGATCGGTCGCCGCCAGCTGATGGCTGAGTAGGCGATACCGCCGGCCATGCTGCCGATGCTAAAAAGCGCCAGCAACACGCCCGATGCCCAGCGCGCGTGATGTGCCACAGCCAGCGCTGGCAGCCCCACCTCGACGGCACCGATCACTGCACCCGCCAGCAGCGCTGTTGCGAGCAGCGCTCGCAATCCCGAGCTCGCGAGCGCGCTCACCTGCGAGCGCTCCCGCGTTGAGGCATGCCAGCTGCTGGAGAATTTCGATGCGGCGAAGAATGCCGTTCCTGCCACGGTGATCACAGCGCACGCGATCACCGCTGCTGCCGGCGAGAGAAGCACTGTGGTTGAGCCCACGAGTAGCGGGCCGAGCGTCCAGATCACCTCCTGTGTGGTGGCGTCGAGTGCGTAGGCGGTTTCCAACGCGTCCCCGTCACCTGCGACCTGCGACCACAGCGCGCGGATGCAGCCCGCGATCGGCGGCTGCGCTGCGCCGGCGAGTGCAGCCATTGCCACGACCACTGCCACTGGCGCGCCCGCCTGGCCAATCGCCACAAGCGCTACCAGCAGGGTCCCCTGTACAAGCGCCGCCGGGAACAGCACGCGCGTCTGCCCGATGCGATCGACCAGTGCGCCCAGCAGCGGGCCGGCTAGTGCCCCGGCCAAGGAGAACGCCCCCACGGCCACGCCAGCCGCCAGGAAGGAGTCGGTGCGACCCCGTACGAACAGCAGGATCGCCAGCGAGAACATGCCCGATGGCAGGCGTCCCAGCACGGAGCTCACCAGCAGACGGGTGAAGCCGGGGATCGAGAAAAGGGCGCGGTAGCGGGTGATCACGTGGCGGGCGTTCGCGTCGCACGCACGCTGCCAACATTGCTGGCTACCGCTGCTTCGTGCGCAGCGGCGCTCATCAGCTCTGCCTCAAGCGTTTGTGCCGGCTGTAGCTCGCCCATCTGTGCGAGCTCCTCCAACGCCGCGATCAGCGTGTCGATTTCAGCATCGGTGTTGGCTGCCGTCAGCTGCACGCGGAAGCCGACCTCATTGTGCGGCACGAGCGGGTAGGCGGCGAGCGTCACGTACACGCCGCGCTCGAACAGCAGCTTTCCGACGTCGTCGATGCGCTCGTGGTTGCGCAGCGGGATCTCGATGATCGGCAGGCTGGAGCGGTTAGGGGTGGCCACGCCGAGACGGCTCAGACAGTCGAGCACGCGGCAGGAGTGCTTGTAGACGACATCGCGCAGCTCATCGCCGCGGCTCTCGTTGACGTCGAACCCGGCCAGCACGGTCGCAAGCGACGCGACGGGGGATGGCCCCGAGTACAGGTATGGCGCCGCAGCCACCTTCAGTAGATCCTTGATCTCCGTTGGGCAGGCGATGAACGCCAGCAACGATGAGTACGCCTTGGAGAAGCCGCCCACGAGAATCAGGCCGCCATAGCTCTCGTCGCAGTAGCGCACGATGCTGTTGCCGCGCTTGCCATAAGGGTTGAGCTCGTCCGCGGCGCGTTCGCCGATCACGCCGAAGCCGTGTGCGTCATCCACATACAACAGCGCATCATGTGCGCGCGCCACGGCCGCAAATGCGCGCAGATCGGGGGCGTTGCCGGTCATGCTGTTGACGCCGTCCATGCAAACGAGCTTCGTGCCCGAGCGTGCGCCGCGCAGCAGCTCGTCCAGATGCTGGGGGTCTTCAAAGCGGAAACGCTCGACGCTCGCCCCACGCGTCTTCGCCATCTGACAACCGTCGTAGATGGTCTTGTGCGAGCGCGAGTCCAGGAAGATCGTTCCGTGGCCCGCCAGCACAGGGATCACCGACATGTGGATGTGCGTGATCGTCGGTAGCACCAGCGAGTCGGGGCTGCCCAGCAGCGCGGTCAGGCGCTCCTCGATCTGCTCGTAGAGGATCGGGCTACCCAGCAGGCGCGACCAGCTGGGGTGGGTGCCCCACGCATCCAGATAGGCCGGCACCGCGTCGATGATCTCGCGGTCTAGATCGAAGCCCAGGTAGTTGCACGAGGCGAAGTCCGCCAGCCACTTCGAGCCGACGCGGATCATGCGCCCGTCGATCTCATCAATGACGGCATCCATCATCGGGTGCGAGCGCGTCAGCGACGTGAGCTGACGTAGCGACTCGGGAACGGCGGTGCTCGATGACTGCTCGTCAAGGCTGCGGGTCTCCAGACGAACGGGCGCGGTGGGAATCGGCGCTGCCCGTAGCAACTGCTCGAGCTCGGCCGCAGGTAGCGGCCGTGAAAGCGCGTAGCCCTGCACGAGCTCGCAGCGGTTGGCGACGAGCGAGCTCCAGGTGACCTGATCCTCGATGCCCTCGGCGACAACACGACTGCCGATGCTGTGCGCGAGCTGAATCGTGGCCTCCACGATTGCTGCGTCGACGGGGTCAGAGGTCATGCGTCCGACGAACGAACGGTCGATCTTGACCTCACCCACGGGCAGCGACTTCAGATGGGTGAGCGAGGAGTAGCCCGTGCCGAAGTCATCGAGTGAAAGGCCCAGGCCGAGCTCGCCCAGCTGAGCAAGCACGTCACCGATCCGCACAGGGTCCGCCAGGACCATGTTCTCGGTTACCTCCAGCACGAGCACCTCAGGCGCTAGCTCATAAGCGGCCAGCATCGCAGCCACCTCGCCGGGGAACTCTGTATCGAGTAGGTCCGCGACCGTGGTGTTGACCGCCACGTGCAGATCGATGCCAGCCTGTTTCCAGGCCTTGATCTGCGTCAGCCCCAGCTCGAGCATCTTGCGTGTGAGGGCGCGACCGAGTCCCGCCTGTTCTGCAACCGCGATGAACTGGTCCGGCGGGATCATCCCCCGCTCGGGGTGGCGCCAGCGGGCGAGCGCCTCCACGCCGACGATCTGGCCGGTACTGGCGTTTGCCTTGGGCTGGAAGTGGGCCTCGATCTCGCCACACTCGATCGCGTGTGAGATCTCACCAGCGAGCGTCAGGCGCTCGAGCGAGTGTTGGTCGCGCTCGCTGGCGTAGCAGGCGCGCCCGGACTGCGTGCTCTTGGCCTCGTACATCGCCACGTCGGCGTGTTGCATCAGCTGTTCGCCATTCTCGGCGTGCTCGGGGAACAGGGCGATGCCGATACTCGCGGTAACGCGCAGGTTCACGCCCTTGATCGGGAACGGCTGGTTGATCATCTTGAGGATCTTGTCCGCCACCAGCTCAGCCTGTGTGGCATCGCAGGGGCCGGTGAGCAGCACACCGAACTCGTCGCCACCGAGGCGCGCCGCGGTGTCCGAGGCGCGCAGCACCTCCTGTAGGCGCTCACCCACCTGGCAGAGCAGTTGGTCGCCAGCGTCGTGGCCGAGCGTGTCGTTGAGCTCCTTGAAGCGATCGAGGTCGAGCAGCAACAGCGCCAGGCTGGTGGCGCTCGCGTGGCTCGCCACGATCGCATTGCCCAGGCGTCTGAGGAAGTGACGGCGGTTCGGCATCGCGGTGAGATCGTCGGTGAGCGCCTGGCGGCGTGTTTCTGCGAGCCCGCGTACGTCACGGAAGGCGAGGCCGGTGCGCGCGAACGCGGCGATGATGGTTGCCATCGCCAGCGTCAGGGCGACGGGATCGAGTCGGGTGAAGTGGTCGTAGATCATCAGCCCGAGCGCGCTCAGCGTGAAGGCCGCGGGGATCGCCAGCACGCTGGTGGTGGGTGCGCGGTCGTCGTGCACTGTTGCTCCCGGCTGCCAAGCGGCGAGCGCCAGTAGGAGCACGCCGATCTCGTAAGCGAGGTTGGTGGCCGCGCTCGGCGCCGATGCGCCGCCGGCTACCTGCAGCGCGTACAGGATGTCTGCGGTTGCCAGCGCGAGGAAGCCGGCGCCCAGCATCGTCCACATGCGGTCAAGGCGCCAGCCGCGCAGCGCGAGCACGCCCACGACCAAGCCCGCGAGCACGAGATCGCACGCCGGATAGGCCATCTCGGTGATGACAGCGGCGGTGTTGCCCGACACCGACGCGAGCACCGGACGCACGACGAGCGCAGAGCCGATGGCGACCACGCCGAGCCCCGCGATCACTCCGTCCAGCCAGATCCTCGCGGGCACACGCCGTCCGCGGACGCGCGCCAGCCCGAGGATGCCGATGTAGCAGCAGGGGTAGAGCGTTAGCCACATCGCGTCGCAGACGGAGGGGATGGGGGGGTTGGGGAGATGTTCAACCCATGCCGCCCACAGCACGTTGCCCAGCCCGTAAACGGACACGCCGAAGGCAAAGACCATCCACAGGCGTCGCGACTCAGTCGTGCGGATGGCTCGCCAGCACACGATCACGCCGACGAGGATGTAGATCGCGGACGTGATCCAGTCACGGATTGGTTGTTCGACGCTGGGACCGCCCAGCCCGGTGGCAGCGTGTATGCCAGTGGCGGCCACGAGCGTAACGAGCAGCGCCGTGGCTGCTCCCAGCACGCGGCGCTCGCGTGGCTGCAGCACCGATGCGAGCGGTAGGGGCGACATGCGCATGGCGGCAGTATCGGACAGCGCCTGCGCTTGCTTGACTGGGCCTCAACGATTTTGTCCTCGGAGGCGTATCTCAGCGTTGGCTTTTACATTCTTGACGTTAAATACAGTACCAGTTTCTTCCTGCCATATGCCCAAATGACAGAGGCGATGTAAGCGGAAGTTTATCCCCGTGCGTGTTGGTGACGAACTGCGTATATCTGCGACATTCGGTCTGTGGAAATACGCTAAAAGTCCTGCAAAAACGCCTGTAAGCCGAGCCACACGTGCATCTCTCAAGCCAGCGTGCACGCTGGACGAAGTGGCTGATGAAATGTCAGTTAGCTGGCTTTGTCCCACTGAGCTGGATCGCAGACGGGTGACCGAGGCGAGCGCTCGCGTGCGAACCATCCGCACGGTGGGGTCCGGCGCGGTGGGCGTGACGCTGCTGATATCAGCGCCGTGGCTCGGCTGGTGGACGCTGATCCTGTTTGCCCTATCTGCACTCAATCTGTTGAGCGTCGATCATCGCATGCACGCGAGCGCGCACCCCGAGCGCGTGAGCGTGGGCGCGATCCTATGCACACTTGCGCTGCTTGCAACCGGCGTGGTTCTCAGCGGCGGCCCCAAGAGCCCAGCGCTACCGTGGCTGGTGTTGCCCGCCGGCATGGTCGCGGCTCGCTTTCGTCCGCAGGTGGTGATCGCGGGGCTGGTGTTGACGGTGGCGGTAATCCTCGCGGTGACGCTCGGCATCGATCCGCGTCAGACGCTGCACGACCCCGTGCCCGTGTTCGTCACGCTGGCGCTGTTGAGTGCCGTGGTCTCGATTGTGTGGGCACTGGAGACGGCGGAGCTCTACCAGCGGGGTGAGGCAACCATCGACCCGCTCACTGGACTGGCCAATCGCCGTCAGTTGGCGGAGGACCTGCAAGCTGTGTGGGGCGAAGCCACCGAGGAGCAGCCCGTACGGTTGCTGCTGTTCGACCTGGACGGCTTCAAGGCTTACAACGACAACTTCGGTCACCTGGGTGGCGACTTGCTGCTAAGCCGCCTGTCGCGCGCGTTCAAGCAGGCGGTGGGCTCGCGCGGCTGTGCCTATCGCCTGGGCGGCGACGAGTTCTGCGCGCTGCTGTGGTCGGGCTGTGGGGAGACAATGGTGGGCGACTGCCTGCAGGCGCTGAGCGCCGAGGGCGAAGGCTTTTCGATCACGAGCTCCTACGGCTCGGTGATGATTCCCACCGAAGCGAGCTATCCCGAGCTGGCGCTGCAACTGGCTGACGAGCGGATGTATGCCTACAAGGACTCCGGTCGCGCCAGCGCCGGACGCCAGACTCGCGATCTGGCGCTGCAGTTGCTGGCAGCGCATGAGCCGGTGCTGCACGCGCACTCATCGCACGTGGCTGAACTGACAGGCGGCGTGGCACGCCGCATGGGCATGATCGGGCCTGATCTCTCTGACGCGATCCGTGCGGCCGAGCTGCATGACATCGGCAAGGTGGCGATCCCGTACACGCTCCTACACAAAGCCGGTCCACTGGATCAGCACGAGTGGGAGCTGATGCGCCGTCATCCGATCATCGGCGCGAGCATCCTCAGCGCCGCGCCTGCGCTGGCGCGTGTGGCAGCGATCGTCGGTGCCACCCACGAGCGCCACGACGGCGCCGGCTACCCCCGCGGCCTGGCAGGCAATCAGATCCCGCTTGCGAGTCGCATCGTGTTCGTGTGCGACTCGTTCGATGCGATGGTCTCAGAACACCCGTTCGGCGAAGCCAAGTCTGAAGTTGACGCGCTGAACGAGATCCGCAGGTGTGCCGGCAGCCAATTCGACCCGCGTGTAGTGGAGGCGTTCCTCGCTGAGCACGCTGCTCGCCGCGCAGCCATGCTGGAGCGGGAGGCTGCCGCAAGGGCATCGAACCTGGCGGCCCCGCGGCAGTTGCGCGGTAATACCACGCGCGTGTGAGCTTGGGGCACGCTCAGCCGAACGACGGCCTCAAGTGACGAGCTGTGAGCCTGTTGTTTGTATTGGCTGGGGGTGAGGCTAGCCGTGCAGCTGCAGCCAGGTAAGCACCTGGCCGGGGTTGTTGGCGGCTGTGGCCACTGGGTAGAAGGCCCGCTCGATCACCCCGTCGTGCACGAGCAGGGTCAGCCGCCGGTACCACAGGCGCTCAGCCAGCTCGAAGGTTGGTAGCCCCAGCGCCTCCGCGAGCACCAGGTCAGGGTCGATCAGCATCGGGTGCTCGATGTGGTGATCGCGGATCGTCCCCAGCTGCTCGAGGTGCCGTTGGCTTGAGATTCCCACCGTGCGCACACCAAGCTCCCTGAAGCGGTACTCACGTTCGCAGTAGGCACGGTGCTGGGCGGTGTCCTCAGCGGGGCTGTCAATCCCGAGCACAGCGGAATCGTCGGTTCCTGGGTACAGGTAGTAAACGACCCAGCCAAGTGAGATCGTTTGCAGGCCGATGCGGCTGCCGTTGATGCGTTGCAAGGTGATCGAGGGCATTGGGATGCCAGCCAGGCGATGCGCCAGCGCCATCTCGTCTGTTGCCACTGCCAGGTTGGACTGCGGCTCGCTGAGGGGAGTCGTGGCACAGCGCGATGCCCTGATCGAGCGGCGGGCATCAAGCGGCCAAGACGGAACGCGATGATCCATCGCGAACTATCACTAGCGCATTTCCGCTCTGGGGAGCCAAATCTCGTTACTTGTTGAACAGAAACGTTCTCTATGTAACAGAAACACGTACTGATTCGTTCGCCAAGGCACTGGTGTGTGGCCGTGCAGACGATCGCCGTGCGCGCAGGATCACGCGCGCTCCTTGGCTAGGTGTGATGATCACGCTGCGCCAGCTCGCACGCTCCAGCCGCTCAGACGCGGGGTGGAGCTCCCGTCGTGAGAGAACCTCGCGCAGCACCGTGCTCATCTCGATACTCGCCAGCCGGTTGCCAGGGCAGCGCTTGCGTCCGCCGCCCCAAGGTAGCCACGCTCGCGGGTCGGGACCGTCTTGGAGGAAACGCTCTGGCTCAAACAGGTGCGGGTCGCGATAGGCGATCGGGTCATGCTGGAGGAGATAGATGCAGCCCAATAGCTGTGCC
>Ga0210383_10004270_pt1 | contig 12679 bp, 19 predicted proteins | sample IncBWC14OmetaG_FD_160072 | JGI IMG/M metagenome (GOLD analysis project Ga0210383, IMG submission 160072) | Forest soil microbial communities from Barre Woods Harvard Forest LTER site, Petersham, Massachusetts, United States - Inc-BW-C-14-O ...
GCGCTCGACGGTTGCGGCGTCGGCGCTTTCGCCGCGCTCGACTAGTCCCTGAGCGATCAGCTCTTCAGGATGCGCGAGCAGCGCGATGCGTTGACAGGTGGCGCACTCGCCGCAGGAATCGTCGGGCATGCGTTCGCAATTGGCGGCTTGCGCGAACAGGCGCGCCAGCGTGAATTTTCCGACTCCACGGGCTCCCGTGAAGAGCAACGCGTGCGGAACACGATTGGTTCGAAGAGCGCCGCGCAGCGCGCCGACGAGGCGTTCATTACCGAGAAATTCGGCGAACCCCATACGCTAGCGTCCCTCGCCCGCAGATGCGGACGAAAGCACGCCTTCGACGGCGGCGAGAACGTCTATGGCAATTTCCTCGGGCTCGCGGATGGCGTTTTGTGTGGCGTCGAAACACTGGATGGTGGCCCAGGGGACGCTTCGGGAAAGCGAGTCGTACATTTCAGCGGCATCTTCGAGGTGGCGCAGGCTGGACTCCAGAATATCTTTTTGCGCGGAAGTGTAAGTGCGCGCGGGCTTGCGCGCAACGAGGCGCTGGGCTTCCTGGGGCGGAACGCGAAGGTAAAGAATCAGATTCTCCCGCGGGAGGCCGTAGATTTTGTATTCGAGATGCTCGATCCATTCGAGAAACTCGGAGCGCTTCGCGGGCGGGACACGCGCGGTTTGATGCGCCAAATTGGAAGCGATGTAGCGGTCGATGAGGACAATTTGACCGCCGTCCAACGCGGCTTCCAGCTTAAATTTGGATTCAAAACGGTCGCCGGCATATAGCATCGCGGTGAAATGAGGATCGACGGTTTCGAGAGAGCCGAGCTCTCCGTTCAGAAACTTGCCGACCATTTTGCCGAACCAGGAGTCGTATTGCGGGAAGCTGGTGGAAAAGACGGCGTGGCCGCGCGCTTTGAGGGTCAGCGTCAGGAGTTCAACCTGCGTACGCTTGCCACTGCCGTCGATGCCTTCGACAGCGATCAGTTTTCCAGGAAAGGTCATCGTAGAATCAGCGTAGCGCGCCATGAGAGGACTGGGACAACGCTTGAAGGCCAGTCTAACCGCAGAGACTCTGCGCTGCAATGCCGCGCGTGCTAGGATTTCAATTCGAATATGACGCAGACTTCGGCACGCGAGAATCTAAGACGGATACAGGAAAGAATCGTGCTTGCGGCGGGGCGCGCCGGGCGCAAGGCCGAAGAGATTACGTTGATCGGCGTGTCGAAGACGCATCCTGCCGGTGCGATTCGAGAGGCGTTTGAAGCGGGCGTGCGGCACTTTGGTGAGAACCGAGTGCAAGAGTGGGAGGGGAAACGCGCGGGCACGGAAGGCTTGGCGGCGACGTGGCATTTGATCGGACATTTGCAGAGCAATAAGGCGGCTCGGGCGGCGAGACTTTTTCATAGCGTGGACTCGGTGGATGATCTTGGACTGGCGCAGCGGTTGGACCGCGCGCGGGCGGAAGCGGGTATCACCGGCAAACTTCGCGTGCTGATCGAAGTGCGCGTAGCAAGGGAGGAAACCAAGAGCGGCGTGGAGGTCGGAGGATTGCCTGTGTTGGCCGAAGAAGTCTCGGAATTGACCAAGCTGGAGCTCGCTGGGCTCATGTGCATTCCGCCGTTGCTGGAAAATGCTGAGCGCGTGCGGCCATATTTCCGGCGCTTGAGAGGATTGCGCGACGATTTGGTGAAGAGGCTGGGCCTCGCTCTGCCGGTGCTCTCCATGGGAATGTCGCACGATTTCGAAGTGGCCATCGAAGAAGGGGCAACAGAAGTCCGCGTGGGCACAGCGCTGTTTGGGCAGCGAGGAATTCAGGCCGCGAGCCAGTGAAATTCTGGGGGAGCCAGGGATGAAGTTACTTGATCCGATTCGAATGCGTGATGTTGAACTGAAGAACAGAATTGTCGTTTCGCCGATGTGCCAGTATTCCGCGAAGGACGGGCATCCGCAGAACTGGCACCTTGTGCATCTGGGGAGCCGCGCGGTCGGCGGAGCGGCTCTGGTGATGACGGAAGCGACGGCGGTTGAGACACGAGGGCGAATCTCGCCTGCAGACACGGGCATTTATGAGGAAGCGCATGTTGAGAGCTGGCGGCCGATCGCGGAATTCATTCGATCGCAGGGCGCCATCCCGGGAATGCAATTGGCGCACGCTGGACGGAAGGGAAGCGTCACGCCTCCCTGGGATGGAGGCAAGGCGATTGCGCCGCAGGATGGCGGTTGGGCGCCAGTGGCGCCCAGCCCTATTGCGTTTGGTGAGGGCTACGCGGTCCCGGAGGCGCTTGCCACGAAGGCAATCACAGATGTTGTGAAGGCTTTCGCGAACGCGGCGACGCGAGCGCTGGCAGCCGGTTTTGAGGTATTGGAACTTCATGCCGCGCACGGATATTTGCTGCACCAATTTCTTTCGCCGCTGTGCAACGAGCGCACCGATGAATACGGCGGCACATTCGAAAACAGAATTCGGCTTGCGCTGCAGGTTGCAGGGGCCGTGCGAGACGTCTGGCCGCACCGGCTGCCCTTGTTTGTGCGTCTTTCCGCCTCCGATTGGAAAGAGGGCGGCTGGGATTTGGAGCAGACGATTGCGCTTTCGGCAAAATTGAAACCAGTCGGAGTGGATTTGATTGACGTTTCAAGTGGGGGCACCGTTCCTGGGGTTAAGATTCCCTTGGGCCCGGGATACCAGGTGAAGTTTGCCGAGGCCATCCGCAAGCAGGCCGGAATCGCCACGGGGGCCGTCGGCTTGATTACGGAACCCGCGCAAGCGGAAACCATCCTGATGGGGGAGCAGGCGGACCTGATTTTTCTTGCGCGCGAGATGTTGCGCGATCCGTATTGGCCGAGGCGCGCGGCGAAAATGCTGGGTGAAAAAATAAAACCTCCAGTGCAGTACGAGCGTGCCTGGTAAATCTTGGATGCTGGAAATTTCAGAGAACCAAACAAGTGGCACGATCAGTTTTCAAGTGAGGGTGCAGCCGCGTGCTAGCAAAGACGAGATCGCTGGGGAGATGGGCGGCGCGTTGAAAGTGCGCTTGCAGGCGCCAGCGGTGGAAGACCGCGCGAACGAGGCGCTGGTAGAATTCCTGGCGCAGCTTTTGAAAAGACCCAAGGCGGCTGTTAGAATTCTTAGCGGCGATCGCAGCCGCACGAAACGCATCGAAATCAGCGGTGTGACTCGCCAGCAGGTTTTGGACCTGTTGGTCCAAGAAGCTTGAAGTTCCAAAGAAATCTGCTTTTCGAGCTACGGAGCTAGCCCTTTTATGAGCGCGGACATTCCTGGGATTCAGAGTGACTTGCGGGCGGCCAAGCTGGACGGCTGGCTCTTTTACGATTTTCGCGGGCGTGATCCCATCGCGCAACGCATCTTGGCTTTGCCGGAGCACATGCGCACGCGAAGATGGTTTTATTTTGTTCCTGCCAAGGGCACTCCGAAAAAACTGGTCCACAAAATCGAGTCGGAGTCGCTCGCCGCGCTGCCGGGCGAAACTCTCTATTACGCGGGCCAGGATGAGCTTCGCAAGAATGTAGGGAAGATTCTGGGCCGCGCGAAAAACGTGGCTATGCAGTATTCGCCGAAGAATGCCATTCCGTACGTGGCGATGGTGGATGCCGGCACGATTGAATTGGTGCGCAGCAGCGGCGTGAAAGTGGTGAGCTCGGCGGATCTGGTGCAGAAGTACGAGGCGTGCTGGAGCGCGGAGCAGCTCGAATCCCACCAATCGGCTGGCGTAGCCATCGATCGGATCGTGCGGGAAGCGTTTCAACTTGCCGCACAGAGCGTGCGCGAGAAAAAGACGCTCACGGAATTTGATTTGAAGAATTGGATCCTCAAGGAGTTCGAAGCCGCGGGTATCTGGGCCGAGGAGGGCCCGGACATCGCGGTAAACGCGCACGCCAGCGATCCGCACTATGGTCCCACAGCGGAGTCCGCGTCTCCGATTCGCGAAGGGGACTTGTTGCTGCTGGATATTTGGGGGAAGAAAAAAGCGGCCGGCAGCGTCTACTACGATGTGACCTGGATTGGGTATCTCGGCGCTAAAGTTCCCGAGAAATACGCCAAGGTTTTCGGCGTCGTTCGCGAGGCGCGCGATCGAGCGGTGGATTTGATTCGCAAGAGCATCGCGGCAGGGAAGCCGGTGCAGGGTTGGCAGGTGGACAAGGCGGCTCGCAGCGTGATCGAAAAAGCAGGCTATGGAAAATATTTCTTTCACCGCACCGGCCACAGCCTCGGGGAAAAAGTCCATGGCAACGGCGTGAATATGGATGGACTCGAAACGCACGACAGCCGCCACTTGATTGCACGGACGTGCAACTCCATCGAACCCGGCATCTATCTCTCGGATTTTGGCATTCGCAGCGAAGTGAACGTGTACATTGACGAACGCGAAGCGCGCGTGACCGGAGCAGTCCAGAACGAGATTCTGGCGTTGCTGGCCTAGCGTGGCGGGAGACGCAAAAGGAAGAGAATGACAGACGAGATAATCGCACCGGCCGCTTCTCGACACGATTCGGGATTGCAGGCACGCGCCGTTATTGTCGGCGTAGCCGGATGGATCGTGCCGGGATTGGGCCACGCGCTTCTAAAAATGTGGGGTCGCGCCTTGGCCTGCTTTCTGATGGTAGGTCTACTGGTGCTGGTCGGCGCAGGGATGCGTGGAAACCTCTTCACCTCCAGCGGCAATGACGCCTTCGATTCGCTTGGCTACATCGCGGATATGGGGGCGGGGTCGTTTTATTTCCTGGCGAGGTCGCTCGAAAAGAGTGGCGCGGATGTCTCGCATGCCACCGGCGATTACGGGACGCGATTTCTCGCCACCGCAGGCGTGCTGAACCTGCTCGCAGCCCTGCACGCGTACGAAGTGGCGCGAGGGCGGAAGGCATGAGCAACGGATTCGAATTCAAGCTTAGCCATTTTCAATCCATGCTGCTTTTCGCACTGGTCATTTCCGTTGCGTTCGGGTTTCTCAGCCGCCGCGGTCCGCTCGACCGCGTCAAATACATCGTATGGTCGCTCTTCCTCTTCCTGCTGATCGGCGTGGGCATCGGCTGGGCCATGTACCCCTTTTCCCGTTGAAAGAACGCCATTTTCGTGGATGAATTGACAGCAATTTTCCGCGGATGCTATTGTCGTTACAACGGGCCGAGGTAGCTCAGTGGTAGAGCAGCCGATTCGTAAATCCCCCTTCATTCACCGTCTAAGAGTATCCCTACATTGTAGATGAGGGGTATGATTCGGGCACAGTCGGGCCAAGTCTGCGCGTAAGTGTGCACTCCAAAATGCACCGGGAGAAACCGCCTCGATGAAGATCTACATATTTGCCGAATTAGAATTGGCGAAACCTGGGACACCACAGGACCTCCGCTTCTTTGCGACGCGAAAGGAAGCTGAAGACTACGACTTACAGAAGGCCAAGAATGCCCTGACGTTCACCATCATTGCTGAGTCGGAAGTCGAAGAGAAATACGCGTCCAAATTATTGGCGGCTTCCTACCGGCCCGCGCAATTCTCCGTTTGTGACCCAGCGAGTTAGAGACGAGCGTGTGATCTGGTCGAAACGCATCGGAATAATTCTGTGATTGATCCTCTCGACCATCCACGCTTTCCAGTCCTTACATCCCCGAGGGCATTTCACACTGAGTTCCCTGGCCATGCAGACTAGCATTTTGTGCTTTTTTTCACGCGCTACCTTCATTCGCGGACCTGATTCGCTTCGGCGGCAGCGAGGGCAATATTTTTTGAAGCGCATTGTCTTTTGCAGGAAATACTTCCGGCAGTTTGAACAGGATGCCTTGAGACGCCAGTTCTCATCATCGGCCACAATGCGGAGAAAGAATGCTATAGCCGGATCGAAGGGGCGCGTAAGTGTGTCATCAATCCAGGTGATGAGCTGACCGCCTTCGTCGGCAAACCCAGCGATCATCGACTTTCTCAGGTGCTCGCCTAGCAATTCTTTGTCTTCGCGTGGAAGAGATACCTTCCGCCAGTCCGAAAGTTTGCGCCAATCCTTGTCCACTTCGATCCACGCGTCCACTAGACGCCTCAAGCGTTCTGCATGTACAAGCTCAAACACCACTTGGCCCACGTAACGAGGGCCCTGGAGCTGGGGCATGAGGACTCTCAGTTCAGGTTCGCCGTCTGCGTTTCGAGGGCGCCAGTTCTTGCGAGGGCGCCAGTTCAGCAGCTTGAGCCAACGCCTGACTTCCCACTTCTGACCGTCCGCAGTATTTATGTGCGTCAAAATATCTCAATCTGTAACTAGAAAGTGTCTAGAACATCGAGAAGCATAAGAAGTAGCCTTGCGCAAGTCAATGGCAAAGGGAGGTCAAATGAAGAAAACAAATCTCACACCAGTTGAACTGGCCCGGCAGCGCGGGCAATCCCTCGATTGGATCTACCGGCAGATTCGTGTCGGGAAAATCCGCGCGACTCGACAAGGAAACCGGTGGGTTATTCCGCTTCCTGTGTCGAGTGAACGCGGTGTTGCGCTCGATGCGAAAGGGTGACGCGATGGCGGGTGGCGGAATTTTTCTCGATGGTCATTGGCTGCGCGTGGGGAGTCGAGTTGCAATCCTGCGACCAGGCTACGCGGGCATGTGCGGCGTTTTCAAAGGGAGGGCGAAGAGCGGGAAATTGTTCGTCAACCTGGACGGAACGGCCGTCAAGCTCCACCTTCACGCTGGCGAGATTCGCCGCGCGACGAGTGACAAAACGTGAGGTTTCGTGAACACAAAGAAAAGCGAACGCCAGCAGGAAAAGACGATAAGCGCCCTGCTTTCATCGAACACGCTCGAAGCAGCCGCGCGGAAAGCGGGAATCTCCAAACGCACCTTGCTGCGCTGGATGGAGGAGCAGGAATTTCGAGATGCCTACGCAAAAGCAAAACGCGACGTCCTGCGCAGCGCGACAGCAATCTTGACGCGCGACTCGGGGAAAGCAGCACTGACTCTGACGAAGATATTCACGGGGAAGCCGAGCGAGAACCAAAGCGCGCGCGTCTCCGCAGCGAGAGCGACGCTGAGGTTAGCGTTAGACGCGTTCAGCTTAGAGGATCTCGAGGAACGGTTGCGCAAACTGGAGAACCAAAATGATGCGCTATGACAGCCTGAAACGCCGTATCAAATCTCTCGAAAGAAAAAATCCGGTAGCCGATGGCATTTTGGTTTTTCCGGACGGGAGCACGCGAGCGATTCGCCTTGCCGATCCCTTGGCTGTGATGTGCGATGCGATGGCCCTGTCCTCTTGGGCCGGCCCTGGCCTTTGCGAAGGGGACTCACAAGTTCCGATTCGGACCGCATGGCAACTAGGCCCGCGCCCGGTTAGCAAGCACGACAGCACGATCGCGCTGCTCGCGCGCGCCACAGCCGTCAAATCGGAAAACAGGTTTCTACACACGGTGCAGTCTATGGCGGCGCACGCCGTCGAGATGGAACGCAACAAAGGAAACGTTCATGCACCAACCCAACAGGGGGGAAATTAAGTCGCGCGTTTTCCGAGGTCTGGAAGTGAACAGCGGTTTGTCTATTTTGTAGTCAGAAAAGGAGAAGCATCGTGAAAAACGCATTGAGTACAGGAGAAAGAACACCAGAAGTTGATCCCACATTTGCGAGTCAGGTACCGGGCTGCTTCAATGCGCCGCCCACACCCGACCGCTTGCCGGGGCATGCGTCAGTCGAGTTGAGGACCCCCGATTTTGCGGACCTCGCGCGGCGCAGTGCCCCCGGCCATGCGGTTAGCGAGGCGCTGACGTACACCTGGCGTCGGTAGTGCAGACATTTCGAATTGGCGAAGGAAGGGGAATCGCATGGACTTCATGGAAGAGCTGGAGGCTGAGCTAAACGCGATCGCTGCGGGAGCGCCGGCACCTATCGCAAACTGGCGCACGACTCCTATCAAGGGATGGGAGCACGGGTTTGCCGGCGAGGCACAGGCCATCCGCCAAAAAGAATGGCGGAATAAGCCGCGCGAGGAAGCTGGCCGGTCACTGAACGATATTCTGAAGCGCGCAGGGCTTGGGCGGTTGCAGGACACCGATGAGCGGGAAAACGAAGGCCACGAAAAAGGAACCGGAACCACCGCCAAGGAAATCGCCGAGCGCCAACGTGAGAAAGAAAAAAACCTTTCTTCCAGCGCCAGCAAAAACCGGGTGGCACACGCAGACGATGAAAGAGCGCCGTGGCAGAAATATCTTGGGGAGCCTCGCGCCGATGCGCGCACCTGGTTGAAAGACTTTAGCGCCCGAGTGGACACCAACAGCCAAGACAACAAGGGTTGGTGGGGAACTCTCCGCGATCACGTCGCCTCGAAACCGCAGAACGCACGTGTCGAGGACCTGAACCCACAGCTCGCCGAATTGTGCGTTAGGAATCTCTGCACCGAATAGGGTTAGTAAAAATCGAAAGGAGAAATGCGTGAGCACTTCCATCGTAGGAATTTCTAAAGTTCACGGGAGTCGTTTTGGCGCGGAAGTAGCCAGGGCTGATGAGGTCACGGCAGCGCGAGCGTCGGAACCGCGCGCCATACCGGACCTGCTGTTGCAGGTGTTGACCGGGTTGAAACCTGAAACCGAAGAACGGCGCAAGGAACTGAGTCAACTGCTCGGCGAGCGATTCTCGTTGAATCGACGAACACAGGCTTTCATCGACGCCGAACTGACCCAGGCCCGCGCGAAACTTATTGAACAGCATGAGAGCCTGAAAACGGAGTGCGTCGCCGCGCAGCAGCGAAGCGAGGCGCTGAAGCGACAAATTATCGAACTCCAGCAAGAGGCCGTGCGCAAGGACCAGGTGGTCACACGCGCCAAGAGCGCACTCACCAATGCCGAGCAAGCGCGAAAGGCCCTTAGTCGATTCGCTTCTGCAGACGCAATCAAAAAAGCGGATACCGCAATTCAGACGGCCGAAGCCAAATGCGAGGAAGCGAGCAACGCCGCAGCTCCCATCAGAGAGCAAATAAACCGTCTGACTTTCGTTGAGATTCCGCGTTTGGATGAAAAATTCCGCGAGTTGTCGGCGCAAGAACTTCGCGTACGCAGTCTTGTTACTGGCGAAGGATTCACGGACGAAGAGTTCGGGATTCAGGTGCGAGGTCGGGCCTGAAAAGAGTTTGCCTGGGGAGTCTCCCTCTCCTGGCAATGGACGATCGGTGCTCAGAATCCACCGATGGTCGCGGGGATCGGCGTCCGAGACAGCCGCCGGTCCCCCTGTTTCAAGAATCGAGGACGTGACGAATGAAAAAGACGATACCACCTCAAGTGGAGTACCGGTCGCCGGTGCCCCCTCCGATGCCGGCCGCGGTCGGCGTGCGCTGTGCGCCGCATCTGGCGCGCATGGGAGTTGCGGTGCAAGCCGACGTCATCGTCAACGGCGAGCCATTTTGCGAATCCTGCTATCGCGGCCAGGGGCCGACTGTGAGCACGCTTTTTCTCGCGCAGAAGCCCGCAGCGACGCGATCTCAGAGTGTGAAGGTGTTCACCCCTGCGCGCGACGCTACGCAGCAAGGACGGTGCCAATCCGCTTCGCCGTAGGCCATTTCACGCGCGCTTCGTGCGCAAAAAAAGAAAACGCTCACCTTCGGGGGAAGATGAGCGCGGGGAAAACATTGGAGGACCTGATTGGAAGATAATTCTTCTCACCTCGAAAATCAAGCGCGATGTTCCGATTGGAAAACGGATGGTCAGTTCCGCGCGCCTGAAAATGCGCCACTTAAAAATCCTAGTGTGGGGTTGGTGCAGAGAAAGAGCCAGGCCGCCGCGGTTCTTCGCTTGCTGATTTGTGCCCGTGGATCCTGGGTGCCACTGCCGGAAATTCTGAAGCTAGGCGTCGCGCAATACAACGCGAGAATCCTCGAACTCCGTCGCCTGGGTTTCACGATCGAGAACCGGACTGAACGAGTCAACGGCGCACGACACTCTTGGTTTCGTCTACTGAACTCGCCGGCGGGACCGTGAAACGCGTGCCATTTGAACCGGGGCGTGAATGGCGAACAGTCAACGCGATTCACAGAAAGAAATTGACGATGCGTGAAAAATCTCTCCTCATCGCAGTTGCAAAGCACGAATCTCGCCGGAATAGAGTTTGCCACGCCAGCATTTCCACACTCGCGACGGACGTAGGTTGCGACATAAAGACGGCGCGTTTCGCTCTACACGACCTGTCCCAAAAAAAAATCATCCGCATCAAGAAGGTCCGAGGCTTGTCGTCCAGAATCGTGATTGACTGGAAGCGATTCGCCAAACTTCCGCCAGCAACCCCTCCCGAATCCGGTAGGGGTGCCTCACGTCGTGGACCCCTCCCTAAAGTGGTAGGGGTACCCCTCCCGAATCTGGTAGGGGTAACCCCTCCCGAATCCGGTACCACACAGAGGGTTAAGAATCAGGGGAGCGAATCCGGGGCAGTTTGCGTTGGGGTTGAAAAGACTTCAGGGGAAATCGCGAGTCATCATCATCCTCTTGATGACTTCAAAAAAATTGTCCTGGCCAAATGCAAAGACTCGGACGGCATCGTCTCGACTGCCCTCGACATCATCATCGAACGCGCCCTGCGAAGCGGGATAAACGTCACAAGCCCGAAGTATCTCGAAGTGGCGCTCGACCGATTCAATTTCTACGGGGGACAGGACCGCGAAGACTTAATGCAGCGCGAAAGGATGGTGTCGCGATGAACCTTATCGAGCTGAGCGGGAAACTTGTTGGCCCGATCAACACTAGTACCGAGCCCGATGGCACGGAGGCCGCCAGAGCTTATCTCGAATTTTGGCGCGGCAACGGTCTGGCAAGGATTTTCGCGTTCAGGGAACGTGCTTGGGAGCTAGTTCAATTCGCGCCGGGCGACGTGGTGAGCATTCGCGGCCGCCTCACGATAAACCCAAGTAACCGCATGTGCGCCATCCTCGTTGATGCCGTGAAGCGATTCGACCCGCCCGGGAAAGCGGGAGCGGTGGCGATGAGCCGATGAGTTAACCGCTAGTCAGTTTTTGTGGTTGCAGAATCAGGAACTTAGGAGAGGCCGTAAACGGTTCGTGCATGAACACCGCGATCAATCCCGAGGACATCCTGACGCCGAGCGAGCTGGCACAGAGGCTCAAGGTTTCAGTGGACTGGATTTATGAGAAAAGCCGCGAGCGAGGGCGGCACGGCGGCAAGCCCCTCCCATCCTTGCGAGTTGGAAGATATCTCCGCTTTTGCTGGCCGGACGTGTGCGCGTGGATGCGCTCAAAATAACAGATTGCCAGACGCCTATTTTATGTGTGACAATAAAATGCATGAAACGAGGCAGGCCGCGCAAGGCAGCATCCGAGAGATTGTCCAGGCTGCTGCATCATCGGCTCACGGCAGAGGAATATCGCAAACTCTGTGCGGCTGCAAAAAAAGCGGGCCTATCCGTTTCGCAGTACGCACGAAAGAAGTTGCTCGGGAAGTAAGCGGGACGCGCCGGTGCTATCAACACCGACACGCCCCTAACTCAAAACACGGAGGGTCTAGCTCCATGTCTCAAGCTCCCGGCAGTTTATCAGCACAGCAACGCAATTCTCTAGAGAGCGCGTATTCCTGTTTCCGGAGTGTGCGCGCTTTCCTAGAAACCGTCGAACCGCATTTCCAGCCAGATGAAAAACTCATGTCCGAGAATCTCCGCGAGCTGGCGAAGCTCTGCGAAGAGAAGCTCGTTAGCGCGTTTCCCGACCTAATCGAATGGCTCTACCAATGGGAACGCGAACAGGGGCGTGCGTCATGAAGGCGCAGCGACGCGACCAAAAGGGGCACCTCTATCGCCGTGGGGACAGTTGGTTCGTCCGCTACTACGATGACATCCTCCAGGCGGATGGCACCGTCAAGCGGACGCAGGTTTCTAAAAAACTGGAAGTCACTTTTGGCGACCAATACCGAACCAAAAAGAGTGTGCGGCCGTTCGTCGCGGAGATCCTCGCTCCACTCAACCGCGGAGTTGTGACAGTTCAGTCCACTATGCGCATCGCGGACTTCATCGAGAAAGAGCATCTCCCGAAAATCGAAGAGCGCCGGCGCGCGTCCACTCTCAAAGGTTACAAGGACGTGTGGCGGTTGCACCTGAAAGGCCGCATCGGAAACATGACTCTACGAGAATTTCGCACGGTTGACGGTGAGCGCATCCTCGCCGATATCGCGCGCCTGGACTTGGACCCGCGAACGAAAAGCACTCTCAGCAAAAACTCGCTCGCGCGCATCAAGAGTTTCCTCAGCGGCGTTTTCAAACAAGCGAAGCGCCTGGGCATCCTCGACGGCGTGAATCCCGTGATGGACGTGAGCACGCCGGAAGGGACGCGCGGCCATGACACGTTCGCGTACTCGCTCTCCGAAGTGAAGGCTATTCGCGACGCGATCCCCGAGCCGGCGCGCACCGTCGTTCTGTTCGCTGCGCTGAGCGGGCTCCGCAAGGGCGAGATTGCCGGACTTCGATGGGAGGACTACACCGGCAAAGAATTGACGGTTCGACGTTCCATCTGGAATGGAATCCCCAACGAGCCAAAAACAAAAGCGAGCGGCGCCGCGGTCCCGGTGATGCGGCAGTTGGCGGACGCGCTCGAAGCACACCGAGAGAGAATGGGAAAACTCGCGCAGCCGAACCTGCCTATCTTCCAGGGCGGCACAGGACAGCCGATGAATCTCGACAATCTGGCGAGGCGGGTGATTCAACCCGCGATCGAGAA
>Ga0210383_10004271_pt1 | contig 12678 bp, 8 predicted proteins | sample IncBWC14OmetaG_FD_160072 | JGI IMG/M metagenome (GOLD analysis project Ga0210383, IMG submission 160072) | Forest soil microbial communities from Barre Woods Harvard Forest LTER site, Petersham, Massachusetts, United States - Inc-BW-C-14-O ...
CAGCGACGAAGCGCGCGCCCTCGATCAGAGTTGCGGCGCCGGGGCCGAACGACGCCAGCGCGTGCTCGGCCTCAGCGACCAGTTCTCGAAGCCGCGCCTTGGCGCCCGCGGCGCCAAGCACGTCGACCATGGTGGCCTTTCCGGCCCCTGCATCCTTGCCGGTCTGTTTGCCGACCAGCGTGGTATCGCCTTCGACGTCCAAAAGATCGTCGGCGATCTGGAAGGCCTGGCCGACGGCCGATCCGTAGCGTTCGAGCGCCTTGCGCTGTTGCGGCGTCGCCGATCCGAGCATGCCGCCGGCTTCGCAGGCGAAGCGGAGCAGCGCCCCGGTCTTCATCGCCTGCAAGGTGCGCACATCGTTTTCGCCAAGGCGCTGCGCAACCCGCTCCGTGCCATTGCCGGCGAAGCGCCCTTCGGCGGCGAGATCGAGCAGCTGTCCGCCAACCATGCCGCCGAGGCCGGATGCCCGCGCCAGCGCGCTGACGAGCTCGACGCGCACGCCCGGGTCGGGATGCGTCTGCGTTCGCGACAGGATGTCGAAGGCGAAGGTCAATAGTCCGTCGCCGACCAGGATCGCGGTCGCCTCGTCGTACGCTTTGTGGGCGGTGGGCTGGCCGCGCCGCAGATCGTCGTTGTCCATTGCCGGCAAGTCGTCATGCACCAGCGAATAGCAATGCACGCATTCCAGCGCCGCACCGGCCATCAGCGATTGCTGCCGTGGCACCTCGAACAAGGCGGCACATTCCACTACCAAGAATGGCCGGAACCGCTTGCCGCCACCGAGGCTAGAATAGCGTATGGCTTCGATCAGGCGGGCCGGGCGGGCCAGCTCGCCGGCGGCCGGCTTGGCCGACAAGAGTTGGTCGAGCAGGCCGTCGATGTCCTTGGCCGTCGCCTCAAGCCGGGCGAGAAAGGGGCTCGTTTTGCCGTTCATTATTTATTGCCAGCCTGCATTGCCCAGACGGATCGGGGTTCCCCGCTATGTCCGATCTGGCTCTATAATCGAAAAAGCAGCCGCGCGGGACCGGGGCAAGTCCCCGTTTCGGCATCGGTAAATGGCATCCCCAATTCAAGGGCTATCTGTGACCACCGACCTCTTGGCGTCAATGGTGCTGGCGATCTGGCCCTACCTCCTCCTGGGCCGGGGGGCGTTCTGGCTTGGCCGGGAGCGTGATGAAGCGATCGGAGGGCGCGGACCCTGGCCGGCGATTACAGCGGTGATTCCAGCGCGTGACGAGGCCGAATGCGTCGGCGAGACGGTCACCTCGCTCCTGCGGCAGGACTATGCCGGCGAGTTCCATGTCGTTCTGGTCGACGACCAGAGCCGCGACGGCACGGCGGAGGTCGCGCGCGCCGCGGCCGCCGCTCTGGGCGCGATTGATCGCCTCACGGTTCTCCCGGGCCGGACATTACCGGCGGGATGGACCGGCAAGCTCTGGGCCCAGAGTCAAGGCGTCGAGGCGGCCGAAGCCGGACCACGTCCGCCGGAACTCATTCTCTTGACCGACGCTGACATTGTCTACGCGCCGGGCGAGCTTGCGAAACTGGCGGCGCGGGCGCAGGCGGGCGGCTACGTTCTCACCTCGCTGATGGCGAAGCTGCGCTGCGAAAGCTTCGCCGAGCGCATGTTCGTTCCGGCGTTTATTTTCTTTTTCCAGATGCTCTATCCGTTCGCCTGGGCGAACGATCCGCGCCGCTCCACCGCCGCGGCGGCTGGCGGCTGCATGCTGGTGCGCCGCGAAAAGCTGCGCGCCGCCGGCGGCATGGCTTCGATCCGCAGCGCCTTGATCGACGATTGCGCGCTGGCGAAAGAGCTCAAGGCTCAAGGCCCGATCTGGATCGGGCTCACCGACGGCGTGCGCAGCGTTCGCGCCTATCCCGCAGTCGAAGATATCCGCCGCATGGTCTCGCGCACTGCCTATGCGCAACTGCGCTATTCGCCGCTCCTGCTCGCCGGAACCATCCTCGGCCTCGCCATGACCTATCTTGCGCCAGTACTGCTGACGATCTTTGCGACCGGCTTGGCGAAAATCCTCGGCATCGCCGCGTGGCTGCTGATGGCCTTGGCGTTCCAGCCAATCCTGCGCTTCTATCGGGTGTCTCCGTTATGGGGGCTCGCCTTGCCGGCGATTGCCGCGACCTATATGGCGTTCACGCTGGATTCCGCCTATCAGCATGCGCGCGGCCGCGGCGGCATGTGGAAGGGGCGCGCGCAAGCGAACTTGAAAGACGCCGATGTCCACGACAGTAACGTTTCGGAATTGTCATGAGTGAGATGCGTGCGCATGACGCCAAGGACTGGCGTTCGGGAAAGGGCCACCGGGATGAAAACTTCCCGGTCGCCTCGTTCCTGATCCATCCGCGCCATCGCGCCCCGATTCTGGCGTTCTACAATTTCGTCCGCACCGCCGACGATATCGCCGATCATGCGACGCTCGCGGCGCCGGAAAAACTCAAGCTGCTCGATCGGCTCGGCGCCGGTCTGATCGGCGACAACAACGACGACACGGCCGCGGTGCGGCTACGCGACGTGCTCGCCGAGCGGGCGCTGTCGCCGCGCCATGCCCAGGATCTGCTGGCGGCGTTCAAGCTCGACGTCACCAAGCTCCGCTACCGCGACTGGGACGATCTGATCGGTTATTGTTCGCTCTCGGCGATGCCGGTGGGCCGTTTCGTACTCGACGTGCACGGCGAGAGCCGCGGGGCTTGGCCGGCCAACGACGCGCTATGCGCCGCCCTGCAGATCATCAATCATTTGCAGGACTGCAAGGACGACTATCGCAATCTCGACCGCGTCTATGTTCCGCAGGACCTGCTCGCGGCGAACGGAATTGGCGTCGAGGCGCTCGGCGAGCCGCGCGCATCGCCGGCGTTGCTTGCCGCCCTCCATAGCCTTGCCGAACGCACCGAGCAGCTTCTGTCCGAGAGCGATGTGTTTCCGCTCCTCATCAACGACCGGCGGCTTGCGCTGGAAGTGTCCGTGATCAACACGCTGGCGCACCGGCTCACGCGCCTGTTGATCGCGCGCGATCCCTTGAGTGACCGTGTGCACCTTTCCAAGCCCGCCATCGCCGGCCTGACATTGGCCGGCGTTGTCGGCGGCGCATTTCGCCGGCTGGGCGGGCGAGCCGCTGTTACGACCCAGAAGCCGCGGGGGGCGTGAGTGACCAAGCCCTCGCTCGCGGCCGAGCGCGCCTCCCGCAGCTCGTTCTATAAGGGCATGCGCATCCTGCCGCGCGCCCAACGCGAGGCGATGTTCGAAATCTACTCGTTCTGCCGCGCCGTCGACGACATCGCCGACGATCTGGGGCCGCGCGAGGAACGCCGCGAGCAACTAGCGCAATGGCGCTGCGACATCGACGCGGTCTATCGCGGCACGCCACCGCCGGAGCTCACCGGGTTGGCGCAAGCGGTACGCACCTTCGGCCTGCAGCGCGAAGACTTCATCGCCATCATCGACGGCATGGAGATGGACGTCACCGCCGACATCCGTGCGCCCGACCGGCCGACGCTCGATCTCTATTGCGACCGCGTCGCCTGCGCGGTCGGACGGCTTTCAGTGCGGGTGTTCGGTATGGGGCGCGACGCCGGGATTGCGCTCGCGCACCATCTCGGCCGGGCCCTGCAACTGACAAATATTTTGCGCGACCTCGATGAAGATGCCTCGCTCGGCCGCCTGTATTTGCCGCGCGACCTGCTGCACGCCGCCGGCATCGCCGCCATCGAGCCGCACGAGGTGCTGGCTAACCCGGCAGTCGGCAAAGCCTGCGCCGCGATCGTCGATCTGGCCGAGGGCGAATTTCGCGCCGCACAGAGCATCATGGCGAAAAATCCGCGCCGCGTCGTGCGCGCGCCGCGGATCATGGGCGAGGCTTATCACATCATCCTCCAGAAGCTGATCGCGCGCGGCTTTGTGGCACCGCGTGAGCCGGTGCGCCTGCCCAAGGCGAGGCTCCTTCTCATTGTGGTACGCAATCTGATCTGATGAGCGGAACGATCCACATCATCGGCGCCGGTCTCGCCGGCCTCTCCGCCGCCGTGCGCCTCACCGCGCTTGCCCGCAAGGTCGTGGTGCACGAGGCGACCGCCTTCGCCGGCGGCCGTTGCCGCTCCTATCACGACGCATCAGTCGGGATGACGATCGACAATGGTAATCATCTTCTTCTGTCCGGCAATCACGCCGCGCTCGATTATCTGCGCAGCATCGGCGCTGGTCAGCGGCTGGCCGGTCCGCCGAGCGCCGAATTCAACTTTGCCGATCTCTCAAGCGGCGAGCGTTGGACGCTGCGGTTCAATGACGGACCGATACCATTCTGGGTTTTCGATCCTGCGCGGCGCGTGCCGGGCACGCGTGTGCTCGATTATCTGCCGCTGGCGCGACTCCTCTGGGCGCCGGCGGGGAAGGCGGTCGGCGAGGTCATCGCCTGCCAAGGCACGCTCTATCAGCGGCTGGTGGAGCCGCTGATTGTTGCAGCCCTCAACATCGATGCGCCGGACGGATCGGCTCGGCTCGCCGGCGCCATCGTGCGCGAAACGCTTGCGGTCGGTGGGCGCGCGTGCCGCCCGCTGATTGCGCGCGAGGGGCTCGGCACGACCTTGATCGAGCCGGCGCTTGCGCATCTGCACGCGCGCGGCGCCGCGGTGCACACGGAGCACCAATTGCGCTCTGTGCGCTTTGCCGCCGAACGGATCGAGGCGCTCGATTTTGGCGCTGAGACGATCGTGCTTGGTGTGGATGATGCGGTTATGCTCGCGGTGCCGCCTTATATTGCCGCGTCGCTGGTACCGGGTCTCGATGTGCCGACCGAGTTCCGCGCCATCGTCAACGCGCATTTCCGCATCGAACCGCCGGCGGCGCAGCCGCCGATCCTGGGCGTGCTCAACGGCACGGTGCAGTGGCTGTTCGCCTTTCCGGGCCGCCTCTCGGTCACCATCAGCGCCGGCGACCGGCTGCTTGACACGCCACGCGAGGAACTCGCCAAGACGATCTGGGGCGAGGTCGCACGCCTGACCGGATTGCCCCCCGAGCTGCCGCCGTGGCAGATCGTGCGCGAGCGTCGCGCCACCTTTGCCGCCACACCGGCGCAGGATGCCAGGCGTCCCGGTGCGTCGACAAAATGGCGCAATCTCGTCCTGGCCGGCGATTGGACAGAGACCGGTCTGCCCGCTACCATTGAAGGTGCGATCCGATCCGGCAACCGCGCCGCCGACACCATCGCGAAACAATCATGACAATCATGCTCAACGACACGCTCGAACAGCGCACGCAGGCAGTGAAGCAATCCGACGTCGACGACGCGCTCGAACAACGCATTCAAAAAGCCACACAGGCGCTGCTGGCACAACAGCGGCCGGACGGGCATTGGGTGTTCGAACTCGAAGCCGACGCCACCATTCCCGCCGAATATGTGCTGCTCCGACATTATCTCGGCGAGCCGGTCGATGCGGCGCTGGAAGCAAAGATCGCGGTCTATCTGCGGCGCATCCAGGGCGTGCACGGCGGCTGGCCGCTGTTCCGCGACGGCGATCTCGACATCAGCGCGACGGTGAAGGCTTATTTTGCGCTGAAGATGATCGGCGATCCGATCGACGCTGATCACATGCGCCGCGCGCGCGAGGCGGTTCTCGCCCGCGGCGGCGCCGAGCGCGCCAACGTATTTTCGCGCATCATGCTGGCCCTGTTCGGCTTCATTCCGTGGCGCGCCGTGCCGGTGATCCCGGTCGAGGTGATGCTGCTGCCGAAATGGTTTCCGTTTCACCTCGATAAGATCTCGTACTGGAGCCGCACTGTCATCGTGCCGCTCTTGGTGCTGATGGTGAAGAAGCCGCGGGCGCGCAATGCCAAGGGCGTTCGTATCGACGAACTGTTCCGCGAGCCGCCGCAGAGCATCGGGCCGACGCCAAAGGCGCCGCAGCAGAAAGCCTCCTGGTTCTGGTTCTTCCGCGGCGTCGACAATGTGCTGCGCGCCGCCGAGCCGTTCTTTCCGGAATCGACGCGGCAACGCGCCATCGACAGCGCCGTCGCCTGGACCACCGAGCATCTCAATGGTGAGGACGGGCTCGGTGCGATTTTCCCGGCGATGGCCAACAGCGTGATGATGTTCGCGGTGCTCGGTTACGCCGAAGACCATGCCTTGCGCGCCATCGCGCGCAAGTCGATCGAGAAGCTTTTGGTGGTGCACGAGCAGGAAGCCTATTGCCAGCCGTGCGTGTCGCCGATCTGGGACACCGGTCTGACCTGCCACGCCTTGCTGGAAGTCGGCGGCGAGCGCGCCGTTGGCGAGGTCAAGCGCGGGCTCGATTGGCTGGTACCGAAGCAGATCCTCGACGTCCGCGGCGATTGGATCGCGCGGCGGCCCGACATCCGGCCCGGCGGCTGGGCGTTCCAATATGCCAACGCGCATTATCCCGACGTCGATGACACCGCCGTCGTCGCCATGGCGATGGATCGCGTGCAGAACCTGTCCGGCCGCAAAGACTACGACGCAAGCCTCGCCCGGGCCCGCGAATGGATCATCGGCATGCAGAGCGAGAACGGCGCCTGGGGCGCGTTCGACGCTGACAACGAATTTTATTATCTCAACAATATCCCGTTCGCGGATCACGGCGCGTTGCTCGATCCGCCGACCGAGGACGTTACCGCGCGTTGCCTGTCGATGCTTGCCCAGTTCGGCGAGACGAGCGCGAGCAGCACGGCGGTGGCGCGCGGCGTCGATTATCTGCGCCGCACCCAGCATGCGGAGGGCAGCTGGTACGGCCGCTGGGGCATGAACTATATCTACGGCACCTGGTCGGTGCTCTGTGCGCTCAACGCGGTTGGCGTCGATCACGGCGCGCCGGAGATGCGCAAGGCGGTAGAGTGGCTCGTCGCCATCCAAAACGAAGATGGCGGCTGGGGCGAGGACGGCGCGAGCTATAAGCTCGACTATCGGGGCTATGAGCGCGCGCGGTCGACGGCGTCACAGACGGCGTGGGCGCTGCTTGGCCTGATGGCCGTCGGCGAAATCGCTCACCCGGCGGTCGCGCGCGGGGTCAAATTTCTCGGCGAAACCCAAGGCGCCGACGGCTTCTGGGACGAGCCACGCTACACCGCCGTCGGTTTTCCGCGCGTCTTCTATTTGCGCTACCACGGCTATTCGAAATTCTTCCCGGTCTGGGCGATGGCGCGCTACCGCAATCTCAAACGCGGCAATACGCGTGCGGTGGCGTGGGGAATGTAGCGTCATTCGGAGAGGTGCGGGCGCCGCCGGTTCGCGGCGCTCCGGAATGAACAGCTACGCGGCGCTTGCCGATGGCTTGGTTGCTTCCTGCTTGGCCGCTTCTTTCGCCGCCTTCTCGCGCGCCTCGTTGGCGCGGATTTCGGACAACCGCAGCTGCACCTGGCTATCGAAGACGTATTTCGCCGGACGCTGGTTCTCGAGTGAAATCTCCGGCGCCATCGGCCCTTCGGTCTTGATGCCGCGCATCGAGATCGTCAGCGCCTTGAGCGGATGCTGCAATGTCGCCTCCGCCGCAGTCGCCTCGTAGCCGCAATGCGCCATGCAGTTTGCGCATTTCTCGTACCGGCCGGTGCCATAGGCGTCCCAGTCGGTCGTTTCCATCAGCTCGGTGAAGGTCTTGGTGTAGCCCTCGCCCAGCAGGTAGCACGGCTTCTGCCAGCCGAAGATATTGCGCGTCGGCATGCCCCACGGCGTGCAGTGGAATTCCTGATTGCCGGCCAGGAAGTCGAGGAACATGCTGGAATGGGTGAGATTCCACTTCTTGCCCTTGCCGAGCGCGAAGACTTTGCGGAACAGATCCTTGGTCTTGCGGCGCGCCAGGAAGTGCTGCTGGTCGGGCGCGCGCTCATAGGCGTAGCCCGGCGAGATCGACACGCCGACGCCGAGTTCCTCGGTGAGGTCGAGGAACCTGGCGATGTCTTCGGCCGGGTGGCCGTCATAGATCGTGCAATTGACGTTGACGGCAAAGCCTTTGGCCTTGGCGGCCTTGATCGCCGACACCGCCTTCTCGAAGCCGCCCTCCATGCACACTGATTTGTCGTGATGGGCCTTGAGGCCGTCGAGATGCACCGAGAAGAACAGATAAGGCGAGGGCTCGAACAGATGCAGCTTTTTTTCCAGCAGCAGCGCGTTGGTGCACAGCGAGACGAACTTCTTGCGCGCAACGATGCCTTTGACGATCTCGCCGATCTCCTTGTGGATCAGCGGTTCGCCGCCCGGGATCGCCACCATCGGCGCGCCGCACTCGTCGACCGAATCGAGGCATTCCTGCACCGACAGGCGTTTGTTGAGAATGGCGTCGGGATAATCGATCTTGCCGCAGCCGAAGCAGGCGAGATTGCAACGAAACAGCGGCTCCAGCATGAGAACCAGCGGATAGCGCTTGCGCCCGGCGAGCCGTTGCTTGAGCACATAGGCGCCAACGGCCGCCGTCTGTCGTAGTGATACCGACACTCTCTTCGTCCTTCTTCTTCGTTTCTTCGTTACTTGCTTCGCCGCACCAATCCCCGCGTGCGGCCACGCACTCTAGACCTTCGCGGTCGCCCGCTCCGGCAGCCTGCCGTCGGTCAGTTCCGGCGGCAGCCGAAATTCGATCGTCTCCTGTCGGCCGGTCAGTTCGGACACCTCGACCGGACCAAGCCGGCGCAGCGCGTCGATGACATCCTCGACCAGCACTTCTGGAGCCGAAGCGCCGGCGGTGATGCCGACGGTGTGTGCGCCGTTGAACCATTCCGGCCGCACCTCGCTGCCGTCGGCGATCAAGTAACAGGGAATGCCGGCCTCGTTGCCGATCTCGCGCAAGCGGTTGGAGTTGGAGCTGTTCTTGGCGCCGACCACCAGGATAACGTCGACCAGCGTCGACAGCTCGCGCACCGCAGTCTGGCGGTTTTGCGTGGCGTAGCAGATGTCGCGCGTCTCCGGACCGACGATGTCGGTGAATCTCTTATGCAGCGCCGCGATGATGCCTCGGGTGTCGTCGACGCTCAGCGTGGTTTGCGTGACATAGGCGACCGGCGTGTCCTGCGGGATGTCGAGGGTGTCGACATCATGCTCGGTCTGCACCAGCGTCACCGGCTCGGAAATCTGGCCCATGGTGCCTTCGACCTCGGGATGCCCGGCATGGCCGATGAGGATGAGCTGGCGTCCTTGCGCGACGTAACGCTTGCCCTGATTGTGCACCTTGGTAACCAGCGGGCAGGTCGCGTTAAGCACCGGCAGCTCGCGCTGCGCCGCCTCCTCCTCGACGCTCTTGGCGACGCCATGGGCGCTGAAGATGGTTACCGCGTGCGGCGGAACCTCGGAGAGATCCTCGACAAAATGCGCGCCCTTGGCTTTAAGGCTCTCGACCACGTGCTTGTTGTGCACGATCTCATGGCGGACATAGACCGGCGGGCCGTATTTCTGCAGGGCGCGCTCGACGATTTCGATGGCGCGGACGACGCCGGCGCAGAATCCACGAGGCTGAGCGAGTATGACCTTCATCAATGACCTCCCGGCCCGTGCCATCACTGCGGCGTTGCGCCGCAACAAAGCCCGTCCGCCATGCTCCACGACCAATACTTTGGTCACAACGCCGTGGCAACCAACTTGGCCACGACACTGCGACAGTCAAGGCTGTTAAGGCCCTCAACCCGGCGAGTTAATCATGCCAGCATCCCGCCCATGTAGCTTTGAGCACTATTGCGCCATTGTCCAGCGCGCCATATTGCGCCGCAGGGGCCGTAGCCGGCAGCGCACGGTCTCGTGGGCAAAACTAGGAAAATATCCCGATTTCACTTTTGCGGGATTTCAGGGCATCTAAGGCCGCTGCCGGGTTCCGCTTTAGAGACTTCACGGCTTCACCGAGAGACTCTATGTACGACCCGCACGCCAATGCGTCTGGTTCCGCCGCGCGACCGCGTTTGCGGCGCGTAGCTTATTGGACCGCGCGTGCCTCTATTTTGCCTTTGTCTTAACGCCAAACGCCGGCTTCCCCTATTTAGCACCCATGAAAACGATCACCTCATTTGTCGTTCGCGCCATCAACCTGTGCATCCATTACGCATGGTGGGTGATCGCGGCAGCGGTCCTGATCACGATCGTATCGAGCTGGTACGCGACGACGCGTTTTTCGGTCAACACCGACATCAACCAACTGCTTTCCGCCACCAGCCCTGGGCGGCAGCGCGAGATGGCTTTCGAGAAAGCTTTCCCGCAGTTCGACCTCACGCTTGCCGTGGTCGAAGCGCCGACGCCCGAGCTGGCACAGGGAGCGAGCGCCGCGCTGGTGGCGAAACTCTCGACGCAGAAGAATTTCTTCGTTTCGGTCGAAGAGCAGCAGGGCAGTCCGTTCTTTGCGCAGAATGGACTCTTGTTCGAGCCGGTGGAGCAGCTCGAGCCGCAGATGGCGCTGATGTCGCAAGCGCAGCGGCTAGTGCAGGTTCTGGCCGGCGATCCGAGCTTGCGCGGCGTGGTTCGCGCGCTGCAATTCGGACTGCTTGGCGTGCAGTCCGGCAAAGTCACGCTCGACAAGATGGTGTGGCCGCTGACGCTCGCGGCCAACACGCTTGATCAGGTCAATGCCAACAAGCAAGCAACCTTTTCCTGGCAAGGGCTGGTGCAGGGCCAAGAGCCAAAAACCTCCGATCTGACGCGGTTCCTGAAAATCCAACCCGTGCTCGACTATTCGGAGCTGCAGCCGGGCATGAAGGCGAGCAACGCCATTCGCCAAGCCGTCGCTGAGCTGGATCTTGCTTCCAAATATCAGGCGCGCGTGCGCCTCACCGGCCCGGTGCCGATGAACGACGACCAATTCGCCACGATCAAAGAGAATGCGGGGCTCAACGCATTCCTGACCATCGCCGTAGTGCTGTTCATTCTTTGGATGGCGCTGCGCTACTGGCAAATCATCCTGGCGGTGTTCATCAGCCTTGCGGTCGGATTGTCCATCACCGCGGCGCTCGGCATCGTCATGGTCGGCGCCTTCAACTTGATATCGGAGTATTTCGCGGTGCTGTTCGTCGGGCTCGGCGTCGATTTCGGCATCCAGTACAGCGTCCGCTACCGCGCCGAGCGGCACGAGGTCGACGGTCTCTATGAGGCGCTGATGCACGCCGGTCGGCGCGCCGGTGCGCCGCTGACGCTGGCGGCGCTGGCAACAGCGGCGGGCTTCCTTTCATTCTTGCCGACGGCGTATCGGGGACTATCCGAGCTCGGCCTGATTGCCGGCGTCGGCATGCTGATCGCATTCTTAACCAGCATCACCTTGCTGCCGGCGCTGCTGCACAAGCTCAAGCCGGGCAGCGAGCCGCACCCGCTCGGCTACAAATGGCTCGCCCCGGTCGATGAATTCCTCGAGCGCCATCGCACGCCGATTCTCGTCATTACCGCGCTCTTGATTCTCGGCGCGTCGCCACTGCTTTACTGGCTGAAGTTCGATTTCAATCCGATGAATCTGCGCAATCCCAATGTTGAATCGGTCGCGACCTACCTGGAGCTGCAGGGCCAGCCGGACAACGCCGCCAACGACATTGTCGCCTTGGAGCCGTCGCTCAAGGCAGCCGACGAAATCGGCGCCAAGCTCCAGGCGTTGCCGCAGGTGGCGCGGGTGACAACGCTTTCGACCTTCATCCCGACGGACCAGGACAAGAAGCTGCCGCTCATTCAAAACGCGGCAGAGACGCTTGATCCGGCGTTGTCGCCGGATAAGGTCAGCCCGCCGCCGACTGACGCTGAAAATATCGCCATCATCAACAGCACCGTCGCTGCGCTCAACCGATTTGCCGAGCAGTCGCCGGGTCCCGGCGCCGACGCCGCCAAGCGCCTCGCTACGGCCTTGGACACCCTTGCCAAGGGCGATCAGGCCGCGCGGCAGCGTGCCGAGGTCGCGTTCGTCCAGCCGCTGCAAACCGAGCTCGACAACCTGCGCCACCTGCTCAAGGCGCAACAGGTGACGCGGGAGAATCTGCCCCCCGAACTGGTGAATCAATGGATCACCAAGGACGGGCAGGCGCGTATCGAGGTCATGCCGAGCGGCAATGAGAACGACAACACGACATTGCGCGAGTTCGCCCGCGACGTGCAAAACGTCGAGCCCAACGCCACCGAGGGGCCGGTATCGATTCTCGAAGCGCGGCGCACGGTCATCACCGCGTTTCTCGAGGCCGGCGCCTGGGCGCTATTGTCGATCGCCGTGCTGTTGTGGATCACCTTGCGCCGCCTGGGCGACGTGCTGTTGACGTTGATCCCGCTCCTGGTGGCCGGCCTGGTCACGCTGGAAATCTGCGCCGCGATCGGCATGCCGCTTAACTTCGCCAACATCATCGCGCTGCCGCTGCTGCTCGGCGTCGGCGTGGCGTTCAAAATCTACTACATCATGGCGTGGCGCGAGGGGCAGACCCGGTTGCTGCAATCGGTGCTCACCCGCGCGGTCACGTTCAGCGCCTGCACCACGGCGACGGCGTTCGGCAGCCTCTACTTCTCCAGCGATCCGGGCACGTCGAGCATGGGCAAGCTGCTTGCCATCTCGCTGCTAACGACGATGACCGCGGCGGCGTTCTTTCAGCCGGTGCTGATGGGCAAGCCGCGCGAGAAGGACCTCGGGCATCACGAGCGGCTCAAGCGGATGGCTGCGATCACCGATTGAGCGGGCGCAGGACGGTTTTTTGCAGAGCCAGCGTTCACCCGGATTAAGCGCTGG
>Ga0210383_10004276_pt1 | contig 12672 bp, 9 predicted proteins | sample IncBWC14OmetaG_FD_160072 | JGI IMG/M metagenome (GOLD analysis project Ga0210383, IMG submission 160072) | Forest soil microbial communities from Barre Woods Harvard Forest LTER site, Petersham, Massachusetts, United States - Inc-BW-C-14-O ...
CGAACACGATTATCAGGTTCGCAAGAACCAGATCATACGGTTCCTGGGCGAAGGCTACAAAGTGAAGGCCATGATCTTTCATCGTGGCCGCGAAATGGCACACCAGGATGTGGGCCGGGCAAAAATGGACCGGCTCATGAAAGATATTGTGGACCACGCGCAAGTGGAATTCGGGCCGCGAATGGAAGCAAACATTCTGCTCGCGCTGCTGGCTCCGAAGAAGGGCGCGAGCTCCGCGGCGCCGTCTCAGCGGCCTGCGGCGGGCGGCCAAGCTTAGTTCTGCAGCATCATTGACAATGCTGCGCAAATCGGATTGAAGAGGAAATTGTGAAGAAGAATAAGAAAAAGAAGCTGAAGACTCATCGCGGCGCAGCCAAGCGCTTCAAGATCACTTCCACTGGAAAGATCATGCGCTGGCACTCCGGCAAGCGGCATTTGTTGGGAACCAAGAAACCTCGCCGCATGCGCAAGCTGGCCAATGCAGTCGTGGTGAATCCGTCGAACGTTCGAAACATTCGGCTAGCGCTGCCGTACGGCATCGAATAGCGGCTGTTTTTGCAGCGGCGCGAAAGCGCAGTTAATTTCTACCGTGCCAGGCAGAGCGTAACGGGTGCCTGCAGGCCGGTTGCTCCAGCGACGAATCAATTCGCGAGAGCGTAACAGAAGTTCTACGAGACAAACCCGTCCTGCTACCCGCGGATATTTGCGGCTAGCCGGGCCACGTTTGTCTCCCCGTGTTGTAATCGACCCAAATTTTTAGTGAATGCGCCTTCGCGGCGCGCAATAGGAGATCAAGCTATGCCTCGAGTTAAACGTGGAACCAAACGACGCGCCCGCCGCAAAAAGTTGCTGAAGCACGCCAAGGGTTTTTTCCTCACCAAGGGAAAACTCTATAGGTCGGCAAAAGAAGCGGTGAACCGCTCGCTGCGGTACACCTACCGTGACCGCCGGGTCCGCAAGCGCGACTACCGCACGCTGTGGATTCAACGCATCGGCGCGGCTGCGCGCAACAACGGCATCACCTACAGCCAGTTGATTCACGGGATGAAAGTGGGCGGCATCGAGCTCGACCGGAAAATCCTAGCCGATATGGCCGTGAACGATGCGGATGGATTCACGGCGTTGGTCGCTTCGGCGAAGCAGCACGTCGCCAAAGCGCCGGCGGATGCCAAGCATCACGCAAAGCCGGAGCACGTCCGCCATCGCGACGAAGGCTAGCCGCAACCCAGCCGTTGGGGCAATGTTTATGTAGCGGCGGCCTTCGGGCCGGCGTATTTTCCTGTGTGTCTCGGCACTGACGACTGCGACGCTGTTACCGCGATCGAACGTGATCACGCCATGACGACGAGCGAACCTACGGCGCAGACTCTTGAATACCTCGGCGCAAAGACCCCCGACGCCGTCGCGGAGAAGTTTGCTGGGGTGCGCCAGCAGTTCGACCGAGAATCCGCTGGTTCTTCCGACCGAGAAAATTTGCAATCGTTCGTTCTCCGATGGACTGGCCGCAAGGCCGGGGTGCTCACCCAAATCACGAACAATTGGCTGAAGACTGCTCCCGCAGACTTAAAGCCTGCCGTAGGCCAGGAACTGAACAAACTCAAGGCTCACGTTGAGTCAGTTATCGCGGAGCGCCAGCTCGCGATAGAAGCGGCGTCTGAACAGACGGATTCCGCGCGCGACAAAATCGACCTGTCACTTCCTGGTATCGAGAGCGCTTACGGTACGCGGCATTTAATCCGCCAAACATTCGAAGAACTCCAGCAAATTTTCATCGCCATCGGATTCAGCGTGGTCCAAGGGCCTGAAATCGAAACGCCCTACTACAATTTCGAAGCGCTCAACATCCCCGAGCACCATCCCGCGCGCGACAACATGGACACTTTTTACATCGAAGGTGCGCGGAACAGCCATCTGCTGCGCACGCACACTTCTCCCATGCAGATTCGCACTATGGAAAAAGAGAAACCGCCGGTGCGCATCGTGGTACCGGGAAAAGTCTATCGCCGGGACAATCCGGACGCGACGCACGGTTATATGTTTCACCAGATTGAAGGCCTGGCGGTAGACACTGACATCACCTTCTGCGATTTCAAAGGCACGGTGGAATATTTCGCCCGCGAATTTCTGGGACCGAAAACGAAAACGCGCTTGCGGCCAAGTTACTTTCCGTTTACCGAACCTTCCGCGGAAGTGGACGCGACTTGCCATGTATGCGGCGGGAAAGGCTGCCGCGTCTGCAAATTTTCCGGATGGATCGAACTGTTCGGTGCGGGCATGGTGAATCCGGCCGTTTACGGCTTCGTGAAATACGATCCCGAACGCCTTTCAGGTTTCGCGTTCGGCATGGGCGTGGATCGGCTTGCCATGATGAAGTATGGCGTGACGGAAGTGCCGCTGCTGTTTCAGAACGATCTGCGTTTCCTGCAGCAGTTTCCTTAGAGCGCGCTCTGTTAATTTGTTTTTTTTGGGTTACAGCGTTGGAATTTTTCGCGATGGCTAGGTTTAGTTTTCTACGATGAAAGTTCTCTACAACTGTCTCGCAGAATTTGTGGACGTGAAGGCGGCGCCTGCTGACCTTGCCTCACGGCTTTCTCTCGCCGGAGTTGCGATTGATTCGGTGGAAGAATCAGCGGCGGGTCCCGTGCTCGATGCGGAAGTCACGGCAAACCGTCCCGATTGTCTCGGTCATTACGGTATCGCACGCGAAGTTGCCGCCATCTACCGATCGCAGCTCAAGTCGTTAGAGCCAAAGCTGAAAGAATCTGCTGAGAAAGCCTCAGACGCAACGCGCGTTGAAATCGAATCTCCCGAACTCTGCGGACGTTTCACCGCTCGCATTCTGCGCGGAGTGAAAGTGCAACCGTCGCCGGATTGGTTACGCCAGCGGCTTGAAGCGATGGGCCAAAAATCGATCAACAACGTGGTGGACGTCACAAACTACGTCATGTTCGAGCTGGGCCAGCCGATGCACGCCTACGACTTCGATAAATTGAACGAGCGGCGCGTCATCGTGAGGCGCGCGCGTGCAGGTGAAAAACTGCGCACTCTGGACGGTATGGAGCGAGCGCTCACCAAAGACATGTGCGTGATCTCGGATGCCACCCGCGCTCTGGGCATCGGCGGGGTGATGGGCGGCTCCGACACGGAAATTAGTTTTAGCACCCGCAATATTCTGCTGGAGGCGGCGTGGTTCGACCCCATTTCGGTTCGCCGCACGGCAAAAGCGCTCGGGCTGCGCACCGAAGCTTCCTATCGCTTCGAGCGCGGTGCCGACCCGAAAATGGCGGAGCTGGCTTCGCGTCGGGCCGCGGAGCTAATTCAACAAGTGGCCGGTGGCGAACTTTTGACTGGCGTTGTTGATGTCTATCCATCTCGCGAACCCGAAAAGAAAATTCAGCTGGCCCGAAAGGAAATCCTGCGCGTGATGGGCGCAGACATCCCGGACCGCGATGTGGAAGGTATTCTAAGCGCGCTCGGGTTTCATCCCACTCGTGTGGACGCGAACCGTGGCAGCGACGGCTCGCTAGCAGCGGTTTGGGAATGTAAACAGGTTTCCTGGCGGCGCGATGTGACTCGAGGGATCGATCTGATAGAAGAAGTGGCCCGCCATTACGGATACGACAAATTCCCTCCGCGCCTTCCGCCCGCGAAACGGCCGGCGCATCGTTTGCCGCACGCGGAGGCTCAAGACCGCTTGGTGGAGCGAGCGATTGCGCTCGGCTATCACGAAATTGTCGAGATCCCGATCGTGGATACCGAACGCGACGCCCTCTTTCGCGGCGAAAAAATTCAACCCGCGATAATCGGCAATCCGCTCGCGGAAGATGCGTCGATCATGCGTTCGAGCGGTACGGTCAGCATGATCCGTGCCATCGAATGGAATCTTAACCATGGAAATCGCGATGTACGGCTCTTTGAAATCGGCAAGAAGTACGAACTGCGCGACGGAGCGCCTGCTGAAACGGCCGTTCTAACTCTCGGCGCCACTGGCTTGGCGCAAGAAAAAACAATTCACGAAGCTGCGCGGGAATTCAGTTTCCCCGATTTGAAAGGCGACCTCGACCGGATCGGCGAGCTTGCCGGCGGATGGGACTGGCAACCCGGTGGTCCAGCATGGTTGTCTGCCGCACGCGCTGCCCACTTTTCTGTTTTCAAAACGAACGGCCCGCCACTAGGAGTTGTTGGGCAACTCTCTCGCCGCATCGCCGAGCAATTAAAGTTGAGACAAGACGTCTATGTAGCTGAGCTGGAACTCGAGCCTCTGTTAATCGCTATCGAATCCGCGCGCGCCGCCCTACGCTTCGTCCCCTGGCCGCGCTACCCTGCCGTGGAAAGGGATTTCTCGCTGGTTTTGGCCGACGGCGTCACATTTGCGCAAGTGGAACAAACAATCCGCTCGCTCGGTATCGCCGAGATTCAGTCCGTTCATCCCGCCGATCTTTTTCGCGGCGGACAAATTCCCGCCGGTAAATACTCGCTGATGATCCGTGTGGCATTCCAAAGTCTGCAAGGAACGCTTACGGATTCCCAACTCTCTGAATTCAGTTCCAGTATCGTGGCCGCGCTCGAACAAAAACTCGGCGCCACCTTGCGTGCAAGCTAGCAACATACGAAGCGCTGGAAGGTTAAGCCTTGTCCCAGACCGCCCATTTCGCATCAATATCATTTGCGTGCAACTGAATGATGGCCCAGAATGGCGGAAGCTCAGCCGGGAGCGCAAAGTGAAAATTGAAATCTACGACCAAAGTTACAATGTGAACGCGGAAGGAAACGAAGAATATTTTAAAGAGCTTGCCGCTTACGTCGACAACAAAATGCGCTCGATTGCCGAAGCCACGCGCATGGTTGACTCGTTAAAAGTCGCCGTGCTCGCTGCGTTGAATATCGCCGATGAGACTTTTACGCTCCGCCAACGTCAGCAGGAGATCGACGGTCCGCTGCGCAAGCGCGTGGAAAAATGCGTCGCCATGGTGGAAAAGGCGCTCGAGCATACCAATTGACCGGTAGCCCGAAATTGCTCGTAACCAGTACTTGTCCGGCGCAACCCATTTGTAAGTGACGCCATCTGCTATATGATTAGGATTGGGATTTCTCGATCCTCAAGGAATGCTTAAGCACAAAGCAATTCGGTGTTTGCTGGTCCCCGTAGCACTCATCGTGCTGCTGGTCCTGATTACTACATTGGGCGGCATCTATCATCACCATGCAAGTTCTTCGGAAGCAAACTGCTCGATTTGCCATGTAAATCATCAACCCATGGAGCGGCCGCTGGCAAAGGACCGCACGCCTGCGCTCTCCCAGTTGGGCGTTCGTCCTGAACCGTCGGAGCCCGCATTCCTTCCGACCCTTCTGTCGCCTCGTTTGCCGGCCCGCGCGCCTCCCACGGTTTAATTCCCCTGTCTTTGCTGCGCTGTTAGCGGCGCACCGATTCACTCTCTACCGTTTTAGCAAAGGTTGAAAATTATGCGTGTACAACGTGTGCGATTCGTAGTGCTTTCATTCGTGGCGTCTCTTTGCGCCGTCATCGTGGCGCCGAACATCCGCGCGCAGAACCCGCCGGCGCAGCCGCCCGTTCCACCAGCTCCAAAAATACAGGCGCCTGCGGCACAAGTGCACGGTGCGGTCCGCCTCACGCTGGATGAAGCTATCCAACTGGCCCTGGAACACAATCACAATTTGAAGGCCGCCGAGACCACGATCCAACAAAACCAAGCGTTGGAAATCACCGCGAATCTCCGGCCGAACCCAGTGCTGACCGCGGACGCTCAATTCCTGCCGATCTTTCAGCCGGAGAACTTTACCGCCGACTACATCGACAACGTCATGCAGTTTGACATCGGCGTTTCATACCTGTTCGAACGCGGAAAGAAACGCCAGCACCGCTTGCAAGCCGCCCAGGACACCACGGCGCAGTCGAAATCCACCGTTGCCGATAACGAACGCACGCTCACCTTCAGTGTGGCTTCTCAATTCTTCAGCGTGCAGCTCGCCGAATCCACTCTCGATCTGGCGATAGAAGACATGAAGAGCTTTCAGAACACCGTGGACATCAGCCAAGCGCGTTACCAAGCTGGCGACATCAGCGAAGGTGACTACCTGAAGATCAAGCTCCAATTGCTGCAATTCCAGAGCGACGTCTCGCAGGCACAGCTCGCCAAAATTCAAGCGCTCGTCGGCCTGCGGCAATTCCTCGGATACCAAACCGTGGGGGCGGATTACGACGTCTCCGCGGATTTCGACTACCTGCCGGTCACCATTAAGCTGGAGGACCTCCAGACGAAAGCCTTGCAGAGCCGCGCGGACCTTCGCGCCGCGCAGCAAGGCGTGGTCGCGGCAAAGAGCCAGCATGAGCTGGCCAAGGCCAACGGCAAGGTGGATATCACCGGCACGTTCAATTACGACCATGTGAGCGCGACAAACACCGCCTCGCTTTTCGGCAGCCTTCAGATTCCGATCTTCAATCGCAATCAGGGCGAAATCGCGCGTACCAATTACGCGATCAATCAGGCCCAGGAGTTGGAACTTGCCGCGAACGATCAGGTCATGAGCGACGTCCTGAACGCATACGAAGCGGTCCGCGACAACGACCAGGTGGTTTCGCTCTACCGCGCTGGATACCTCGATGCGGCGAAGGAATCCCGCGACATCAGCGAGTATTCCTACAAGCGCGGCGCCGCTAGCCTTCTGGACTATCTCGATGCCGAGCGCAGTTACCGAGCCACCGAGCTTGCCTATCGCCAGTCTCTCGCCGCTTATCTGACCGCGGTCGAGCAGCTTCGTGAGGCCGTAGGAGTGAGGAACCTGCCATGAAGGATTCGCCAAGCATGAGACGCACGCTCTGCCTCGGATTAACAGCCTCGCTCGCGATATTGGCCGCGGGCTGTAGCTCGGAACGAGGCGCGAGTCAAATGACCTCGTACTCTTCCAGTGAATCGAAGGCGGAAACGCCTGGATTGTTCACCATTCCTCAGGATCAGATGTCCCACGTGCAAGTCGTGACCGTGGAGCCGTCGAAACTCACTCGCACGCTTCGGTTGACCGGAGCGGTGGCTTACAACGCATTCAGTACCACGCCCGTGATTACTCAAGTTGGCGGTCCCGTCGCAAAGATTCTGGTGGTACCCGGAGATCGCGTCAAACGCGGGCAGCCCCTTTTGGAAGTCAGCAGCCCGGACTATTCGCTGCTGCTGGCTGCCTATTTGAAAGCGCGAGATACGTTTCGCGTGGCCAATAAAAATTACGAGCGGGCACAGGATCTTTTCGCTCATCACGCTATCGCCGACCGCGACCTGCTTCAGGCTGAGTCCGACCGCATACAAGCGCAGGCGGATTTAAGTGCGGCCGAGGAGGGGATGAAAATTCTGGGAATACCAAAGCCGGAAGATCTGGAGAAATCTCCTATCTCGGCGCAGATCCCTTTGCTGGCTCCCATCGGCGGAGAAGTTGTAGAACGCCTCGTTTCTCCGGGACAGGTCATGCAAGCCGGCACGACCCAGGCTTTCACGATTTCAGACATGAGCACGGTTTGGGTAATGGCCAACATTTACCAAGGTGACCTCGCCTATGTGAAGGTCGGCGACCCCGTCACCATCACCACCGATTCGTATCCTGACAAATTTTCCGGCAAGATTTCATTTGTTTCACCGGCGTTGGACCCCAACACGCGCACTTTGCAGGCCCGCATCGTCGTGGATAATCCCGGCGGAAAATTAAAGAAGGATATGTACGTGGTGGCCACGGTAACCGCCGGGGTCATCTCGAACGCAATCGCAGTGCCCGATTCTTCGATCCTTAGAGACGATGAAAATCAGCCGTTCGTCTATGTGGCTACCAGTTCGAATCAGTTTGGCCGGCGTCAAGTGGATATCGGACAAAGTGAAAATGGGCAAACCCAAATTCTAAAAGGGCTTTCGTCCGGAGATAAAGTGGCTGCCAACGGCAGCTTATTTTTGCAATTCGCCAATTCGTTTCAGCACTAAAGCGCCAAAGCCCCGATGATTAATCGAATCGTCCAATTCGCGCTGAAGCAGAGATTCCTGATCCTGATGCTGGTCGGGTTCGTCATCATCGCTGGCGGAATCTCATTCCAGCGCATGCCTGTGGATGCTTATCCGGACTTATCGCCGCCGATGGTGGAGGTCATTACCCAATGGCCGGGACACGCGGCGGAAGAAATAGAGCGATTGGTAACGCTGCCTACCGAAGTAGAAATGAATGGCGTGCCGAAGATGGCCATTCAGCGCTCGATTTCTCTGTACGGCCTCTCGGACGTGATTCTTACCTTTGACGAAGCCACCGACGATTATTTTGCGCGCCAGATTGTCTTCCAACGCCTCAGCGAGGTGACATATCCCGCCGGCGTGCAGCCGACGCTCGCCCCTCTATCCAGCCCTTCCGGACTGGTGTATCGCTACGTGCTCGAGAGCCCCGACCGCTCTCCGCAAGAACTAAAAACCTTCGAAGATTGGGTGATCGAGAGGGAATACAAGCAGGTGCGCGGAGTTGCGGATGATTCCGGATTCGGCGGAACCGTTATGCAGTATCAAGTCCTGCTCGATCCCGCAAGACTCTACGGCTACCACATCACCGTCCCCACCGTTATTCAACAACTGAGCCTGAACAACGCGAACACCGGTGGCGGCTTCTATTCCCAGGGGGAGCAGTTTTATTACGTGCGCGGTCTCGGCCTGATCCGCGATGAGGCAGACATCGGCAGAGTAATCATCGGTACCCAGAACGGCGTTCCGGTACATGTTCGGGATGTGGGCGACGTTGTGATTGGCCACGCGCCCCGCCTGGGCCAATTCGGATTCAACAAGAACGATGACGCGGTCGAAGGCGTCATCATGATGCTCCGCGGCGATCAAACGCAGAATGTTTTGAAAGGTGTCGAAGAAAAAACCAAAGAACTGAACGAACATATTCTCCCGCCGGATGTAAAAGTTCGCCCGTTTTACGACCGCAGTGACCTCGTGCAACTCACGATCAGGACCGTTGAAGACAATCTCTTGTTGGGCATGACGCTAGTCTTGATCGTCCTGCTCTTTTTCTTGGTCAGCTTACGAGCTGCCGTCATCGTGGCCATGACCATTCCTCTGGCGCTGCTTTTCTCCTTCATTTTCTTGCATGCCAATGGCGTAGCCGCGAATTTGCTCTCCATCGGCGCGATCGACTTCGGAATCATCATTGACGGCACGCTCGTAATGGTGGAGAACATTTACCGCGAGTTGGGTCTGCGCGAAGGCCAGCAATACGATCTGCACGAAGTGATCCTGGCCGCTGCGAAGGATGTGGATCGCCCGATTTTCTACTCCGTCGCGGTGATCATCGCTGGTTACATTCCGATCTACGCTCTCACCGGACCTTCGGGAAAACTCTTTCATCCCATGGCGGACACCATGTCGCTTGCTCTGGTGGGCGCGCTAATCCTCACGCTCACTTTCGTGCCGGTGATGTGCTCCTACTGGTTCAAGAAGGGCGTTCGCGAGCGCGTGAACAAGCCGTTCGAATGGGTGCGCACGCGGTATGGTGGACAGCTTACCTGGTGCCTGAACCATCCGAAGATCACCATGCTGGTAGCCACGCTGATTTTCGGTGCTTCACTTTTGCTGATTCCGTTCATCGGCGGTGAGTTCATGCCGCACCTCGACGAAGGCGCCTTGTGGGTCCGCGCGACGATGCCTTATACCATTTCGTACGAAGAAGCGGCCAAGATCGCTCCGCAGATTCGCGACATCCTCGCCAAATATCCGCAAGTGACCGAAGTAGGCTCCGAACTAGGCCGGCCTGACGATGGCACCGACCCCACCGGCTTCTTCAACTGCGAATTTTATGTGGGCTTGAAACCCTACAACGACGCGATTTGGAACAAGGGTGCAATTCACAACAAGCCGGAGTTGATCGAGGATCTTCAAAAGCAGCTCGACGCCTATCCTGGAATTATTTTCAATTACACACAGCCGGCCGAGGATGCAGTGGACGAAGCGCTCACCGGACTGAAGAGCGCGCTGGCGGTAAAAATCTACGGTTCCGATTTAAGTGTGCTGCAGGATAGGGCACTCGAAATAAAGCGGCGCCTTTCGAAAGTTCGCGGATTTACGGAATTGACTGTCGTGCGCGAACTGGGCCAGCCCAGTCTTCTGGTGCAGGTGGATCGCGACAAGATTGCGCGATACGGCATCAACGTCGCCGACGTCGAAGGCGTGGTGCAGGCGGCCGTCGGCGGCCAAGCCGCGACGCAGGTAATCCAAGGCGAGAAATTATTCGATCTCGTCGTGCGCATGAGGCCGGAGTTCCGCGAGAACGCCCAACAAATCGGCAATTTGTTGGTAGGCACCCCGACTGGCCAGCAAATTCCATTGAGCGAACTCTCGGATATTCGCGAAGGTAACGGCGCGTCTTTTATTTATCGCGAAAATAATTCGCGCTACATCGGCGTGCAATACAGCATTGAGGGACGCGACCTGGCTGGCGCGGTAGAAGAAGGCCAGCGGGCGATCGCAGACGTCACAAAATCCTTGCCCACCGGTTATCGCATCAACTGGGGCGGCGAGTACGGTGAGCTCCTGGAAGCGGAACACCAAATGCTCATCGTGGGCCCGCTGGCTGTCCTCCTGATTTTCCTGATTCTCTTTGCGCTATATGGAAATTTCAAATTCCCGGTCACCATTGCGCTCGGCGTGTTGATGACCGAACCCGTGGGCGCTCTGATCGCACTGAAGCTCACTCACACCCCGTTCAGCGTGTCCTCCGTGCTCGGCCTGCTTGCCCTGATGGGGGTTTCGGTGGAAACGGCCGTGATTCTAGTGTCCTACATCAACAAGCTGCGCCTGGAGAAGAAGGACATTCGCACGGCCACGCTGGATGCGTCGCTCCTGCGGCTGCGGCCGATTATGATGACCGCGCTGGTCGCCTGTCTTGGCTTGCTTCCCGCGGCGCTTTCCACTGGAATCGGTTCGGACACGCAAAAACCTTTTGCCATCGTCATCGTCGCGGGGCTGATTTCGCGGCTCTTCCTGGGCTTCTTTGTGAACCCGGTTCTATACGAGATGGTGGCTAAAGATGGCGATGTCCTGCAGGTCTGAGGCAAATGAATTGGCTAATTTGCACCGAGAAATATAATCACCATTGTGCTAAAGGTTGCGTCTAAGTAATATCTTTTGCGAGGTATTTGGATCCAGCATGCGCCAGCGAACGACATATCGGATTGTGGCAGTTGTAGTCGCTGCATTCGTATTGTCTTTTGCTTTCCAGGCCGCCGGCCACTGGCACAATCAATTCGAAGACCAGCAACACTGCCGGGTCTGCCATTTTGCCCACTCCGTAACTGTTGACCTCTCGCATGGCACGACACTTCCGATTCCGCAAGCGGTCGCTCGGCTGAATCCACTCAGGTCCGTCGACCCGCAGTTGGAACTTGTTTTCCACCAGACTTCTCCCCGCGCGCCTCCCGTCCAGTCGTAATCCACCCTTAAAAGAAAACCGGCACGCGGATCTCTCGTTTTCCGCTCGTTCGCGAGCGATGAGTTCCGCTTAGGTTTCCCACTACAACGATTGGACCGGCCAAACGGCCTCTAGGGAGAATCTAAATGCATCTCAGGAAATTATTCTGGGCAATACCATTTTTGTGCGCCTTTTTCGTTTTCAACGCACGTGTCGTACAAGCGCAATCAGCATCCATCACCGGCACCGTGGTAGATCCGTCCGGCGGTCTCGTTCCAAATGCAACCGTCAGAATTCACAATCCTGTAAGCGGATTGGAACGGTCCACCACTACCGACGCGGCCGGAAATTTCGCCTTCCCCAACGTACCATTCAATCCGTACCACCTTACGGCAAATGCGACTGGATTCATGCCGTACGCTCAGGATGTGGAGATACGTTCCTCGGTGCCTTCAACCGTTCAGATCACGTTGAAGATTGCCGGCGGGACTAGCACGGTAACGGTCGAGGGCGGTGGCGATCTCTTGGAGAACGACTCGACTTTTCATACCGACGTGGACCGTGCTCTGTTCGACAAGCTCCCGCTGGAGAGTCAATCCTCTTCACTCAGCTCGCTTGTCACGCTGACCACTCCCGGCATCGCGGCGGACTCGAACGGCCTGTTTCACGGGCTTGGCGACCACGCGGAGAATTCATTCTCCGTTGACGGCCAGCCCATCACCGATCAGCAAAGCAAAGTCTTTTCCAACCAAATCCCGATCGATTCGATCGATTCTCTGGAAGTCATCTCCGGCGCACCGCCCGCCGAATTCGGCGGCAAGACCAGCGTCGTGATTGTAGCTACCACGCGCTCGGGCTTGGGCGTCACCACGCCTCACGGCAGCGTAACGGCTTCCTACGGCGCGTTCGGTTCCTCCTCCGCAGGCGCCGATCTGGCCTATGGAGGCCAGAAATGGGGAAACTTCATCGCCGTGGGCGGGCTCAATTCCGGGCGTTTCCTCGATCCACCTGAATTCTCGGTTTTCCATGACAAGGGCAACCAGGAAAACGTCTTCGACCGCGTGGACTATCAAATCTCGACCGGCGACTCAATCCATCTGAATTTCGGATACACACGTTCCTGGTTCCAGACGCCCAATTCTTTCGACTCCCAGAATGCCACCATGTGGTTCGGTGAGGGCATTCCAGGTCAGGGCGGTGTAGGAGTCAGCAATGGAGGCTTTGCTCCCA
>Ga0210383_10004280_pt1 | contig 12666 bp, 19 predicted proteins | sample IncBWC14OmetaG_FD_160072 | JGI IMG/M metagenome (GOLD analysis project Ga0210383, IMG submission 160072) | Forest soil microbial communities from Barre Woods Harvard Forest LTER site, Petersham, Massachusetts, United States - Inc-BW-C-14-O ...
CTGATTACATGATGTCTTATCCAAAGTAGGAAGTGCTGCATATCTATACTGGAGGGGGAGGAAAGTGGTAAAACTAAAGAGAGGGAAGGATAGGTATATAGGTTGGGAATGGAGGTCCCCTGACACCAGTGCAAGGTACTAGGAGCATGCCAGCTCCTGCCAGCCACTCAAAATCTCAAGCACCAGAACGACAAGCGCCTGACCATAATAGTCAGCCACCTGATTGAAAATGATTTAATCAATTGTTGATGAATTGCCCTGGCAATTCGTCCAGCAATAGGCCTAGTGTTAGTAGACCTAACCCTGGCAACAAGTGAAAAGAACCTACCTGTTATTCATGTGGTTGAGTAGGTCACTACTTGAATGACACACAGTGCCCAAATTTCAGCCAACCCTGAATGGGTGCAATTCAGGAAGAACATGATCACAAGGATGTAGTTAATGAGCCAGTTGACAATGCTGAAGCGGGTGATCTGGTAGTGGATCCCATGTCAGATGAAGCTGCAGAGCCCACACAGGATGTGGACACTGTGCTTGAGCCATCAGATCATGGCTTATATGAAGATCCACTAGTTGGATCGCAGTATACCTCGGAGGGCAAGGATTATCCACTTGAGGCATACAAAGAGTACTCTGATGATGGTGATGGTGAATGAATGATGGTCATTTGTGAGGACCATCTGCAATATGTTGCAGATGGTGCATTCCCCATAGTAGTGGAAGATAGCAACATCGAACCAAGTGAGCCCGATGACAGTGATGCCATTGAGCAGCGAATACAATCCATTTGCGTGTGACAAGACACAGGCTGAACTGCAAAACAGACAACTACAGTTATTCGTAAGTTGAGTGCGTCAATGATGTGCCCAAAGTGGCCAGCGTCACAGATATGACCTTTAGTGGCAAAGATGATGATTAACGGACTAGATGCAATTGTCATGTTTGATACTGGCAGCACGTCAGATGCTGTTAGTCCAGAGTTTGCCCGAGTAGTGAACATGAAGATACACTCACTTGATGAGCAATTGGGCATTCAGCTTGGGTGTAAAGGGAGTAAGTCCAAGATTGTATTCGGCACATCAGGGCCAGTATGATACAGTAGTATTGTCGGGACCCATTACTTCGATGTGGTGAATATTGACCAATTTGACACCATAATCAGTATGGGGTTCATGCATAAGTTTGGCATCACATTGGAGCCCAAACACGACAGTATCCTAATCAGCGGAATCCCCGCTCCCACTCTTTCTGAGGGGGAGGAAACAGCCGAATTAGTGTGTAGGCACTGGCTACAACATACACAACCTATATCACATTGACATGAGGAAGTGGGGCCATTAGGATCTGCTGAGAAGGGACAATCTGTTCACATAGAAGAGATTGAAGATGAGGATGCGCCTTGCAGAAATATTTGAGTGTTGAGGACAACCAATCATAGTTGTCTTAAGTTGACTAAGATAGAACCACCTAAGTCGACATGACAAGCAATGACAGTAGAGGTTGTTGACAATGAAGATACACTCAAGGAGTGTAAGGGGTAAAACCGAACCCTGCCTGTGTTGATGGATCAGGCTGATTCATTAACCATAGATGATATTGAAGATATCGTTGAATGAGTAAGTACAGTGCCAGTCATCCTTGAAGAGGATGCTGCCGCTACGCTGGAAGACTTGCATGAAATTGATGAGATTGTGCAAGAGTTCATGCATGTACAATATCCAAGGAGATCATATGCTGAGAGTACAGTGCCATGGAGTAATCCCACACTGTCAGAGCCAATTCCTGCAAAGAAATTGGACATTAATGAAGTGCTACATGTGGTCATGGAAGCACATGCAAAAGATGTGAAGAACATGGGAACACTCACTGAGGATGATATCCCAGAACTTTGAGCAAAGTAGCTCTGGTCATGTCAAGATATCATGAATGGAGTACCAGAGGAGTTGCCTCCAATGCATGGTGTTAACCACCACATACTGCTCATTGATGAGAATAAGCGGTATAATTACCACCTGCCACAGTGTCTTGACTCCATGAAGGTACAACTCATGGAGAAGATCATGCGCTATATGCAGGCAGGATGGTGGGAGTTGGTTCAGACTGACCAAGCAGCACCTATGCTGTGTATTCTGAAGAAATCTGGATTGCTGCACACCACAATTGATGCATGTAAATGGAATGATAACACTGTAAAGGATGTTACTCTGTTCCCAGACCAGGATCAGATTCGCTTGGACGTAGCAAGAGTGAAGATACGGTCAAAGATTGACTTCTCCGACATGTATGAACAGATTCATACAGTACCCGAGGATTTACACAAGAGCGCATTTGCCATGATATATGGCACCTATGTGAGCCATACGATGCAAATCAGGGACTGTAATGCCCCTGCCATGTTTCAATGTGTGATGACGATGATCTTTTGAGATTTCATAGGCATCTTCTTGCATGCCTATCTTGACAATCTATTCATCTACAGTAATTCTGTGGATGAGCACGAGAAACATCTCACACTTGTATTCAACAAAATCTACAAGTTTCAGTTCTACCTCAAAGAGGAGAAGTGCAAACTGTACACTGAGCAGGTCAACTGCCTTGGCCATATGATCAACCATTGGGGTCTGCATGCAGATGCAGACAAGATGACTTGAATCCGCAATTGGTGGCAACCTAGAAACTACAATGATGTTCAGAAGTTTGTAGGGCTTGTACAATATCTGGCACACTTCTTACCAGATATTTCGAGCTACACTGGACCACTCTCAGCAATGTCCAAGAACAGCCAGCCGTGCACTTGGCGACCATTACACGACAAGTGTTTTGAGATGATTAAGTAAATCTGCTGTAAAACACCTGTACTCATGCCTGTGAATCATGACAAAGATGACCCAATATGGGTCATTTGCGATGCATCGGTCACTGGCATTGGTGCAATGTATGGTCAAGGACCGATGTGGCAAACCTGCTGACCAGCAGGTTTCATGTCATGTAAGTTCACAGATGTGCAGAGACACTACTGTGTCTTTGAACAGGAAACAATCGCAATACTTGAGGTGTTGCTCAAGTGGGAAGACAAACTTATTGGATATTGTATCCATTTGTCACCGATCACCAGGTGCTTGAGTTCTTCAAGATGCAGGATCAGTTGTCAAGTCGTCAGACTGGCTGGATGGAGTACTTGTCCCGGTTCGACTTTGATATTCAATATATCCAGGGTAAGCTCAACAAAGTAGCTGACTGCTTGTCACACTACTATGAGAGTGATATGTGGTACGATGTGTACAACATATCGGAGTATGTCGACACCAATGTGTGGCTCGACCCAACTCTCGATGATGTGCCATGGAATTGGCTTTGGAAAATTGAAGACCATACAGTCGAGATGCATGCTATTCAGGTAACTGAAGAGACTCAACAACACAAAAGCAATCATCTAGTGGAATGTCAAGAAGAGCAAGATGTCCATGCCACAGAACTAGCTGCGGCTCCCAAACCAGTAAACGAAGCACCTGTCACTGTTGCAGCAACTGAGGAAGACCCTACAGTCTTTGAGTCGAGGGCACGCAGTGAACACTTAGTGGCTAAGTTAATTGCTAACGATTCGTTTCTCGCTGACATTAGGTCAGGGTACAAGCACGATTCATTGTTTGTGAAGGTTCTGAAGCAGCCAGACCAACATACAGCATTCACTATTTGTGATCAGCTGATATGGTCTCGCAATCGAGGCGGAGAACAAGTTCTCTGTGTACCATCAATGAAGATGGGTAGTCAACCATTACATGGCATAATAATTGACCAGGTGTACATGATAGTGGGCCATTTTGGACCACAGCACACCATGGATTATGTCTGGTGGTGGTACTGGTGGCCATGAATCCACCACAAGGTGCAGAAATTCTGCAACTTGTGTCAAGTATGTTTGAAGGTGAAGGAGAATGGCTGACCCCTGTGGGGTCTGCTGCACTCTCTACCCATCCCCACTCAACCATGGCAATTGATCGGTATGGACTTTGTAGGTCCATTTCTGGAGATCGATGGCTACAACTACTTATGGGTAGTCATATGCCATATGATCAATATGGTGCACCTTATCCCAGTGAACACCAAGATGACAGCATCACAGCTGTCATGGATCTACTTGAAGGAAGTCGTCTGACTTCATGGATTGCCTGTGAGTATCGTATCAGACCGAGACTCGAAGTTCATCTCCAAATGGTGGTGGGAGCTTCATCGGTTGATGGGCACAAAATTGTTGATGTCAACATCATTCCATCTGGAGATGGATGGTGTGACCAAGTGAGCTAATTGCTTGATAGGCCAACTATTCTGAGTTGCTATCAGCCCGGATCAGAAGGATTGGGTCTACAAAATACCCATGATGGAATTCGCCATCAACACCAGCATCAGCAAATCAATGGGGTTCATACTGTTTGAGCTGGGTGGTGTGTATATGCCGATGATGATTTGCCAACTGCCAGAGTCGAACACACGTAGGCATCAAGAGCCTACAATCAAACAGGGAGACTTAGTATATTTGTCTATTAAGAACCTCTCACTCCCCAAGGGGCAAGCGAGTAAGCTGATGCCCAAGTACGTAGGACCCTACAAGGTTCTACATGCATACATTGAGACCTCCAACTATATACTGGAGCTCCCTAGTGAACTTATCAGGCGGCGAGTTCACCCAAAGTTTCATGTTGGCCTACTGAGGCCGCACAAGCCCAACAATGACACCCTGTTTCCCAACAGAGCATTGGTATACGCATATGACTTCAGTGTGCCGGACGACACTGAGTGGATAGTGGATGAGCTCAATAGCCATCAATGGAATGGCAAGAACCTTGAGTTCCAGGTTTGCTGGAATGCAGGTGAAACGACATGGGAGCCATTGGAGTCGTGCAAAGAGCTTGCAGCTCTAGACTGATACCTCACGCTGATGGGCATGAAGCATTGGAAGCAGCTGCACAAGCCGCTCGACACTGAGCGCATCAAGTGGGGCACCACTGGTATGGTGACCAGTGGTGGGATGGAAGAGGAAATTATTAAGTCTGATTCGGACTAGTAAGTATCCTGATCGGGAAATAGCCGAAGGTCTGGACCCTCAGCAAAACTTCGGCAAAACAACTGTATAGTTGTCACTTAGTGATCATGTGCTGCATAATACTTGTTATCATACCACCACCATGGAACACAACAAGACACACAAGCACAACATTGAGCCTGATGGGGACCAGCCAATGGCTGGCCCCCACAATGATCTCCATGAGGCCTCATCCACTTGACGAGTGCCTCATGAGGGGGAGAGAGAGGAGCCTGGCAAGCCCACCAGCTCGCCATATCCTTTGCCTCATTGGTGAAGGAGCTGCTCTGCAGAGTGTCGTTCACCTCAGTCCGAGCACACTAGCTCAGCTAACACCCTCAATTGGCAATTCAACGACAATTTCAATATTGTCATTCACAGCATTGGCTGTCGACTGTGCAAGGACTATTTCCTGCACTTCTGTGATGGCATGCTGGAGCATGATGCCTCACTTAGGCACGTGTGGGAAGCGCTGTGTGCTCACATCTTGGGTAGCAGTCATGAGCCAAGTGGGAGCTCACAACGCAAGAGCAGGCAGTCTCAAATGCCAGTTGTTGTGGTGCCATGAGGAGAATGAGGACCTGAGGGATCAGGTGAGGTGATATCATAATGAGCTGGATGATATGTGCTGTCAGGAGGACAGCTATCATCATGATAGCTGTAAGTGGTGCTGCACCAGCACTGAGATGACCCTGTCATCTTCAGGTGGCTATGTGTGGCCCAAGCCCGACTTGCCACAAGTGGTGGTGTCTCCACCACGAGCGCTGACCCCACCACATGCTCCTAGCCTGCTGCCACAGGCACCATTGCCTGTGGCGCCCATGGAAGTTGATGATGATTGGCCGCTCTTGCCACCACCTGATGAGCCTAACCAGCACAATGCCACCACACCATGGCTCCCAATCATCCCAATGCATATGGTGTTGGGTGAATGTGATACTGTGTACCCCATGCTCCACAGGGGCTTTCACCAATCCCGTGTGGACAATACTGTCCATGCAGAAGCAGTGGCCAAGGCTGCTCAACAGAATGAGGCTCTGGGCATAGTGCTGCCATGTACTACTATGCGGCCATCCGACCATGGATTTCCCCAGACAGTTGCGGATTGGGAAGGCCTCCTCAGGTCTGCCTGCAAGAAGGGCAACATAAATGCTCTTCATCTTGCAAGGGCCTTTGTGACCCAAGCACAGAACATGCCTGCGGTACGGCATACTGAACCTCAGCACCAAGTGCTGAAGGAGTGGACGTACCCGATGTGGTTTCAGCTGCCCACACACAAGGGCAAAGAGCGCGCAGTTCCCAAACCCGTTGGATGCCAGGTGTCTGCATCACCTGGACAACATTCATCCAGATCACCCAAGCATGCTGCAACAAGTGCCCTCGAGCTGTTGTGTTGCCTGTTCCTGGACCTGCCTCTGCCACATGAAGATGGTTGGCAGCCCCACCATGAGCTTGAGGTGCAGATCAGCATGCCCATGATGCAGGACATGCATGAGATGTGGGCTGAGTGGATTGACCAGCACCTGGACAAGTGTCTGCGGGGCATTGTGGTCATGCCAGACAGCTGCATGTCAATGTGTGGCATATGTGGGATGCAGCTCATCAAACAGTGCAACCCATGACCCACAGTCGCTGACTGACAACGGATGCAATATCTGTTTATTGCTGCCCAGCTGTTCATGTCCCCCAGCACATATTATTGGGAGGCCATCTGGTGAATCCACTTGACTGTGGACCACAGCTGATCATGGACCCCCCACAACAGGTCAATTGAAAATCTAACAATTGATGACCTTGCACACTTCTATGCAGCACAAGGTGTAACCAAAGAGGAGGCAAACAACATGTTTGAGTACATGTATGAATGGCTCACCATAGCCGCCACAGAACGACTTTCCCAGATGTCTGAGATACAGTCGTTTCTGGGTGAGGTCAACCTTGCTATCCGCAAGGCCAGCAATAGGCCACCACCAGTCAACAGCATGCAATGGTGGCACCCGCAATTCTTGCAGCCAGCACAGATGTTTGCAGGGCCAATGCCTGCAGATGAATGCGCCACCCTCATCGCCAAGTACGGCCCATTTGACGAACCAGTCAGGGACACAGCCATACTTGACCCTGACTATGTTGGGACATTGAAGCTAGCTGGCATCAATTGGTCCCTTCAGATACTGTTTTGTTGGGCCACATCAGCCCCAGTGCTGGTGACTCATACCACAGATCCAGAAATGAAATCTGGGATAGCCCCCAGCGTGCCACCTGCCAGTAGTGTGCTCCTCTTGCCAGCCATGGCCCAGGATGCTCACGTGCCCTTGGCCCAGACTTCAATGACATTGTCATGGATACTGGTATAGTTACCCATCTCTCTCCTCTCACTTCAGTCTACACCCTCTCTAATCTTCCCTTATGCTCATTTCCCCTTATTATATTACTCTACCCCACTTTAATCCACTATTCCTACTTACTATACCTTCTACTTTGCCTTGTTTTCCCCAGAATTACCCAGTATTACTTGTGCTACATTTATTTCTTGAATGTGTCCACTTCAACTTCCTTTTTTGGAAATAGCCAAACATGGTGTTGCCAAACATCCCTTTTGGGAATGCCACATGACCAACACATGTTTGGGGCTATCCCAGAATGTCCAGCAATGTAGTAGAATCATTCAGAATGTTCTCCCTTGCTCTCCCTAATTCCAAGGTAGTAGTATATAAACTCGCAGCAGAGTACAAGATAACTAGAACTACTCAATCATCACTTACACTGTACTTAGCTACATTGCTGCCAATGCAATATCACTACTTACCTTAATCCTTGTCTGAGATTAAGTCTAGATACCTTGTCTGAGCTCTATCTCCATCAGATTCTCGTGTGACAATCTGATCACTCTTTGTTCATGTGCGTAAACGAATCACTTCCATTCACATCTTCGGCATCAGTCATGATTAGATAAGAAGTTTACATAATTGCTTAGTGTACTCATCCTAGTACACCAATATTAACTCATATATTCTCTCAGAACCCCTATTCCTTAACAGACATTGTTGTCAATGTCGTTTACATTCATCTAACCCAACATGCCCATTGCATATATCAACGACCCATACACAAAAATATTGCCTTACAGCGATGATACCTCAATGGACAATAACCATCATCCTAAACATTGTCTTTAATGTTTCTATTATCTTTTATGGACTACATTAATACCTAATTTACCTTATTGACTGGGTCACCTGGGTGTCCAGTCTTGAGGGGGAGAATGTAACATATCTAGCACTCATACACATTTGTGCATATTTACCTAGGCCCTCTGGCCTATATTAGGACTCTTACCTAATCACATTCCCTTAGCTTTACTTTATCACTACTCCTGCATCCCTTCGATTGTATGTTGGTTGTGTGCATTGGGAGGTGTGAACTAGTACTAAGCTCTATTACCCAGGAATCCATTATAGATATGCAGCATGATTATCAGTCCACCATTTGAGTGGGTCTTTGATGCCAACAGCAGGTAAGGCTGAATACTCATCAAGTTTGTTGTGACAAGACATCATGGCAACCAAAACATTGCCAAAGTCATCCAGTCCATTGTCATGGTCCTGCTGAAACCAGCTATTAGCTTTTGCACCAACAACTTATGGGAGAGGTGAGTTCTTACCTTGTTCCTCTCATTGTTGCTGGAGTGTGCGTTTCATATTTGTCAATGTACTCCTCACATGTCAGGTTCTTGGCAGTCTCAATCCAGTTGTCTTCCCAATGTTGAAGGTGGAAATACTTGAGTTTCAGCCTGGGATGTAGAACTGCACTCCAATTTAGTTGATAGCCAGTCAAAGATATGAAATTCATCACACACCCATGGCAAGTTGGTAGATAGATGAGTTGTCTGTGATAGAATAGTACTGGTTCATTTTTGCTCAAGCCAATTGCATAGCAGCCTTGATGGCCAGGTGGTAGACTTACTTGGGATTGGCTTTGAGGCCACTGTCAAGCTTGTCCGTAGTGGGGATGACATTCACAATGCTCACCAAATCATGGGAAAAGAAAATGGTGGCCTTTTTGTATTGCTAAATGTTTCGATTGTTAGTGGAATTGTGCACACAGAAGATATTACTCACCTCAAGAACAGAGACCAGATTGCCAATGATCTTGGTCTTCATTATCCAACTCAACTACCACAGCTTCAATGACTTGTCAGCTGTTATGCTGTTGATGGGCACCTGGTACTTCAGAACAAACCGCATCATATCATAGGTCAAGTTCCATCAAGTGGCAACATTTCATGGTATCAAGTTCGGCTTCAACTCATTTGCCTCATATGTAGCTCACTAGGCAGGCAATGCAATCGTGGTTGAATGGATGATTGCGAAAGACAGACACTGAATCTGTATCCAGGTCAGTATATGTGCCTGGCAACTCTTGACTGTATTCTCACCTTCAAGACTGCCTGCCAAACAACAGCTGTATCTTCCAAAAGCTTCTCCTGTACTTTGCCATCCAACTCATTCAACTCATCAATATTGTCCTCCACTTCACCAAATGCCTCAGACACATCATCCTTATCCCAAAGTGTATTGTTGTCATCATTATCTTCAACCACTTCAACCTCTACCATATTGTTGTCACTTGTGACATCATCGTGTTCAGTGGTTGCAGAAGATATACTGCAGTGAATGGTTTGATGAGGGCCTTGGCTGCAAGTTGAACCATGTGATTGAAGCAGCAGCCACGGTTGCATTCCTCAAACAAATTTTTCTTCCTTGCAAGGTCGACAGTTTGCTTATCATTTGAAGTGGCATTGTCAGCATTGAAGGTGAGCATCTGTGAGATTGTTAATGTGCTGCAAACACATGAACCAAATGTTAAATATACCTTATGTTCAAGTCCATGTCACTTGAGCATTGTCTGAAATGCATTAGCAAGTACCTGGCCAGTGTGAGACTGGATGGTGGTCAATGTTAAATTTTGTAACATGATGATACCAAGAACAACTCACTTCAGGGACCTCAATAATGTCCAACAAAAGGCAAGCATATGTCCCATGTATTCAAGGTGGATGGTCCAAGCAACAAATGCTTGATGATTGGGTGATGTCCAGGCATCTGTTGCAAAATGTAAATGTCCCAGATGTTCCTGAAGGAGGTTTGTAATGTGCTCATGACACTTCTCAAAGGAGGCCTTGATATCACAGGAGATGGTGTTGGGAGAGGGGAGCTTGATGTTGGGTCGTCCAGTTGTAAGAAGTTCAACAAATTCTCGGTCTTTGATGAGGAGGGTGGGCTGGTTGCTCTCTGTAACCCACTTAATAACATGAGCACAATATATTTAAGTTAGCCAAGGCATATAGAATGGGATAGCTGAGGTACTTTCTGGACTTTGGGGTTGGTGTGAGTGCAGTGAGAATAATGGACTGGTTGCTGACCTTGGCAGGCAAAAAGGGCAAAGATCGACACACTTGACCCCTTGCCAGGTTTGTTTTGAGTAGCACTATTCACCACCTCTTTGCCAAAGCACTTGATCATGTGATGTCAAAGGTTGGTGGTTGAGGTCTTGTCCTGTGAGTCCTGATAGCGGTGAATGCCACCTGCCTTGCTTTTGCACTTTTGCACTACACAAGTAAAGAAATAGCAGAGGCAATTGTTGTGATGCTGAACTGATACATTGGATGTGAAGAAAGAGTAGACTGGCGAGTGCCATGTCTTCTTCAGGTCTTCTGCAAGCAATGGTTAGCACCAGTGAGTAAGGAATACAACAAATCCAATGCTTACCAAGCTCCTTCTTGGGACCCACTTCAACAATCTCAACATCTGAGGAACCACCATCCTTGGTCCCATCACTGTTGTGGCTGGAGGCAGTGTCATCTGAGTCATTGATATTGATGATCGTGGGTGGCTTCAAGGATGACTTTGTGCAAGTCAAGATGGCAGTTTTTACCTTCTTGAAGGGGTTGGGCAAGCACTTTGGCCCCCTTCTTGACAGCTGTCTTGATGGAGGCAACAGTCTGAGATACAGAGGACAAAGAACTTTTGCGAGAAGTGGTAGAGGACTGGTCAGTCATGGTCATTTTTTTCAACATGAGGAAGAATGATTCTGGGGGAAGAGATGATGCATACCCAAAGTTTTTTTATACATTTGCTGGCCCACTTGTGAATGGACACCTCAATCTCGATTGCTGCCATCAGCAGTGGGTAAATGACAGTTCAGAATGTCTTGAATGTTGATTGGTATTGGATTTGCAGATGTGCGTGCTGGGGTAAGGTTGAGAGCACAATTCTGTCATGTTGGAAGGCAGGTTCCTTGGTTGTAACTGACATTGAGTGTATTGTTGAAGGTGTGGGTGTTGTGCTTGCTGTCAAATATGTAATGTTTAAATTGAATTTAAACCAGATGTGACTTCTACCTACCAAAATCAAGAAATATGATAGAAGGCTGCAAGTGTACTTTTCTGGCCCAATTTAATTGTCTGGCAGGCAAGCTCCATGTGGTGGCAGCTGTGTGTGTGGTCAAAGCAGGTTGCAGATCATGATGTTACAAGAAATAGACTGAATGTCAGTTGATGATGACTCAATGTGCATGCAAGATGTTGAATGTTTGGAACAGACTTGCCAGCACATACACTGCAGTAAAACCTGCAACACTGTGAGAAGGGGTATGGTATAACCAAGGGTATGGGAATCCAACACCGTACGCATACCTGCAAAAACCCCAGCCCAATAACCACAGTTTAACCCTAACCCCTGTGGAACCTTACCTAGAGTTAATATTATATTTGTTTGGAGAAATAGACAGAAATCACTGAGCTGTTGTTGCCAGTACAAACTTGAAGGATAGCACATACTTTTTCTGGAATGCCAGAGACCTCACATATTCAGCAGTTCCCCATTTTCATGGATGCTTCAAGCTGCCTATATGTGTATACAGGACAAGGGTGTACCAGTAAAATAAAATCCGACCTAGGGTCATTTTTTTTATCATCGGCCTCAGGAGGGGACCTACCTACCATGTAATCAGGCACACTTCTATATAAGGAAATCCACATGACAATTTACATTATCACTGCCATTGCTCACCTCAGACAACATACAAGATGTGCAGGTCCAGTTCTTTGGTGCCTGCTCCAATTCTATGCATGCAATTGGGAGGCTGCTCCATCAGGTCCACAATTAAAGCAAGCACCACAGTCTGGATGTATTGCATAGCCGTTAATATTGACTTGAATTTCAGACAGATTTAGCAAAATCACATAAATTGAAAATGATGACACAAATAAGGTGATATCTCATCATAAGGAGCCTGTGATTGCAACCCTGAGGTGTGTTGGTGAAAATTTTACTGGCTGCGAACTTGAAGGTCTTGCCAAACACCTCACAACTGCAGAAATGGCATGGTTTGTGCATGGCCTTACATTTACAACCTTTATGACACAGTAACTGCTTAGGATGGCCTAAATTCACTGGAGCCCAACTGAAATTTCTCCAAACCATCTCTGGGTTGTCTCCAGGTCCTATATTTGGCCTACATTTTCAGAGGTCTTTTTTTTTTTTTGCCTGACGGCCAGACCTACCTACCGGTGTAGTGTATCGGTT
>Ga0210383_10004281_pt1 | contig 12659 bp, 8 predicted proteins | sample IncBWC14OmetaG_FD_160072 | JGI IMG/M metagenome (GOLD analysis project Ga0210383, IMG submission 160072) | Forest soil microbial communities from Barre Woods Harvard Forest LTER site, Petersham, Massachusetts, United States - Inc-BW-C-14-O ...
GACAACTGTTCCGTGCCCCTCTTGTGAATCGATCCGCACATCGCCATCATAGGGGCGCACGCGCTCGCGCATTCCACGAATTCCAAGACCGACACCTCTATTTCGAATTTTGTCCAAATTTTGCGCCGAGATACCATCGCCGAAATCACGCACTTCGATCTCGAAGCCGACAGTATCAAGAGCTATATTTATTTGAGCGGTCTTGCTGCGCGAGTGGCGGTGAATGTTCGTCAAGCATTCTTGAACGACGCGGAAGATCGTCAATTCCATATCCCCGGGCAGCCGGTCGAATTCCGCCAAAGAAAGAAGCACTTGGATTCCCGCTCGCTGTTCCAACCCTTCGACATACCATGCCAATGCTGCTCGAAGACCAAGCTCCTCGAGCATCGGCGGATGAAGCAGATAAGACGTTGTTCGAATTTCCTGCTGCAATTCCTCCGTCAGCGTCTGAGCCTCGGAAACGAAATCACGCAACTTCAAGTCTGAGTCGCCGATTTCCCTCGACAGCTGCGCAAGAGTTATCGATAGCACCGCAACGATCTGACCAGCGCTATCGTGTATTTCGCGAGCGATGCGACGCCGCTCTTCATCCTGGGTTTTCATCAACCGAACTGACAGCTCCCGGAGATGTTCCGACTGCTGGATCACGTCATTCGTGCGGATCTCCAGCTCTCGCGTGCGATCCCGGACCTGACTCTCGAGAGACTCAGCGAGAACGCGAAGCCGCTCCTGACTTTCTCGAAGTTCCGCCTCCACGCGTTTGCGCTCAGTGATATCGCGAGTGGAACCGGCGACTAACTCGACGTTTCCCTGCCGGTCAAAGACGGGCCGGAATATGTACTCGTAGTAGCCTCCAGCGCCGGTCGGGCTCGTGTACTCCGTCTCATCGGTAAGGCCTTGTTTCGTTGCGAATACTTCCTGAATCTGATGCTGAAGGCGCGCGGCGAGCTCGTCGGGGTACTGAAGTTCGAAAAAATTCTTGTCGACAGCTTCCTCCAGTTTCAATCCCCAGAGATCCAACAGAGCTTGATTGACAAAGACGAAGCGACCGTCGCGGTCGAAGATGTAGGCGAAATCCGAGATGGAAGAAAGCGTGATATCAAGAATTCTGGATTGCTTTTCGAGGCGAAATCGCAGGTCGTCGGTTCTTTGTTCCGACACCCTGAGTTCGGTGATATCGATGACGACACCGGGAAAGTACCTGGGTTTACCGTCGGGGCCACGCTCCACAGTTCCACGCGCAGATACCCAGGAGGTACTGCCATCTTTTCTGACGACGCGATAGATGGTCTCGTAGCGGTCGTTCGGTCCCTCCAACACTTTCGCGATCGCGGACTTCACATGATTTCGGTCGTCAGGATGAATGCACTCAATGTATTTCTCGATTGAACCACCCGCCGCAACCTCTGGGCTTACTCCAAACAATTGCGCTAAGTTCTGATCCGCTACGACTCTATCGTTGAGAATGTCCCAAGTCCAAGTAGCCACTTCGTTGGCGATCTGGATTGATTTCAAACGGCGGTCGGCTTCAACCAGTGGAGCGACGGCGAGGTCGGGTAACTTTTCCGTCGAGCTCACATTCGGTTCACGCAGGGGCGATTTTTTTTGCCGCTTGCTCATGCTGGTATCAACAGACTACGAATTGTAGCAGACGGGCCGGAGACGAAAGCTACCTTGGGAGCGAACCCTTCGTCAGAAACTGCGGTAACAATGCGGCGGCGATGACGGCGTGCAGAACAACGACTGGCCACAGCAAAATACCCCGGAACTGAGTGGCAAGAGCGACCCAAGCGCAGAAGATAGTCGCCCCAACATTGAATACGAGAAGTCCCAAGACTGCGCCTCGACGCGGTTCCGACTGCTTCGAAGGCAGGCAGGAGATGCCCAGAGCTAGCAGGCCGACTCCGGCAAATCGCGCAAACAGAATAGCTAAGCTCTCGGGTGTAGCCGCGAATAGGAGTCGACAAGGAAAATCCGGGACTGCGATGAAGGTGATGCCCACAACGATTTCGAGCAACGATGCCGCCACGACGATAAATGTCTTCATCAGTTCCCTTCTCCCTACCACTCGCACTTACGCAAACATTTGAATCCCGCCGCTGCAAACTTTAGACTAGGACCATGCTGACACCGACAGCAGCTCGCTGCAATCGGTAGAATTCTCGCAGTAACCGTTTGAAAGCGGGCCACGTCTGAAAGCGCTGAAAGTGACTGCGCAGCTGAATCGTCCCTAATTAACCTGCCCCACTGAACATTTCTGGCGTTTGGGGCTAAAACAATGAGGAGGTATTTCTAATGTCTCAGAATCTTTCCGCGCAGAGGCAAAAGAGTGGTGAGTCAAGTGCAGAGCCCGCATCCATCCGCAAGGTCGAAGCGGATGGTATTCAAGTTTTTTACAGAGAGGCAGGAGATCCTCAGGCGCCGGTGGTTCTTTTGCTGCATGGATTCCCGAGTTCGTCGTTCATGTTTCGCGAGTTGATTCCCCGGCTGGCGGATCGCTACAGAGTGGTCGCGCCGGACTTGCCTGGTTTTGGATTTACGGAAGTGCCGGAGAAGCGGAAATATAAGTATACGTTCGACGGATTGGCTGCGACGGTAGCTGCCTTCACGGAAGAGATCCAACTCGATCGCTATGCAATTTACGTTTTCGATTATGGAGCGCCAACGGGGTTCCGACTTGCGATGGCTCATCCTGAACGGATTACGGCAATCGTTTCACAAAATGGCAATGCTTATGAAGAAGGGCTTGGGGATGCGTGGGGCCCGATCCGGAAATACTGGGCTTTCCCGAACGCTGAGAACCGCGAAGTAATTGCGAAAAATGTGCTGACGCTTGACGGCACTCGATGGCAGTACACGCACGGAGTGGCGAATCCAGACAGCGTGGCGCCGGAATCCTATACGTTGGATATGGCGCTCATGGAGCGGCCAGGAAACAAAGATATTCAGCTCGATCTGTTTTTGAACTACGCAACGAACGTGGCGCTCTATCCCTCATTTCAGGAATATTTTCGTAAATCGAAGCCTCCCTTGCTTGCGATTTGGGGCAAGAACGATCCCTTCTTCATTCCCGCAGGGGCGGAAGCGTTTCGGAAGGACGTTCCGAGTGCCCAGGTGAAGTTTCTCGACACAGGGCATTTTGCTTTGGAGACGCACGTAGTAGAGATTGCTGCGGCGATGAGAGAGTTCCTTCAAACGAGCGGAATATAGCCTCGAAGCGAAGGGCGAGGTTTTAACATGAGTGCTGAAAACGGAACGATTATTTTAGTTCATGGGGCGTGGGCCGACGGCTCGTGCTGGCAGAATGTGATTCTGCCGCTGCAGCGATTGGGGCTTGATGTGATCTGCGCTCCACTTCCTCTCACATCACTTACTGATGACATAGCGGCTCTCTCTAGAACGCTCGAGAGAACCAGCGGGCCCGTAGTGCTCGTTGGACATGCGTACGCGGGGGCAGTGATTGCTGGGCTTGCGGACGAACGGATAAAAGCTCTCGTCTACATCGCGGCTCTTGCGCCCGGCGACGGTGAGACCGTGGCGCAAGTTTTTTATCGCGAGGCGCCGCATCCAGATGCACCTCATTTGGAACCCGACCGGCATGGCTTCATCTGGATGCCGGAAGAGGGCTTTCGTAAGGCAGTCGCGCACAAGGCCTCTGCTGATCAAAAAATCATCTCAACTGCCTTGCAACGGCCAATCGCGGTGAAATGCATTCAAGAAGTGATTCCAACACCCACATGGAAGACGAAGCCAACGTGGTATCTGCTCGCGGAAGAAGATCGCATGATCAAACCGACAACGCAGCGTTTCATGGCGGAACGAATGGGCGCGAAGATCCACTTCTGTCCTGTGGATCACACGCCGATGTACTCGGAGCCGAATGTTGTGGTGGACGTCATCGCGGAGGCAGTGCGCGAGAGAATTTCAAGGTACAAAGTAGAAGGCGCGCAATAACGCTGTGCGTTTAGCGACGAAACCGTTGTGTCGCTATCCCTGTACTTGACACCTGCTAATCCCCAAATCATATTCTGACGTGTCTGACAAAGGAAGGCGCACATGAATACCTTGGTAGACGTTGCTCCGGCTCCATTGCGCAAGAATACGGGAGTGGAAGAGTACGATCTTGTGATCCTCGGCGATGGCACGGGCTCGACTCTTGCTGCGTGGACCTTTGCGAGTGAAGGAAGGCGCGTGGCAGTGATCGAACGCAAATATATTGGCGGATCGTGTCCCAACATCGCCTGCCTGCCAAGCAAGAACATCATTCACAGTGCGAAGGTTGCGTCGTACGTTCGCCGAAGTGAAGAGTTCGGCATAGCTAGAGAAAATTTCAAACTCGATATGTCTAAGGTGCGTGACCGCAAACGCAAGATGGTATCGGGCCTGAACGACGTGTACATGGATAACTACAAAAGGACTGGAGCAGAATTCATCTCCGCCTTCGGGAGATTTATTGAGCCCCGGACTCTGGAGGCAACACTTCCTGACGGAACAATCCGTCGACTTCGCGGAACGAATGTGATCATCAGTACGGGCACTCGCGCTGCGCTTGACCCAGTCCCCGGCCTTGCGGATGCTCAACCGCTTACACATATCGAAGCGCTGGAGCTAAGCGTGCTCCCAGAACATCTCCTTGTGATCGGCGGTGGCTACATCGGCTTGGAACTGGCCCAGGCGATGCGCCGATTCGGCAGCAAGGTATCGTTGATCGAACGTAACGAACAACTGGTGCATAACGAAGACGAAGATGTGACGGAAGCGCTTTACGGATTGCTCCAGGATGAAGGCATCGAAATTCATCTGAATTCGAAGATCAAGAGCGTATCCGGAAAATCGGGCCAATCCGTAAGATTGGTTCTCGAGCAAAACGGAGTGGCTAAAACGCTCGAAGGCAGCCATGTTCTGGTTGCAACAGGCCGGATTCCAAACACAGCGGGAATCGGACTCGAGTTGGCGGGTGTCGAATTAACGGATCGTGGATACATCAAGGTGAATGAGCGGCTTCAGACGACAGCACCCGGCGTCTGGGCGATCGGAGAAGTAGCTGGCAGCCCGCAATTCACACATATCAGCATTGACGATTTCCGAGTGGTCCGTGCCGGCCTCAATGGTGGTTCGCGCGTGACGACTGGGAGGCAAGTTCCGTTCTGCCTTTTTACAGATCCTGAGCTCGCACGCGTGGGGCTCAATGAGAAACAGGCCAAAGAGCAATGCATTCCATATCGGCTTTTCAAAATCTCAATGGAAGAAGTATTCCGCGCGCGCACGCTTTTCGAAACCCGAGGATTTCTCAAGGCGCTCGTTGAAATGAACAGCGATCGAATCCTTGGCTTCACTGCCCTCGCCGTCAGCGGAGGGGAGATCATGGCGTCCGTCCAGATTGCCATGATCGCAGGGCTGCCCTACACCGAAATTCGTGATGCGATCCTGACTCACCCGACTCTTGCGGAAGGACTTTTCGCGCTGTTTTCGTCCAGACCGTCGGCGCAAAATCAGCGGATGCAAACGGGTACCTAACGGTAGAGAAAACTTGTGCCGCGCATTTGGAAAGTTTATCGCTACTGGGATGGCTGGCGGCCGCGGGCGCCGGTGAGCCAGAGCGGCCACATGATTTGATCCTGCATGTCCTTCGCGAGGCCCGTGTCCTTCAATAATTGCTCCACTTGGGCGCGGGATTGGCGCGGGCCGATGCGTGCTTCGCGATCGGCGAGAGCGTAGGCGGTGACGGCGGCGATTGCGGCGTGGCGCTTCAGCACGGCGATATCGACTTTGTCGAACGTGTCTGATTGCGCGTGATAGTTGAGCATGTAGTTGGCGGGTTCCTGGTTCGCGACGAGTGTCGGAACTCCTTCGAGCAGAAAATCGAGGTTGTCGGTTCCGGAGTCGGCATCCAGTGTGAATTCTTTCACGCCAAGCGACGCGGCCGGCTCGAGCGCTTCTTTGACTGCGGCGAGCGTATCTTTTCTGCCGCCGAGCGAATAGCCGGTGACGGCGCCGATTCCTGAATCAAAAATCACGGCGGCGACCATACGGTCAAGCTCCTCACGATGTTTGCGCGCGTAGGCCCATGAGCCGAGCATTCCCTGTTCTTCTCCTGTGAACAAAACAAAACGAATTGAGCGGCGCGGAATCGAGCCGGAGGCTTTAATCACGCGGGCGGCATCGATGACGAGTGCGGCGTTGCAGCCGTTATCGAGCGCGCCGGTGCCCAATTCCCAGGAATCGAGATGCGCGCCGAGGATGACGAACTCGTCCGGCTTTTCGCGACCGCGAATTTCGGCAACGACATTTTCGGAGTCGACAGGGCCTGTGATCTTGTTGGGAAGTTCGAAACGAACCCGGACTTTCTGGCCGGAGGCGATGAAGCGGGCCATCCGCTCGGCGTCTTCGCGCGCGAGGATTGCTTGCGGAAGTTTTTCGAGTTCACCGGTGACGGATACGTTGTGGCGATAGAGCAGAAGGCTCGGCCGAGTGGACATCCAGAAAATCGCGGCAGCACCTGCGTTTACGGCACGGGAGATAATTTGCGGGGCGACTTGATACTCGCCTAGCAGATCGTCCCAGGTGACGAGGAAATTCTGGTGGACGAGGACGATCGCGCCCTTTGCTGCGGCTCCTGCCTTTGCGAATCCGGCGTCGTCACCCGCGCCGACGTCAATCACATCTGTAGTGATTCCGTCGCCGGGAATGGCCGGTGACCAGCCGATCGATACGAGGCGCACCGGAAAGGGTTCCGGCGACAAGACCTCGACTCGAGTGCGGCCTTCGCTCCATCCGACTGCCACTGAAAACTTTTCCGTGTGCACCTCGTCGACGCCTGCGTGACGGAAGGCCTCGACGGCCCAGCCTACGGCGCGGTCTGCAGCCGGTGAGCCCGTGACGCGGCCACCGATCGTGTCAGTGAGGTAGCGGAGGTTTGCTTCGAGGGGCGATGCGCCGAGGGCGCTTTGAATCATGTCGGGCGCTAGTTCTGAGCAGCCTTTCTGAACTGAGCAGCCACCGGAGCCAACCGGCTGCTTAGAGAGCGGCACGGGCTTTGCCGGGGGGATTTGTGCGCTGGCGACGGATACGGCGAAGCAAAAAGTGAAACTTAGGATTAGGGATTGGACTCTTTTGCGCGACAGCACTGATTCCTCCGGGTGTCTAGACGGCTGCTTAGGCTCGCGGATTATACAGGCTGGAAACCCAGGGAGAAATGCTTCGTTCGAACTGTAGAGACGGCACAATTTGCAGGGTCAAGGAAGTTTCTACGCTCGGGTAAGGTATTTGCTGTAGCTACGGAGTTACATATCTCACATGATGCCCGTAAGTTACGAAAAATAGAGGACTATGGCATACCACCTGCCAACCTGAACGCCCGGAAGTCCCAGTAGTAAGACCCAGTCGTGAGGTACGGCAGCGCGGTTCTGAGGGGGCCGCTGACGCTCACACCCCCTGCACGTTCGTGCCTGCGGAGTCGCCTCGCAATCAGAAGTTCTACAGGGCATGAGGAAGTTCAAACCACGGCTTAGCCGAATGCAGTCCTGGGCAAGCAAACGGAAGGCTATTTTGAAAAAAGCTTCAGCAATTCCAAAGCTGGTCCATCACGAAAAGAAGCGGGTGGTGCATCACCCCACGAACATGTTTGTTTTCTGCGACAAGTCGACAGGGATGTCACAGTTTCGGGCCGAATCGGACGCGACATTAGATTGCACGGTCGAGCGGATTGCGGGCTTACTTGCAATGCAATGTCTCGTGCGAGGGCAGGAACCGCGGGATTTCGAAGTGATGGTGCCGGCGCAGGGCATCCTGGTTGAACGGCTCGTATCGCGCGCTCAAGAGTTGCTGGAAGAGGGCCGGGCTGTTTCCTGCCCTGGTTCTCTGAGCCCCCGGCAGCAAGAGATCCTTCATTCGGTTCTATGCAACCGGGCTAACAAGGAAATTGCGAATCTGCTGAACATTACGGTGCGAACGGTGAAGTTTCACATCTCCGCGCTTCTCAGCAAGTTTGGGGTGGAGAATCGTTCCGAACTCGCGCGCAGGGCGGCAGGTTTTATGCGTGCGCCCAACTCGGAAACCGAGCCGGCGCCGATGCAGCAGTTGCCTGCAGGGACGAGCCGGCGCGAGAACGGTCCTTTCGCGCTGAATTCCGGTTCCGGATTGCGCGTAACGAGCAAGGTTCGCAGCGATCGCTTCTCGACTGGGCGGGTCTTGACGGCGTAGTACCGATCGTGCCCGTTCGGGCGCGAATCGCCGCGGTGATCCCTTTTTTGCGGCGGGCTTTTCTTTGCGCCTGCGCAAAAGCTCCCAATCGAGCACACGTTTTAGGAAAGCCCACGACGAGCACATCGCTCGCCGTGGCTACGCTCGGTGAATTGATACTTCGTGCCGGTTTGAACAGAATTACCTGCTGTGCTATTTCCCGCTCAGGCGCGTGATCAGCAGGTCGATGAAGCGACGGCCGTCCACTCCGACGGCTACGTGAACGTTGGGCTCGATCTTGACGAGGCCAACGGTGTCCCAGTGATCGCCGCTCGGGACGTTCTTTTCCACGGTTCCGAAGCGGTTAGCGACCGTTTCCCCGCGCGCGAAATCGCCGGTGAGATCAACGTCGACTCGCAGAAATTTCGTCTGAAGCAGTGTCGGATCGACTACCGCTCCGACGGCAAGAGCGTCGTGAACGGCCCCACCGCCCGTGGCTTCGCCAAGTCCAATCTGATAGCGTGCGACGACTCCTGCGAATCGGGCTACCGCTCCGGACTGGTCCTCGAGCTTCTTGGCATCGGCAACTAGAATCGCGGCTTTTTCGGTAACGTCGAGGCCCACCATCGTAATCGGCCAGCCCGCATTGAAGACGATCGAGGCGGCCTCGGGATCCTGGTAGATGTTGTACTCCGCCGCGCCGTTCACGTTTCCGCCGGAAATCGAGCCGCCCATGAGAACAACTCCCTTGACCAGTGGAGCAATCGACGGATCTTTGCGGACCGCCAACGCGATATTCGTGAGAGGGCCGATGGGAATGATCGTAATTTCGTGCGGATATTTATGCACGAGATCGATGATGAGGTCTGGGCCGAACCGTTTGTCCCCCTGACATTTACTCGCAGGGATTTCTGCGCCGCCGAGCCCGTTCGCGCCGTTCCAATAGGTGCCGGTGACGAGCCTCTGCAGAAGCGGATGATCGGCGCCTTTCGCTATCGGGATATCGCAACGGCCGACGAGAGAGAGCACTTTCAATCCGTCATCGAATCCCATGTCCGCCGTTACGTTTCCGGCGACGATGCTGATTCCCTTCACGTCGAGCTCGGGAGAGTAGACCGCGAGGAGAATCGCGAGAGCGTCGTCGGTGCCGGGATCTGAGTCGATAATCACTTTCTGAGTTTCTTGCGCGGCCGGTGAAGTGGCCGTAGCGGCAGCGGGTGCCACTGAGGCATCTTTGACGGAGGTTTCGCCCGCAACCGAACGAACCGCGAACATCACCACGAAGGAAGCGCAGGCCACGGCGAACAATACTCGAAATCGCTTTGAACGGATTCTTGAGTGAACTTGAGTCACGATCACCTCTCCTTTTGGCTTTGGATCCCTGCAAACGCTGCGCGATGTTGCTACAAAATCGACTGAGCGCGGGATGCAGGGCATTTACAGGAAAAGCGCTAAGTGTGCAAGCTAAAAGCCTTTTTCCTGATTTGGGAATGCGATGGCGAAAAATTCCGAGCTCCGGCCGCGAGCAGGCCAGTTGTGTTTCGCCTGTCCTTCGCAGCGGTGTGGTGGAAGCGCAACTGTCCCGTCAAAAAATGTCCTGTACCGCGAAAACAGCATATTAAATGCATGTTTATCAGCATTGCAGAAGATCGCAGCGTTCATCGCGCGAGTCGTGTAGTAACACTTCACGCAATAGAAGATACCGCGAATAAAAATCGCTCTCCGCAAGCGGCCACCTGTACTCCGCGAGAGCGCAGTACAGTTGTCCCTCTGACCAGTCAGTCTTCGCTGTTCTTTGTTTGTTCCCCTGACCAGTAGATAGCCGCTCTTCTCACTCCCTACACTGGCCTCGCCATGAAAATACTTTCTGAACTCACCACTCGCGAAACGTGCGCGCCAGCCGCCACCGGCCGCAACTCTTACTCAGGGTCATCGACTTCGAGGCGGCCAGGGCGGAGGCCGTCAGCGCTTCTCTCAATCTTCGTGACGGTTCTGGCGACTGCCGGACTTTCCAGTTGCGTTGGCCTGACGAGCGGCGGAAAAACCGGAACTCCCGGGTCGAGCACTGGACTGCTTTCGGCGAGTGGCACGAGTATCAGCTTCGGAAACGTGGCAGTAGGAAGCACCAAAACGCAAGGCGTTACCCTCACGAACAGCGGTACCGCGGCCGTGAACATTTCCAACACGACGACCAGCAGTTCCGACTACACGGTGTTGGGCACACTGCCGGGTTCGATAGCAGTGGGCGCCAGTGTAACAATTCAGATTCAACTCGCGCCTTCCACCAAAGGCACTGACAACGGAAGTCTTAGCATCGTGAGCGACGCGAGCAATTCTCCACTCAAAATTTCTTTGGCAGGAACTGGAACCGATGCGGGCCTCGAAGTGTCGCCCGCGACACTCAATTTCGGCAACGTGAAAGTGGGACAGATGACGACGCAGACCGTGAAGCTGACGAATGGCGGCAATGTCGACCTCGTCGTCAATTCTGCTCAGGTTTCGGGGAATGGATTCGGAATGAGTGGCTTAACACTTCCGGCAACGATCGCTGCAGGCAAGAGCATGTCTTTCACCGCGCAGTTCACGCCGGGAGCGGCGCAAGGCATGACGGGAAGCATCAAGTTTGTCGATAACGCGGAAAATTCGCCGCAGGTACTCGACCTCGCCGGAAGCGGCGTCTCAGGAAACGCAACGCTGACTGTCAATCCGGGAAGCATTGCATTCGGCAGCGAGGCTGTGGGAGGCACCAGTTCGCAAACGATCACCATAACGAACGGTGGGACCACAAGTATCGCGATCTCAAAGGTAACGCCTTCCGGCACGGGCTTCAGCATGACAAACCTTAGCGCAACGACGCTGAATGCCGGGCAGAGCACTGCGTTCAGTGCGCGATTTACACCAACGTCCGTTGGCAGTGTGACCGGATCAATCGAGATCGACAGCAACGCGACAAATCCCACCGTGACGGTCGCATTGAGTGGCACCGGAACGCAGGGCCAGTTGACCGCAAATCCGTCGAGCGCGAGCTTTGGCAATGTCGCGACGGGGAGCAGCAACTCACAAACGATTCATCTTACGAACGACGGGTCGTCGTCCGTATCGATTTCTCAAGCCAACGTTAAAGGCACCGGCTTCAGCGTCAGCGGATTGCCGTCGCTTCCGATGACGATCAACAGCGGCGGCAGCACGACGTTTAACGCTGTATTTTCGCCCACGAACAGTGGAAGCGTGACGGGATCGATTTCGCTCGTGAGCAACTCTCCGAATTCGCCCCTTACTATTTCATTGAGCGGAACCGGACAGGCGGCGACTCGCCAGTTGAGCGCCAGTTCGGGAAGCCTGAGCTTCAACAGTGTGAATGATGGCAGCAGCAGCACGCTGAACGTAACGCTCACGAACACCGGCAACGCAAGTGTGACCATTTCATCCGTTACAGCTTCGGGCCCGGGTTTCAGTGAAAGTGGCGGGGCGGGAACTACGCTGACGCCGAACCAGGCGACCACGTTGAACATTTCGTTCTCTCCAACGAACCCTGGAGGGGTTACTGGCAGCGTGACGGTGGCGAGCAACGCGACGAATTCGCCGACGATTAGCTTGTCGGGAACGGGCGTTCAGGCTTCTACTCACAACGCGAGTTTGACGTGGACTGCCAGCGTCTCTACAGATGTGGTGGGATACAACATCTATCGTTCAACGGTTTCCGGTGGTCCTTATTCGGCTTTAGACACCGCCCCAGTGTCGGCCGATGCGTATCAAGATTCCACTGTCCAGGCGGGGCAGACTTACTTCTACGTGGTCCGGGCTGTCGACAACGAGGGTACGGAGAGCGCCAATTCGACTGAAGTGCCGGCTACAATCCCTTAGACGAGGCGCTAGAGTCTGAGATGGGAGCGGCACGAAACCATTTGGCGGCAACTCTAAGGCGAGAAGGAACTTAGGACTCGTTCACGGGACAGGTAAACGGCCCTGTCCCATTTATGTACCTGTGTCCAGTGGTTTTGGCGCCGTGCTCTGTCCAGAATTGACTCGTCTGCAAGAGGCTCAATCCTGGGGAGGGCTTTTGGTGCTTGGGCGATGGAAATCTGTGGTCGGAACGCGCCCAGCGGTCCTCAATTTCTGCTACGCAATCGCGGTGCTGGCTGCCGGATTTTCTCTTACGAGTTGCGCAGTCACTGGAAAGAATTCAACACCTGCAACAAATCCGGCAATCAGCGTCACGCCTTCTTCTGTGAGTTTCGGCAACGTCAAGATCGATAGCGTCGCAAGCAAAACGGTAAAACTGACGAACACGGGTACGGCGTCACTGAAAATTTCACAAGCCACGCTGACCGGATCGAATTTCACTGTTTCAGGGCTCGCGACACCTTCGACTGTTGCTGTGGGCGCGAGCGTATCTTTCACGATTGCGTACAAGCCAACGGCAACCGGGAGCGCCTCGGGAAGTGTTTCGATCGCGAACGACGCAAGCGAAACTCCCG
>Ga0210383_10004282_pt1 | contig 12658 bp, 12 predicted proteins | sample IncBWC14OmetaG_FD_160072 | JGI IMG/M metagenome (GOLD analysis project Ga0210383, IMG submission 160072) | Forest soil microbial communities from Barre Woods Harvard Forest LTER site, Petersham, Massachusetts, United States - Inc-BW-C-14-O ...
CCGGCAAAAATCCCCGACGCCCAGCTCCAAAAAATTCCTTACATGCTCGTCGTGGGCGCAAAAGAAGCCGAAGCCGGCACCGTCTCCGTGCGACACCGTAGCAAGGGCGATCTCGGCCCCAAGCCCCTCGCCGAAGTCGTAGCCGCCCTGCAAGAGGAAGTCCGTTCCCGGGCGCTCGCGTAAACAATTTCCGCGAAACGCGCTTCGCACCCGACCCATTTGGAAGTTGTGGCGGCCCAGGAAACTACTCTCGGATTTGTCTTTGAGGGAAGTAGCCGCCGTGTTACGTTCGCTCTCTAATGGGCTTCCCTCCCGCCAATCCCACCCCGCAATTCGCTACAGCCGAGTACGCCGGCAAGGGCGACGTCTGTAAGTCGTGCAATCAAGCCATCTCCGGCGCGTATTACCGAATCAACGGCTCGCTCGCCTGCGAGCACTGCACCACACAACTCACTACGCAACTCCCCAAAGATTCGCACGCCGCCTTCGTCCGCGCCCTGACCTTTGGCATGGGCGCCGCGATCGCCGGACTCATCGGCTACGCAGCCTTCGGAATCATTACCGGGATCAGGATCGGCTATATTTCTCTCGCCGTAGGCTGGCTCGTGGGCAAAGCCATGCGCACAGGCTCGAGAGGCATCGGCGGACTCCGCTATCAGGTGGCGGCCGCCGCATTCACCTATGCGGCGGTTGCGCTGGCCGCCATCCCGGTATATTTCTCGCAAATCAGCAAGGACAAAGCCACGAGGCCGCCGCAAGTGGCCACCGCGCCCGCTCATCCAGGAGCCCCAGCGCAAGACGCGGAAACGGACGGCTCCGGGCCTTCCCGAGGAACCGCAACGCCGGCGCGCGAAGCGAAGCCAGCGATGGATCCGTTCAAGGCTCTCGGTTTGCTAGCGCTCCTGGGCCTGGCTTCTCCCTTTCTCGAACTACAAGACCCCTTCCACGGCGCAATCGGTCTTGTGATTTTGTTCGTTGGCATGCGCTTCGCCTGGCAACAGACCGGCGCGCCGAAAATCGATGTCGTCGGCCCGTTCCAAAGCCGCGCTCCCACACCGACGCCCGCAACCTGAACGACGTAGCCTCGATCCGTGTCCTCTCCTCCCATCGTTGAACCCCTCCGCAATTGCCACCAATGCGGCCAGTCTGTGCCTCTCGGCGCGCTCGATTGCCCGCAATGTCACGCGCTGCTCCACAGCGAAGAGCTCCTGCGCATCTCGACCAAAGCCAACCAGCTCGAAGAACAGAACGCTCTTGCCGAAGCCCGCGACGAATGGAGGAAAGCCCTGGCGCTCCTCCCTCACAATTCGAATCAGGCAGAATGGATTCGCGGCAAAATCTACAAACTCGAGCTAACTGAAAAACACGCTCCGACCCAGCCACTAAAAAGTGAGTGGGCCAAGCGTCTGGGACCTCTCGCGCCCATTGCCATCTTACTTGCGAAAAGCAAAGGCCTGCTGCTGGCGCTCTTCAAACTGAAATTCCTCTTGAGTTTTTTCGCCTTCCTCGCCTTATATTGGACGTTGTACGGATTCAAGTTCGGCGTAGGATTTGTCGTGCTGATTCTAGTCCACGAACTCGGCCACTACATCGATATCCGCCGCCGCGGACTGCCCGCCGACATGCCGGTCTTTTTGCCGGGCCTCGGCGCCTACGTACGCTGGAATGCGCTCGGTGTCACTCGCCAAACACGCGCCGCCGTCAGCCTCGCGGGCCCGCTCGCCGGTTTGCTGGGCGCCGCCTTGTGCGCCTATCTTTGGCATCGCACGGGCTACGGTTTGTGGTCCGTCTTAGCGAGAGTCTCCGCGGTATTAAATATTTTGAATCTCACCCCGGTCTGGATCCTCGACGGCGCGAAAGCCGCCGACGCTCTCTCAAAAGCAGAACGGTTCGTTCTCCTGGCCCTCACTCTTGTCCTGTGGGCCTATCTCGGCCAGGGCTTGTTCTTTTTGGTCGCCGCCGGAATCACCTATCGGCTCTTCACCAAAGACCTCCCTCCCATTCCCAATCCTCGCATCGCGGTTTACTATGCCTCGCTGCTCATCGGTCTTGGCATAATCGTTTATATAATCCCGGGACAGGGGTTGCTCCCCCGGTAGCGGAGGACCTAATGCGGCGCACACTTTCCAGGAGGTTGTTTCTCTCGACGTCCGCAGGAATTTTCGTCACCAGCGCTGCTGGTCCTCGCCGCCTATTTCCCGCGCAAGAAGAAGGGGCACCGGCCTTGCTCGATCATGTCCTCCTCGGCTCGAACGATCTCGATCGCGGCATCGACTTCGTCGAAAAACGCACCGGCGTTCGCGCCGCTTTCGGGGGCGTCCATCCCGGACGCGGCACGCGTAACGCTCTTCTGTCGCTCGGCGAGCGTCCCCGCCTCGAGCTCAACCCCCGCCGCTACCTCGAAATCATCGCCCCCGATCCCGAGCAATCCGGCGCGCCGGACCATTACGGGTTGCTTAAACTAACAGAACCGCGCCTTGTCGGCTGGGCCGCCCATCCCGGCGACCTCCACCAATTCGCAACCCGTCTCCGCAATCGAGACATCGCCTTCGATGGTCCGAATCCCGGTTCACGCAAACGTCCCGACGGCCGCCTTCTCCAATGGCAAACTCTCAATCTAAGGGACGATCGCGGCGGCCTGCTCCCTTTCTTCATCGAATGGAGCGCCGACTCTTGGCACCCCTCGATCGACGCACCCAAAGGCTGCCACCTCGCCCGCTTCGAACTCCTCACTCCGGACCCCGAAGAACTAAGGCGCGCGGAGGCCGCCATGGAGCTCGGGGTGGAAATCGCGACGAGTGAGAAGGCGCAACTTCGCGCAACCTTGTCCTGTGCGGGCGCTGAGCTGGTGCTGACTAGCTGACCGTAGCTGGCTAACCGCCGCCCTCGGGCCAGTTTTGGGTATTGCCGGGCAGCCCATTTTGCGTGCTATACTTTGAAACCCGTCCCATGCTGCGTTTCGGCCGTGCGGATGGACTTGTATCGATTCGAGGCCCAGCCCGGCGAGGCGGGTAGCAAGGCCTTTTAGCACTTAGGGGGGAATATCGCAGAACGCAGCTTCCGGCAGAGCGATCGCATCCGCGTCAACGAGCGCATTCGAGCGCGCGAACTCCGGGTGATTGATGAAGAGGGCGGCCAGCTCGGCGTCATGCAGCCGTTCGAAGCGCTTAAGTTGGCGCGCGAGCGCGGTCTTGATCTGGTGGAAATCTCGCCGACGGCGGACCCGCCAGTCTGCAAGATCACCGACTACGGCAAGTATCTCTATCAGGCCAACAAAAAAGCGCACGAACAACGCAAAAGCAGCCGTGGCTCGCAGCTCAAAGAAGTAAAATTTCGTCCCGCGACCGCCGAGCACGATTATCAGGTTCGCAAAAACCAGATCATCCGCTTCCTCGGCGATGGCCACAAAGTTCGCGCCATGATTTTCCATCGCGGCCGCGAAATGGCGCACCAGGAAGTAGGCCGCGCCAAAATGAATCGCCTTCTCGTCGAAATCGGCGACTCTTGCCAGATCGAAACGATGCCACGAATGGAAGGCAACGTCCTGGTGGCTTTGCTCGCGCCGAAAAAAGGCGTCTCGGTGGCCAAGCCCTCAGGGCAGTCATCGGCCAACGCGCAGCAGTCGCAGTAGCCTTTGCATCTGATTTTGGACTGTGGGGCGGGGCTTGCCCGCCCGTCAAGGAGAGACTTTCAGGCCATGCCAAGGAATTCGACGAAACCAAAACTGAAACTGAAAACCCATCGTGGCGCTAAGAAGCGCTTCAAAATCACCGCGAACGGCAAAATCAAACGCATGCATTCCGGCAAACGCCATTTGATGGGCACCAAAGCTCCCGGCCGCATGCGCAAGCTAAAAAAGCTGACGCTGGTCAATCCCGCGGACGTAGCCGCCGTCAGACAAATGCTACCCTACGGCTAAAGCCGTACAGCTTTTAACGCGTGCCGTTACCATTGGCACGCCGAAAGATTTTCTTCGTAGGGGGACGGCACGCCGTACCCTTCCGCGAGAAACGCAGGACGCAAGTCCTGCACATCGCGCCAGGCAGCGCTTCACGGGTGCCTGCCGGCCGATAAGCCGCCCAAAATTGTTTGCCGCAAGGCAAACAAAAGCGGCAAGCAATCTAAATCAGGGACAAACCCGCTGCCTAACGCGTATTTTCCCGCGCGAGCGCACCGTGTTTGTCTCCCGAAACAAGTAGCCGCGGTCAGGAATTTCGGCTTTCCGTTGTAGTGGCGGGTCTCCTGAGACCCGTTCTTTTTCCGACGGTCTCTTCGACCGTCCAACGAATTGCCGTCATTTTCGTCCCTTGCTACGACCCGATTCGAAGGAGAAACCCATGGCACGCGTAAAACGTGGCACAAAACGCCGCGCCCGTCGCAAAAAGTATCTCAAACGCACAAAAGGCTTCTTTCTAACAAAAAGCAAGCTCTACCAATCCGCACAGGAAGCAGCGAATCGCGCCGATCGTTATGCCAAGCGCGACCGCCGCGTAAAAAAGCGCGAATATCGCAAACTCTGGATCCAGCGCATAGGCGCGGCCGCCCGCAATAACGGCCTGACATATGGCCAGTTGATTCACGGATTGAAAGCCGCAGGCGTCTCGCTGGATCGCAAGATCCTAGCCGATATCGCAGTTAAAGACGCCGCCGCTTTCACCAGCCTGGTGGCCAGCGCCAAAGCAGCTGCTCCGCCCCAAGTCAAAAAGGCTTAGGCTCGGGAGACCTCTCGAAGGGCGGGCTTACCCTTCCCAGGTCTTGCTTGTTCGCACTGGTCTATGCCCAGCGCATGTTGACGTCCCCCGCCGTTTGCGGCGAGGATTCCTGCGGAGTCGGATTTTGGTCCGGTCTATCCGGTGGGTTCCTCCCACAACCGCTTTACTTCAGCGGAGGACAACGAAGAGGCTTGGCTTTTGGGCTGCTCGCGCATAGGTCGGGACGAGAAGATAAAGGATTTAGCAAGGCAGGAGGGCCTTATATCCCCGGCCTAAAACGCCGAGGCTTTCCGGCCAAGGTTGGTAATTTCGCTTGTAGCGGCGCAGCCTGCAGCGCCACTACAAGGCAGGATTTCAACAATGGACTCCGCCCGAACCACGACCGAAGAAACCCTAGCCGCTCTCGGAGTCACGCAACCGGACCAGGTTGCGCCACTCTTCGCCGACGTCCGTTCACGCTTCGGTCTCGAATCCGCGGCTATCCATGACGAAACCGCCTGGAAAACGTTCCGCGACGCCTGGTTAGGTCGCAAATCCGGCATCCTCGCCCAAATCACCGACAACTGGCTGAAACCCGCCCCACAGGACCTAAAACGCGCCGTAGGCGCCGGCCTCAATGAACTTCGCGCCCAGGTCGAATCGCAAATCGAAGCTCGCCGCCAAGTGATCGAATCCGGCGCCGACCAATCTGCCCTCGCCCGTGAACACCTCGACCTCTCTCTCCCCGGCGTCACCCGCCCCATTGGCTCGCATCATCTCATCCGCCAGGTGTTCCAGGAAATCGAAGACATCTTCGTCTCCATCGGCTTCTCGGTAGTCGAAGGCCCGGAAATCGAAACGCCTTACTACAATTTCGAAGCGCTCAACATCCCCGAATTCCATCCCGTCCGCGACGACATGGACACCTTCTATCTCGATCTTCCGAAAAGCGCTCCAACGCCGCTGCTGCTACGCACGCACACGTCCCCAATGCAGATTCGCACCATGGAAAAGCAAAAGCCGCCTGTTCGCGTTATCGTCCCCGGCAAGGTCTATCGCCGTGACAACCCTGACGCCACGCACTCGTTCATCTTCCATCAAGTCGAAGGTCTCGCCGTCGATTCGGACATCACCTTCTGCGACTTCACCGGCACCATCGAATATTTCGTCAAACAATTCTTCGGCCCCGGAGTAAAAACCCGCTTCCGCCCCAGCTACTTTCCGTTCACCGAGCCAAGCGTTGAATTCGACGTCTCCTGCATCTTCTGCGGGGGCAGTGGCACGGCCCCAGGTGGCGGCACCTGCTCCAAGTGCAAAGGCGCCGGTTGGATCGAACTCTTCGGTGCAGGCATGGTCGACCCCGCCGTGTACAGCTTCGTGAACTACGACGCCAAAAAAGTCAGCGGCTTCGCCTTCGGCATGGGCATCGACCGCCTGGCCATGCTGAAATACCAGATCGACGACATCCAAGTTTTTTTTCAAAACGATGTGCGCTTCCTGAGCCAATTTCCGTGAGGAGCAATGGAGTGTTTCTAGAGGCCGGGCTTTCGCCCGCCTTGGTCTCTCGACCATAAACATGACCTTCACCGACGCCAAGCAACGATTCTCCAACCGCGTAGCCGACTACGTCCGTTACCGCCCCGGCTACCCGTCTGCTGTCCGCGAAATATTGCGCACCGAGTGCGGCCTGAAATCAGGACACGTGATCGCCGACATCGGCTCAGGCACTGGTTTCCTGAGCGAACTTTTCCTGAAAAACGGCAATCGCGTTTTCGGCGTTGAGCCCAACGAAGCGATGCGCCAGGCGGGCGAGGAATATCTAGCCTCCTACGACGGTTTCGCCAGCATCAATGGCTCCGCCGAATCCACCACGCTCGATGACGCAAGCGTGAATTTTGTCACCGCCGGCCAAGCCTTCCACTGGTTCGACCAAAACGCGGCCCGCGCCGAATTCATTCGCTTGTTAAAACCAGGCGGCTGGGTGGTGGTCATCTGGAACGAGCGCCTCACGGACACAACTCCCTTTCTCCGCGGCTACGAATCCTTGCTTCGAACCTTCGGCACGGACTACGCCAGCGTGAAAGAAAGCTATCCAAGCGAGCAGCACATGTGCGATTTTTTTGGCCCGAACGCTTACGCCTCGCGAACCCTCCCGAATTTTCAGGAATTTGATTTCGCAGGCGTCGCCGGACGCCTGCGCAGCAGCTCGTTCATCCCCGCCGCGGACCATCCGAATTTCGCGCCCATGATGGAAGAACTGCAAAGAATTTTCACCGAGTACAGTCAAGCTGACCGGGTACGCCTGGAATATTCCACCCACATCTATTTCGGCCACCTGGAAGGTGCCCGGTAATGCGTCCGATGCGCAATTCGGACACCCGCCATGTTGGGGGCGCAGCACGCTGCGCCTCACCCACCACGGCGTACGCCAATCGATCGTCCGTAAGCCAAACCGAGGGCCGAGAATGAGGGTCATCTACAACTGGCTGAAAGAATTCGTCGACGTCACGGCCTCACCAAGCGATGTTGCCTCGCGCCTCGCTCTTTCCGGCACCAATATCGGGAGCCTAGAAAACGGCCCGCACGGCCCCATCATCGACGCCGAAGTCGGTTCGAACCGCCCCGATTGTCTCGGCCACTACGGAATCTCCCGGGAACTTGGAGCCGTCTATAAACTCCCCCTGAAACCGGTCACTCCCAAACCCGTCGAGAGCGCAACAAAAGCATCTGATGCCGTAAAAGTCGAAATCCAATCCCCCGACCTCTGCGGCCGATTCACCGCCCGCGTAATTCGCGGCGCAAAAATCCAGCCCTCACCGCCATGGCTGAAAGACCGGCTCGAGGCCAGTGGCGTAGCCAGCATCAGCAATGTGGTTGACATCTCCAATTACGTCATGCTCGAGCTCGGCAACCCGCTTCACACGTACGACTACGACAAAGTTCGCGATCATCGCATCGGCATCCGCCGCGCAAAATTCGGCGAAAAAATCCGTACCCTGGACGGCCTCGAGCGGACCCTCGATTCCTCAATGTCGGTGGTCTACGACGGCGACGGTTCTCGCGCCGTCGGCATCGGCGGCATCATGGGCGGCGCCGACACCGAAATTTCTTTCTCCACCAAAAACATTCTCATTGAATGCGCATGGTTCGAACCCGTCGCCGTTCGCAAAGCCGCCCGCTTCCTGAAACTCCATACCGAAGCCTCCACCCGATTCGGCCGCGGCGCCGACCCCGAAATGGCCGAGCTAGCCTCCCGTCGCGCTGCCGAACTCATTATGCGACTCGCCGGCGGCGAACTGCTCTCAGGCGTTATCGACGTTTATCCTGGCAAACGCGCTCCGAAGAAAATCCAGGTGACGCGCGCGGAAATTCTTCGCGTCATGGGTGCGGACGTTCCAGACAAGGAAATCGAAACCATCCTCAGCGCGCTGGGCTTCGCTCCCGTTCGAATCGGCGAAAATCGCGGCGCCACAGGCTCGCTTCTTGCCGCATGGGAGTGCACACAGCCAAGTTGGCGTGCCGAAGTCGAACGCGAAATCGACTTAATCGAAGAAGTCGCCCGCATTTACGGCCTCGACAAATTTCCGCCGCGATTGCCCGCCGCTCGCCAGGGCGCTGCACGTCTGCCGAAATTCGAACCCGAACTCCGCGTGCGCGAACGCCTGATCGGTCTCGGCTATCGCGAAATCCTGACCATTCCTCACGTCGCAGAAGATCGCGACGCACTTTTCCGCCCCGCAGGAGTCACTCCGGCGCGCCTAGGGAACCCGCTATCCGCAGAAGCCAATGTCCTCCGTTCGAACGGCCTGGTCACCATGGCCGCCGCCCTCGAATGGAACTTGAATCACGGCCAGCCGAACGTCCGCCTATTCGAGATCGGCCGCCATTACCGACTCGAAGGAAGCTCCTCCGTCGAAACGCCCATCCTGACCATCGGCGCGACAGGCGAAGCGCGCGAAAAAGGCATCTACGAAAATCCACGAGAGTACGAGTTCGCCGATCTGAAAGGCGATCTCGACGCCATCGGCGCGCTTGCCGGTGGCTTCCACTGGGAACCGTGCGGCGCAACGTGGACGCACGCCGCTAGGCGCGGAACCATCCATTTGCAAAACGCCGATTTCGCATCCGTCGTCCCGGTCGAGGCGAAGAATCTCCATTCGCTTGGCACCGCAGGACAACTCACGCGCCGCGTGGCGGACAAATTTAAATTACGCCAGGAAATCTTCCTGGCGGAAATTCGTCTCGATCCCTTGTATGGGCAGATTCGCGCGACCAAAGACACGCGACGATATGAACCGCTGCCGCGCTTCCCGGCGGTGGAACGCGATTTTTCCTTGCTGCTCGCCGACGGCACTGCGTTTTCCCTGGTCGTCAAAACAATCCGCTCGCTCAGCATCGGCGAAATCACATCCATCGATGCGACGGACCTCTTCCGCGGCAAAAATGTTCCCCATGGAAAATACTCGCTCCTCGTGCGCGTGACGTTTCAAAGCCGGGAAGCGACGCTGACGGACGCGCAGACGAGCGATTTCTCCGCCAAAATCATTTCAGCGCTCGAAAAAAATCTCGGTGCCCAACTTCGCGCCAGTTGATGGTTCTCGTCCGCGCCACGGTGCGCTACAATCCGGAGACATGAGCAGTCCGGTAAAAGTCGAAATATTCGGCCAGATGTACGCCATTCGCGGGGAACTGGACGAAGCCTATGTCGAGAGACTGGCACAGTACGTCGACGAAAAAATGCATGCGATCGCAAGCGCCACCGCGACGGTTGACACGCAAAAAGTAGCCGTTCTGGCAGCGCTGGCGATTGCCGACGAACTCTACAGCACGCAGAAAGATCGTGGCGATCGCGAAGAGCTTCTCCGCGAACAAGCCGAGCGCTGTCTAACCCTCGTCGAACGCGCCCTGAAGCAGACCGCATAGAGAGCCGGCCCGCGTAGACGATCGGTTTTATCCCGTGACCCAAGCCCGAGCGTAGGAAAGCGACGCATAGTGCGCAAGTTGCAAAGCGGCCGCGTTAACGAGCTCGACGGAGGACGGGTCGCCATTTGCGGGAGCCCCCGCGTACCCTGTGAGCAGCCAAGCCAAATAGTTGGTATCGCACTTTTGCTTTGCACAGGTGTAGCCGCCGAAGCCAGCGTCAAATGTTCCCGAGACTAATTCCGGCAAGAGCTTCGTTCCTAGATCTTCAAATTCCTTTTCCTTGTCCGCTGGAAGATTCTGAAACGAGAAATGCTTACCGAACGCGCGGCTGCGGATTTTGTAATTCAAATCCCACACAGAGCTGACGCCAGGGTCGTTCCGCTCAAGAGCCTTCAGATCGACCTCCTCGGGATTGGGAAAACCGAACACTCTTTCCTGCGCTCTGCACCTAGCAACAATGTCTTGGCTTGCTGCGTCCTCAATGACCGGAGCTCTTTTTGGTGGCGCGCGCTTTAGGGCGGCTGCCACCTCAGGCTCGGTGTAAGAACAAAGATCAATACTCCCCGCAACCTTTTCTACCGTGGTGTTCGGGAATATGCGTATGGCGGCACGGACGAGCTGCCCGCCGCAATACGGGTTGGCAGCGGAAATACGGATTACGCGAACGCAGACATCTGTTGCCTGAGGCATCACCTGCAGAATCTCCTCGTACCCGCTCGGGAGATCATCGGAAAAAACATGCGTCACAATATAAAAAGACTGCGAGGACGTTGTGTCCCGGGTTCTTGCTGCTTCCGAAAACAGCATGATCGTTCCACCGACGAACGCAAAAATCGAAAGGGGGAGATTACGCTGGCGCATCGTGTGCCTCGATTACAGTTTCAAGTAGTGAGACAACCGCACCCATTTTAATCCCCCCCACGGGGCGATCGCTTCGTGGGCTCTCGCGGCGTTGCCGATACGGAAACCACGGTAAGTTGATCTCCATCGCTCACATGGAAGATAAACCTCTGATTCCCGGCCCAGACCGTGATTCCGCAGGATTCTGTGGTGTTCGTGACCTCCTCTCTGTTATTTCGTCGTTTACAGCCATGATTTTTTTCATTGCGACCATTCAGTGGGAGTGCGGTCCCAGCGATAGTGGCGGAGTTCGGCGTGGAGCACGGCGGGAAGCGGACCCCTGCCGCTGGCAGCGAGATTGGCCTCGACGTGGCGCGTTTTGCGCATGCCGGGGATGATGGTGGCGACATCTTTGTTGTTGAGTATGAAGCGCAGGGCCATTTCGGGCATGTTCATACCGTCTCTAAGAAGAGGTTTGAGCTTATCGGCGTGAGCCACGCTGCTCTTGAGATTCTCCGCGACGAAATAAGTGCTGCGCCAGTCGCCCATTGGCCAAGTGCTATTAAGCGTGAGGGTCCCGGCGAGCGAACCTTCATCGAACGGGACGCGCGCTATCGCGGCAACATCCTTTTCACGACACGCGGGAAATAGTTCGTCTTCGGGATTCTGGTCGAAGATGTTGTAGATGACCTGCACGGCGTCGACGAAGCCGGCGCGCACGGCGCGGATGCCGTTCCAGGGCTCCCACCGATTGAGGCTGATGCCCACGGCCCGGACTTTGCCGCTGCTGCGCAGGCTTTCGATTGCCTCCGGCCAACGCTGGTCATCCAACCAAGCGTCTTCCCAAGTGTGTAACTGGATGAGGTCGAGCGTTTCGACGCCAATGTTCGCGAGACTTTTCTCGACGTACTCGACGATGTAATCGGGCGGATAGCAATCGTCGAGTAAAAACTCGCGGCGGCTCGGCCAGCGCCGGTTTTTCGGCGGAATTTTTGTCGCCACATAAAGTTTTTTGTCAGGTCCGCCGGCAGCCGCGTTTCCCTTGTTGGCACGCAGGATTTTCCCGAGAAGCTGCTCGCTGTGGCCGTCGCCATAAGCCCACGCAGTGTCGAAAAAGTTGCAGCCGAGATCGACCGAGCGCTGCAGCGACTCAAGGGATTCCGTGTCGGCCGACCCGGTCCAACCGGCCATGCCCCACATCCCATACCCAATTTCGCTGACGTTCCATCCCATGCGGCCAAATCTGCGGTAGTTCACGGTCTGCTCTCCTGGAATAGAGGGCCTATTATACCGAGAGGGACGCCGGCTCGCGATCCCAGTACCTGAACTGTCAGCAAGACAAAGCTAATTCAAAAAGCGATAATGCTTCCGTCTCGAACGGAGCTCACCCGCGGAGCAATAAGTTATTGTTCCCCGTCAAGGTTCTTGTGCTGCCGTGAATTTTGCGGGTGTGCGCGGTTCGTATCTGGGGTGCTCGCTTTCCAGAGTGAGGTTTCACGATGTTGTGTTTTTCGGAGTCGTAAGGTTTGACCGCTTGGCCTCAACCGGGTCCGCGCAAAGCAGAGCGACTTCTTGTCGTGCTCTTTGTGCTTTCCCTGCCCATGCTCAATCCCTGGGTGCGCGGAGACGGCGTCGGCTACTACGCCTTCGCACGTGCTCCGCTGATCCAGCACAATCTCGATTTTACCCGCGACTATCAAGAAGCCAACGCCAGCTTTCGCGAAAATCGCCTCGACAAAACCGGCCAGCCCAGCGCTGAATTTCGCACCCGCACCGGCCACATTGAAAATCATTTTACCGTCGGCCCTGCAATTCTCTGGGCCCCCTTTCTTATCGTCGCGCACGCAGGCGTTCTTCTCGCGCGCTCCATGGGCTCGGCGATTCCCGCGGACGGTTTTTCCACGCCCTACCGCATCGCGATGGCGCTGGGCACAGCGCTCTACGGTTTTCTCGGTCTTCTGATTTCGTTTCAGCTCGCGCGCGAATATGTCGACGAAACCTGGGCGCTTCTCGCCACGCTCGCGATCTGGTGGGCCAGCTCGCTTCCGGTCTACATGTACTTCAATCCGTCATGGTCGCATGCCCACTCGGCTTTTGTGGTGGCGCTCTTCTTGTGGTATTGGCATGAAACGCGCGACGCCCGCACGATGCAGCAGTGGATCTTGCTCGGAGTGCTCGCGGGATTGATGCTCAACGTCTACTAC
>Ga0210383_10004284_pt1 | contig 12656 bp, 9 predicted proteins | sample IncBWC14OmetaG_FD_160072 | JGI IMG/M metagenome (GOLD analysis project Ga0210383, IMG submission 160072) | Forest soil microbial communities from Barre Woods Harvard Forest LTER site, Petersham, Massachusetts, United States - Inc-BW-C-14-O ...
GCCTGCTTCATTGATCGCAGCCTGCGCTTCTTCGAGCATCTGCGCATCGGCAAAGCGGTACCCGACGTAGATGTCCGTCAACAAGTACACAGGCCGGGCCGGGTCGTCCTCGATCTTTTTGCGCAACTGGCGAACAAAGGTGCGCAGGTACTCAACTTCTTCACGACAGTCGGCTCCCCATACAGCCGTGAGCAGGCGGGCATATGTGACAACTCGCCCGGCGCGGCTCATCAGGCAATGGAGAATATCGAATTCCTTGCGCGTAAGATGGAGCGCTTGGCCGCGCTTGGTGACGGTGCGCCGCGCAGGAATAAGGCGAATCTCCCCAATTTCGATGGGAGCTTCTTCGGTGCGTACCGGCGCATGGGTGCGCCGCACCGCCGCGCGCATGCGCGCCACTAGTTCCCGAACACTGAAGGGCTTGGTCACGTAATCGTCGGCGCCCATCTCAAGGGCCCGCACCTTCTCATCTTCTCCATCGCGCACCGTCAACATGATGACGGGCAGGCGCGGCGCAAATACGCGGATGCGGCGCAGGGTCTCGATTCCGCCAATCCCGGGCATATTCACGTCGAGCAGGACGCAATCGAAGCTTTCAGTGCGCAGAACCTGCAAAGCTTTCTCTCCGCGCGAGACCTCGGTGACATCGAATCCCAACGTGACCAGGGGCGGACGCAGCGCCCGGCGGATAGCGGGCTCGTCGTCGACAACCAGCACGCGGATAACCGGCAACGTCATGACATGCTCCTTTCGAGGGCCGGGGTCCCAGCGGACAGGTCTTCGTCCGTAGGGAGGTGAGCGGAGTCCCGATGCGAGATGGCAATAGAGTCGAAGTCCAAGCGGCTACGCGTACCGCCTCCGGAGATCGAATCTGTAACAGACGCGGAACCGGCGGCGAGTTGGGGGGAACCTGCCGGAAGAGCCGCAAAGAAGGTCGTACCTTTGGCTTCGTCGCTCGAAACCCAGACGGAGCCGCCATGCGCAAGCGCGGCGCGTTTAGCAATGGAAAGACCAATGCCTGTCCCGGGAGCATGACTCGACGAAGTCGACGACCGGTAGTAGCGGTCGAAGATCCGGTCGCGATCGGCCATCGGAATTACCGGCCCGAAGCTGTGCACGGAGAGCAGCACCTCGCCCGCTGCCGTTTCGGCACCGACAGTGATCGTGCTGTCGAACTCCGCGTATTTGCACGCGTTGTCGAGATATTGCGCCAGCAACATGCCGACCAGGCGCCGATCGCAGTCGAGAACCAGCGAATCGTCCGAGATTTTGATCTGGATCCGAGTCTCCGCGGAGCGATCGGCGAGGCTTGCCACTGCTTCCTGGATCAGCAGACCAACGTCCTCAGGAGCGGTTCGCAACACCAAACCAGCCGCGCCATCCTCAGCATCGCTTGCCTCGGGCCGCGCGGTGGTCAGCAGCCGCGTCGTCAGCTCGGCAAGCAGCGCAGCCTGTTCATCGATCAGGGCGACAAGGTCGGACTGCGCCGCCGTGAGGCCGCCCATCTCCCACAACCCGCTGCTGGCCGCCCGGATGGCTGTCAGCGGTGTTTTGTAGTCGTGCGCCAGATTGTCGAGGACTGTGGCGCGCAATTGCTCGGTCTGCCGCTCGGTCTCGATCCGAGTCTCATTGGCCAAGGCGCGGTACCGGTCGAACGTAATGGCGATGAGCGCGGCGATGCCGCTGTTGATGAGCGGGCTTGTCTCTCCCCGAATCACGATGCTGCCAACCGGCACCGAGCCCAGGCGCACAACCCTGCGGCTGATGCCAGTGGTGCGATCGTCGTCCGAGGTTCCGAAATGGTAGACGTTCTGCGCCAGTTCCGAGGGATCGATGCTCCAATAACCCGCCTTGTATACCTCCTGCAAATCCGCATCGAATACCGCCACTCCGTCCAAGTCGAAGATTTCATGCACCAGCGCGGCAAGACGCGCGCCTGGCTCCTCATGCAGATCCATATCCAGGGTCCGATAGGTAAGTTCGTACAGGCGGCGCATGCGCACGGCGGCGGATTCGGCTTCGTGCGCAGAACGGGTTGCGCGTGTCGACAACCGGTACAGGGCTACGCCCAAGGTCGGAATGAGCAGTCCGATGAAGGCTGCGGGCACCCACGGCCATCGCAGGCCGTAAGCAGCGAGCGCGGTCAAGGGAACTGCGGCAGCGGCAGCGGACCACTTCGGCAGATAGCGATGAAAACCGGGCACCACCGACCGCGGGCGCTTCGGCCCGATCGCCGCTCGCGAAGAAATTGGGAATCCGGTCAAGAAGTCTAAGCCCTTCCATTTGTGCAGATGTGCGGCGACTGTGCACGCACTGGACGAACTCAAGTTGCGCTTTATTCAACCCATCGGTTGCGTTGACTTGTACGGCGACGACACTCGGCTGCGGCTGGCTAATCAAATGAACAACGCGGGAAGTTGCTGTGCAGAACCCGCTCAATTTCAGGCTCGTTCGCTCTCTCGCGATTGAAATTGAACCACGCCCGTCCAGGTCAGAGTGCGAAAGCCTTGTCAGGATTTTAACAGGTTCTTTATGGCGTCCTTATGCAATTCGCGCCGGAAGAACGAATACAGATGCGCGACAAGAGCCTCACGAGTCCTTTCCATGGGAGAATCTTGTGGAAATCCGAGGGCAAAACTGATTTTGTCCGCGATCTTTATTGCGTCTTTATGTTGCCATTGTTCAACTCTAACCAAGCCACCATTCGGTGCTGGCCCGCCGGGGTGCGGTAAAACGCTCGCCCTCAATCTTGGTTCCTGCTTCCGGACAGCCGCAAGGGGTCGCAGCCAGCGGAAGCGATTGAAGTCCGCACGAGTTCTGCAAGTCGTGCGGTCAGGTCACGTCTTATTACCAATTTCGCCCGTCACCAACATGCCGTTCAGGCAAACGGGAGGCGTTTGCCTGTAATTGGACTCTTGTAACTCAACGACCACCATCAAAAAAATCGGTGGAGAAAGCTGGTGAGACGGAATGCCTTCTCGTTCATCATCCATTTTGCAAATGAGTCTAGCTGGGGTACTCGCAATCACTATTTCCGCTGCCGCGGCAGCGCAGACTGCGGCGCCCGCTCCTGCAGTTACAACAGCGCAGACAACCACACCAACCGGTCCTGCCACAACTGCAGTTACTGCTACTGCCACTACGCCCGATCAGCCCGCCGCACTCGCTCCGCTCACGACTCCATCCGTAACCGGCCCGCTGCAATGGCTACCCCCGGCTATGTTCGACGCCGGTCCCCTGGGCAAGATCGCAGCCAACGGCATAGTCACTGGCTTTGGCATGGTTCAAAGCAATCACGTCCCTGGTGACGATGATGGGCAAGCCTCGCTGAGCAACGGCCAGATATTTATCCAGAAGGCCGACGGAAAGTTTCAATATTTCATCCAGGCGGGAGCCTACACTCTCCCATCCCTCGGGACCCCGTTCCTCGCCGCCGACAAAACCGTGAGCAACTTCTACGGGCCCTTACCCGTCGCATTTGCGAAAGTGCCGGTGGGAAAGACCACGCAATTTTTGATTGGCTCGCTGCCGACGCTGATTGGCGCCGAGTACACCTTTACGTTTCAAAACATGAACATCGAGCGAGGCCTTCTGTGGAACCAGGAACCCGCCGTGAGCCGTGGAATCCAAGTGAATCAGACGCTGGGGAAATACCTTTCCGCCTCATTCAGTTGGAACGACGGCTATTATTCCAACCGGTACTCGTGGCTGAGCGGCTCGCTCACCTATACCAAGGGACCTCATGCCCTGGCCTTTGTCGCCGGCGGCAACCTCGGTCAGACCGGTTATCAAACGGCGGCCACGCCGGTGCAGAATAACAGCAGCATTTACAACGTGATCTACACCTTCACGAAGGGAGCCTGGATCGTCCAGCCCTACTACCAGTACAGCAACGTCCCAACCAACCTGGCGGTTGGCGTTGTAAAGGGTGCATCAACAAACGGGGGAGCGGTGTTGATAAGCCGCGCATTCAAACATGGCTTCTCACTTCCAGCCCGCGTTGAGTACATCGCGACATCGGGGAGCAGCGCCGACGGAGCCGTCAACCTGTTGTTCGGCCCCGGCAGTGCGGGGACTTCGATCACCGGGACGCCGACCTTCCAGTACGGCGGTTTCTTTTTCCGCGGCGACATTTCCTATACGCACGCCAGCAGCTATGCGCCGGGCAGTGTCTTTGGCGGCTCTGGTAGCGATTCCGATCAGGTTCGCGGCATTGCCGAAGTCGGCTTCATCTTTGGTCACAACATCACGGAAAAATGACCGCATCAACCCGGGCGATTGAACGTTCGTTTAAGTGTAACGAGAGTTCTTTTCCAGCGTGCCGGGCAGGTCCAGCGAGAGTTCGCTGGATCTGCCTCGAATGGCCCACAGAATTGCGAACTTCTAGCCGTTCTGCAGTTACCGCCTCCGGAAGTCATTGCGCCGAGTTTCTTCTTGGCAAAGAGACCGACGTTGTCACGGATGCCAGATGCGGTTTTAGCAACCTGTCTGAGTAAGACTCAGAGAGTTTGGTTTCTTCATTTCATCCTTATTTCCTGAAAACTAAGATTTGCGCATTCAGGAAATATGACCAGACGGGTCCGGCCGCAGACTGACAGGCCGACGATGAAAACAACACGCCGGGGACTCACCGCCGGAAAAGCCATATCAACTCACCTCAGGAGAATGCTTCAATGGCAGATCAAAAAGCACCGCAGATGCAGGCCACGCTCGGGCTCACCGGCCTCACCAGCAACGCAATGGCGCTGATTGCCCCCGGCGCGTTCCTATGGCTCACGTTCTTTATCCAGGCGACGACTGGCGTTGCCGGGCAACCGTCAACGGCACCGGCGATGTGGATAGGCATCTTTGCGGCCTTGCTGCTTTGCCTGGCCACGGCCGTGGCCTACGCTGAGATTTCGAAGCTCTATCCCGGCACCGGATCGAGCTACTACTACGCGGAGCAGGCGATGCTGTCGAAAGACACGTCGTTCAAATATGCGCGTATTGCAAAGTTCATCGTCGGATGGGGCTCGCATCTCTACTACTGGGTATATCCGGGCGTGATGGTGGCGACTACCGGCATCTTCGTGGGTTATATCGTGGGATTCCTGTTCCCCTCGTTCCTCAGCGGCTCGAATCCGGGACCGTTGTTCATGGCGATTGTGGCAGTGTTGTTCTCCTTCTTCGTAGCATGGATCGCATCGAAGGGCGCGGGGGCTTCGACGGCCGTGAACCTCGCCATCAACGTGGTACAGATTTCAGCCCTGATCGTATTCAGCGTCTTGGCGCTGGGCTACCGCGCCAGCCATCCGGCGGGAACGTCGGGGCCGACCACGTTTCAATACGATTCGCAGTCGCTTTCGACCTACACCTACCAGTTCGCGACCAATCCCAAGGATGGCTCGATCATCCGCGACGCGAGCGGCACGCCTCAACCGTTGCTCGACAAGGCGGGCAAGCCGCTTCCGTTCGTGATGGACTATCCCGCCACGGACGCGACCGGCAACATGCTGACGCACCCGAACGCCGCGTCGGTGGTGGGCGTTCATAAGTTCAGCTGGATGTTTATCCAGGCCACGGTGGCGATTCTGATCCTGGTCGGCTTTGAATCGGTGACGGCGATGGGCGGGGAGGCAAAGAATCCAACCAAGCATATACCCATTGCGGTCATAGCGTCGCTGCTCATCCAGGGGCTCGTCTGTTACTTATTTGAGTATTTTGCCGCGAACTACTTCCTGAACTCCGGGTATACGATGCAAAGCGCGACAGGCTCAGCGGCTCCGATCGGCGACATGAAGAACATCGTTGGCGATGCGCTGCTGGGCCAGGGGCATGGCAAGTATTTCATGCTGGTCGAGGCATTCACGGTATTCTTAGCGCTGATCGGGACCACCCTTAGCTGCATGAACACCGGCGCTCGCGTAACCTATGCCATGGGCAAGGACGAAGAGGCCCCGGAGCATTTCGGGATTCTGCATGCCGGGTCGCTCTCTCCGCGTCGCGCCATCTGGACACTCGCGGTGATCTCCGCGGTCATCGGCGTAGTGGCTGTCTCCCTGGTGTTCGCCGATGCCTCTGCTCCGACCGATGCAACCATTGCCGCGTTGCCGCACGACGTCTTCTCCAATTGGGGTTATATGCCGCATGACACGCTGGCCAAGATGCCCAACTCGCTACTGACTATCACCCTTACTTCCAACTTCGGCACGTTCATCCTGTATGCCTTGAGTTGCTTCCTGTGCATGGTGGCATATCACAAGCGGCCGGACCACAACTTCCTCATGCACACCCTGATTCCCGGATTTGGACTGCTGGCCAACCTGACAATGATGGCGTTCTATGTTGCCGGGCCGTTCTTCAATCTAGGCACCAAGATGGAGCCACTGTCAGCGCTGGGGATCTCGGCTATATGGGGCCTGTATGGCGCGTACTACTTCGTGAAGTCTTCGAAGAAGAAGGGCAAGGCGATCCTCCTTGACAGTAAACGGACGTCCTCTGTGACGTCGTAGTTAATCGGGAAAAAACAGTGGGTGGGCTCTGGGCAATATTTTGACGGAACGAGTCCACCCGGCCCTCGCGTCTCGCGATGATCCAGTTGCTTTTGCACGTCGCTCCAGCGGCGGCCAGAAAAATTCAGGCGGCGGCGCCTTATGTTGGATGTCCAGTACAGCCAGGCAACCGATCCCGGCAAAATACGAAAGAACAATGAAGACGCCATGGGATCGTTCATCCCTATTTCGCGCCAACAGACACGCTCCCATGGTTTTCTCTTCGCGGTCGCCGATGGTGTGGGAGGCATGGACCTGGGAGAAGTGGCATCGGCCACGGCGATCTCGGTGGTGACACAGGGATTCGAACAGGCGCAGGCCGATACCATGTTGATGGGCCTGCTCCCGCGGCTGGTTCAGCACGCCAACGCGGCAGTACACGATTGCCGGCTCGCACCCGCATATCGCGGGAAAAACATGGCCACCACGTTGGTGACCTGTGCCTTGCGTGCCGACCAGGCGATAGTGTCGCATGTAGGCGACTCGCGCTGCTATCACGTGCGCAACGGCCGCGCGCGGCAGGTCACCGAAGACCACACCTGGGTCGCTCAACAGCGCAAGCTGGGTCTGATTTCAAACGCCGAAGTCGCCGAGTCGGAGTCACGCCACGTCCTGATCCGTTCGCTCGGGCCGGAGATGTTTGTATCGCCGGATACGACAGCGGTCACGCTGCAGCCGGGCGATGTCCTGGTGCTGTGCACCGACGGCCTGCACGACGAAATGAGCGAAAAGGAGATTGCCGCAATCGTGTCCCAGACCAAACCGATTGACGCCATTGCCCGCGAACTGGTGGAGCGAGCCGTCGAAATCGACGGAAACGATAATACGAGCGCGCAGGTGATACGCATACGTGCCGTGGAGCAGGTGGGCATGTATCGGGGTCGTCCCTACAGATTGCCGTCGTGATCGAGCAATAGCCTTACTGAAAGTAGAAACGAAATCGAAAGTGCCTTCGTAATCACAAATGCGCAAACGGGCAGCCAGAGAAAAAGTCGTTCCGCTCTCCCGAGCCGCCCGCGCATGCCGGGTGCGTTGGCACGGTTGTGAACCTGCTACTTAAAGGGTCACGTTGACGTTGTAGGTGGCGGTACCCGTAGGGATGCCGGCAAGTGAGAAGTCGACAAAGCTGCTGCCGGAGGATCGCAAGACCTTGGGGGCGGTTCCTTCCACCAACTGGCGACTAATGGTCGCGGTATAGTTACCGGACCCAGTATCGAGCCTGGGTTGCGGGGGTAATAGCCAAGAATAGGGGACCGTCAGCACGCAGGTTGCGGTTGAACCGCTAACTGATGCGTCGGCTGAAGCTTCCTCGCTGTAGGTAGCGCTTTGCCCTCCACCGCCACCAAAGGGATTTGGGTTACCGGTGCCGACTATCGAGGCCGAGCAGCCAACCTTATCTCCCCTCCCGAGGGGCGTCTTGAGCGTGATGTTCAGGGTCACCGTGAACGTGCCCGCGTTGGTGACATTTGATTGTGCCCAGGCTGTAAATGGAAGGCTGAGGGCCAGGCCGAGAGATAAGGTGGCAGATGCCACGATGGCCTTCGGAGACTTTCGCATGCGGTTTCCTTTCTCCGGACGATTGTCGGAACGAGATGTGGCTTGGTTACCCGATTGAAATCAATAATTTGGGACAGTCAATTCGACGGTTGGCAAACGAACATTTAATTTGTATAGCGTAAAACGAGACGATCTGGGGACAAGTTCAAGATTTTGAAGCGCGCGACAAGAATTCAGCTTAATGCGAGTCTGGCGCGAAAGCCCGGCTCGACCGGTATCTGGATTGGCTGCGGGGCAATTGGACAAGTTGAGATCGGGATCGGAGATTGCGGTTAGTTTTCCCGGTAGAGTATAAAGAGGTACCTTGGAGCACGTCGCATGTCGGCTTTTTTCGATAAGTTGGATACCGGCTCGCAACTCGACTCATATCGTATCGAGGCCCCCGTGGCGCGCAGCGGCATGGCTTCGATCTATCGTGCCGTTGATACTCGCGACAACCGAACCGTAGCGCTCAAGATTCCCCATCCCGACCTGGAGGCCGACCCCATCCTCTTCGATCGCTTTCAGCGTGAAGGTGGGATTGGCGAAAAGCTTTGCCACCCACGCATCATGCGGGTCTTCGGAGGGGAAAAGCGGTCTCGCATTTACATGGTCATGGAGTGGTGCGAGGGGCGGCTACTGCGCCAGATTCTCGACGAAGGGCAGATCCCCCAGGATCGCGCCATTCGAATCACAACCGAGATACTCGACGCCCTTCAATATGCACACGACAATGGCGTGGTCCACCGCGACATGAAACCCGAAAACGTGATGGTGGACCTCCTCGACAATGTCAAGCTAATCGATTTTGGAATCGCTGGCGATGCGGCCGCACGCAGACTGACCTATGCCAACATCACCGCGACCCTCGGCACGCCCAACTACATTTCTCCCGAACAGGTCAAAGGCAAGCGCGGCGATGGCCGCTCGGATATTTTTGCGGTGGGGGTCATGCTGTATGAAATCCTAACCGGCAAGCTACCCTTTACGGGCTCAAACCCCATGCAGGCGATGAATGATCGTTTGCTGAATTATCCCACTCCACCCGCGGTTCTCGATCCATCCATTTCGCCTCAGCTTCAAGAGGTCATCTATCGGGCGCTGGAAAGGGATCCTAAGAACCGGTATGCGAAGGCAAGCGAGTTTGCCTATGACCTCCGCCATTTGGACGAAGTTGGCGTAGAAGACCGCCCGGAGCTCCACCGATGGCGTGAACGCAAGGCGCACTGGCCGCGCAGGTTTCTCTATTACGCTGCCCTGGCCCTGATACCGGTCGCTATCCTGGCCTTCATGGTCCTGCTTTCCCGCCGCCATTAAGCCCTTTCCGCTCTAATACGGAGCTTAGCCAGGCTTCTTGAGATTCTTCACGCGGTCTTTATGCCTGGAATCCTAAAATTTTATGGAATGCCCAATTCCTTTTCGGTCGACACGTAACTTCATGTAGACCGAACACCGGGTCGGCACGCTTTTCCGTGAATCGCGGGAGGCCCGCAGCTCCGTTGTCGACCAGGCGGCCGACCTGGACGTGGCGAACGAAAGGGAACCGCAGGCGCTCAGATGGACCAGTCTTGCAGCGCCGGGTCGTCGCCTGATCCGTAGACACCCGGGACTTTCATGAAGATGCGCGCCGTGGCGAGCGTAGTCATTTTTGCTGTGCACACAGTGTTTCTCAACCTCAAAGGAGATCCATGGCAAAGTACAAACTCGAGTACATCTGGCTTGATGGCAAGAAGCCCATCCCGGAACTTCGCGGCAAAACTCAAATCAAGTCGTTTGACGAACCTCCCACACTTGCCGATCTGCCCCTTTGGGGATTCGACGGCAGTTCGACAATGCAGGCGGAGGGCAGTAAGTCCGACTGCATTCTGAAGCCGGTGGCTCTCTATCCCGATGCCAGCCGCAAGGACGCATACATCGTTCTAAGCGAAGTCATGCATCCCGACGGCACGCCCCACTCGACCAACATGCGCGCCACCGCCGAAGATGATCCGGATCTCTGGTTCGGATTCGAGCAGGAATACTTCCTGTACAAGGATGGCCGTCCGCTCGGATTCCCGGAAGAAGGCTTCCCTGCGCCCCAGGGTCCCTACTATTGCGGCGTCGGCTACAAGTACATGGGAAGCCTCGCGCGTCACATTGTCGAGGAACACCTCGACCTTTGCCTGACCGCCGGCATCAATCACGAAGGCATCAACGCCGAGGTGGCCAAGGGCCAGTGGGAGTTCCAGATCTTCGGCAAGGGCTCGCACAAGGCCGCCGATGACCTCTGGGTTGCCCGCTACCTGATGATGCGGCTCTGCGAGAGATACGAGGTCGATCTCCAGTTGCACTGCAAGCCGGTCAAGGGCGACTGGAACGGTTCTGGCATGCACACCAACTTCTCCACCAAGCATCTGCGCGAAGTAGGCGGCAAGGAGTACTTCGAGGGGCTCATGAAGGCCTTCGAAAACAACATTTCCGCGCACATCAATGTCTACGGTCCCGACAACCATCTGCGGCTGACGGGACACCACGAAACGCAGGCGATTGACAAGTTCAGCTTCGGACTTTCAGACCGCGGCGCCTCCATCCGCCTGCCTGTAAACTTTATCAAGAACGGGTACAGGGGCTATCTCGAAGATCGCCGGCCCAACTCCGAGGCCGATCCCTACCAGATCGTCTCGCGAATTCTGAAGACCGTGAACACCGCGTCGGTGGGTGAACTGACGACTGCCTAAAAGGTTAAATTGCGCGAATGCCAACCTTAAAACGAATCAGCGTGAGCAGGAACGATGCGGCATGCGTGCTGCCGATTCTGCTCGCGCCTGTTTCGGTTGCGGCGCTCTGGTACCGGGTGTTAGATTCTCGGGTTACTGCCCATATAGCCAAAGAAGGAGAACCATGTCGACTGAGTACCGCAACTTTCTGGCACTATCGTATGGCGAACTGGAAGAATTGAACCTGCAGGCGAAGGCTGACCGTGTCAATCGCGTGTCGCCTGATGAGATCCGAGAGAAGCGGCTGAAATACCTGACCGACGAGAAGCGGATCAAGGCAGTCAGCGTACTTTTTTCCGATCTCGAAGGTCGACTGCACCTGCTCGACTATGACAAGAAATTTCTGCTCGGCGCCTATGAGAACCTGACCTTTGATGGCTCGTCCATTCGCGGCTTCACCGCTCAAAAGGAGAGCGACCTGCGCCTGGGCATCGATTGGAGCGCGTTCTACTGGGTGCCCGCCGACGTGTTCGGCAACGGCAAAGTCGTCGTCTTCGGTATTGTGATCGACAAGGATGGAACCCTGTACTCCGGCGATATCCGCGGGGTGCTGAAGAACTACTCCGATTCGCTTTTCAAGGAGAAGGGTTACACGCTGAATGCGGCCAACGAGATTGAAGGCTTCCTCTTCGCCGGCAAAGATGCGGAGAGGCGCTTCCACGAGACCAGCCGGTTCGACTTCATCAACACCGGCGGGTACTATCACGTTCTGCCGCTCGATCCGCTGCGCCAGTTCATCGATACTTCGGCTGAAGTGCAGCGCGCGATGGGCTTCCAGAACGAGAAGGATCATCCGGAAGTCGCGCCCAGTCAGTTCGAAATCAATTACGGCTATTCCGAAGTGGTAGCCGCGGCCGACCAGATCCAACTCTACAAGCTGTTGACCCGGCAGATCGCCAACAACATGGGCTACACGGCCAGCTTCCTGCCCAAGCCTGTGGTGGGCGTAAACGGAAGCGGGATGCATACCAACGTCTCCGTCTCGAAGGGGAAGACCAATCTTTTCTGGGATGAAAAGGGCCAGGAGCAACTGTCAAAGTTCGGATGGGACTTCCTGGACCGAATCCTGACTCACGCGCTCGACCTTTGCCTCATCTTCAACTCCAGCGTGAATGCTTACCGGCGACTTGACCCGCACTTTGAAGCGCCGAATCAGATTCGCGCCTCGGCCACCGATCGCGGAGCGATGGTGCGGGTGCCCATCGGCAACCACCGGTCGATGCGAACGGAAGTTCGTGCGGTTGCGCCCGATGCCAACCCCTACCTCACGATGTACGGCATCTTCAAGACCGGCGTCGATGGCAACATTTCGAATGTCGATAACCTGCGCGCCGGCGGCCGCTACCTGCCCGACAATATCCAGGCGGCGATCGATGACTTCAAGGATTCCAAGTGGATCGGCGAAATACTCGGTGCCGATGTTCAGGGGCGCTATGCCGACCTGAAGCAGGCCGCGGCCAATCGTTCTCCGCGGGAGTTGGGAACGTTTGTCAAACCGTCGGAAGTGCAATACCATCACGAGGTCTACAACCAGTCGCTCTGGAATCACTTCTAGAGCGAACTGCGATTCCAGGTTTTCCTGTGGAGGAAGAGCGCGACCGAGGTATCGGCCGCGCCTTTTACTTTGCGAGGTATAGAGCGCACGGTTTCTGTGCTTCCCGGATTGCGTGAGTGCGAGTTGTGGAAGCTGCTCATTCTGCCCGGGTTAGAAACAGATTCACGGCTACGGTTCCTCACTGGGGCGGCGATTCTGTGGATACCTCTTTTGGAAGCTATTGATTCTGCTTGAGTTAAGTATGTCGTCACAGTTGCACCTGAAAATCGGGGGGGAGGA
>Ga0210383_10004285_pt1 | contig 12650 bp, 11 predicted proteins | sample IncBWC14OmetaG_FD_160072 | JGI IMG/M metagenome (GOLD analysis project Ga0210383, IMG submission 160072) | Forest soil microbial communities from Barre Woods Harvard Forest LTER site, Petersham, Massachusetts, United States - Inc-BW-C-14-O ...
CGGATTGGACGGGCCTGTTTATTCCGATCACAATATACAAAGCGGCAAGCATTACCGCTATCAGGTTCTGGCCGTCGATCAAGATGGCCATGCCAGCGCGCCTTGCGCTCCCGTGGAGATTATCGCCCCTTGAAGATTATCCGCTACAGCCTCAACCCGAACACTCCCGCGTGGGCCACCGATGCGCATCCCGACGTGCGGCATGGCGCTTTCGATCAACTGCCATCGGGAGCTCGCTTGCTGCCTCCCTGTTCGCCGAGCAAGATTGTTTGCGTGGGACGCAATTACGCGGAGCACGCCAAGGAGATGGGCGTCGACGTGCCAGCGGAGCCCACCATTTTCCTGAAACCGCCTTCATCGCTCATCGCGTCGGGCGACGCGATCGTTTATCCCCGGCTTACACAGCGCCTGGATTACGAGGGTGAACTGGGAGTGGTGATCGGCCGGCAAGCGCGCAACGTGAAGAGCGCTGATGCGGACGCCTACATCTTGGGATATACGCCGGTGAACGATGTCACCGCGCGCGATCTGCAGCGCAAAGACGGGCAATGGACGCGTGGCAAGGGGTTCGACACGTTTTGTCCGGTGGGGCCATATATCGTTCCGCGCGACGAAGTAAATCTGGGTGATTCCCGGGTTCGTACTTTCGTCGACGGCGAAAAGAAACAAGATGCCGCCTTCTCGGAAATGATCTTCAGCGTGAATGATATAATCGCCTACGTAAGCGCGTTTATGACGCTAGAATCAGGGGATTTGATCGCAACGGGAACGCCGTCCGGTGTTGGCCCGCTTCAACCAGGATCCAAAGTGCGTGTCGAAATCGAAGGCGTCGGCGCGCTGGAGAATACCGTCGTCTCAGAGGATGAGCATTAAGCGTGTTCGAGAGCAGCCCGTCGATCCCATTCATCATCGGCGGCGTGTCTCTGCTTGTCGTGGCGGCCGGAATCTTCGTTGTGTTGCGCATCCGCCGCAAACCCAAAGATAAGGAAAAGCTCCGCCGCATCGAAGTGAACGCGAACGGCCGGCTGGGCGACGCCACTATCACCGACATCACCGAGGATGCGATCATCTACGAATATTCGATCGGCGGCCTCACCTATACGGCTTCACAAGACATTTCGCAGCTGCGCGAACTGATTCCGGCCGAGTCGCATCGCCTGATCGGGCGTCCAGCGTCACTCAAGTATTCGGTGCAAAATCCCGCGAACTCTATCCTGCTCTGCGAGGACTGGTCCGGTTTGCGTCTGGGCCCGGCCAATCAGTCCCCGGGCCTGGCATCGTAGTATAAAACGCTGTGCGTAACGCGGCCGGGAGGCGTTCTGTTCATCGACGGGGCGCCGGAACTGGAGTATGCCGACGTCGCCACGGTGATCGATGTCGCGCGCGGAACGGGCTGGAATCGAGAGGGCTTGATGACGGAAAGGACGGGTCCCTGAATGCTATAGTTGGCACTATGCAAGGCAAATATTATCGAGAGAACGAATGGTGGGTCAGCCCTTATAATTTTGTTCCGGAAGTACTGTCGAAATTTCAACTACCGCCGCGCGTGAGCATTCACGACGCGACGTTACGCGATGGCGAACAGACGCCGGGCGTAGTCTTCAGCGTAGCCGATAAGGTCGCTATTGCCGAGAAGCTGGATGAAATTGGCGTGGATCGCATCGAAGCCGGCATGCCCGCCGTCTCGGAGCAGGATTTCCAAGCCATCAAGGAAATTTCGAAGCTGGGCCTGAAGGCCAAAATCTATACCTTCGCCCGCGCCATCAATTCCGATATCGACAAAGCGCTCGAATGCGGATGCCACGGCGTGATTGTTGAGATCCCCATCGGCTATCCCAAGCTGAAATACCAATTCAAGTGGACTTGGGAAGACGTATTGAAGAAAAGTATCGGCGTGGTCAATTACGCCAAGTCTCGCGGTATGCACGTGGTCTATTTCCCCTACGACACCACGCGCGCCCGCGAAGAAGATCTCACCAATCTGCTCACCCGCCTGATGCAGGAAGCTCCGCCCGATTCGGTGGGCGTGGTCGATACCATGGGCTGCGTGCTGCCAGAAGCCATGAAGTACCTGGTCCGCCTGGTAAAATCGATCACCAAGCTGCCCGTCGAGGTACACACGCACAACGATTTCGGCATGGCCGTGGCGACGGAGCTGGCAGGCGTCGAAGCTGGAGCCGAAGTAGTACACAGTTGCGCGAACGGTTTGGGCGAGCGGACCGGCAACGCGGCGCTCGAAGAGCTGATCGTCGCCCTGCACGTTCTCTATGGATACGAGACACATTACGACTTGGGCAAGTTGCCCGAGCTGGGCGAGCTGGTCAGCCGCATTAGCAAGTTCGATATCGCGCTGAACAAGCCCATTCTCGGCGATCGCAATTTCACGCGTGAATCCGGCATCGGCGTCGATCTGGTGGTCAAAGAGCCGCTGGCGATGTTCGGGACGCATCCCGCGCTCACCGGCCGCCGCGGTGAAGTGGTACTCGGAAAGAAGAGCGGCAAAGCTTCCATCACTTACAACCTGGAACAGATGGGCATCACCGATGCCGATGACGAAGCTGTCTCTGAAATGTTGAAGCGCGTCAAGGACAAAGGCATCGAGAAGCGCGGGTTGCTCAGCCCAGCCGAGTTCAAGGAAATCGTCGAAGACGTACTCGTTGCCAAGCGTTAGGCGAACAGTCACACTCACCTTCGATAACGGGCCGGAGCCGCAGGTCACGCCAGCAGTTTTGGATTGCCTTGCTCGACACAATATCAAGACCACGTTCTTCGTTCTCGGGCGGAAGGCGGTCACGCCCGAAGGCTCCGCGCTGGTGGGCCGCGCGAGCGCTGAAGGCCATTGGATCGGCAATCACACTTTCAACCACTCCACGCCGCTGGGCCGGTTAGATAGAGACGCCGCGCTGGCCGAGTTTGAGAAGGCTGAACAAACACTCCACGAGCTCGGTCAAACTCAAAACTTGTTCCGCCCGCCCGGATCTGGAGTGCTGGGCAAACACCTGCTGCATCCGGCTGTGGTAGAAAAACTCATCGCGGGTAGATATACCTGCGTGCTCTGGAACTCGGTGCCGGGCGATTTTCGCGACCCCGATGGATGGCTGGAACGAGCAATCGCCGATTGCCAGTCACGCGATTGGACACTTCTCGTATTGCACGACTTGCCTAATGGCGCAATGGCGCATCTCGAGGTATTCCTCACCCGTTTGGAACGGGACGGCGTCGAACTACGGCAGGATTTTCCGCCGGATTGTGTCCCTATCCTCGAAGGTAAGATCGTTTTGCCGCTCGAACCCTACGTCAACGGCTGAAAAGCACCGCCTGGCGGTGCCGCGCGGCCATCGGAATTTTCCACTTCATTCCAATTCAGGCACTTAGCGTTGGCAACCCGCGTGCCTTTATGGGGTGTGTAGTAAGGAGGAAAAGAAAATGAAAAAGAAAATTTTAGCGGGCTTGCTTCTAGCGGGTAGCACGATGTTCGCTGCGCCGCGTGTCTCGATCGGTATCGGGTTCGGAGCCCCAAGCGCTGTCGTGGTGGCTGCCGCGCCTCCTTGCCCAGGGCCAGGCTACGTCTTCGTGGATGGCTACTGGCAATTGCCGCACGTCGATCGCGACTGGCACGCCGACTATCGGCGCGCGCCTGAACGTTTCGAGCATTTTGACCGGCACGACGAACATCTTCGCCGCTAACCCGGGAGCGGCGAACGCCCGGCCGATACGTGAAGCTTTTCGGAGTGAGCCCGTATCGGCCGTCCGGCGGTGCTAGGCTTCCTGGACGCCGTAGTGTACAATTCTCTACACAGTAATTACACTGCGCTAGTGGGCCCGCCCCGCCGTGGGCCATCCGTCGGACTCGCCTGAATCCCTCACCGCCCTTGGCGTTCAAGATTCCGGGGGTGACGGTTTGAGTTGCAAAACAATTTTGTTAATCGACGATGATCCGAGCGACGTTGCTCGTACCAGGCGGGCGCTCAATGCCGCGAGGCGTAGCGCCAATGTCTGAACCATTGCACGTTTTGCAAGTGGAAGACTCGCCCAGCGATGCGGCGCTGATCGAGCGCACTCTGCGCAAGGCCGGCTACACCGTGTATTCCGAGCGCGTAACCAGCGCCACGGAGATGAAATCGGCCCTCGCCAGCCGCCTCTGGGACGTCATTATCGCCGATTACCGCCTGGCCGAGTTCGACGCTCCAGCGGCGCTCTCCCTGTTGCGCCAGAGCGGCCGGGACATTCCCTTCATCGTGGTTTCGGGCGCGTTGGGCGAAGATTTGGCGGTGGCCATGATGAAAGCCGGCGCGCAGGATTATTTGCTGAAGGACCACTTGGCGCGTCTGGGTCCAGCGGTCGAGCGCGAGATCGGCGATGTCCGGGCGCGCTTGGGACGGCAACGCGCCGAGCAGGCGCTCGATGAGAGCGAACAACGGTTTACCGCGCAGGGTGCAACGTTAGATCGTCAAACGGAGCAGTTGCAGCATCGCGAGATCATGCTGCGGGAGATCCACCATCGCGTCAAGAACAATATGCAGGTGATGTCCAGCCTGCTGAGCTTGCAAGCGCGCACCGCTTCCCATCCAGAAACGGCCCGAATGCTTGAGGAAAATCAACACCGTATTCAGTCCATGGCCTTGCTGCATGAGATTCTGTATCAATCGGAAGATCTCGCCTCGCTGGATTTCTCTAAGTATCTCCTGCGTATGGTGGATCATCTGTTCCGTTCCTACGGAGTAAGCAACCGTCAGGTTCGCCTCCATACGGAATTAGATCCCATCCGGCTGGAACTCGACGATGCACTTCCTGCGGGGCTGCTGATCAGCGAAGTGGTCTCTAATTCGTTGAAACACGCCTTTCCCGACGGGCGTGAGGGCGAGGTTCATATTTTGTTGCATTGCCAATCCTCAACATCGGTCTCGCTGATTCTGTCGGACAACGGAGTGGGGCTGCCCGCCGATTTGGATTGGAACACATCGCGCTCCCTCGGCCTGAGGCTGGTGCGAGCGCTCGCACAGCAGCTACGCGCCAGCTTGGAAATTCGGTCGCAGGGCGGCACTGAGGTCAAACTGGCCTTCGCGCCCAAGCGCAGAGACGCGCTGGCGGAAGCAAAGTTTAAGGCCACCGCCGCCCGCTGACAACACGTGTTGCGGCGGAAGCTTCCGGCTAAAATAGAACGAATGACGCAGACCGAGCGTGAATATTACGATCGGCGAGCCCCGGAATACGACGATTGGTACTTGGGTACAGGGCTGTTCGAACAACGCGTTCGCCCCGGCTGGACGGGAGAACTTGCAGCTCTGAAAGCGGCCCTCGCCGCGCTGTGTTTTGGTACTGTTCTCGATGTTGCCTGCGGTACCGGCTTCCTCACGGCCAGCTTGCGCGGAGACGTCACTGGCCTGGATCAAAGCGCGTCCATGCTCGCTGTGGCTCGCCAAAGAGTGCCGCACGGCGCATTTCTTCGTGGCGATGCACTGCAGCTTCCATTCCGATCGAAGCAATTCGATTTCCTGATGGCGGCGCATTTCTACGGCCATCTCGACCAGCCTGCCCGCCTGCGTTTTCTCTCCGAAGCACGGCGCGTTTCAAAATCGATGCTCTTCATCGACGCCGCCAAACGCGGTGACATACCGGACGAAGAACATCAAGAGCGCGTGCTCAACGACGGATCGCGGCATGTGGTCTACAAGCGCTACTTCACGCCGGAAGGCTTGAGCTCGGAGATCGGAGCAACCCGGACGCTGCACTCAGGCCGGTGGTTCGTCGCAGTGCTTGCCTAGTAATTCATGAACCCGGCCCGTTGCAGCCCGCGTTGCGCCTCGGGATTCTTCATGAAGGTTTCCCATACAAATCCCGTCCGCAGATTCTCGGCCATCACCATGGTGATACCGGTGTCGATCGCGATTACATCGGTGTCGTACCAGTTCTTCAGCGGATTAAACGCATTGACGAATCCATAGCGGCTCCAGGCGCGCGATCCGTATCGCGTTCGGATATTTTTCAACACCCGCAACGTGGCTTGAGGCATAAACGGCAGCGACCCACCGGCGGCGCTGGGCGCTACGGTGCCGTCGATCGGGCCCATCTCCGGCGGACCACCCCACACCACATATCCGTTCTGTGAATCCGACGCCGTGATGCCCCACAGATCGTCGCTGTAGTCCGGAAATTGTTTGCTCAACTCCAGGCAGAACAAGCGATGCGCGTCGGTGGCGATGGCCGAGTTCTTGAAATAATCCGCATAGCGATCCCGCTTGCCGCGAAAATCGAACCAGGCCTGCGAGTATTGATGTACGAACAGAGGCGCGTAGGATCCGATGTAGCGCAGCCCGTCGTATTCAAACGTGATGCGCTTCCACGCATTCCAGGCGTCCGGCGGCAAGGGATGCGATGCGGAGCCCAGGCCTAACAGGTAAATCATCATCAGCTCGCTGTAGTAATCCCAGCGATAGGGCAGGAATCCAAACTCCGGCGTCCAGCCGTGCGGCAGCAGGATCGTATCTTCTGAGAGCCAGCTCCAATCCACGCGAGCGAAAATCTCAGACGCCAGCCGCGTGATCTCGACGTAGCGGAAATGCTGGCGCGCGGTAAGCAGGCCGCACAACAATATAGCCGTGTCCACCGACGAGACTTCCGCGTCCCAGATCCGCTCGCCGCTGGTGATGTTGGCCCAGTGGAAAAAGAATCCGCGGTGCGTAGGCATCTTCCGCGCCAGGAAGTTGAGCGTGATGATCACGCGATCCCTGGCTTCTTCGTAGGACACCCAGCCGCGCTTCTCGCCGATGCACAGGGCCGTCAGGCCGAAGCCGGTGGCCGCGATGCTAGCCACGATGGTGCTGTCGGAGCTGTTGGCTTTCGACCGGTCTTTCACCAATCCGGTGTCGGGATGGCCCTGTTCCCAGAAATAAAGGAAACATGCCTTTTCAATTTCATCCAGGAAACTATCGTCTTGCGGCGTAAGCGCGGCGCTTGGGCCGGCGATAGGAGCGCCCGTCATTGAGGCAGGTGAGGCGAGTGAGGCGAGTGAGGCGAGTGAGGCCCCTCCCGCCGCCATTCCTTGAAGGACCTTCCTGCGGGTAAGTCGGCTGATGGGCACCACTTTCAGTATCCTGAAATCGGTGGGTTGGAACAAGAGTGGATGGGAACAAGAACGGGTAAGTTAGGGATCTGGATCGCGCTAGCCGTAGCTGTCGGTGTCGCAGCAACGGCGCTGATTCTCCGCGCTCGCCATGCAAGCGTAACGCTCACCGGCGTAGTTCTCCGGCAAGATGCGGACCCGCGCAAGCAGCTCCCCATCGCCAATGTGAAGATCGTGGCCGCCGAAGGCGAACGCCGCGCCGAAGGTGTATCGGACACATCCGGCAACTTCCGCCTCAAGCTGCCCAACGGAAGCTGGCGTGAACAACCCATTTCGCTGACGTTTGGGCATCCCGGTTATGAGCCGGTGGAGGCCGCTTCCAGGATGACGGGCGAGTTGTATATCGTGCGGATGACTTCCATCCCAGCTTCGACGGCTGTTCCCGAGGGCGCGCACGCCATCACCGTCAAGGACGTTCGGGTTCGATACTCGGAAAAGAGTTCGACTACCGTCAATGTCGGCAGCACTGCCAAAACGTTTACCGTTCCGAATATCGGGGATGTTCCCTGCGCGGGCCAGCTTCCGTGTTCGCCGGACGGCAAATGGAAGGCCGCGAATGGCGCGGTAACCATCGACGCCGGCGAAGGCCAGCAGTTCCAGAACGCGCGCGTTTCCTGCATTGCGGGACCCTGCCCCTTCACCAGGATTGATTCCGGCGCCATTCCTCCGGCCGGCCGCACCATCACGGTGAAGGTGACCAACTGGTCCGACACGGCGACGTTTCTAGTGGAAGCCGAAGTCACTCGCAGCAACCCCAGCGACGCGATTCGCCAAGCCTATCCGGCCATTTACGGGCGCTCCATGAGTTTCACTTTGCCTTCCACCGCCGAAGGGCCAAGCATCGAAGCCGACCTGAATGGCGCTGTGATTGTGTTTCCCTTGGGTCCGGCTCTTCAGTTATCGTGGGCCGAATGCACTTTGCAGGTGGGCGCGGATCAGACGAAGCTGTATCGGTGTGAGCTAAAGCCGGGCTATCAATTCCAATGATCGACGCAGCGCCTAGCTGTTACTGCCCCTTCAAGCGGTTCTGCACGTGATCCTTGATCCAGTGTTCATCCCACCACTCCACCGGATTCACTTCCACGCCTTCCACCTGCATCGAATAATGCAAATGATCGCCGCCCGCCAGTCCAGTTGACCCGCTCTTGCCCATCTCCTGACCGCGTTTCACCATGTCGCCTTCCTTGACTGCAATCGAACTTAAGTGTCCATAGATCGACTGCAAGCCGTAGCCGTGATCCACTACGATGCAGTTGCCATAAATGCCCAGCAGCGCGGCCCACACCACCCGGCCGTCGTTCGACGCCACCACGGGCGTATGCGCCGATACAGCCAGGTCGAACCCCAGATGCACCTGCTGATCCACCTTCTTGCCTTTGTAAATGTAGCTGCGTACGTCGGCGAATTCGGACTCCACTTTGGAATTAGCTAGCTGCATGAACGAGTCCGTCCACAGGAATTTATCAGCAGTCTTAAAGCGCAAGTCAGCTAGCGTCTTGTTGTTCTGGCGGCGCATTTCGCCATTGATCTTCAGGAAGCGCGTCAACAAATCGCCGGACCCGCCGGGATCGATTTGCTTCACCACTTTGTCGAGAAACTTGTCGTCGATAGGCAGATCGCGCATTCGGAATTTCTTCGGGAATATCTTGAACCAGAAGCGCGCCGTAGCCTCGCCGCCGGCGGAATTTTTCGCGAACACCACCGGCGCGGTATCGATCGGCGTGTCCCAGGGATAAGCGAACAGTGCCAGCCGCTGCGAACTCCCAGTTATCGGAAAGCTCCTATAAGTATCCTTGGCCACGCGCACGCCCGCTTCATTCCATGAGCCCGATGGCGTCAATAGCACCATCTCCGATCCGCCTTGGTTGATGTAGTGCTGAAAACCGTCGGCGGAAATAGATGGTGGGCGCAGCATTACCTCGACGTCCGATGCGATGGCGTCGGTCCGGCCGCGGAAATCGTTCGATTGCGCCTCCACCACCAGCCGCGCTGGTCCTTCCTTCAAGCTCGGGGCCGCCTTGCTCCCGGCCATGAAGTGCAAATCCTGCTCGGGAACCTGTGCCAACCAGAATTTGAAGCGGTCGGCCGGATTCTTGGTCTGCATCAGCGTCGTCTTCACGCCGTTCTGTTCAATCCAGGCCGTGAGATCGCGCGTACCATGCGGATTGGAAACGCGCACCCCCACCCAGGTGCCCACGCCGATGTCGTGGGGCTGCGGATCGAACGCCAGCTTGGTGTGGGACGACAGAAGAAATAGCGTTGCAATCGGAGTCCCGATTAACGCGAGCAGCATTACGAAAGCGATGATCTTGCCCATTGCTTTTCGGATCATAACAGGGAACGCCCGCCTGACCTAACAGTCGAGCTAACATTTAATGGTGCTGCCCCGGCTGTCGCTTCTTTTGCTGCTGCCCGCCCTGCTGCCAAACTTGACCCTTGCCGACGACCGCTGGATCGCCCTGAAGTCCGGCCCGTTTGTGGTGTATAGCAATGCCGGCGACCGGCCCGCGCGCGAAAAGCTGATGTACCTGGAGCAGTTTCGCGAGACCCTGCGCGTGATCACAGGCAAACAGGAAATGCGGATGGTTTGGCCCCTGCACTTGCTGATTTACAAGAATGCAGCCGAAATCCCCGTCGCTCCCAAGCCCTTCCGGTTAGGCCGCGACGCGCGTATGGCAGCCATCACGGAGGCGAGTGGATTTTCGCCCGACAGTCTGAAGGAGCTGGCGCGCCTGCTGCTATACGAAAACACTAATCGGCTTCCGCCCCAGGTGGAGCAGGGTTTGATGGAACTGGTTTCCACCGTGCAGATCGATGGCCCACGCATCACGCTGGGTGCGCCTGTTCCCGCAGCCGAACGTTCCCCCGGTTGGGCTCTGATGCAGCTGGTGACCGTGAATCCGGAATACGCAGGCCGTTCCAGCGTGATGATTTCGAATCTCGAACAAAGCGGCGATTTTGAAGCTGCGTACCACAACGCCTTCGAAAAAACTACCGCGCAAATTCAGCAGCAGGCCGACGCGTATCTGAAGGCGGGCAACTTCCCGACGGCTTTCATCTCCGGCCGCGCCCTCAGCATGACGCGTGACTTCAAGCCCGTTCAGCTGGCTTCGGAAGATGTGCGCATCGAACAGGCGGACCTGCTACTCGCAGCCGGCCATACTGCTGAAGCGCTCGCCGCGTATAAGGCGCTGCATGGGCCCGAGCCGTCGGAAGGCAGGGCGCTGATGGATCTTGACGATCAAAAGGATAGCCAGGCGCGTGGCGAATTGAAGGACGCCATCGAAGCCGGCAGCAAGAGTGCGCGGGCGTGGCTGGAACTGGGGCGCTTGCAATCTGATGCCGACCAGTTAAAGAAGGCCGGCGAGTTGAATCCTCGCTGGGCCGAGCCGTATTTTCAGCTGGCCGATATCGACCCCGCCATCGACAAAGAGCATCTGGAACAACGCGCCGCGCTGTTGAAAAAGGCTTGCGCCTTAGATCCGCGTAACAGCGATTATTGGACCGCTCTGGCGAAGACCGACGTCGTCGCTAAAGATTTCGCCGAAGCGCAGAAAGCCTGGGCAGGCGCAGAGCGTGCCGCCGCCACCGACGAAGAGCGCGAGCATATCCATCAAGTTCGGTTGCAGGTGGAAGAGAAGCGATTTGATTACGAGGCTGACGAGCGCAAGCGCATTAAGGACGAGCAGGAGCGTGATCTAGAGCGTGTGAAGGCGCAGAGCGAAGCCGCGATCCATGCCTCCGAAGACGCGGCGCGCAAGAAGATGAATCCCAATGGCGCCGTGCCGCCCAAACCGCAAGCTTGGTATGAAGAGCCGAAAGCCGGTCCCAGTGTGCAGGGCGTTTTCCAACGGATGGATTGCCTCGATCAGCGCGCGCGGCTGGTGATTCAAACCTCGGACGGAAAAAGTGTGCAGCTGTTGATGGCCGATCCTTCGAAAGTCACCACTGGCGGCGGAGGCGACCAAACCCTGGTTTGCGGGGCGCAAAAGGGCGCTCGCCAGGTGACGGTTCATTACAACGTCAAGACCGATGCCAAGCTCCACACGACGGGCGAAGTCACCTCCATCGAATTCCAATAAGTGAGGCTCGCGCTCAAGAAGTTCCTCTTCCGGTTGCTTGGTAAAGATCCAGAAGCAATGGTAGTAACTTTTGCCTCGGGCGATCCGCAGCTTGCCCAGCGTATGTTTGCCGAAATCCAGCGCCTGGTTCCGGATCGGCGGCACCTGCTGGTAAATCCAACCGACTTCAGTACGCAGTCGACGCTCGGAATTTACTTTCAGCTGCGCAAGCGTTTTCGGGCCTATCGAGTCGGTCAAGCGACGCTCTTACTGGATGGCGATGCGCGATATCGTTCCCTGCGCCGCGCCGCGTTCCTTCGCGCGCCCACCAAGATCCTGGCCTACAATGCGCGCCTGGAGCGCCATCACGTCAGCCTGCAAGCCCCCATCGCCTCCTGGCTTTTTGTGAAAGGCGTTCCGCTCGATCGCGTTTTTCTTCGCCCCAAGTGGCTGGTTCCCTGGAAAAAAGATCGCTCCGTTTATCCCACAGACATCCAAGAGATCGAAGGACGTCCTCTGTCCCCGCGTCGTCGTCGGGTGGCCGTGCTCACTCCTTACTTCCCGTTTCCACTCGCGCACGGTGGCGCGGTACGAATCTTCAATCTGCTGCGCGAAATGTCCAGCGAGTTCGACATTTTTCTGTTTGCATTCGGCGATTCAGAATCGCCCGAAGATCTGCAACCCGTGCTGAACATTTGCGCCCGCCTAATCCTAGCCGGCAAGCCGCGTTATCGCGAGCCCCGCTGGTCCACGCTCGCGCCTCCTGAGGTCCACGAGTTTCGCTCTCCCGCGATGATCGCAGCTTTCGCCCGCGTCCGCGCCGAATACAAGATCGAAGCCGTGCAAGTGGAATACACCATGCTCGCCCCTTACGCGGGCGATGTGTTAGTGGAACATGACGTCACTTTTGCCTTGTACCGGCAGATTCGCGACCGCTCGCCCAGCCTTGCCGCGCGATGGGACCATTGGCGCTGGCAGCGCTTTGAGAAGCGATGGATCCGCCGCTACCGGAAAGTGGTTGTCATGTCGGAGCAGGATCGTGCGCTGCTGAATCAGCCGAATGTTACGGTCATCCCCAACGGCGTCGATCTGGAGCGTTTCACTCCTGAAATCGAGCGGCCTGGCGAGCGGCTGCTCTTCATCGGGTCTTTCCGGCATTTTCCGAACATCGTGGCGTACCGGTTTTTCGTCGAACAAGTTTGGCCCATGTTGCGCCAACGTTCTACACAGATCGTTTTAACCGTAGTCGCCGGCCCCGATCCGTTGCTTTATTGGCGCGAATACACCGGGCTCGCCTACATCCCGCCGGACGATCGCATCCACCTGCTCGAATTCGTCCCAGACGTCCGCCCGCTCTATGTCGAAGCCAACCTCGCTATCGTTCCCACGCTGGTCTCGGCCGGAACGAATCTCAAGGTCCTGGAAGCCATGGCGATGGATCGCGCGGTGGTCTCCACCTCCTCCGG
>Ga0210383_10004287_pt1 | contig 12647 bp, 14 predicted proteins | sample IncBWC14OmetaG_FD_160072 | JGI IMG/M metagenome (GOLD analysis project Ga0210383, IMG submission 160072) | Forest soil microbial communities from Barre Woods Harvard Forest LTER site, Petersham, Massachusetts, United States - Inc-BW-C-14-O ...
GGTCGGTCTACTGCACCGCTTCATTCTCGGTCTGTTCGCGGCGTCGAACTGAATTGCCGATCATCTACGCAGATTTTCGCCTCGACTACAAACTTGCAACACTGCCGGATATTGTCCCATTCGCTGACGATGAATTCCTTCTGGGCCTTTCGCACAGGCCTGATGATTGCATCACCGTATTGGCTTGGCTGTTTGAAGCCGACCAGGGAAGTGCGGACTTTATCGTACAGATCCTTGTAGCGCGGCGCGAACTGGTATCCGAACAAATGCAGCAGGGCGAAATTGACCTCATTTGGCACCGTGCGTATCGGTCGAATGAATCTCCGGCTGGATGTATGTCGTGTTGTTGAACAGAATGTCGAACACGTAATGGCTTTCGTGCTCGTTTGCTCCGACGATGTAGGCATTGATCGGGATGTTGTTGGCGACCAGAGTGTAGGAAACGACTCCTTTCTTAAGACCTCATTGCTTGCTCGGCGACGTGCTGCAAGCGCAGGGAAAACTGGACGCGGTTCAAGCGACATTCGAAGAGGACTTGGCGATCAGGACCCGAGTAACGAGGATTGGCAGCAGGCCTAGCTGCCCTAATGTCGACTGAAGTTGGACCGCCCTGGCCGGCACTAGTCGCTGTTCGATTTCGACGCTCGTCTAGCGCCTCGATTCCTGGCTGGTCAAACAGGCAAGCAGTGCTGACTTGATCGGCGATGTAAGCGAAGCGCTTATCGGGTGGCATGGCGCTCATTTTTGGCATTTTGTTCGGCACGTCAGCTCTAGCTTGACAGTGTAAAGGCCTATCACGTGAGAGCGTGGTTGGATCGGCATCCGGGAAGCAGGTCGACGCAGAGGCAACATGCTGCCAGCGTGAATCTTGCGCCTATCTGCAACAGATCCCTGTCTCATGCTGTTTGGGGCGGTGGCGACTCCGGAAGTATCCGCGCCTGCGCCTGACAGATCGCCTCGTGCAGTTTCTTCGCCAGCAGGTCGCGTGGCGGGAGCACGGTGAGGTACTCCGCCACCCGAATGCTGGACTTGCCCAGCTCCATCAATTCGATCCGCTCCTGCGATTTTTCAGAGCAGAGGATCAAGCCGAGGGGTGACTCCTCATGTGGTTGCTGCTCGTGCTTCGCCAGCCAGCGCAGGTAAAACTCCATTTGCCCGGCATGCTCCGGGCGGAATTTCTCCAGTTTGAGGTCCACGGCCACAATCCGCCGCAGTTTGCGATGATAGAGCAGCAGGTCGATATAAAAGTCTTCCTCGTCCACCCTGATCCGCTTCTGCCGCGCAATGAAGGCGAAACCATTGCCGAGTTCGAGCAGGAAGGATTCGATCTCTCGCAGGATCGCGGCTTCCAGCTCTCGCTCGCTATAGCTGTCGTGAAGCCCGAGGAAATCGAGGACGTAAGGGTCGCGGAAGACCAGATCGGGAGTGAGGCGGTCTTCATCGCGCAGCGCTCGGAGTTCCTGCTCGGCCAGTTCGGCAGGCTTTCGGGAGAGGCCAGTGCGCTCAAAAAGCATCCCATCGATCTTTGTCCGCAAAGCGCGCACGCTCCAGTTCTCCAGTCGGCACATCTCAGCGTAAAAGTCCCGCTGGAGCGAATCTTTCAACGGTAGCAGTTCGACCCCGTGGCTCCAGGTCAATTGTTGCGACAGCGTCGCAACAATCTTCGGATCGGAAAACCGCTCAGCGAATTGGATCATCCGGGTGAGCGCCGCTTGGTTCCAGCCGCGGCCGAACTCATCAGTTAACTGTCGCGACAGCGTTGCAACAATCTGCTCGCCATATCCCGCTCGCTGCTCGTGGAGCACATCACGCCGAATCCGCTGGCCAACCTGCCAATAGAGCAAGGTGACCGTGGAATTGATGACCCGAGCCGTAGCCGCCCGCGCCTGCTCCATGAGGGCCCGGATGTCTTCGAACAGATCGCTCGGCTTTGTGTAACTTCTGAGGCCTGGATGCAGTAAGAGCAACGATCCAACTTTTTGAGCGAACTCAGGGTGGGCAGACGTCCTGGCAAAAAGTGGAAAAGCCGTTTTCCGGCGTTATCGGTAGCCGTGGATTCGCATGGGGCATTGGCCTGCTTGGAACCGGAGAAGCAGGAGCGCCGAGGAAAAAGGAAGGCAATAAAGCTCTCCCACCCGGTGTTTTCAGGCTATTCTTTGTCTTCGGTCTGGCTAACCCGGCTCAAGTTCGCTTCCTCCGGTTTCTTTACCAACAGATAACCGCTACAACCGAAGCAATCGATGATCCTCAGTCCAGGTACTACAATCGCATTGTTGACCGGGCGGCAATTGCAGACCCCGACTGGTCAAGTTCGGAATCGATGCTGAGCGTTGGCGGCCTTACCGGTGCGGCATAATGATCGAGCATAACTGGCGGCCGAGACCCGGATAGGGCTCCTGTATTTTCTTGCACGTTTGGGATAGCGCCCGACGGGGAACAGCTGGCTGGCGAGCGGTCAGCTCAGCTCATTTGGAACAGTTACTACACTGGGCGGGTGGACGAGCCCTACATCCGGGTCAAGGTCAGCTGGCGTTGCCTTTACCGGGATTTTTCCGGCGCGATCCTCGACTTTCTTCTCTCGACCAAACAGGACGCGGCCGCAGCAAAGCGCTTTCTGACCAAAGCGCTCGGCAGAGCAAACCATCCGACGCCGCGAGTCATCAACACCGACAAGCATGCCGCTTACCCGCCGGCGATTGTGCAACTCAAAGACGAGGGTGTTCTGGAGGAGAACTGCCAACATCGACCGGTGCAGTATCTCAATAACGTCCTGGAACAGGATTACCGGGCCATCAAGCGGCGGGTCCCACGCGCCGACCTTTTTTGAAATTTGCGCCAGAACCTCATGGATAGTCTGTGACCTCCGATGGAAGATCCTTGAAAAACTTTAGCAAAGCATCGCAGGTCAGATAACTTTGCACCTGGTTTTTATAGGTTATCAAAGATGCCGGTAGTACTTTTCTCTCGTCGAAACATAGCGCCACAGCTTCCAGTTTCCGATTCGGCCTGCTTAGTCTATAGCCATGGGACGTGATGCCAATCACTTCCCGCGCCGTAACTGTCAATCTCTCAATACCCTCATCCCAAAGATTTCTCCACCTGAGGGGCGAGGCGAAGTGGAATTCAGTTTTGGCATGGATGCCGCCGAGCATCCACGCGTCATTGGCGAGAAGGGACCAGCTTTTGGCGTCTAGGATGCTTCCGATCAGGTTCGCCGATCCTTCCGCGAGCGTCCCCAGATTTTCTTTCAGTATCTCATCAATACTGGGAAATGATTCATCCGAGGGAAGCCACATATATTCTTCCTCAGCCTTCTCACTTCTCGTTCTTACTTTGAGTGCAAGACGACCAACAATTGTTACACCGAATTCAATGGCTTTGCCGTCGGCGTCCAATAGTGTTGTTCCTTTCTTTGCAGTCTGATAGATTTTGAAAGCTGCATCGATGTTCTGCGGCTTCAGCGATACATCGGGGTAATAGACTCCGCCGCAAGCTAATGCATCTTTCCTGAAGGCTTCAAAGTATTGATACATATCTTTCTCCCGATTGTCTCATCGGTCGATTTTACATCACTGCTGCACCGCGCGCTGCAGAAACTCCTGCACATGGTTGTGGGTGTGCCTGCGGTTCGAAGCGAGCTGCCCGAGCTTGTCAGTAAACTGACGCGCGATGTCACGCGGGAAGCATCTGGCCGGATCCGCTTCACAGCGACGGCAGCGGACGCCAAATGGGCCGCTACTCCTGCGCGGCAAGCGCTCGTTAAGCGGATGGTAGAAGAACGGTTGCTGGTGGAAGACGAACCGGAGCCAGGCCGCAAAGTGCTCCGCGTGGCGCACGAGGCCCTGCTGCGCCAGTGGCGGCCGGCGAGCAGCGCCCTGGAGGCTATCGCTGATCGAGAGCATTACGGCGTGCACGTTTGTTGCAATTCGGAGCTTTTGCGAGCGTTTTTGTGTTTCTACTTGTAGCTGCAGGTGCTGGCTGGTTCGGAAAGCGAAGGTAGCGGAAAGCGCGGCGTTGTCCTTGCTGGAGGAGGCGGCGCGGTCGGATAGACTCGTAGCCCAGGAAAAGTTGCAGGGCGAGCATGATCCAGACGCACTAGCGTACCTCGCCCGGGCAAACCGCTACGTGCCAAAATCCTCACTCTCGGCGGAAATCGCATTGCCTGACGTGCTCTCGCCGCCGATTGCGCACTCACAGGCCACTTTCCAAGGCCACACCGGCGCGGTTAATAGCGCGGTCTTTAGCCCGGACGGCCGGCGCGTGCTCACCGGCTCAGCGGACAATACCGTGCGGCTCTGGGAGGCCGAGAGCGGCGAGCTCCTGGCCACTTTCCAAGGTCACACCGGCGAGGTTAATAGCGCGGTTTTTAACCCGGACGGCCGGCGGGTGCTCACCGCCTCAGGGGACAAGACTGCGCGGCTCTGGCCCGTATTGCCTGTCGGTGTCCCTCCACCGGATTGGTGCGCTGACTTTCTCGTTTGGCTTGGAGGCAAACGGATCGCCCCGGACGGTCGGATCGAAGCTCTTTCCGAAGACGAGCTACTGAAACTCAAAGTGGGGCTGCGCGTGCATATGCACGAGGATACCGAATACGCCCGGTTGTTGCGCTGGCGACTCTTATCACCACACGAGCGGCCAGTGGATCCTTACGACACAACCACGCAAGAGCAGGCGGCCGATCTTATCATTCGACCCGAGATGAACGAGTACGAAGCCGAGCACGCTTATGATCTCGACCCATGGCATCCGCTGATTCATCTGGCGCTAGCGCTAGCCGGCTTCGAAGAAGACCTGGTGAGTGCAGATTTTCTGCGGCGGTATTCACTCGATCGACTGCCGAACGATCCGAAACTCCGTCAACGCGCGGCAGAATTCCTGCGCAAGCAGGGAAAAGAGGATTTGGCGCGGGAAGTGGAAACCCAGGGGCAATAAGCACGCCAAGTAATTCCCAAAGTCACAATTTCGCTGCCTCCCTGCCCGTCCAAGATTGTATCATAACGTCGCTTTACGGACCAATTGACGGCCTGGAGCAGGGGGAGGGTAAAGCATTTAGCTCACTCCATTAAACGGAGCAGAAATGCCTGTTTGTGCAGATTTTAGGTTTCAAAAAGGTCCCCTTCTCTAACATGATAAAACTCATTATCGTGTTTAAAGCTTAAAGCGCCTTGTCCTATTGCGGACCATCAGCGTTCTGAACGATCCGCTGCGGTGCCATGTGCGGTCGCTGCCATCCGGCTCGGCGGCTTTCGGAAGATATAGTCACAATCAAAGTCTCTTCGTTTCAAATGCTCCATGGGTTACTAAGAATGACTGTTTCACCTTTTCGCCTCCGATAGTTTCAAAACGGAGCCATCCTGCATCGAAAAACTGATACGATCGGGGGTTACTCCTTGTACTCCTCGAACTTCTTGAACCTTGAACTCATTTTCTGTGCGTTCTTTTGCGGCTATTCCCGTCTTACGCGACCCTATAAACCCTATCGCCTCGTGAAACCGTCTGTGCTCCATTGTTCGGAGCCGATGCCGTTATGGACGAAGAAAAGGCCGTCCGGATCGTACTTTCTCTTGATATCAGCCAGCCGCTGATGGTTGGTCCCCCAGTAAGATCGTTGCCAATCCTTTTCGAAATAATTGCTCTCGCTCACGTACGATCCAGGGTTTGGGACGAGGGCGCGAAGGTGGTTCATGCACCGGTCAATGTGCTCGGCTGCTTGATGAGCTTTTTCTGCTGAGGGCTCGTGTCCTGAAGCTCCCGGATATGCGAATCCCCGGTTATAAGCGCCGACCAGGGCAAGCGCAAACGCGGTCAGCACGGCCGGGTTCATGGCTGTGTCCCGCGCCGCGGCGATTGCGTCCTGCGGCGCACCGGCCAGTCCTTTGTTGAAGGCCAGCTCGATACTGTGATAGCGAGAGCCGTTGAATAGCGCGTCCGTTAGCTGTTCTTGTGCGTCACCCTCGAGCAGGGACGCGGGCAGCCAAAGCGACTGGAAACCCCAGAGAAACCAGGCAGCCATTGTGCCATCTCCGCTCCACCACGCGTTATTGGGACCGGCGCCCGTTCTCTGGTCCCTTTGGAAACCAGTATTCCATTTCACATTCCAGTATCGGCGCGCGGGAAAACTTACGATAATTACCCGCTCCTGATGCGAGTAATCGTTCGGCGCGCGCGCCACCCAGTCGAGGAACGGTTGCCAGATTTTATTTGGCTGTCCGGTATCCAAGCCGCAGGAAAGCATTCTGATCCGGAGGAAGTTATCGGGTGTCAGGAAAGCTTGCTCTCCCCAATGATGATTGAACAAATGTTCGCCGTAATGGCTCACGAACTGGCGGATCAAGCGCCGATAGGCATCATCGGAAGCCGCCTTTACGGCGAAGCTAACAAAGCTGAAGAGCTCGGGGAGCTCATGCAGACGGAGTGTCAGTTTACTGACCGCGCCGAAACTGCCGCCTCCGCCTCCCTTCAACGCCCAGAACAACTCGGGGTTAGTGCAGGCATTGGCGATCCGAATCGCGCCGTCTGCAGTAACGACTTCGGCTTCCAGGAGACTCCCGGCAGCGGTTCCATAGTGCTTGGAGAAACTGCCAAAGCCACCGCTTTGGACCAGGCCCGCCAGGCCGACCGTGGTGCACCCGCCGCCCTGAACATATTTGCCGCCCTCGGTTGTCACCGCGGTGTACGCCTGCATCCCGATAACTCCGGCGCCAGCCGTGACCGCGGGCTGCGGCGGAAGAGTTCGCTCGCACCCCTGCGGAACGAACGCGGAATGCATCGTGACGTCGTTCATTTGCCGTGTCCAGATCAGGAGCGAGTCAGGCGCATTAGATGTCCCTTGGAAACTGTGCCCGCCACCCTTGACCACTAGGCGCAATTGATTTTCACGGGCAAAATTTACTGCCGCTGCCATGTCCTGGGCACTCCTGGCTGCGACTGCGTAAACACTGGGTTGCGTAGACCAGGCGTCAACCCAGCCTAAAGTCTGGGTGAGCCCCGGTTGATCCCCGACATAGTACGGGTTCTTGAGATCCTCCAGCAAACGCTTGGCTGCATCGCTCTCCGGATCCGTCTTGAGAATAGAAAGCGGGGACTCGACGCGAATCAGGTTCCCGCCAGCTGCATCATTGAGCTGTTTCCAGACTGCCTCCGACGGCCAGGCAGCATCGGAAGGACGGCGCCGGCCGTAAGTAGTGCTTGCCCGCAAGCGGCCGGCAAGACTCCGCAGAAGTGTCGCCGATCCGATAAGCTTTAAGAATGTTCTCTTGTTCATTTGTCAGCTTTAGTTAAATCGGGACGGCGCATCTGCACCGACGACGGCGAGTGGTCATTGTTCAAGCGTCCTTGGCCTGATGTCGATTTCAGTTAAAACGTAGACTGAAAACCGATGAGTTTCCCTCGGAGTCTACGATCTGATTGAAAAGGGTTTTTTCAGTTAGATCGTGGACTTTTCATTTAATTAGGGTCCCGACCAGATTGGTGTAAAAATATCCTTTAAGGGTCGGTTTTAGCGAATGTCGTCCGGGTTGAGCACATACTTGGGGTCACTACACCAAACGGACAGTATTCCGTTAACGGAATACTGCGAGTTCAGCAACTCCGCGCTCTTGATTTCATCGGCTCCGGGAAGCGGGCCGAACCGAGGACTCAGAATATTCCGGAACGTCGGAATAGGCCAGTGTTTAGGACAAACCGGCGCAAAGAGCATCGACGAATCGCCCTGCCTCCTGCTCGAGTGGACCATTCGGATAGTAGGGGGCGAAACAATCTCCGGCACATAAGCCTTTAGGTACGGTTCAATTCCCCCGAATCTTTCATATTTGAGCACATGCACAAGTTCGTGGGCGATTGGGTGTCGGCTATAGGCATCGGGCATGACGAAAATAGCATGTCCGCAAGTGATGCCGTTGACGGCGCCAAGTCCGCTTTTAAAAAAAAGCTGCAGTAACTCTGGGTCAGTAGGAAGCGAATTTTGCCTTCTACCATGATCCGCACCTCCTCGATCTGTCCTATGCCAATCGTCTGAGCGTCTCTCGTAGCCTCAAATAACAATCGTTCACCGATCTCCATGCAGATCTTCTGGCGTTGAGTGATCCACTGCACATGGAGTAACTGTAGCCCGGATTTTACACCGCTTCAGGCAGCCATGAACACGATTACAACTGCTTCTCCACCCTTGGCTCAATAACCGCCCCATCCGGCAGCGGAAAGACGAAATACATTTCGCCCATAGGTCCTCTGATCGTGTCTGAAAAAGCAGACGAGCCAAAACGGAGCGGGCGCTGTCCGAAATTCCTCTTTCGTTACGGCGTCAGGTCATTGTTTTTTGGACTATTTACACGAGAACTAATCGGCCACGCCTTCATTTGGTCTGGCGGGTAAGGGACCAAAACCTCTTTTCCAATTTCACCGGATAGCCAAGCATCGTGGTGCTCTTCCGGTAGGATTACCGGCATTCGGGCGCGCCCACACAAACTCGGTACGTGCAAGGCGGGAGTAGGCGTCGCCCTGCTCTCGCAGTGGAATAGGGGGTGGCGCGCTGTTTACCTCGGCCGAGCCTGCCCGCTGCCGAGATCGCGTCCCAAAATCATGCGTGGGCCGCGGCGCTGAGTCTCGCCTACCCCGATGACGTGATCGAGTCGTGTCGGCTCATTTCTTGCGGCGAACGACTGAGCCATCCCGCTTCAATGCGCCCGCGGTGGGATTTCTTCAAAATCCTTCCATAAACTGGCACAAGGTGTGGTTTTCCAAATTATTTGAGGGGAATTGTTCGGATGTGTTGCAACTTTGTAGTCGAGCTGAAAGGCGGGTCGATGATCGGTAATTTAACTCCTTGTAGCGAACAGACCGAGAATGAAGCGGTGCAGTAGACCGACCTTCGCATCCGCCGCACTCCAGCGCGCTTGGCCTTTGCGGATCATATGAATCGCCTCGTATCCGGAGATCGTAGGCCAAGCTCCCCAAGAATGAACGAAAATGTTGGCTTGCCCGCACACGGCGTTTGATGGCCGGGTGATCCTGTTCCAAGACGTTGTTTAGATACTGTACCGGTCGAGGTCGGCAGTTCTCCTTCAAAGCACCTTCGGCTTTGAGTTGCACAATCGCCGGCGGATAACCGGCGTGCTTATCGGAGTGACGACACGGCCAAATCTTGGTCGAACTTCTTAACAAACCCGAATGCATTCGCCGTCACTCCATGTTTTGAAAGCGTCAATCTGAAAGCGGCCGTCTGGCAGTTCGTCAATTGAGCTTTCAAAAATCCGGAATTTGCCTTTGTGCCCCTTCCTGACACGTCTTTCGACCCACGCAAGCGTGCGGGCGGCGCTTTCGCGATCCTTGAATTTCAAAAGGCCGATCGTCTCCTCTGGAAAGTTGTTGTCGTCGTCCTCATTGAAATCTTCGAAATACTCGGCAAGGAAGAAGTTGATCAAGTCTTCTGTTGGCAAGCCGGTCAACTCTGAGCACCAGGCGAGCACGGCAGTGTTTTCAGGCGTGAGTGCGACCGCGATTTTCATAGTTCTAGGGCTGGGGCTTAAACTTTGTTGCTGCGTGGAAGTCAGGAAAGCGTTTTCCACCAATCAGCCGGATCATCCTCGTCTGGTTCCGCCAAAGAACTAAAAGACCATTCGGCTGGCGCGTGCTCTTTTTGTTGCTTGAAAGCAATGGGGTCGTAAACGCTTCGAGTGAAACTATGTAGAAAATGGACAGTTGAGACAAACGCCAAGCAGAACATGGGATCCTCCGGCCAGCTGAAATCCTCCGGCTTTTCCGATGGAGTGGTCACGTACAGGTAGAATCTTTCCCAGTGATAAATCTGGTTCTTGAGAGCTCTAACAACAAGTTGGCCAGGAGTGTACCCGCTCTGGTCGCAAATCTCATTCGAGGTGACGTTCTCCATTACGGTCGCGTCGGTGGCGATTATGCCGGTCCTCGTCGCCCAACAGGCGCGAGCCCAAGATACGCCGGTAGCATCTCCAACCAGAGGTACCATCAGCGAACCGCTGACGGGAACGGTGACGACGGAGGAATACGTCACCGCCTTGCCTCGTTCGCACGAGCGCCTGAACCGGGATACCAGGACGGCGTGCTGCCCCCGGCACCCACGGGCTACGTTTCAATGCTTCAGCTCTTTGCGCACCTGGTCAGAGAGGTCCGTGCGATCTGACGCTGCGTCGATTATTTCCAGGAGATCTGACAAAATACGAATCTCTGCGTCGGGGACCCCTGGGATTCTTTCCGAGACTTGGCCAGAGCGGTTACACCAAATTACGTAGAAACCGAAAGCTTTTGCAGAGTACGCATCCCAGCCATTGGACGAAACATAACAAATTGCACTAGCTTTCACACTGAGACGATCCACGGCAAGTTGGTAGACGGTGGGATGGGGTTTGTAGACCTTCACTTCTTCGACGGACAGCACAGCATCGAGAAGATCTGCGATGCCAGCATTCTCAATGCACGCCGATAGCATCGTTGGGGAGCCGTTTGAAAGGATGGCGCACTTAAGACCGCCGGCTTTCAAACGCGCCAGAGTCTTCTTGACCTCAGGGTAGGCGCCAAGCCGCAGATAAAGCCCCATTAGGTGGTCACGAAGTTGCCCGGTTGGCAGCTTTAATTTATCCAAAGCAAAGTCAAGAGCTTCGCCGGTGAGTTGCCAGAAATCGACGTGTCTTCCTGTCAGGCTGCGTAGCCAAGTGTACTGAAGTTGTTTTGCTCGCCAAACCTCTGCCAACTGCTGCCATTTGTCGCGAAGCGCGTCTTGGGTTCGCTCGGCTGCGCTGTTAACGTCAAAAAGAGTGCCGTACGCATCGAAAACACAAGCCCGAATACCGGTAAGGTTAACGTTCATCAACGATCTGGACGGATTATAATTACCTGCTTCCACAATCCCGACTCTCCCGGATAGAAATTAACCCCTAAAGGCGTAGAGGCTCAAGCCCCTGGAACGAGGGGCGCTGTTGACGTCTCCGGCTTTACCGGAATGGCCTCGCATGAAATCACAGCAAAGAATTGCTGGTATTCTGCACGATTTCCCGCCATAAAAGGCTTGGGCAAAACCCCATGCGCTTCCCCCATACTCTTGCCTCGGCAATTGCGGCGTTCGGAGTTTTTCTTTGTCTCGCAGGACCGTCCTTTGGGGAGGAAGACATGAAGACCGACCCCCTATGAAAACGCGGTGCTCGGAGTCGACGTCTGTATTGAAACAGCATTGATCCGGGCCAAAGGGGGCCCGTACGAAAAGCACTGGATCATACGACACCGACCTCGCCGATGCGGCGTGGGCTTCTGTTACGCCGGTTCCGCCAGCAGCGCGACCGGGCCGGGCGACCGCGTGAGAAAGCGGCCGGCAAGAGGCACCGTAATCTCCTTTTGGCCTCGGAATTCCACATGTCGCTTTTCGTATCCTTTGGAGGGAATTTACCCGATGGCAAATCGATCCAGTAAGCAGCCCAACGTGCCTGCGGCCGCCGCGGCGCTGGCGGCAGGACTGCGCCTCACACCTCAGATGTTGATCATGTTTCGCGCCATCTCGGCCTCGCCGCAGCGGACCAAACTCCTGCTGCTCGGCGTCGCTATCGTCGCCGTCATCGGCACGACGGCCTTCGGCCAAGTCAGGCTCAACGCGTGGAACCAACCCTTCTACAATGCGCTCACGCGCAAGGACTTAATGGAGTTCCTCGAGCAACTCATGGTCTTCGGCGTGATTGCGGGCGGGCTTTTGGTCCTAAACGTGGCGCAGGCTTGGCTCAACCAAATGGCCAAAGTCAAGCTGCGCGAAGGGGTCGTGTGTGACCTATTCGACGAGTGGCTCAAGCCTCGGCGCGCCTTTCACCTCGCCAACGCCGGTGAGATAGGCGCTCACCCCGATCAGCGGATCCACGAGGACGCGCGCCACCTGACCGAGCTGACGACCGACCTCGGCATCGGGCTCCTGCAGTCTTCGCTCCTCCTTGGGAGCTTTATTGGCGTCCTCTGGATCCTTTCACAAAATGTGACCTTCCATGCGAGCGGGCGCAGCTTCGGTATTCCCGGTTACATGGTCTGGTGCGCCCTTCTCTATGCGAGCGCCGCCTCATGGCTCAGCTGGCGCGTCGGCCGCCCACTGATCCAGCTCAATTCCGAGCATTACGCCCGGGAGGCTGATCTGCGCTTCGCGCTCGTGCGCCTTAACGAGCATAGTGACAGTGTGGGGCTCTATGGCGGCGAAAGGGACGAGAAGCGACGCCTTACTACCGAACTCGAAAAGGTTCTCCGCGTGATGCGGCAGATCGTAAGCGCGAGCACGCGGCTAACATGTATCACGGCAGGGTACGGTTGGTTCACGATTATCGCGCCGATCGTGGTTGCATCTCCCGGATACTTCGGCGGCGATCTTTCCTTCGGCGGGCTGATGATGGTCGTCGGCGCCTTCATTCAGGTGCAGCAGGCCCTGCGGTGGTTCATCGATAATTTCAGCACCATCGCCGACTGGCGCGCTACTCTGTTGCGCATCGCGAGCTTCCGCGAGGCGGTGATTACGATGGACAGGCTCGGCGCGAAGGAGAACCGCATCGAGTTCGTCGAAGCGGTCGGCGGTACGATCACCTTCGAGAATCTGGAGATCGCTACTCCCAAGGGCTGCACAACACTGAACGAGCGGCACTCCGAGCACCGCG
>Ga0210383_10004291_pt1 | contig 12639 bp, 11 predicted proteins | sample IncBWC14OmetaG_FD_160072 | JGI IMG/M metagenome (GOLD analysis project Ga0210383, IMG submission 160072) | Forest soil microbial communities from Barre Woods Harvard Forest LTER site, Petersham, Massachusetts, United States - Inc-BW-C-14-O ...
GGACGGCTGTCAGGATTACGGACAGGAGGAGTGATTCGAGAGCCGTCCGAAACAGCATCGGTATCAACACCCCAACCCGTGCCGGTGTGAGAGACAGCTTGCGTACCGGGAACATAGCGTGGCCCCACAACCATGGGGAAAACCAAGCGAATGCGCCCATCTTCCCAGCTCAGGGGCTGAACATAACGAAGACGGACGTCGATGTGGTCGCCGGGCATGATATTCGCGACCGAGGCCGTGAAGATGTTGGGGCGCTCCTCTTCGACGAGAGCGGCGCGCTTGCCTTCGGACTTGGCGGAGTCGTAGACGCGTTTGGCTTCCCCTCGTTCACGGATCGTGCTGCGGATAAGACGATTGCCAATGCGGATTTCCATGTCGTAGACAGCACTGTCGTGAGGCAGAGGGAAAACATAGACGGCCTCGATGGGCTCCGTGCCGGAGTTCACATATTGCTGCGTGACCGTAGCTGCGGATGCCAGCCCGCGGACGTCGAGGGTGACGTCCGTATGAACAAGGGGGATGGATTCGAAGCGACCGGAGATGGGTGAACGATAAAGGAGCGAGCCCTCGCGCACGCAAGGCCGTGCGTTGTCGGATTGTCGATCCTGCCCGCCGGACACCCATCCGGCAAAGACACTAACAATTGATAGAAGCGCAAATGCTAAGCGCGTACAAGCTTTGCCGTGGAGCCAGTTTCCGGGGAACCGTGGCATTGTCTCCTCCTTCACTAGACGTATCGCGTGTATCGGAGTGCAAGAGGCACGCCAAGAAGGCTTCGTACGAACAGAACGGTCCAAGTCTCAGATGATCAGTCACTTGCCGTGAGAGGCCAGTCCGAACTCCAATGAAGAACCCGTGTCGCGGTACCCACGACTGTGGGAGCCCGACAACGCCGGATGCTTAACAGATCGGCTAACAGTAATCTGAATCTCTCGTACCCAGAACAGGACACATGCTCCGTGCCCCTGGTTGCATTTCATTTCCTTGAGAACGAAAAAGCCAATTCGATGCCCTTGTACAGCTCTCATCGGACAGGCGTGACTCCCTTCATCTTCCTGCTCTGTCTACTGTTTTGTTTTCCAGGTGGCGTTTCAGGAAATCTTCCAGCCAGCTGAGCACTCCTGTTTGGGAATCACGTCCCGTGGGGGCAGCGGTACGGGAGGCAGTGGCGGAGGTGGAGTCGGTGGTGGGGGGAGGCGCAACGGTCACGAGCGTCGAGGTCCAAGGTTCAGCTGGTGCAACTACCGAGAGCTTTGGCGCAGTCGCGGTTACAATTCCATAGATGGGCAACCCCATCAGAGGTTGTTCCCAACGAGATCACTAAGTAGCTAATTTTTCCAGCCTCTAGCTGCGCCAAAAGCTGGCGCATTTGTTCCGGAAAAAAGCATCCTCTTGCTCGCCTGTTCATCCAACGCACGCTAAGCAAACGGCACAGGTCGGGTGCCTTCGTCTAACGAATTGCCGTTTGCCACGTTGGAGTCGCGGATGTTTCAGGAGCGGCCATTTCTGACGAGGACGTGCTTTCGCGCCCAGGAGTCAAGCGCCCGGAGGACGGGGCGCAACTTTCTTCCAAAGGGCGTCGGCGTATATTCCACTCTAACGGGCATTTCCGCAAACATTTCCCTTCTAACAAGCCCGTCCCTCTCGAGCTCACGCAACTGTTGTGTCAGCACTTTCTGCGAGATTCGAGGCATCCTCTGGCGGAGACCTTTGAATCGAAGAGGTTCCTCACTACTCAGGAGCCACCAGAGGATCACGGGTTTCCACCGGCCGCCGATCAGTACCAGCAGCTCTTCAATCGGGCACTTGCTGGCGATTCGTTTAGCGCTCATAGACTTGAAGTAACCAGGTATCCATTTGGTTCCTGATATCGCGTGGAGAGTATAACGGAAAGGGATTTTCATGCCAGAGGAAATGAAGCACGGAAGAGGCGGCAACCGCTTCCGAGAGTGAACAAGGAAGTTTTCTTCGATTTGAACGAGCTTGCTCAAACGGGTTTTGGGAAGAAGTTTCGTAAGTCTAGTCTCATCAAAGGAGGAGTCAAAAAATGAGTCCAAGTAACGTCGGTCCAAAGCGCAGTGAAAAAGGGTTGCTCACTCCCGACAATTGCGTTGTGGCGTTGATCGATCATCAGCCACAAATGCTGTTCGGGGTCAGCAATTTCGACCGCCAGGGGATTATCAACAACGTTATTGCGATCGCCAAGGCAGCAAGAGTGTTCGAACTGCCTGTTGTACTCTCAACTGTCGAAACGAAGTCTTTCAGCGGAAATATGTGGCCTCAGCTCCGGGCGGTCTTTCCCGGCCAGGAACCCATCGAACGGTCGTCGATGAATTCCTGGGATGACAAGAACTTCGTGGCAGCGATCGAAAAAACCGGCCGCAAAAAAATCGTGCTGGCCGGACTGTGGACGGAAACCTGCGTGGCTCTCCCGACGGTACAGGCGATACACGACGGCTACGAAGTCTACGTGGTCGAGGATTGCTGCGGCGACGTAAGCCAGTTGGCGCACGACAACGCGATGAAGCGCGTGATTCAAGCGGGCGCGAAACCCGTAACGGCTCTCTCCACAATGCTCGAATGGCAGCGCGATTGGGCCCTCAAGGGAACCTATGACGCGGTCATGGACATCGTGAAGACCCACTTCGGCGCCTACGGCGTCGGGGTCGAATACGCCTACACCATGGTGCACGGTTTACCGGCAACAAAATTTGCGGAATATACAGGGCCCCTCGCCGCAGCCGCACACAAATAAACCACCCGGGAGGGCAGCCCAGCCCCTGCCCTCCATAACCCGATTTTAGTTGCAGAAGGAGACTCCCATGTCTGTTGACACGATACTTCACAACGCAAGAATCGCAACGAACCAGGTTCCGTCGTTTGTCGAGGCGGTTGCCATATCCGCTGGAAAGATCTCAGCTGCCGGCAATGACGACGAGATTCTCCGTCTGCGAGAGCCGGGGACGCAAGTCATCGATGCGAAGCGTCGCACGGTGATTCCCGGGCTGAATGATTCGCACATGCATCCCATTCGGGGAGGCTTGAACTACAACATGGAACTGCGCTGGGATGGCGTGCCTTCCTTAGCAGATGCACTGCGCATGTTGAAGGAGCAGGCTGCACGTACGCCGGCACCGCAGTGGGTGCGGGTCGTCGGGGGCTGGACAGAATTCCAATTCGCGGAACGCCGCATGCCGACGCTCGACGAAATCAATGCAGCCGCTCCAGACACACCCGTTTTCGTTCTCCATCTTTACGACCGGGCTTTGTTAAACGGAGCGGCCCTGCGTGCCGTGGGCTACGGCAAGGACTCGCCGGAATTTCCCGCCGGAGAAGTGCAGCGGGATTCGCGCGGAAATCCCACCGGTCTGCTTATCGCAAAACCCAACGCGAATATTCTTTATTCCACACTGGCTAAGGGACCGAAGCTGTCACGCGAGGACCAGCTCAACTCCTCGCGTCTCTTTTTCCGGGAACTCAACCGCTTTGGCCTTACCAGCGTGATTGACGCCGGGGGTGGATTCCAGAACTATCCCGACGACTATGGAGTCGTAAACGAACTGCATCGAAACGGGGAACTTTCGATTCGGCTCGCCTACAACCTCTTTACGCAGAAACCGAAACAGGAACTGTCCGATTTCCAAAATTGGACAAAAATGACGAAACCCGGCGCGGGCGACGACTTTTACCGCGTGAACGGCGCGGGTGAGAACCTGGTTTTCACAGCCGCCGATTTCGAGGACTTCCTCCAGCCGCGGCCCAACCTGCTCCCGGTAATGGAGAGTGAACTGAAAGGGGTCATTCGGCATCTGGTGGAAAATCGCTGGCCGTTTCGTCTGCATTCGACCTACAACGAAACGATCGAGCGGGCGCTGAATGTCTACGAAGAGGTGAACCGGGAGATTCCGTTCGACGGCCTGCATTGGTTTTTCGATCATTGCGAAACGATCTCTGACCGCAATATCGAACGTGTGAAAGCTTTGGGCGGAGGCATCGCCATTCAGAACCGCATGGCCTTCCAGGGCGAATACTTCGTCGAACGGTACGGTGCGCAGCAGGCGAAACGCACGCCGCCCATTCGGCGCATGCTGGAAATGGGCGTTCCCGTCGGAGCCGGCACAGACGCTACGCGAGTTTCCAGCTACAACCCGTTTCTTTCACTTTATTGGCTCATTACGGGGAAGACGATCGGAGGTCTAAGCCTGTACCCCTCCGAGAATCGCTTCGATCGAGAGGAAGCTTTGAAGCTCTACACGCTCGGGAGCAGTTGGTTCTCGACGGAAAACGGCAAGAAGGGGGCGCTCGCGCCGGGACAACTTGCGGATTTCGCGGTTCTTTCGGCGGACTACTTTTCCATCCCGGAAGAGGAGATCAAGCAACTTGAATCGGTCCTCACAGTCGTTGGCGGGAAGGTTGTCTACGCGACTTCTGAATTCTCCAAACTCGCGCCGCCGGCTCTGCCCGTGAGTCCGGACTGGTCTCCCGTGAAACAGTATGGCGGATATGCCAAGCCTTCGGACCAGGCCCTCGGGGCTTCCCACTCCGCTGTCTGCACGCATCTGCCGAACCACTCCCAACAGGAGAAGAGCTGGCACCTGCCTGTTTTGGGCGATCTGGGGCTCTGGGAACTGGGTTGCGATTGCTTTGCTTTTTGAATAAAGGCAGCGGAACTCTTAACAAAGAGAAAAAGGGAGAATGGGAATATCAAATATCACTGACAAGGTTGTAGTAATTACAGGGGCCAGCAGCGGTGTTGGCGCAAGCGCGGCTCGCCTTCTCGCAGGGAATGGCGCGAAAGTCGCGCTCGGAGCGAGGCGAAATGATCGGATCGACGCCCTCGTCAGGGACATTACCGCCAAAGGAGGCAGCGCTCTCGGTTTCAAGACTGATGTGACAAAGCGCGGAGATGTCGAGGCTTTAGTGAGAGGCACCGTTGACAAGTACGGCCGAATCGACGCGATCGTGAACAATTCCGGGATCATGCCCATTGCACCTATGGCGGCGCTCAAGGTCGAAGAATGGGATCGAATGATCGATGTGAACATCAAGGGCCTCTTATATGGGGTGGCCGCAGTGCTTCCGATCATGCAAAAGCAAAAACGGGGCCACATCATCAACGTCGCTTCTGTCGCGGGCTTCAAAGTCTTCGCGCCGGGCGGCACCGTCTACAGCGCGACGAAGTTCGCCGTGCGGGCGCTGACTGAGGGCCTGCGCATAGAGCTCAAGGCCGACAACATTCGTTGCACCGTGATCTCTCCTGCCGCAATTGCAACGGAACTACCCGAGGGTAGCTCGGAGGAAACCACCCGAAAGAATTTGCGCGAGTTCTACAAGATCGCAATTCCGGCGGAGTCAGTTGCTCGCGCGATAGCTTACGCCATCGAGCAACCAGCCGACGTAGAAATCGGCGAGGCCGTCATCCGGCCCACGGCTCTGGACTTCTAGCACGGAGACAAACTATGCGGCCTCTACTGCGCGTCACGTTGTGCAGATCCCTGGAGACTTCCAGCATGACTTATGCAGGAGGAATGCGATGAAAGTGTTGTTCCTATCCTTTGTAGTTGGTCTGGGTGTAGGGATTTTGTACGGTCTGATCCGTGTGAAGAGTCCGGCTCCGCCCATCGTCGCCTTGCTCGGTCTCTTGGGAATGGTGTTAGGCGAACAGTTCGGGGTTTGGGTCCAGACGAAAAAGCTGGACGTTTCGCGTGCCGAATCGGTTTGCCTTGTCGGTGAGCGCTACGACCGGCCACACCGGTCGGAAGCGCCTTAACTTCCGAGTCGTGGGAATTTGCAAATCCGGGAGAGACGAATGGATTTTAAAAGGATACTCGCAGGAACTTCTGTTGCAATCTTTTTGACGATTGCGTTCACGAGCGACTCGCGGCACTTCAGCACGTTCGCCCAAACGGCGCCACAAGCCGAAACCAAGGCCATTGCTGTCGCCCCGCAGTACGACACGACGCACGTCTACGTGGCACCGCAAGATTTTGACCGTTTCGTCGCGAGCCTGATCGCCACATTCGGCGGCACAACGACCAAGCAGGGGGTCTTCACAGTAACCCCGACGCCGAGCAGCACAATGTCGCAATTGGTGCTGACCCCTGTTGGGTCCATATCCGTGTTTGGTTTCAAGACACCCATCCCCTATCCGTTTGGCCTGGAGCGCACGGGCTATCTGGTCACGGACATGGATGTGGCTGTGCGTGCGGCTCGCGCCACCGGTGCGGATGTCCTGGTCGCCCCCTTCAACGACCCGATTGGGAGAGACGCCGTCATCCAGTGGCCAGGCGGAGTCAATACGCAACTCTATTGGCATACCACCGCGCCATCTTACGCGTCGCTCCAGACTGTTCCTGAAAACCGCGTCTATGTATCTACTGATAAAGCCGACGAGTTCGTTCGCAGCTTTCTTGCGTTCTCGCATGGCAGAGTAGCCTCCGACGATGCGCATGCTCCGGGTGTAGAAATCGGGCGATCGGGAGAAACGTATCGCCGGGTAAGGATTGAATCGCAATTTGGCAAGCTGACCGCGTTCATCACTGACGGGCACCTTGCGTATCCCTACGGCCGGGAAATGACCGGATATGAAGTGGCGAATCTGGCGGACACCCTTACCAAGGCTAAGGCGGCAGGCGTAGAGGTCATCGTACCTCCGTACAAGACAGAGGAACGCGATGCGGCTGTCGTGCAGTTTCCGGGAGGATATATCGCGGAGATCCATTCCGTCGCAAAGAAATAGACAGCAAGCCAAGGCCGGACGATACTGGCCGAAGAAATCGCCTCATACAGGGTGGAACGAAGAGATAGATGCGAACCTTCGCGATCTTGATGGTCATGTTCTTTGCGAGCCCATTGTTCCTGCGGGGCCAATCGATTCCGCCTGCCGAATCCCCGCCCCCCGCACGGATTTATCACCTGCTTCGGGAGGACGACGATTGGAGCTTTCTTGCCGATCCGGCCCAGCGGCAGGAATTTTGGGATCCCATCAAATACATTCGCCTGCGGCCGGATCGGAATGATTGGTTCCTGTCGATGGGCGGCGAAGCTCGCGAGGTTTGGGAGCAGATCGGAAACGACAACTGGGGCCAACAGCCATTTATGAATGGCTATTTTAATGAACGGTACATGCTTCATTTTGATCTGCATTACGGAAAACATGTGCGGACGTTCGTGGAATTGAAGAGCGGAATCAATTCTTATCGGATCGGCGGTCCACGGCCGATCGACGAAAAGAAGCTCGACTTTCAAGCAGGTTTTCTGGAGCTCGGCACTTCGTCGGGTTCAAATTCGATCAGTCTGCGCGCCGGCCGGCAGGAGTTGGAGTACGGTTCGGGGCGATTAATCGACATTCGCGAAGGCCCTAATGTCCGGCTCAGCTTCGACGGCTTTATGGTCAAAAGCAGGCTCGACGCGTGGCAAGTGGACGGATTTGCCGTGCGTCCGGACCTAGACAAACCAGGCTTCTTTGACAACGCGCCGAATCACGCCGTTGGTTTTTGGGGCGTGTACGCTTCGCGCCCGTTACCCCGCAAGAATTCTCTAGAGGCGTATTACCTGGGCCTGGATCGTAAGGAAGCAAGTTTTCAGCGTGGCACGGCGCAAGAGGTACGCCACACCTTGGGAGCGAGATTTTCCCGCCCTATTGCCAGCGAAAAGGCCGGCTGGGATTTCGACTATGAAGCGCTTTGGCAGTTCGGCACGTTCGGCTCGGGGAACATTGAGGCCTGGACTGTCGCCTCGGAAACAGGCTATCGCATCCCAACAATCCCCCTGAAACCGCGCTTTAGCGCCAAGGCGGATATTTCGAGCGGCGACAACCCGAATTCCAGGACTTTGGGAACGTTCAATCCGTTGTTTCCAAAAGGCAATTACTTTGGCGTTCTGGCCACCACGGGCCCTGGACCGATTAACTTCATAGACGTTCACCCGCGCGTGGAAACCTCGCTTCCCCACGGCGTGAGCATTTCCTTCGATTGGATCGTTCAGTGGCGGGAAAACGTCAACGATGGTGTATACGCCGTACCAGGCTTCCTCATTCGCGCTGCCGATGGCAGCCGTGCGCGATTCGTTGGACACAGGCCCGGCGGAGAAGTCCGGTGGCAGGTGAATCGCCATCTGTGGTTCCAGGCGGATTACGGAATTTTCTACGCCGGCAGCTTTCTGAAGGAGACGCAACCCGGCCGTAACCTGAACTATTTGGCCCTTTGGGCAGGCTACAAATTTTAGGAGGAGTCTGAACGGTCTTGGGTATGCGCTAGATGATTCATCCAGAATGATAGTTTCAAAGGATTAACCGGAGCGAAACGATCTTGCCAGTCAGCACAACCATTGCGAATGTTCCCACATCCCTGCCGGAAGAAAAAAAGGAGCAATTTCGCTCTGCGTTTTTCCATGTCGCTCCCTCAATGTTTTTGGGAGCGCTCGATCAAACCATTATCGCAACCGCTCTGCCCGCGATTGCGGGTTCACTTGGCGGACTTTCCTACCTCGCGTGGGTGGTTACCGCGTATCTCCTCGCCGCGACGGTGGCCGCCCCGGTATACGGCCGCATGGGGGACGCCTTCGGGCGCAAACGCATGCTGCTCTGGGCGCTCGGCCTGTTTGTTGCGGGCTCCGCTGCGTGTGCGATTGCCCCTAACCTTGCCGTGCTGATCGGCGCTCGTGCATTGCAGGGGTTTGGCGGTGGCGGCCTTATGACTCTGGCGCAAGCGCTCATCGGAGAAGTCGTTTCTCCAAAAGAGAGAGGGAGGTTTCAAGGATGGTTCGGAGCCAATTTTGCCCTTGCCAGCACCCTCGGTCCGGTAGTTGGCGGCGTTCTCTCGCAACATCTCGGTTGGCGCAGCATCTTCTGGATCAATATCCCGCTGGGACTGGGCGCCGCAGCCGCTGCCCTGCGCGTTAAAACGTCCGCCGGGACGGGGATATGCCGATTGGACTATACCGGAACAGCCGTCTTCTTCTCATCGACCGCAGCGCTTCTACTCGCTCTGAGCATCGGCGGTCATGAGGTTTCGTGGGCATCCCCGGTTCTGCTCGCGCTCGCGGGTCTGGGAGCTGCCGGATTTGTTCTTCTTCGAAAAGTCGAGCAGAAAAGCCCTGATCCGCTCATCTCTCCGGAATTGGTTGGAGAGCCCGTTATCTGGCGTGCTTCATTGACAGTTCTTCTTTTCGCGGCAGTTCTCTTCGGCTTGATCGTTCAACTGCCCGTTTTTTTTCAAATGGCGCTCCGAACAAGCGCAACGATCTCTGGGCTACTGCTTATCCCGCTCACGCTGGCGCAAGTGGCTGTTTCCACCGCAACGGGTCTGCGAATCTCATCGACCGGTCATCCTCGCACCTCGATGGCCGCGGGGCTGTCCATCGTTGCCGCCGCTTTTTTGGTCCTCGCGGCTGGAATCAAGCTTGGACCGCTGTTCATTGTGCTGCTGACTTTTCTAATCGGCGCGGGCCTTGGATCAACCATGCCGGCCGCACAGACGATGATCCAATGGGCAGCCGGCGATAAACGCCTTGGTGTGGGCACGGCGCTGGTGTCGTTCAGTCGGTCAATCGGAGGCGTGATGGGCGCCGCTCTTGCATCCGCAGTTTTGCTAGGAGCGCTGCAGGTCCTGGATCCGAATGCCCGGAACATCCTTAACCGGGAATTTGCTTCGATTGGCTTGAGCCACGAAGCTTCTCAGATATCGCCGGCATTGATCGCGGCATACCGTTGGGTCTTCCTTGCACTGGGAGGCCTGTCTGCGTGCGCTGCAGGAGTCGCCTGGTCTATACCAGACCTGGACTTGGGGGCCAGTCCGGCAAAGGAGTTGGTAACCCACTTGTGAATTCGGTTCGCGAGTACACCTCGCAAGAGGAGAAAAAGGAGAATGCAATGCCACTTCAAAATAACTATCTATCGGACTATCACAACCTAAAGCTGACACGCGATGAGAAAGGTGTGCTGGTGGCGGAATTCCACACCAACGGCGGACCGTTCCTCATGACCGCCGCATCTCACACGGAGTTTGTCGATGCCTTCTACCGGATTGCGCAAGATCGAGCGAACAAGATCGTAATTCTGACGGGGGCGGGCGGGCAGTTCATTACTGATGTGGATTGGTCCTCTTTCGGCGATGTCACCGATCCCGGCGTCTGGAGCCAAGTTCATGACGAAGGCGTTCAGGTTTTGGAAAACATAGCCAACATACGAGTGCCGGTCATAGCGGCTATCGAAGGGCGCGCCCATGTGCACTCAGACTACGCGCTACTTGCCAGCGTAATTGTGGCGGGGGAAAGCGCGACCTTCGAGGATGTGGCCCATTTCTCCGCGGGCGTTGCGCCCGGCGACGGAATCTTTACCACATGGAGTTATCGCGCTGGCGCAGGGCGAGCAGAGGCCTTCCTGCTAAATCCACAGCCGATTCCGGCGCGTACCGCGCACGAGTGGGGAGTGGTTGCCGAAGTTGTGCCGAGCGGTAAGGCGCTCAGCCGGGCGCGCGAACTTGCCGAGTTGTACCTGAAAGCTCCGGAAGTGACGCGCCGCAACACGCGTATCCACTTTATTCAACCGTTGAAGGAGCGCATTGTGCGGGAAGTCGGCTATGGATTGTCGCTGGAAGGAGCGTCGTCGGCCGATCTCGTTAAATCGATGAAGGCGAAGAGCGAACCTGCCGCTAGCAAAGGAAAATCCGCATAAAGAGCACGAAAAGAACACAAAGACTATTCGTTTCGACAGCATTCCATTAAGGGTAGCATTGGCTACTGGAGGGAGATTTTCTGCCTCGCACGCTGGCTCGCTGAAGTACATAAGGACCCGGCGCCTGTCTTAGTCAACTCCCGATCTAGGCGGTGGTCTCAATGGGTCGACGCAACACTCAGGTCGAACCCGACTCGCATTGTTCACAGTAGAGCCGTAAGTGGACACCTACGCGCGTGGTGGGAATATGGTGAACCGGGGAGGACTCGAACCTCCAACCCGTTGATTAAGAGACCGTCCAAAGATAATTAGGACTGAGTGCTATGGTTCTCTATCGTATTGATTTTTCGCGCTAGTAAAGGCTGTTTGCTTCTCTGCCCTACTGTGCCCACTCGCTATGGTTTGTCATGGAGATGGGGCACAAAATTGGGCACAGTTTTTTCCTCCTCAAATAGGGACTTTTCTCTGGCATCTCTCTGTCAGGCAGCCTGTCCAGTTCCAGTACCCACTTTTCCGGTTACCGCGTTAATCAGGACTTAGGAGCACCCAAGGGGGTGTAGCGCTAATGCTGCTTGTCTTTCTGTTGAGAAAGAGTTGACGGATTCTCTTCTGGGGGAATATCAAAAGGAGCGGAGTATGCATTGACAAACGTATTTCTAGGCCTTTCCTTAGCATCTTTCGGGTAGATGGGGCTTGCATGTGAGTAGATGATGCGAACGCGATGTTTACCGCGAATCGGCAGAGAATATCCAGGTTGCATGTCAAACCCGCCTGGAACTGACAACTTGCGGTATGGGTCGATGATGCCGATTTCCCCTTGGAATTTGGTCCCGGGTTCTAATCTCTTCCAGAATGGAGCAGGAAGGTCTTGATAGGCACCTCCAACATAAGACCATTTTCCGTCGGGCAGCAATTGTTCGACGGCTGGATTGTGGAGCTGTAGCGGGCGGTCTTTCCAACAGCACACGCCGATATAGAGGGGGCTTGTACTTCGGTCGATAAGCTCAAGCTTGATGATAACGACGTGTGTTTCCTTCGGTTCATCCTCGATTGTTCGAGAGACCGACTTCACGGAAATTTCAAGTTCTGTGGAACTCTGTGCTTTTGCGAGAAGAGGAATCGACCCCAAAAGCAGGGCTATCATAATTTGCATTAAGCGCATTTACATTCCGGCACTCCCATCGGGCCGTGACTTCCTTTTACCGCATCACCTAAAGACACCAACATACTATCTTCGGTTCCCACTTCGGGTCAGCAAATAAAGGCTAACTCCTGATTAGTCGGCAAACCGGACAAGTCCGTCCCAGTACCCACATGTCCGGTTACGGCGTTAATCAGGACCTACCGTTTTAACCTTGCTCGTAGTGCTAAAATCCACGAATGAGTATGAGAGCAAAATGCTGGCAGGTGCGAGACAAGGGCCAGTTATTACTCGTTCTGATGAAGGAACTTGAGGGGAATGCCCACGTCTCCATTGAAGGCGACCTGCGAGCACTGCGGTTGGCAACCTACCCGGGTGCTTCAACCGATCCCACCGATGTTCTCAAACCAATTACGTTCGGAACTGACTTCGTCGTGCTTCCGCTAGAACACTCAACAAGCGAAACAATCTACGCTGCCCTAGGAGGAAGGGTGCCGAAGAAGATACTTCATGTACAGATTGAGAAGAACGGCGTGATCCAGTTCGGTGCCTACGATTACTTTCATCCGGAATGTATTGCATTTGGAAGCGCGGTCCCGCAGACCGTAGTCGAATCACTGGTGTCTAATCGGGTCATCGTACCCCAGATTGAGAAATGAGCGAAATCTGCACCTGTTCTGGGTACTGGGTCGAACTTGTCCGGTTACCGCGTTAATCAGGAGTTGGGGTTCTCTGCCCCTAGCGTATACTTTCCCGCAACTGCATCGAATCGAGGAACTCGATGACGATTTGGATTTTCGCGGTGGCGATACCCCTCGCTCTT
>Ga0210383_10004292_pt1 | contig 12639 bp, 15 predicted proteins | sample IncBWC14OmetaG_FD_160072 | JGI IMG/M metagenome (GOLD analysis project Ga0210383, IMG submission 160072) | Forest soil microbial communities from Barre Woods Harvard Forest LTER site, Petersham, Massachusetts, United States - Inc-BW-C-14-O ...
GTCGGCTTCGTCCATGACAATGTACCGACATTGAGATAGGACGAGGACGTGTCGCTCAATGACATCTTTTAGACGACCAGGAGTGGCAATGATAATCTCCGCACCTTCACGCAGGTTGAATTGCTGCTCTTCTACAGCCCTCTAGAAATTGTCGAATAATATGTGAATGGCGCGCCAAAACATTAACAAGAAAATGGACATACTCCTCCGACAATGGAGACACATTTGAAGCCGAGGGGGGACGCAAATTTCCTTGCTTCGCTCTCAATCTGCTGTGCCAATTCACGGGTTGGTGCCATAATAAGTGCATACGGGCCCAGATGTCTAATTTCATCTGTGAACGGTGGCAAGTTCGAAATAAAGGCCAGCATTGGGATGACGAAAGCCGCAGTTTTGCCAGAACCTTACAGAAAGGTACATTTAAGTGTCAATGCCTTGCACGATGTAAGGGTTGCATACCTGTTTCAGCAATGCCAATGATATCTCGGTTCTGCAGACCAATTGGGATAGCTTGACGTTGAATGGGGGATGGATCCTTGTAGCCGATAGTCTCAATGCAATTCAAAATGAGCTGTGGGATGGCAGATTCGGTCCAAGAGCGGAGTGGGTGCGGTATGTGCCCACCTAGGAGATATTAGTATGAGCCCACTGTAGAGAAAGCGATAACAGACCTCTTGCAGATATACTAAAGTCCTCTCTGAAAATACGCCAATCACGCTCCCTCATCTCCTCCAATGGCTTCTCAGTCCAATGCCTTTCATCCAGACCAGCCTTGGCCGCTTTCCTGCGTTCCATAGGATCAGCAAGATGACCATCAACAGAGGCACCACCCGAAATTTTCCTCGGTCCACTTCCTCCACCATCATCCATCCCCGCAAGACGGCCCCTGCCAAACATCACTTGCGCTCCCTGTCGATTACTCCCCGCAGCTACAGGTGAGTCTTCGGCAAACGTGTCATCCTGCGCGTCCCAGTCGAAGACGAACTTGCGGTCGTTCATCTTGCGGATCTTGCGTTTCTTCTTATCGACACCGAGATATCGGGAGCGGATGGCGGATAGGTCGGTTTCTGTCATGTGTGGGACGTAGGGGATGGACGTTTCTGGGAGGGTACGTGGCGTTGCTGCTACAGAAGCTGGAAGTGGTGGCGGAGGCATTGAAGAGGAGGGCGTCGCAGGGGCGGGAGAGGCTGTAGATGACGTGCTGGGAGCCGCTTTGCTTCGGTCAGCACGAGGCCCGGTAGGTACATTCTGGTACCCTTCCCGTGGTGCACGTCGGTCATCCAGCGGTTGTTGCTGCTGTGGTGACGGAGGCAGTTGGCGTTTGTCATGATTATCACGACCGCGTCTACTGTAACGGTCTCCTCGATCACGCTCGGGGTGCGCATACCTCTCCTCATCTGTAAATATATGAGAACGTGGTTACAAAATGCAACCGCAACGATGAGATATCAATGGACTGACATCGACCACCACCTCCCCCGTACCTATTGGACGTTTGACTCCGTTCTTTCTGCCTTATCTCGTCCGCCTCCCGCTCGAGCAACTCGCGGTCCTTTCTGGAATTCTCATTTTTTTCTTTTTGTTCTCGGATCTCTGCGGCGCGTGTTGCTATGGCGAGCTTGGCTCGTTCCTCTTTGGAGAGGAATTTGGGCTTTGAGCAGTTGGATTCAATGTCAGTTCATGACTGACACGAAGATGAATAAACATACTTTTGATGCGGCTTCCTTTTCCTGCCTTTGCCTCTGCAGGAGTGATTCAATTGACAGTGGCTGAGACCTAGTCGCCATGATAAACAACGACTGGAGTTTCAAAGTTATTGGTGACTCGGAACGCGAGGTTTCGGACACCCAGACCACGTGGACACTATTATTCCTTTTTCGTCTGCAATTCTCTGGCAGCTATACTAAGCGGCCATCTTGGATCCTGCATTTGCCACATGCGTCAAGGAATCGAATCTGGTATGCAGTCTCCACGTCCAGAGACACCAGAGCCAGGATCAGTTCAAGGACGCCGAAACACAGGCGTCCAACTCCTCGATGGTGAAGGTGGTATTTCAAATCAGGTATGTTCGCAGTCATTTGGCAACCGCGTGTCCATTACTCAACTGCTATCCAGTTAGAACTGTGTCTAAAACACATTTTTGCAAAGTATTGCGTGCCACCAGCGCCAACCATCCCGACGGAAGATAAGCGAGTTGCGCTACTAGCGCCACCAGATGGCGCATACCTTTCGCCGGAAGGACTGGACGCGTGGGCGCGCGATACAAATGGGGCACCGTTCTCTCAAGAGACGAAGGAGGAGCTTGTAGAATTTCTGGATGTTACAGATGACGGAGGGCTTACGTGAGTGTTAACGTTTGAAGTTTGTTGGATCCTTTGTTATGATGTGTCCTGGTTGGCGTTGCTGATGAAGCGAGTAGGTTTAAGGGTTTCTTGCAAATATACCAATTGCAAACTGAGAACGACGAGGAGGAGACATGGCGAGATTTGGTGCGTCTGAAGGACACCGTTGCTGGAAGTCATGCAATATCGCTCACCTTTAACTAGTCAAATCACGGCTTTGATCGGACGTTAAAGCTGGTGTCTACCCGACGAGAAGAAGTAGAAGTCGAGGGCGATGAGAGCAATGCCGAGGCACTTTCGTGAGTTGTCTGCCACCCATATGCCCATACACCCAATCCTGATCATCGTCTTGAGGTAGATCAAACGGAACCAAATGACACGCGACCCTTAGTATAGTACAGGACATCATCGTTTCTCGATACCCAAACTGATCGCCACTACCCACCAACCCAGCGTGATGATTCTTAACGACCTCGAGGTATAAACCTATCACGACCCGCCACACCAATCTGATATTTGATTGCGGAGGTAGTTTCGAATTCGTCGAACTTATCCTCGTTTCTACACCGAAGATCATGACCATTCACATACGGCTTTCTTTAAACAATTCATATCCCCAATGTTTATTATATCGAGAGAATGCGCAGACTTCGACCTAAAGAAGATAATGTTTGTCAAACTGTTGTGCTTTGCCTTTGTGGCAGATCAATCGACTCTTACTGCGTCATGGTGTGGCTCTGTACATACGGATCTACATCACCCTAAGGTAACTACGTACTGACCTCATCCTCGGACCAATGTCAGCTTCCAAATCTCGACGCCTTCCCATTCCTCTTTTCCCCATCTAATACCTCCTTTCTCCATGGCTTTTCCCAACTTCCTGCGAGGAATACACTCAACGTTGAATTGCCAGATTTCCTTGGCATCTGATAGGAGGCGATCAACCAATGCAGGATCACGTCTTTCAATACAGAGGAATACGGGCGGCGGTCGGGAGGAAGGGGACGCTGCGAGAGACAAGGTGCAGAGAGTATGGAAAGTACGAAGTAGTGGTTCGGCCAGGGCAGGAGAATATACGGTGTCAGCGGATATGATGAGGTCGAAGGGAGGTTGCAGCAGGTCTTTTGCATCGGATGGAGATAATTGGAATGAAGGCGATGATCCAGAAGCAATAACCTTGTCATCATTCCATATCCATCGATCTGGGTTTAGAGTCCAATCAAGCTCGCGAATCTGGATCATCCCAGAGTCGACGGGCAAACCAGCGATGTTGTTTGCAACATTCTGGGCTAGCACAGTAGATATGACGTTGGGAACGTCTGTGGCTAGTACATCCCAGCCCATAGAACTCAAGGCGAGTCTGTGAATGTATTTAGTTATGAAGGGATCGGGCCTGCATCTAAGAAGAAGCGTCTGAAGCGCACGCCGTAAGCCCTATGCCGCTGCCCAATTCCACGGCCCTCGGACGGGTTCCGATGGATGATCTAAACCTGTTGTGGGTGGCGGCCAGGTACAGAGAAAGACATTGTGCTCCAAGCCAGAGCGCTGTCCCGTTTGTGATTCCGTCATCGACCTGTGCGAGATGGAAGGTAGAGGTAGTAAAAGGATAGTTGAGAATACGAATGTTTTTTGTGTGGTGAGCGGGTAGGGGGGAGCGGTGCTCCATTTTCGACTATCAAATGCAAGTAGGTAGTATCAACTTGAGGTTTCAAGAACATAACATGAGATTCTTGCGAGGCCTGTGGGCGGTTGTTTGGATCCAAGGCAAGGAGTCGCCGCCTTGCCCAAAGCAGTTGACCTCATTTACTACACCGCCCTCTTTCCAACACGTTTCTTCCCTTCCTGTGCCTTACTGTGGGGCTTCTCCATATTCCAGCGTTTGCCACCACCGCTCTAAACGATCGGCTCGGCCTTGCCGACGCCTCTTCATTTTGCTATGAAGGCCTTTCTTCACCGTCTCCACATTGGCGGAGGCACAAAGGACAAGGACAGGGACCTCCCAGCGGCTCAGAAGGAAAAATTCCCTCCTTTGCGTAGTTGGCCTCCACAAGAGCCCCAGCGAGCAACGTCTACCCCGAGCTCATTCACGTCCTTTAAACCTCTCCCAGAGCTCGTCCCTACGCAGCTCACTACACAGTTCTCTCCACGCCCTTTGCATCCCATAGAAGAGCCTTTTACTTCAGAATCCACGGCTTCTACCCCAACCCCAACCCCTCCATATTCATCCCTCCCTCAAACACGTGCAGATAACGTTGACCCAGACACTTTGGTTCGTGCCACCTCTCCCCGTCAAGAACAAGACTCTGCCGGTCGAAGCTCACGCAAGACCACAATTGGGAGCGTCAACACAACTACCGTGAGCGACGTGCATAAGAAAGTCGCTTTCATATCTCCTCCCCCTACCCCTACGCCTACTAATCTCGATCGTGCCTTGCCTGATGCACCTGGCAATGGCCTGACACCCGCACTCCCCATGAAGACCACGTTGTCGCGTTTCCAGGCGGCTCATGGCAAGGAACCGCGTGGCTCTACTGCTACTGCCGCGTCTTCTTCCAAAACAGACGTCGGGTCTACGAGCAAAGCCAGCGCGAAGGCTACATCAACTCGTACGGCCTCGCCATATCTTCAAAAGCCAAACGGAGAAGCTGGTTCTGCGCAATCCCTTAGATCGGGGACCCCATATTCTCAAATGTCAAACAGCAGTGGCAGTCGCATCCTTGCCGCTCAATCTTGGAGTGAGGTCACAGAGGAAGACCTCGTCTCCAACTTGGGATCTAGAGAGCGCACCCGACAAGAAGTCTTGTTTGAAATTATATCCAGTGAAGAACGGTACGATTGAACATCATAGAAAGCTGATAATATCCATTAACTTCGAGAGCAGATACGTCCAGGAACTAGCCAAAATGAAAGACACATTTATCGATCCCCTCTTGCATCCATTTTCTACATCCAACGTCGTCTCCCCTTTGTCATCGACTCCAAATCTAGATTACGACTATTTTCGCTCCGAATCACCGTCGGAATCTAACGATCATCTACCACCCATCGCCGCCCGCTTCATGTCTCCAACGCCTACAATGGATCCACCGGGATCGGGTCCATCCTCAATACGCAAAGGCAGCAAGGACACACCCAATATCGATGGCGAGTCCTTGGACACGGACGAGGAGGACGAGGGTGATGATCAAATCGGGAGGGGATATCCATCGAGACAGGGGAACACATCAAAGCATAATCATCCGCGATCGCCGTATCGTGCCACGGCGACGAGAACCCCAAACAGGACTGGTGGTGGTGGTGCAGTCCCATTCCCCTCCCGCTCACACCAATCGTTACCGCCTATGCCTCGTGCGAACCAGCTGACTGCATCGACACACTCACTTGGTCGGCAAAGTACCATAGTTGAACGAGAAAGGGAGCGGAACTATAGTCAGGGCCAATCCACATTGGCTGATCGGAAGGGAAACACACCGTTGCAGAAGCCCGGGATGCTGAGGAAGTTCAAGAAGAGCCAGACGTCTTCTGATAGCATCTTTGGTAGCGCGCTTGCTCCTCATCAACTACCCGAGGACTTGCGGATATGCTTGGAGGTTGTGGATAGCGGCGTTTTCGACGGGCACAAGCGACTTTCTGAGGCATTGAAGAAGCGCTATGATGACCAGTTCCCGCTGGTTCGGTCACTTGCGGACGTCTTCGTCTCCAATGTCAGTATTGTTACGATTTGTACACAATGAAAGACACTGACGGCGTATTTCTCGATGTAGTCGGATATATTTCATGGATATGCAACTTATGTTCTTCACCTAGAACGTGCCCTCGAACAGGTCGACGACGCCCTGTCCAACATCACGAACAAAAAGCCCAAGAAGCAAGATGCTGGCGAATGGCAGAAAGTGTGTAAATTCCTCCAAAAGCTCGAAGAAAACGCGTGCGAAAAGGGGGAAACAGGCCTTGCAATCACACTTTCGAAGCCCTTCCAACGTCTTCTCAAGTATCCTCTTCTCTTTCAAAATCTGCTCTTCCACACGGACCCGAGTACTTTCGAATACGAGAGCACGTTACAGATGGTTGCGGAGGTGGAAACTATTGTCCGAAGTATCGAGGACGAGAAGATACAGAAAGAAGAACGGGACAAGACCCGAGACGTATTTGCACGGATCGAGGGGCTGGACAAAGTTAGGCAGCTTGCTCTACCAAAGCCTTCGCGGGTGTTGATAGAGGAGCGGCAGTGCGCTACGGGACTGAGCCAACTGAATGGATCTCCAAAACCTTCCTCCCCACCTCCTGTGATCAATACAAAAGGAGTGAGGGGAAAGTCGTCATTTAAACGCCTCAGTGATGTTCTTCATTCTGGGACTGGAATTGGGGGAAAGAAAGATCTATGGTTTGTGGTTTTCAACGATGTTGTGCTGCAGTGCCAACGAACCGGAACAACATCCTTGCCGTTGGTAGCCGCTACGACCTCGCGGACCAATTCGTTGCCCGAGCTGCAAGGTAAGGCAAAGTATGCGACGACTGGCCGACGCAATTCACACACCAGACCTCGTAATTTGTATAAATTTCTCAAGGTTGTTCCTGTTTTGCATTCCCCTTCACGTCACTTACGTTTTACCGTGAGCAGATTGAGACTTGGGCCATTGGGGACGTCGTCCAGCCAAGGGAAGGGGTCGTATCCATGGAAGAGTACGCTCCTGATTTTCCTGTAACCTCTTTTCATTTCCCTGATATATCTGCAGTGTCGTGCGGTCCCGAGCCCAAGTCCACACTAATCAACCCAAAGTTGTCCCTCTTCCGGACGATGACGACGAGGGCGGCGCAGATTCAGACGACTCTGACAGGAAGAGCAAAATGAGTTTCTCCTACTGGGGCGCGGACAAAGTCACCGTACAAAAACCTGTCATTAAAGGTCGCCTGGGCCCCAACGGAACAAGGAGGAGCGGGATCGGTGCTCCGTCCTCGTACGGTCGAGAGTCGTCCGCGAATGCGAAGTTTGGCACACGTCTTGTGTCTGATGGCTCGCCTTCCCCGCGTCCTTCAAGTCGTCGAACACAAGCCACTACTCCGACTCCCCGTCGACAACCTCAGTCCGATGAAGGTCACAATTACGCAAAGGCGACCGTGACACGACCCGCTTGGGACACCAGTACTCGCTCACCACTGGCTGCTACACCAGTTCCCTCTAAACGTTCCCGCAACAACTCACAAACCAATGCAGCTGCTCGGGTGGCGACTACTGCGAAAGCATTAGCTTCACCTGCCCCTTCGGAAGATTCTGGGGTAGGCTTTTATCGCCAGATCATTGCGAATGATCCGTCTCTGAACCAAGTTTAAAGTCCTAGACTTTACCATTACTCTCATCATATATCCAGGAAATTATACTATCACCCTACACTATTATTACCCCTCGATATTCTGCGTTCATATTTTGTACATTTTTCATGCTTTCCGTCCTACCGCTTTGCCGTATCGTGTTCCATCGATTCCACACCACTCCTTCTTTCTCACGGCCTTTCCAATATCGATACCCCCACCAATCTAACCTGGTCAGATCAGAACGCTCATTAACCTCTATTCTCAGCTATATTTACTTGGTCTACTAGATTTAAGCTGTATCATCACGTCGCCACTTCAGAATCTTCAATCAACTCGTTTCATATGCCGCATTGTGTATGCTGACACTTCGTCCGCTTGGGTCTGCTGCACACCCCCAATCACCTCGAGGTATCCATCTGATTCGTGAAAAGTGAGACAAAATATTGACATGAAGCAGGGCGAGCACATACCGAACTGCCGTCTGTGCGGCGGCCTCGAGAGGGTACAGACCTAGGCACTCGTAAGCGTTATGACTGATATGTGTATGTTAATCCCTCACCATCGAAAGTTGCACGGAGGAAGTAGCCTTCCTTTGTATCGGGTGCTCCTTCAAACCATCGTTCACCTCGCCTAGCGAACGCTTCGTCAGAAACGACAGCTGCCGCATGGTCTTTAATTCTGGAGAAATTTTGAATTAGGTCGTCCGATGCACAAAAGGGATGTCTTACCCATCTATCCAAGAGTATCCGACTCCATCTGAGAATTGTTCCTTTTGTCTCCAAAGGATGGACCGCGGGAGATACGGCTGGAAGAATAAGTCTACAGGATGACAAAATTGTACGGATTTCTTTACCTTGCCACCGGGAGAACAATCGAAGGCTTTTCGGAGGATATACTATGTAATGTCAAATGTAACGAAGAACGTAGTACATGTTAACTTTCTCACCTTCTCCATTTTCGGACAGCCGTCCTCATCGACTTCCTGATTAGCACCTTTGTTGAACATCTTCTCCTTGGCGTCGATGTTCAGAGCTACCTCAAGAAAAGCTTTGTCAAGGAAGGGGACACGGGCTTCGAGCCCCCAGGCCATGGTCGATCTGGAATCTAAGATTAAAAAGGTGCACAATAACATCGATACGGAAAACTTGCTTGTTGGCCCGAAGACAATCAGACGTGTGGAGGTTCTTGACACGCCTGACGCACTCTCGATGGAACGATTTACTGTCAGGTGCAGCGTGGAAATAGAGGTAACCTGAAACGTCATCGCAATCGTTTCAGTGTCTACGATGGAGAAATCTGATTGTTGTTACCTCCCAAGATTTCGTCACTGCCTTCACCGCTGAGAACCATCTTGACACCCATGGCACTGATTTTTCGGCTGAGGAGGTACATCGGCGTGCTGGCCCGTACAGTTGTGACATCGTAGGTTTCTAAATGGTATATCACGTCCGGAATTGCATCCAAACCCTCTTGGACTGTAAAAACGTATTCATGATGTACTGTTCCGAGATAACGAGCAGCATTTCTAGCTGCTAGAAGGTCAGGGGAGTTCTCGAGGCCAATGGAAAAGGAATGTAGTTTTGGACAAGTTGCAAGAGTTGCTGAACGGGATAGTAAATCACTTTGAACCTGCGGATCATAGATGCAAATAACATACCTTGGTCTGACACTAAACCAGGGGATGGGATTGGAGGTCCACTCTGTGATTCCTGTTGGTCATTTTTCCGCATCTGGTACTGGGCCTTTGCGATCTTTTCTGTCTCTCTCGAAGCGATGGATGCAATCAAGCTGCTATCTAAACCACCACTAAGAAGTACGCCATAAGGCACCTCCGACATCAATCTCTTTCGTACTGCAGCCTCCAGAGTCTCGCGAAGGAGCCCGAAGTCGCCTGGATTAGTTGGTATTGTACCATTCGGCCCCTCGTCGTCACCGCTCCACCAGGTTGGTTTAAAATAACGGGTTGTAGATTTGTCCCGGCTGTCATAGACATGACCTGGAGGAAAGGATATGATTTTGTCGCATTCATCGACAAGGGCTTTAAGCTCAGAAGCAAAAAAGACAGCCCCTGGGCGTTTTGAACTCCAACCTTGATACAGAGTGGTAATGCCGACAGGGTCACGAGCAGCAATAATTCGAGACGGGGATACCGACTCGTCTAGAAGAACGAAGGAGAACATTCCATCAAGGAGATTGCAAAGCTCCTTATCGTATTTCTTGTACTGAGACACGATGATTCATAAACATTATATTCGTTGCAAATAGGACGTTTGCTTACTAGAGGAAGGATGACCTCACAATCTGAATGTGTCTTGAACTTCACACCAGGACCAACTTCGGTACGCAAGACAGCGTGGTTGTAGATCTCGCCATTGACAGCAAGAACGAGTTTTCCGTCTTCGCTCACTAATGGCTGAGCACCCGAATCTATAAAGTTGAGCTCGAGAGAGAATTAATGTCTATGGAAGATAAACTGACCGACACCAACGATGGCCAGTCGCTCGTGAACGAGTGTGCAATCTGTGCCAACAAAACATCCCGACCAATCAGGACCACGATGACGAAGTTTTTTGGAGAGAGCGATGAAGCGGGCTCTATCATTTGATGGCCTTTCCAGTCCATGGACAGCTAGTATTCCGCACATCTGACCAGAAAGCGAACTTCCAAAGGACGTGCTCAATTGAGCTCAACGATTTTTTTTTTGGAACATGACTCACTAACATGTTCAAGATAAGATAAGCGGATACATCCGATATCCCTGTACTGTTTTTGGTATGGCTGACAGTCGCTGACAGCTAGGTAGTGCGCGTGTATGGGCCACTGTATGGTTGGGCTTCTTTCGATTCTGAACTAATGTCGTGCGCCTGTACGCTACCAACGAACTATCCAGACTTTTCCGGATCGGACATACAGAATGGAGGTACAATTTATGTTGCCTCCCAGACAGCGACTGATCGGACACACACCTTAGGTCCCCGTCGCAACAGATCGGTTAGAATTGGACATACACTGCCTGGACACAAGGGGGTGCCGGAATAATGTCCCGACAACCTATGACGGCCGGAAAAAAATAGACTCTCCGAAAATATGCCCCAATGACTCTCAGACACACCAAATAGAGTTTAATTTGCTACATTGCCCTCCTCATTCCAAAGCAATCCTAAGGCCTATCTCAGCACTGTCAGCAGTATCTGCTCTTGTGATCCACTGATCCAGAAATTGTCCCTTGGCCTTACCATTCAATCGCCTCTATTTGCATGCCTACACCATTCTATCATGGGCCATGCACTTGTATCAACCTCTTTCTAGTGTCGGAAAGCATTGGGAAATCTGATAGAAACATATGTCACGTGAATTATCTTTTATAGTAATGTAGGTACCTGATTACGTAGTTAGTAATACTAATACCGTAATAGTAGCTCCCTTGACATTTATGTAAATGGATCACGTGACATACGGCTTCAAGTTGCGCAGTTCTTTGCGCAGTTCAATATTCATTTCGATTCGTCCATCATGGCCACAGATAGACTTGCAGTGTCGAGGGTTAGTCAACGTTAATATTCTCTGCAATGGTCGATTGATTGTCAGCTAGAACAGGCTCAGCGACAGCCTCAGGTTCAGGCACTCGAGATGACGGGTTTCCAATCGAATCATGTTGTGCGTGGTCACGAACTTACTGGTATGCCTGCTTTCTTGTCTGAGGCAAGTCAGTTTGTCCGAAATGTCCAATGTCGTTGACAGATTCTCTTTGCCTAGATTACAACCATTCAAGATGGTGTGGAACGAATTAATGTCAATGTCACAAGAATATCTGGTCTGCATTCACGATCAATGAACGCCCTGGGTGAGGGATCACACCAGGACGCCGCGGATTTGGACGCATTGGTAGCAGAGACACGAATTTTAACGAATGAGTTGAAAGAGCGGATAAAACAACTGGAAGCTTCCTCTGAAACGGGGAAAGACACAACAATGCGGAAAGATCAGGTGCGTAGGCCATTCTCCAGACGTTTTGAACTCTTCTTGATAACGCAATGGCAGTTCCGTCTCGTAAGGTCCAAATTTCTGGAAGCAATACAAAACTACAGAATGGTCGAGCTGCAACGCCAAACGAAGGCCAGACAGCGAGTAGAACGTCAATTCAAAATTGGTATGAGAAAAAGTTAGATCACCACAGTTACCCACTGAGGGGTGATAACAGTGAAACCCGATGCAACCCCGGAGGAGGTGTCAGCTGTTGTGGACGGTGGAAGAAACCAGATCTTTGCCCAGGCAGTTTGTGAACATTCAACGATCTAGGGTCACTTTAATTGACGACTGCCACTGTAGCTCACGTCAACTCGGTATGAAGACTCACGAGCAGCCTACCAGAAAGTGCAAGACAGACAGCAAGACCTTTGGAAAATGGAACAAACTCTGGCAGAACTATCTGAATTGGTCGAAGATGTGGGTCTAAACACACACCATACGAAATCAATTCTAATATGTTTTTGCAGATGGGAATCCTTATAGAGCAACAAGACGTCACAGTCAAGGCCATAGTAGACAGATCTAACGAAGTAAAGGAAGACACAGAGGCCGCGTATGCTTTTCTCATCTCTCTTTCTCCTTAATAAAATCTTATTTCTTGTCGTAGGCTGAAAGGAATGACGAAGGCTACCCAAATCGGTTTGTCCACGCATTTTCTATCCCTGATACCCCGATCATACCTTTGATCGATTTACAGGGTATGCTTTACGAAGGAAGAAGTGGATATGCTTCTGGATTGTAGTTTTTGTATTGGTTGTTATTGCAGCTGGCATTGGCATCAAGATTGGTGTCGATGGAGGGCTGAAATAATGATGGGTGACTTGAAGTTGTATTTATGCTGTACAGTCTTTAGACTCGTTACCATCTGTCGCAACATGTAAGGGTGCCAAACTGTTGTAGACAGACTGGTCGAACTGAGTTTAAATTCAGATAGCGAGCGGATTCATCACGTGCT
>Ga0210383_10004294_pt1 | contig 12636 bp, 13 predicted proteins | sample IncBWC14OmetaG_FD_160072 | JGI IMG/M metagenome (GOLD analysis project Ga0210383, IMG submission 160072) | Forest soil microbial communities from Barre Woods Harvard Forest LTER site, Petersham, Massachusetts, United States - Inc-BW-C-14-O ...
CGCTGCGTCGCGGCGGCGCATGCGCGGCGAATCATACCTCCACTCGCAGAGAGCAGTTGAAGGAATTTGAGCGGCGGACGATGAGAGGAAACAGCAACCGCGTCGAGGCGGAGCAGCGAATCGAACTGCATCGGCGAGGCAGCGCGTCCGGCAATAGCAGGCTGTGAAAAAAACTTCGCGGAGGCGCAGATTTTTCTTGCATCGCAAGCAGATATCCGTATTCTGCAAATGCGAACTCGCGCCGTGAGCGCGGCTGTGAGAGTGCGAGGATCGCTTTTGGAGGACGCGACAAAAAATTGAGTAATTTATCCCTCCCAGCCCAATTTCCAACCCGGGCAGCTTCCCAGAAAAAAGAAATTGCAAAGCTCACGCTGTGGCCTCTTGTGGCAGCGACGTTCTTCATGGTGTCTGGCGGCGCGTATGGCACCGAAGACATCATTCACGGAGCGGGCTACGGCCGCGGAATATTGATTTTGCTGCTGACGCCGCTGATTTGGAGCTTGCCGACGACGTTTATGATTGGCGAACTTTCTTCGGCACTCCCCTGCGAAGGCGGTTACTACGCCTGGGTGCGGCGCGGCATGGGAAACTTCTGGGGATTTCAGGAAGCGTGGCTGTCGCTGGTGGCCAGCATCTTCGATATGGCGATTTATCCCACGCTGTTCGTCACTTATTTGGCGCAACTTTCGCCGTGGGTCAGCGAAGGACATCATGCGGTGTATGTTGGGTTGGGAGTGGTGACCGTCTGCGCGGCGATGAACATCGCGGGGATTCGCGTGGTGGCGCTGAGTTCGCTGGGCCTTTTCTTTCTGCTCTCGGCGCCGTTCGTGGCGGTGGTGCTGATCGGATTTGCAAAGCCCGGCGCGTTGGCGAGTGTGGCGACGACGCCGGCGGAATCGAGCGTGGGCCTCGTTGGTGGCCTGCTGATCTGCATGTGGAACTATATGGGATGGGACAACTCCACGACGATCGCAGCGGAGGTGCGCAAACCGCAGATTACATATCCGCGTGCGATGCTGCTGGCCGTGGCGATTGTTTCGCTGACGTACATTCTGCCGTTCGCGGCGATGTGGGTGGCGGGCGTGCCGGCATCTGGGTTTGCAACCGGCTCGTGGGTAAACATCGCCGGGTTGAGCGGCGGCGTGCTCGGCGGACCCACGCTCGCGCGGCTGATGCGCGTGGCCGTGGTGATGGGTGGGATGATGAGCGGCTTCGGGATGTTCAACGCGCTGGTGATGAGCTACTCGCGGCTGCCGCTGGCGATGGCGCAGGATGGGATGCTGCCGTCGGTGTTTGGGAAGCTACACTCGAAGACGCGGACGCCGTGGGTGACAATTCTGGTGCTCGCGACCTGCTGGGCGCTGTGCCTGGGCCTCGGATTCGAGAAGCTGGTGACGATCGACGTGCTGCTCTACGGATTGAGCCTGCTACTGGAGTTTGTGGCGCTCGTGGCGCTGCGGGTTAAGGAGCCGGAGCTGAAGCGGCCGTTCCGCGTACCCGGCGGGATGGCGGGCGCGGTGATGCTAGGCGTGTGCCCGGCGCTGCTGCTCGGATTCTCCATATTCCACGGCGAAGATGAACAAATTTTGGGCATGAGCGCGCTGGCGTTTGGCGCGTTGCTTGTCGCGGGCGGTGTGGCGCTTTATGGGCTGCGGAGCTTACTCAAGAGCGAGGGTTGGCTGGCGCCCGCTGCGAAGGATACGAGCAAGGCCGCGTAGTTCCGATCTGAACATTCCCTTCATTGAATAATTCAATGCGCGTTGGATTCCTCAACGCGCGAAATGTGCATCCTCGGCATCCTCGCGAACATAGCTAAGGGATTACGACACTTAGGCGGAACTTCGTCGCGCTGGACTTTGGCGCAGCGATTGCATATATATGGGCGACCGGCCAGGGCGGCCAACAAGGAGCCGGGCTTCAACTGGCCAACAGGAGGATCGAGATGGCAGCGAAGAAGTCAACGAAAGTGAATGGCAAGCGGAACCTGAAGAAAGCAAAGAAACTCGTGGCGACAAAAGCGCTGGCAATCGACGCCTACATGTATTTCAAGGATTAGGTGACTCAATTACTCAAGAGTCGAGAAGGCTCGCGGGGCGCCATACCGACGGACCGGGCCAAAGTGAGCAAGGGAATGAAATCTCATTAGGAGGGCGATTCACATGGCAGCGAAGAAAGCGGGAAAATCTGGAAAGCGCGGTTTGAAGAAGGGGAAGAAGTTGCGGGCCACGAAACCCCTTGCCGTAGACATGTTCATGAAGATTCCGACAACCAGCAGTTAAGTCCACTCGGCAAGTGGTGCCACATTAAACTCGCAATAAGTGACTCCAGGATCGCGGCTGAGCCGGACGCGCCAGCCGCTTTCCTCTTCGGCGAACGCGACTCGCCCGTGGCTAAACGCGAAGAACTTACTCTCATGGAACGCAGGGGCGGATCGCGGCTGCGGGCTTCGTCAATTCTGATATTCTTTTCGCGGTGACGAAGCGCTTCCCTTTCGCAATTCCATTCGCATTGGCGTGTACCTGGACGATTGGTGCGCTTGCGACGGCGCGCACTGCTGCGCCCGCACAATCCGGCACGCTGGATCCGGCTCACCAACAGGCTTCGCCGGCTCAACAGCAGTCTTCGCCCGGACAACAACAAATCCCGCCAGCACAACAGCCGGCTCCGCCCGCGAACCCACCGCCAGCGCCGACGGAGGGCGCGCAAAGTTCGGCTCCGGCACGGCCGAGCGTGGTGGTAGTGCTCGACCCGGCGCATGGCGGAACGGACACGGGCGCGCGCGGCGAGAACAATATCGCGGAGAAAGACGTGGTGCTCGGGTTTGCGCGCGAAGTGAGAGGCGAACTGGAAAGCCTTGGCTATCGGGTGGTGCTGACGCGCAACGACGATTCGAATCCTTCGTACGACGACCGCGCGGCCACGGCGAATGCGAATCGCAATGCGGTGTTCGTGAGCATCCATTTGGCCTCGACGGGCGCTGTAGGGACTGCGCGCGCTTACTATTATCAATATTGGACGTCGTTTGCGGCGCCAACTTCGATCACTGCGGCTTCGGCAAACGCGCCTGCTCCGGGCGCCGTGACGTGGGAAGAAGCGCAGCGTCCGTACGCGGACCAAAGCCGGCGCTTCGCGGAAGTCTTGCAGGGCGAACTTTCCACGCGATTCTCGGGTTCGGATTCGGCGCCGACGGGCGCGGCCGTGCGCGGATTGCGTTCGATTGAAGCGCCTGCGGTAGTGGTGGAGCTTTCGAGCACGGCAGTTTCCGACCCAAGCTCGCTGACGGCGATGGCCGCGCCCCTTGCGAGCGCCATCGTGCATGGGGTGGAACTGTTTCGTCCGGCTGGCGCGCTGGTGACGCCCTGATGCAGCGAAATCTCAAATTCTTCATGGCGGCGCTCGGACTGCTGGTGCTGATTGGGCTCGTAAGCTTGCGAAGCCTGCACCAGCGCGTGGGAAAGCTTTCCGAGAGAGAAGCTGCGGAAGAGAAAGCGCGCCGGGAGGTGCTGGCGCCGCCGATTTTCACGGCGACGGACGTGAAGTCGAACGCGCAGATTTATTGGGCGGAGGGGCCGGAGAAAGTGGCGCCGGTGACCGTGGAATTAGCACTCTCAGCTGATCCGGTGCAGCGCGCGCGGCAGGTGCTGCGCGCATTGATGGAAGATCCGCCGACACCTCAGCAGCGCGCGACGCCACCGGATGCCACCGTGCTCGCGTTCTATATTCTGCCGGACGGCACGGCTATCGCGGATTTTTCGGATTCACTCGCATCGGATACACCCTCGGGAGTCGAGAGCGAGTCGCAGGTGACCAACTCAATTGTGAGAACACTTGCGAGCAACGTGCCGAATATCCGGCGTCTCAAGATCCTGATTCACGGTCAGGAAGTGGACACGCTCGCAGGGCATGTGGACCTGACGGGCTTTTTCGATGTGAATCCGAATGCGCCGCTGCCCATTGGAGCGGTGCCGGCGGCCTCATCGCCCGCGAACGCGGCCAAACCGGCGGCTCCGTCACCCGCAAAAACGTCCCGCTAAAGAGCTATCAATTCGCTGGAGGCGCAGGCACGGGCATGCTCATCCCGCTGATGATGTGCCATGTATCGCCCTCTTTCAGCCATGTGTGAATGATGCGAGTGGTGCGCGTCTCACCTTTGCCGTCCTTGCCGGCCCATGTAGAGGTCATCCAGTACGTCGTGGTGCCAAGATTTCCCGTGATTTGAATCGTGGCCTGCTTCAGCTCGCCTGGCTGGAACGTGAGGCCCTGCGTCGCCTCGGAAGTAATCCAGTCTGTGATGTGATCTTTGCGCACCGGCGTGGCGCTGACGGAAGGCCAACCGAGAAAATCCTTGTGCCAAAGCGCTCGATAACCAACGAGATCGTTCTTTTGAACGTACACCCAGTAGTCGTGTTCCAGCTTCCAGAGGGCCTGCTCATTTTTCGATTCCTGTGCGCGGAGAATGCCGGGCAAGGAAACGACGACAAACAAAACTGCGAGACGAGTGGCAAGACGTAAGCGAAATTTCGCGTGCGCGTCGTGTGCGTGGAGCATGTTGTCTCCCGGGAAGCGACATTGAAGGTGAGTACCGCGCATACTAAACCCGGAAGGGTGGGGCGGCAAGCTCTGTTGACACGATTGGCGGCAATCGTCAAACTCAGTGCCGCCGGATTCCGGCGAAACTCACGCGACTAGCGAAGGAGAAGGTTTGCGAGCGGACGGACGTACAGCAGATTCTTTGCGGCCCATCAAATTGACGCCGGACTTCATCCCGAGCGCCGAAGGAAGCGTGCTGATTGAAGCGGGCCATACGCGTGTGATTGTGACAGCAACGGTAGATGAGGGCGTGCCGCAGTTCTTGAAGGGCAAGGGCAAAGGCTGGGTGACGGGCGAGTACGGAATGCTGCCGCGCTCAACGGAAGATCGCACGCCGCGCGAGGCGACGCGCGGAAAGCAGTCAGGCAGAACGCTGGAAATTCAACGCCTCATCGGGCGGACACTGCGTGCGGTGACCGACTTGAACGCGCTCGGCGAAGTTACAGTGTGGCTCGATTGCGACGTGATTCAGGCGGACGGCGGGACGCGGACGGCTTCGATCACAGGCGCGTTCGTGGCGCTAGCGCTGGCACTCGAGCGAATGGTGGCCGGCGGGATTTTGCGAGCCGTGCCGCTGATTGATTCCGTAGCTGCGATCAGCGTGGGCATCGTGGACGACGAGTTCTTGCTCGACCTCGCGTATGAAGAAGATTCGCGGGCGCAGGTGGACATGAACGTGGTGATGACGGGCGGTGGAAAATTCGTGGAAGTGCAGGCGTCGGCGGAAGGGCGCCCCTACTCGGGCGAGGAATTGCAGAAGCTGATCGAACTTGCCGCGGGCGGCATCCGGCACATTTCGAAAGTGCAGCAGGACTTGTTGCGCATGAAATTCAATCCTCGCGGGCGATAGGCTCACCGTGGCGAAAATCAGTCGCGTGCTGCTGGCGACATCAAATCCCGGGAAACTTCGCGAGTACCGCGAGATGGGGGCGGGCGCGCCGGTGGAATTTGAATTGATGCCGGGCTTCGCGTCGCTTGGTGCGTTTGAAGAATCGGCGCCGACGTTCGCAGAAAATGCCGCGGGCAAAGCGATCCACTACAGCCGTTCCGCGGACGAACCAGTGCTGGCGGACGATTCCGGCCTGACAGTGGCAGCCCTGGGCGGCGAACCTGGGGTGCGGTCGGCGCGTTATGCGGGCGAGAACGCGACGGACATGGACCGCGTACGAAAACTGCTGCAGGCGATGGAAGGAAAGGCGGGCGAGGAGCGGCGCGCGCAATTTGTGTGCGTGATTGCGCTGGCGTGGAAGGGTCGCACGCTGGCCGTGGTGTCCGATACAGCTTTAGGAATGCTGACGGACGGGCCACGCGGCGACTGCGGCTTCGGCTACGATCCAATTTTTTTCGACACCGAAATCGGCCGAACCTTCGGCGAGATTTCGCAGTATGAAAAGAACCATGTAAGCCATCGCGGCAAGGCATTCCGGCGCCTCCTGGCGCTATTCAATGGCGCAAGTCCGCTAGATTTGCCGTGACCCTGGGCGCCCGATTGACCTCTTTTTAGGGCGCGTCCAAAGGCCAAGCCCCGCATCCAATCCGCTGGGTAAAAATCCTTGCCGGGGGAGGCCCAGAGCGGTAAAAAGGACTTCCCTCCCTCAGAGGCGACCCAATGGCGACCTATCAGACTTTCCCCGACGTATCTTTAAAATTACTGGAACGCATGAGAGAAGCGCGGGAGCGCACGGACGCTATTTTCAAGTTGCTGCCCCCGAATTCGTTCTACGAGCGCCCGATCGCGGAGCGCCATCGCCTGATCTTCTATTTGGGGCACGTGGAGGCGTTTGACTGGAATTTGCTGGGCGGGCCGCTGGGCCTTGCGTCGCGCAATCCGGAATTCGACAAGCTTTTTGCATTCGGAATCGATCCGGTGGGCGGCGGGCTGCCGACGGATGTACCGTCGGATTGGCCGCAGATCGCGCACGTGGAGAAATACAACCGCACGGTGCGCGAGCAGATTGATGCGGCGTTGCGAGACCCAGAGCGCGAGCATGCAGGCGGCGAAGCGATCTCGAACGACGAGCTGCTGCAAGTGGCAATCGAACATCGCTTGATGCACGCGGAGACGCTCGCATACCTTTTGCACGGACTCTCACCCGAAAAATTGATCGCACCCGCGTCCGCCACGGCCGGCAATGGCAGCGCGAACGCGGAAGCGCCGGCGCAGCGCATGGTGCCAATTCCGGAAGGCATTGCAACGCTCGGGCAACCGCGCGTGGAAGTCGGCGCGTTCGGTTGGGACAACGAATTCGGCGAGGCGAAGGAATTCGTGCCGGCGTTTACGATCGGCGCGTATCCGGTGACAAACGGCGAGTATTTGAAATTCGTCGAAGCGGGCGGCTATGCGACCGAAAAGTTCTGGAAGCCCGAAGATTGGGCTTGGCGAAGCGAAGAGAAGCTCGACCATCCGCATTTCTGGCGCCGAGGTTCTAGCTCTGATGCGAGAGGTACGGGGGCGCGCTGGGGCTACCGCTCGATGTTCGGCAAAATTGATTTGCCGCTCTCGTGGCCGGTGTACGTGAGCCACGCCGAGGCTTCTGCGTATGCGCGATGGGCCGGGAAGAAACTACCGACTGAAGCGCAATGGCATCGCGCGGCGTATGGCACGCCAGACGGCCGCGAACGAACGTACCCCTGGGGTGAACAATTGCCCGATGCGACGCGCGGCAATTTCCATCACGAGCGGTGGGATGCGGCGCCGGTGCACGCGCATCCGGAGGGCGCGAGCGCGTTCGGCGTGTCCGATTTGCTCGGCGATGGATGGGAATGGACTTCGACGGTGTTCGGGCCGCTGCCAGGCTTCGAGGCACGCGCGTTCTACCCCGGATATTCGGCGAATTTCTTCGACGGCCAGCATTACGTAATGAAAGGCGGCTCCGCGCGTACGGACGCATGCATGCTGCGGCGTTCTTTCCGCAACTGGTTCCAGCCGCATTACCCGTACGTGTATGCGACATTCCGGGTGGTGGAGGAATAACCATGGGAACCGCTCCGCGTCTCTCTCCAAGCTCATCCGCTGCGCACTCCGTGGCCGAGTTTTCCTCGGAAGTGGTGACGGGCCTGAGCCTCAGCGGACAAAAGGAACTTCCGTCGAAATACTTGTATGACGAAGTGGGCTCGGCGCTCTTCGATGTGATTTGCCTCTTGCCTGAATACGGATTGAGCCGCGCCGGAATGCGACTGCTCCAGCGCCATTCCCCGGAAGTGGTGGCGAAGCTTCCGGGAAAGTTTGTGGTTGCGGAATTGGGAAGCGGTAGCGGACAGAAAACGCGTTGGCTGCTGGAAGCGCTGGCGCGGCGGCAACGCGTGAATTACTACCCGATCGATATCTCCGGGACGGCGCTTTCGCGCTGTCAGCTCGAGCTGAGCCAGATCGACATGGTGAGCATCGTCGGTTTCGAGCGCGCGTATCTCGATGGATTGCAGGAAGTGCGCGCGCGGTTGCAGGAAGGCGAGCGGCTGCTGGTGCTCTTCCTCGGCAGCACGATCGGCAATTTCGATCGTCCGGCGGGCGACCAATTCCTGCGCGAAGTGCGGGCGATTCTGCGCGAAGGCGACGCCCTGCTGCTGGCGACGGATTTGGTGAAGCCGGTGCCGCAATTGCTGCTGGCGTACGACGATCTGGCTGGTGTGACGGCCGCGTTCAACAAGAATTTGCTGGCGCGTATTAACCGCGAGCTTGACGGCGACTTCGACTTGAACAAATTCGAGCATGTGGTGCGGTACGATGAAGGCGAGCAACGCGTCGAGATGCATTTGCGGTCGCTTGCGTGGCAGCCGGTGACAATCCGCAAGTCCGGCTTCCGCTTCTACATGCGCGAGGGCGAGACGATCTGGACCGAGAGCTCGCACAAGTATGATCCGGCGGAAGTGATCCGCATGGGCGAGAACACGGGATACGAGTGCGCCGGGCAGTGGACGGATTCGCAGTGGGCGTTTGCACAAAGTTTGTTTTTTGCTGCGTGACCGCGGAGGGACGCTTCTCAAGATGGCGCGAGCTACGTGGAATGGCAAAGTAATCGCCGAAAGCGACGAGACGATTGTCGTGGAGGGTAATCATTATTTTCCGCCCGCGAGCGTGCGCAAGGAATTCCTGCGGCCGAGCGAAACGCACACCGTTTGCGGCTGGAAGGGTACCGCCAGCTATCACAGCCTCGAAGTGAACGGGAGCAAGAATCCCGATGCCGCGTGGTATTACCCTAATCCGAAAGACGCTGCGAGCAATATCAAGGATTACATCGCATTCTGGAAAGGCGTGCAGATAGAAGCGTGACGGTGGGCTTTTACGAGAACGCTACCATGAGTGGTGGCGGCGAGTTGCGGCGCCACATCGCACGCTAACCCTCGTGTGATATATTTTCCCGCCTGATGGCTCCCACAAAGAAGGCCAAACAGAGAGTTTCCGGCAAAACACCAGCGAGAAAGACTGCATCGAAGCGGGTGGCCGCAGGCCCTCTGGCATCGGGGCGAGGCGCGAGCGGCGCGCGTGTCGTTGCGGGGCTAGGCACAGATCCGGCGCGAGTGAAAGCGATCCTGGCGAAGCTGGATGAAGCGTATCCGAATGCGACCTGTGCGCTGAAGCACGACAATGCGTTTCAATTGCTGATCGCGACGATTCTCTCCGCGCAGTGCACCGACGCTCGCGTGAACATGGTGACGCCAGCGCTCTTTCAGAAGTACAAAAGGCCGCAGGATTTCGCGTATGCAAACCCCAGCGAGCTCGAGCACGAAATTCGCACGACCGGATTCTTTCGCAACAAGACGAAGTCCATCATCGGTGCCAGCAAGCGAATTGTGGAAGAATTCCACGGCCAAGTGCCGAAGACGATGGACGAGTTGCTCACGCTGCCGGGCGTGGCGCGGAAGACGGCGAACGTCGTGCTCGGGACCGGCTTTGGAATCGCGGTGGGCGTCGTGGTGGATACGCATGTGCAGCGGCTCTCGGACCGACTCGACCTGACGAAGAACACCGACCCCAAGAAAATCGAGCAGGACTTGATGCGCGTGATTCCTCAGGAAAAGTGGATCCTATTCGCACACCAAATGATTTGGCATGGGCGGCGAGTCTGCCAGGCGCGCAAGCCAAAGTGCATCGAGTGCAATCTCGAGAAATTGTGCTACTCGAAGGACAAGACGGTTTGAGGCGGCGAATGACAAGACTTCGGCGCACGGTGGTCGCATCGCTGGCGCTGGCATGCGTGGCGGCGATCGCATATCTCGCTCTCGTCGGCAGCGTCGCGGCTCAAGCGCAAACGCCGGAGAAAAAGCCTGATTTCACCCTCGTGACGCTGGGCAATGGCGCGTTTGCGGCGATCGCCAACGAAGGCGGGCGCGCGGGCGGCAACGCGGGATTTTTCGTGGGCGACAACGGCGTCGCCGTGATCGATACGTTTGAGGATCCGGCCGCCGCGCAAGTGTTGCTCGCGAAAATCCGTGAGATCACGAATCTGCCGGTGAAGTACGTGGTGAACACGCACTATCACATCGATCACGTGAACGGCAACGATGTGTTCATGGCCGCGGGTGCCATGGTGTTCGCGCAGCGCCACGTGCGCTTGTGGATTCGCTCGGGGAATTTGAATCTCGTCGGCGGCGATTCGGCGTCGCCAAGACTGCAAGCGCGGATCGCAACGCTGCCACTGCCGGATGTGGTCTACGACTCGGGCGTGGATCTTTATCTCGGGCGCCTCGTTCGCGTGAAAGTGTATGAAGGGCACACAGGCGGCGATTCTGTGGTGATCGTTCCGTCCGCGGGCGTGATTTATTGCGGCGATTTACTTTGGAAGGATCACTTCCCTAATCTGATCGACGCTTCCACGGACAAGTGGATCGAAACGCTCAAGGTGATTCAATCCGAATATCCCGATTACACGCTCGTTCCCGGCCACGGCGGTGTGGCGCGCGCGGCGGACGCGGCTGCGTTTCAGAATTACCTGGCCGATTTGCGCGCAGCTGTGAAGAAGTCGATCGCGACTGGGAATTCCGGCGACGCGCTGGTGAAAGCCGTGCTGCCTCAGATGCTCGAAAAATATGGCTCGTGGAAATGGTCGAAGGATTTCGGGCCGCTGAATATCACGGAAACCGCCGAAGAACTCGCGGGCACGAAGAAAATTCCCACCGTACCAGGAACGCGCTAGCCGTAATTCGTAACTGGCGGCTGAAAATCGGCGCGAAAGTCTGAGAGTCCCCGCAACTTCTCACGCCGGATGCAGGATTTCCTGAACCGCGCGATAGGCCTGATCGATCGCGCCATCGGTGTAGGCGTGCGCGCCCGCGTCTGAATTCGCGATGGAGATTCGCCCAAACCGCTTGCGCGCGAGCACACACGGCCGCTCCGCGGCTGGCCAATTCGGATCGGAGAGCGAATCGTACTCATACGAATAGCCGTGCGCCCAGCGGTTTGCCGTGATTCCCGCGATGTCGCGCGCCGGGTCGAAGCCGGCGCCGCCGAGCATTCTTGCCAGTTGATCGCGAATATTGCGCTCGAAAGTTTCAAACGACGTTTGGATGAGCTCGTAACGGCCGAGGCGGTATTGCGTTTGCCGCGGTGCGCCGGGACTGCACGGCGTTCGGAGCATAAAGAGCACGGCGGGCTCCTCAGGGCGGCTCGGGAATTTGTAGCCGCCGATGCTGACGGGAAAATCGAGCGCCACGTGATTGTGATAGCTTCCGGGCGCCACGATCTGGTGAATCCCAAGATTTTGGAACGAAGTCCAGTTTCGAATAGCCACGCGTGAATAGACGATCGGCACTTTTACACAAAATCGCAGATTCTCTTTCTGCTTCTCCGGAAGTTCGGGACAGAGATACGGAACCATCATGTTGTAGCAGGCCAGAACGCAATTCTTCGCCCGCACACTTTGCAATTTGCCGCCGCGCATGAAATCCACTTCCACTTCACGCGAGGACGCGACTTCGCCGACATGTCGCACGCGAACGGCGGTCGTATTCAAACGCAGGCGCACGGGAGCACTTTCTTGATCGAGCTTGCTGTAATCGGCGCGCGCGGTGACGACATCGTCCATCGTGCTGCCCGGCATCGCTTCTGGAATGAGCGAGCGGACGAGCAGCCTTGCAACGGATGCGTTGCCATCAGGAAAATGGTGAATGTACGGGTCCTCTTCCTCGGGCGGCTCAAGACCGAGGCCGTCGAAGCCAGCGTAGGTGAAGGACTCGTAGTCATCTGGATTTTCGTAGCAGGCGAGTGCGGAAATCGCCTCGATGCCTACGCCCCACAAATCGTGCGTGTACTTCTGAAAGAATGGCAGCGCCGCTTCCTGCACGCGGCAGTGCTTCGTGAGGTATTCCGCGTAGCTGATGTGCGCGAGCTTCGCGCGCTTCTGTTGATGCGTCAGTCCCGCGAGATAGTCTTTTTTCTCCGTGTGGACGCGCGCGATATCGCGCTGCACAGAATCGGAAAGGGGCGCCTTCGCCAGAAATTCCGGCCAGGGTGTCTTGTTCATGCCGGTTACGAGCCGGTCGTCGCCAAACGTTTCGCGGTCGAAGAAACACGCCGTGCCGAGCTTCGCGTAAAGGGCGCGGTTGTAGTCTTTGTTAAATTCCTGCGCGTCGATTCCGATTTCGCGAATCAGCGCCTTCGCTACCTTGCTATAGCCGGAGGGATTCTCAATGGATTGCGTGCCGCCATTGGCGAGCACGAGGCGGCCATCAACCATGAACTCATCGCGGCGCGCGTGGCCGCCGAAGTCGTCGTGATTGTCCACCAGGAGAATGCGCGCGGATGCACCGGCTTGCTGCCGATAGAAATACGCCGCCGCAAGCCCGCTGATTCCCGCGCCAACGACGACGAGATCGTATTTTTCGTCGAGTTTCTCAGGCGTGCCGGTCGACCGCCAGAAAGTGTTGTCGCGCAGACTGTGCGGATACTGGAATGCAGCGTCCGTGCTGCCACGCATTCCCTGGAGCGCGGGTGGATAAGCCGCAGTAACTGCGTCATGCGATATCGCACCGCCGCCTGGAGTGGGGCCGAACGCAGGTCCGTGAATGCCGAGCAGCGAGCCGCCGATGGCGACAGCGACCCCATCGAGA
>Ga0210383_10004295_pt1 | contig 12635 bp, 11 predicted proteins | sample IncBWC14OmetaG_FD_160072 | JGI IMG/M metagenome (GOLD analysis project Ga0210383, IMG submission 160072) | Forest soil microbial communities from Barre Woods Harvard Forest LTER site, Petersham, Massachusetts, United States - Inc-BW-C-14-O ...
CCAGTGTTGGCTGTTGGTTTTGGTGAGACGGAACTCGACTCCATCGTAGCTGCGAGCGCCGGGAATCGTGTTGGGCGGGCAAGCCACATTGCCGGCGGTGCCGCACCCGCTCGGGGATCCATAGAGGAAGTTCCAGAAACCGTTGAAGGTCTGGTTTACTCCCTTGCCTGGGTTGACGATGACAAAAGTTTCGCCAACGTTTGGATTGAAAAGGGCTGAGTCTTCGATGACATCGTCCAGGCGACGGCGATCCCAGCGCGCCTCGAAGGCCAGGTTCTTACGCAGTTGGTAGTCGACGCCAAACACCGTCTCGTGCTGACGGTAGGGGTTGAGCCCCGGAGCGACTCCCTCTTCGGTGGCGGTGCAAGTTGAACACGTTGTCGGGAAGGTGCGGTAGTTCTGACTTTCAAGGTACACAAAGCCGGGAGGGGTTGCGCCGACGCCGCCCGGAAAGTTGGCTTGGGTGGCGGAGTTGGGCCCGTCGCAGAAGCGGCTGGCGCTGTTGAACACCGGATTCAAAGTGTTGATCTGGTCGGTGTTCATCGCGTAAAAGCAGTTTTGCCAGTACTGGCCGCCGAACGAACTGATGGCCAGATTCAACTTCATGACATCGGTGAAGGCTCCATAACTGCCGAACACCTTCATTCGGCCGTCTCTGAAAACGTCCCACGCGGCACCGATACGCGGAGTAATCTTGGCGCCCCATCCGAATTGGATAGGTCTGCTGATTCCTCCCTGGGGCTGGTCTTCGGCGGGCAGGTACTCATGTTCCAGACGGATACCAGCATTGATGGTGACGCCGTGGCCGATGGTCCAGGAATCCTGCACAAAGAAAGCGTGGTTCATGCTGGTTGCCTGCCCCGTGGAGCCGTAGTCCTGAATCGAGGCAAAACCATACCGGCCGGCGCACGAAACCACTTGTCCACTGCTGTTGTAATTCACCGTGAGGCCTGGCGTCAGGCAATTGGCCTGGCCGACAGGGCCCGCAATCGGGTAGTCATTCCCGGCACCGGGGGACACGTTGATAAACGGTTCGTTCCAGTGTTGCACAACCGAATTGGAAAGTCGCATCAACTGGTAGCCGAACTTGATATTATGCGTGCCTGCCCAGCCGCTCTTGAACCACGCCAAATCTCCGTCGATCTGGTTGCGGTGGCTGGCGTCATAAGTGGTGTTGTTTTGATTGGCGGCGACGTTAAGGTAGCCGGCGGTTTGAGACAGCGGGGAAGAAGCAGGTATGGGGACGCCGGTGTTATCCAAGGCGCCCGCACCGCTGGTAAGGAACTGATTGATGTTGCCGTTGGTCGGGTAGCCAAAGTCGTGATAGTTCTGGAAGTTGTATCCCCAGCGGACTGTTGCGACCAGGCGTGGCGTGATCGTGTAATCCATTCCGACGTTGGTAGTCACGTTGGGGGCACCGAATCCCAGATTGTGACCGAACACAAACGGCGGACTCGAAGCGTTCGGGTTGGTATACCCCGTAGTCGAATCGGCGAGTGGTAAAGCCGAGCCGGTTTCACGCTCATATTGGTAGAGCCAGGAACCGAACACGCGGACCTTCTGGGTCACGGCCGCGTCGACGCGGGAGGTGGTGTAATAGGTTTGCGAGTTCCGACTGAAGGGCAACGGGCCGTTGCTCCCCATATCCACGATGCGCTCTTTTTGCGTGAATTCCGGGTTGAACCCAACGAAGAAAAACAGCTTGTCCTTCAGAATCGGGCCCCCGAAAGTAAAGCCGGGCATGTTGTCTCTGGTCCGGTCTCGCTTGGGTTGGTAGTTCTCATAAGCGGGATCGACGTAAGCGTTTCCCGCCGGGTTGATAGTCGTCGTGTAGGCGGGATCATAATAAGAATACGCGCCGGGTGAACCATCCCAGCCGCCGTTCTCAAACGACATGAAGGCAGAGCCGTGGTAGGCATTGCTGCCTTTTTTCATGATCACGTTCACCACGCCGCCCAAAGCTCCGCCATGTTCGGCTTCCATTCCTGAAGTCTTGACCTGCACTTCCTGAATGAAGTCAAAGGGCACATTGCTGTGGGAGAATCCGCCGATAGAGTCAGCTGTTTCCTGACCTTCGACCAGATAACCGTTCTCCGAGTCGGAACCGCCGCCCACAGAGAAGCCGTACTGCCCGCCATTGCCACCGCTTCCCGCAGATTGCCCGCCGGTCCCGTTGCCGTTGCTCATTTCAGGGCTGCCCATGCTGCCTGCCAAAGGTTCGTTGCGAGCCATGGGAGCAAACTGAATCACCGACTGAAACGAGCGGCCATGCGGAACATCCTTGACCACGTCCTCGGTGATGTTGGTCTGGGTGATGTTTTGAGAGGTGTCGATCGCGGGGGTCGCGCCGCTGACTTCGACAACAGTTTCGGTGCCGCCGATCTCAAGCGTAACATCGACTGTTGGAAGATGGCCGACCTCGATAATCAGGCCTTCCCGCTTGCTGGTCTGGAAGCCCTTCGCAGTCACGGTAACTACGTAGGATCCTGGTGGTAGATTGGCGAAGCGGTAGTAGCCGCTCGCATCCGAATTTGCGGTCTTGTTACCCACCAGAATGTTGCTGGTGGCCACCACCTGAGCACCGGGTACGACAGCGCCCGAGGGATCTTTTACTGTGCCCTGCAGACCACCCGTCGTTTCCTGTGCGAACATCTGAATGCTGACAAGTGCGCTGAACGCAAGCGTCAACAACCCCGTAAACAGCAACGAACGTCTAAGCTTGAATCTCATTGCTTCCTCCATCACACTGAATTGACCGCAAACACTGGCTGACAAAACGTTGCGGTTGCACCCGCGTAGAGTGCTGATTTGGAGAAAGGCAAACCGAAGGCCGTCTTTGGAGGGAAATACGTGAAGTTCGATTGCTCAGGTAAATGTTTGCGGGACGTTGGCGGGAAATATGTGAGGTTCCACTTTCCCAGGTACGTGTTTGCGGGACGAGAGAGTGACGAATTGACCAATTAAGAAACCAAGCAAAACAAGCTCACTGCTCAATTCATATCAATTCATACGGATTTCAATAGAGAATGCCGGCGAAGCTCTGGGATTCGGGAGGCCGGATGTGGCGACTGGGTCCGCGAGTTACGCGGACTGCAATTGTTGAGGCAAACATTCTTCCGGCATACTAGTCGGTATGTTAGCGGTTAAGAAAATGCCGAGAGGCAACCGGGCCATACCGCTCGATCCCGAGCGCAGACGAGGGCGCTTGTTGCGGGCTGCCTTCATGGAGATGCATCGCTCAAAATTTCGGAGCGCTGACCTGGATGCCATTCTTGCCGCCCTTTTCCTTGGGCTCGTAAAGCCTTCCCGACGGCGCAAACCGTGGCCGATCTGGGTCATTTTTTGTGCCGGAGGTCAGGCCACCGCCGCAAGATCCTAATGATGGGATTCAAAAAAACACAGGAAGAATGGAACGGAGCGGGAACTTTTGGCTTGCTTGTGACATTAAAGAAGCATGGACGATGGGAAGGACAGCGCAGAATGTTTGCGCGGATTCAGTTGGCGCACCGACTATGACTAGCGACGAAGCCTTGATGCTGGAATTTCAGGGTGGATCACGCGCAGCTTTCGAGGAACTGTTTGCCCGCTATCGCAAGCCACTGTACGGCTTCTTCGGGCGCCGGCTGAATAATCCCGAGCGGGCGGAGGATCTCGTCCAGGAAACTTTCCTCGCCGTGATCCGCGCAGCCTCCCGTTATGAGCCACGAGCCTTGGTTCGAACCTATCTGTATGGCATTGCGTTGAATCTGCTGGCTGCGGAACGACGAAAGTTCTCGACGAGTAGCACATTAGGACAGTCCGCTCCGGAGCCTAAAACTGACGGAACTCCCGAGTACGTGATATGGGTCCGGCAAGCCATGGAAAAGCTGGATTCGTCGGACCGTGAAATCTTGATGCTGCGCGAATACGAACAACTGAGCTACTCCGACATTGCGGAGCTGTTGCGAATTCCCATAAATACGGTCCGGTCCAGGCTTTTTCGATCGCGTCTCGCATTGAAGAGTTACCTAGGGTCGGAGGCAAAGACCAATCCTGGCTTGAGAGCGAGCGCCTGGCAGCCGCACCCACGAAGACGAGGCATGCAATGAGCACGAACAGACATCCGATCGAACAGGAAGAACTCATGGCTTATCTCGACGGCGAACTATCCGCTGACCAAGCCACCGAGGCCTTGTCGCATTTGGAACTATGTCCGGAGTGCCAGACCCTTGCTGCCGAATTCCGGGGTGTTTCCCAAGAACTATTGGCTTGGGAAGTTGAGTCACCAGAAGTAGGCATCTCCTCGGAACTCAACGCGGCGCTTGGGGAGCGCCTCCAGAAGCGGCAAGCGGCAAAGGTCACTTCGTCGAAGTTGGAAAACAGAGTGATGACGAGCCGCTGGGTCTGGGCTGGGGCCTTGGCTATCGTCTGCGTGGCCGTGGGACTGAAGTTAACACTTAGCAGCCGCAATCGGAATGAGGATCGCTCGACCACGTATCCAAGCATGGCTTCGATCGAGAAATACCTGATGCCGGATCGCAACGCCGAGATCGCTTTGGCGCGAAGCGCTGCCCCGGAAGCCATATCCAGCGACGCAAATATCCTGGTCCTCGGGTGGCGGGGCTATGAGACCGCAATCGAAGGAAAAGACGGTTTTGTTTGTATGGTGGAACGATCATGGATGTCCCCATTCAACTCCGCTGAGTTCTGGAACCCCAACGTGCGTGTGCCGCAATGCTTCAATCCGGCGGCCGCGCGATCCATTCTGCCCCTCACGATCAAGCGAACGGAGATGGTATTAGCCGGGCGGTCGAAAGCTCAGATGATCGACAGCATCAAGGCCGGATTCGACAATAAAGAGCTACCAGTGCCGGAGCCGGGCGCGATGTGTTACATGATGTCGCGGGCAGGCTACCTTAATGACGCCCTTGGGCACTACGTACCTCACCTGATGTTCTATTTTCCACTGACAGACAAATCCTCCTGGGGCGCCGATCTGCGCGACTCGCCGGTCACACTGAATCCGCAGTTTCAGGGCGGTCCGGAGCCGATCACCGAGTTCGTAATCGCTGTTGGCAAATGGTCGGACGGAACAGTTGCACCGGTTATGTAGGAGTGTCTCGATGAGAAAGAGCGCGACAGCGGTTTCAGTCGAGCCAGCAGGGAGTGGAAATGCGGATCTATGATCGTTGGATTTTGAAGCGTTTGGCGGTCCTTGTGGTGGCGGCATGCGCCGTCATCCAAGGCGAGTCATCGCCAAGGCAGCAGATCGATCCAGGACTGGCGACGCTGGGAGGCGGGTTTGTCTCCGACACTGCGCAGGTGAACCGAACAACCCTCCACTATGTTCGCGGTGGGACTGGGCCCGCCATCATCCTGCTACACGGCTTCCCCGAAGACTGGTACGCGTATCACCGCGTCATGCCGCTGTTGGCGAAGCAGTTTACGGTCGTGGCAGTTGATCTGCGCGGCATAGGCCGTTCGGCCGCGACGGTCGATGGTTATGACGCGGCAAATATGGCGGAAGACGTTCATCAACTCGCAGAAAGCTTGCATCTGGAGCACATTTACGTTGTCGGCCACGATATTGGTGGAATGGTGGCCTATGCTTTCGCCCGCCGTTATCCGGAGAGCATCCGCGGGGTGATGATGCTTGATGCACCACTGCCCGGCTTCGGTCCGTGGGAAAAAGTCAAAGCCAGTCCTATTACCTGGCATATCAATTTTCAGCAGACACCGGATCTGCCCGAGCAACTGATTGCCGGCCGCGAAGCCATTTACTTCCGCCATTTTCTCGACAGCGACACCTTTAGTGACGCCGATGTCGCCCGCTATGCCCGGGCTTATGCCGCTCCTGACCATCTGCGCGCGGCGTTGGAGATCTATCGGGCTTTTCCGGCGAACGAGAAATTCAACGCGGCGCAAAAAAACGCGATCAGCGTGCCCTTGGTGCTAGCTCCGGGAGAAAACTCGCCGTTCGAGAAGCTTATGCCGAGCTTTGCCGAAGCGTTACGGGATCACGGATGTGCAAACGTCAAGATTGAAGTCATCAAGAACAGCGTGCATTACGTTGCAGACGAGCAACCCGAGGCCGTGGCTCAACTCGTCGAACGGTACGCCTCGTTATGACTGGGGATGGCTGAGCGCTATGGCGAAGCACGCGACGAATCGCCAATCTGGCCGTGGAACTGGCGCTGTCGGCGTTCGGAAAGAAGATTCCCTAGGGATTTAGATCAAAGGAGGCTCTATGAAGCTCTATCTCCGTTCCGTTTTGTTCGCTGCGGTGCTGATTGCAGTAGCGCCGCTCGGCTTCTCACAAGACCCCGGTCTGCCGCAGGAAAAAATCGCCGCGGTGTATGGGCAGAATATTCACTACTTCGAGGTCGGCCAAGGCCCCACGGTGATTCTTCTGCACGGTCTCGGAGGGGCTAAAGAATTTTGGCTTGCGAATATTGGCGCTCTCGCTTCCAAGTATCACGTCTACGCAATCGACCAGATCGGCTTCGGCCAGTCCGACAAGCCGCTCATTAATTACAAGGTTGCGACCTTCGCTGACTTCCTCCACGGGTTCATGCAGGCAGAGAAGATTGCCAAAGCGACGCTGGTCGGGAATTCGTTCGGCGGATGGATCGCCTTGGACTTTACCGCGCAATATCCCGAAATCGTGGACAAACTTGTGCTGGTGGATGCGGCGGGTTTGACCTGGCAGCGACCTCTGCCCGACTTGAATCCGTCTACGATGGCGGGCTGGCGGACGTTGATCGAATTGGTTTTCTATGACAAGAAGATGGTGAGCGATGAAGGTGTGATGCAGGCATTCACCCAGCACATGCGCAACAACGACGGATATACGATCGAACGCACGGTGGCCGGCTTTGCCTCGCCCCAATTTGAAGATGGAAAGCTGGCCTCCATTCACGCAGCAACGTTGGTGGTGTGGGGGCGGCAGGACGCATTAATTCCGCTGGTCAGCGGCGAGAAACTTCGTGATGGCATAGCTGGAGCCAAGTTGCTCGTGTTCGAGCACTGTGGCCACGTTCCGCAGATCGAGAAGCCGGCAGAGTTTAACCAGGCGCTGCTCGATTTTCTTGGAAGTTGAGTAGGCGTTTCGGGCGAACGGAAATCGGGACCACAAATTTGTGTCACCAGAATTCAAGGAGAAAACATGAAACGAAAGACAGTCAAGATGATCGCACTGGGATTCTTTGCGTTGGCGCTTGCACTGGCCCCTGCTCTGCAGGCGCAAGATAAATCAGCGCCGTCCACCTCGATGGCCTCAATCGATCCATATCTGATGGACCGTGATTCGGAGATTGCCATGGCCCGCAGCGCGGCTCCGCCATCCGTTGCCAAGGACGCCACGGTGATGATCCTCGGACGGCATGGCTATGAAACGGCCGTGGAGGGGAAGAACGGTTTCGTATGCGCGGTGGGACGATCATGGGATTTACCGAAAAACAATCCGGCTTTTTGGGATCCAAAGATACACGGTCCGATCTGCCTGAGCGCTCCCGGTGCACGGTCTTTTCTTCCGATCTACCTCAAGAAGACCGAACTGGCGATTGCCGGACGTTCGAACACTCAGATAGAGGACGCCATAATGGACGCCATCGCGAAAGGTGAGTTGCCCACGCCCGAACCCGGCTCGGTGTCCTACATGCTGTCAAAGCAGGGGTATTTGAATGCCGGCATCAAAGGACCATGGCTTCCCCACGTGATGTTTTTTGTCCCCCAAATCGACCCTAAAGCCTTGGGATCCGACTTGGGAGATGACGTCCCCTTGGACGCACACGAAGAAAAAGTAGGCCGCTATACCACAATTGACGTTCCGGTAAGCAAGTGGTCGGACGGAACGCCGGCGGACCTGGCTGAAATGGCTGGCCACTAACGCCCGATCTAAACGCGAACTCAAGTCAGGACCCATGCGAAGAAGAACGGTGAAATCATAAGGCTCAGGTCCCGAGCGGTCAGCCAAAACGTTTTCGTCTGATGGAATAGAGATGAGGGTGAATGGAAACCATGCGTGTGTTGATCGTGGATGATGAGCCTCTGGCCCAAACGGCTCTGGCGGATATCCTGTCGGCAAGGAGCGACGTGGAGCATTTCGATTCGGCTAACGATGCGAGCGAAGCGCTCGAGAAATTGGCCTCGGACTCTTACGATGTTTTGCTTCTCGACATCAATATGTTGGACCTGTCGGGCACCGAACTGGTAGATCAGCTTAGGGAACGAAACTTTCCGCTGCCGTCCATCGTGTTTGCAACCGCACACGTTGAAGACGCGGTTGTAGCATTCGAGAGGCACACTGTTGATTACGTGCTAAAGCCTTTCTCGTACGAAAGGATCAACGAAGCCTTGGACCGCGCCTCCCGGAGAGCAAAGGCCGAACGAGCCGCACTATTGATCGAAGCTTTGCCGCAGTTGCAGAAGCTGTCTTGTCCGGGACCGATGATCGCGATCAAGGCTAAAGGAAGGATTCTCTTCATCAGTCCTGGCGATGTGATCGCAGTTCAAGCTGAGGGCAACTATGTGTCACTGCAGCGGGAATCGGACTCGTATCTTCTGCGTGAGTCAATCACGACGGTGGCAGAAAAGCTGAAGCCATACGGATTCATTCGGATCCATCGATCTGCACTCGTGAATACTTCGTTTGTGGAAGAGATCAAGTCGTATTCCACGGGAAAGTATGGTCTTCGCGTTAAGGGTGGGAAGGAATACGCCGTTACTAACGGTTACAAAAAGAATCTCAAGCCCCTTACTGAATTCCGGATCGGTGGCGGTGCGTTCCTCGCGGAATAGTCTACTCATAGAAGCAACGTGGACCTGAGCAGCTGTCAACCGACTCCGAAACCGTCTCTCAGTTGCGGCCGCCAACCATCAATACCGCAGCGTTCCCGCCACAGCAGTTGCCGAGTCGCAACCAATCCTCGCAAAACGCTTTGATGCCCAGAACCCTGAGGATGCGCCGCGCACTGGGGCTAAGTCCGGATGACGTATCACGGGCTAACCGGCAGTAGTCCACCCTGGACGAAGGAACGAAGACTTGCCGCCTCAAGAATTGCTGCTCGCCGACGCCGAAAAACCGAGTACGGGATGTTTGCTCACCTGTTTCGTTCGCTTTCTCCATGTCGGATATCGTCCCTCGTTTTTCGCAAACTTAGTCGAGTGAACCATCTCGGTCCGCGACCCGCTGAGTTGGACCGGAAAGCAACATGGCATGGGACAGACAGTTCAACTTTCGTTCCGCCCGCCGAACGGCTCCATGAAAAAAACCTGCCGACAGCATTGTTTTTTCACGCTGAATCACTATTTAGCGTACTGCTACAATGACGCTCGGGTAATCAAGTTCGTGTGGACGAATCTGGTCAAGAACAGGATGAAGGGGGGTGCAAGAAGTTTCGACGAGTGACAGCAGGCAAGCCAAATGAGAACGTCGATAAAGACACACGAAGGGCGGCTGGCCTTGGTGACCGGCGCAGCCCATTCTCAGCCGCTTCAGTTCCGCAGTTCCTGGCACACATTTCGCACACAAACACATTGAAAACCCCTGCAGAATTGCTGTTCTCGAGTGAGTGCTAGCCAGTTACCTCACACACCACGGAAGGTTGCCGTGACAGTCTAGCGTTTTTAGGTTCCACAACGACTTACAACAGCCGCGGGGCGCCCCAGAATCACCAGGTCAAATTCTTCCGGCTGTGTCTTCTTAAGAGCCGTAGCGGATGAAATGCCTTCGCTGCGATTCATGCGACTTTTCCTTTCTGAGCGACAGGTTCATTCTGTGCTTTCATTGATTTCACCAGGGCAGCTGCCGACGCTCCTTCGAGTGACAGTCCGTAGCCAACTTCTCGGACAATACGTTCTTTCAACGGCTGAATAAAATGTACGCGCGTATTGCGGCGCGTCACTTCGGGAGCCTTCAAGTACAGCGTGGCCAGTTCCCGTGCCCGACTGAGCGCCTTGCCGTTCGGCACAACTTCGGCGACCACTCCCCATTCATATGCGGTACGTGCTGTTAGCGGCTGTGGATTCAGCAGGAATGCCTCCGCTCGCCCCGCTCCAGCACGGTAACTCCATGTCGTAAAGACGCCGTCACCGGGCGCAATGCCCGCCGAGAAATGCGCCACATCCTGGAAAGTCGCGCCCTCCCCTGCCACAATTACGCTGGCAAGCAGCGCGTAGTCCGAGTGCACATGGGCGCGTCCTTCGATCGCCGCGATGACCGGCACGCGTATGTTGGCGATATTTTCCAACACCTGAACACCTTCGTCGTGAACCTGGCTCCAAACACCCGGATCGCTAGCGTCGCCAAAAGAGGACCAATCGACATCTGTAATGAACTCCCCTCCCGCGCCTGTCAGGATCACGATCTTGTTGGCTCGGTCTTGCGCAATGCGGTAGAAGGCGTCGACAAACTCCGTGTGAGCTTGCGCGCTCATAACGAACGGCCCACCATTGCCGTGGAATTCAGCAATCAGTACACCGTCAGAATCCCGGGTCAGCTTAAGGCTGCGATAGGCGGTGAAGTAGTCACCTTGCATGGTAATCTCCTCTCAGGTTTGTACCCTAGGTAGGGTGAATTCTTGCTAGTGGCTTGGGCCTGCAGTTAATGTCCGCAACTGCCGCAGAGTTTCCGCAGGGTCAGGACGAATTGTGTAATCTGCGTTTACTTCGGCTGCACGAATAATTCCTTGCTTGTCGATGATGTAGCGCGCAGGCATCGGCAGTCGGTATTCAGCCTCATCGTTGAATCTGTCCAGAGTGCTACCGAAGGACTTGTAAAGATCGCGCAAGTAATCCGGCAACGTGAAGACCAGTCGAAACTCCTCAGCGGTCTTGAGGTGAAGATCCGTCAAGATGTCAAATGTGAGGTTCAGCTTCTTGTGCAGAGCTCGCGTATACCGTTCAAGCTCGGGAGTAATGACGATGAGTTTCGCCCCCGCCGCTCGCACCTCGGAATGAACGTCCTTTAGAGCCTCCAGCTCCATGTTGCAATAGGGTCACCAGTGCCCTCGGAAGAAGCTGACGACGAGCGGACCTTCACGGAGCAGATCGGCCGAGGCTACCTGCGCATGATCCTGATTGAATAAACTAAAGCTGGGAACGCGATCCCCAATTTTCAAGGCCCGCTTTTCAATTCCGGTAGCCTTGAGCTCGGCCGTGGCGCGATGCATGGTTTCAATTGCTTCGCGCGGCGCATGATAGGGCGGAGCTCCAGATTCGAACGATTTCTTGAATTCATCCAGAAGCGATTGAAGACTTGCCATCCTGTTTCGGTCCTTTCTATCTATCGAATGCCATGGAGGAACATGCAGCACTCAGTTGGCGACAACGAGACCCCCCGCGGCACGAATGACCTCTCCGGTGATCCAGGCTGATTCGTCTGATGCCAGGAACACTGCTAGGGGTGCGATATCCGTGACGCGACCGAGCCTGCCGAGCGGCGTCTTCCCAGCCAGAACTGCGCCGGCACCACCCTCAAAGGTCCCCGCAGCTACATTGCCTTCGGTTTCTGTATGACCGGGAGCGATGGCGTTGACGCGTATCTTGCGCGGCCCCAGTTCGAGCGCCAATCCCCTGGTCAGCGTTTCGATGGCGCTTTTCGTGGAAGCGTACAGCAGCGCTCCCGCCACCGGATGCGAGCCGACGATCGAGCTTAAGTTGATGATGCTTCCGCCGTCAACGCCGAACCGCTTAATCGCCTCCTGTACGGTGAGAATTGTCCCAAGAACGTTGATGTTGTAGTGGAGGTGAAAGCTCTCTTCGGTGATCTCCGCGATGGCGCCGAAGCGGAATACGCCGGCGTTGTTAACCAGAACGTCCAATCGTCCGAATGCAGAATCCACTTCTTTGAATAACCGCGCAACATCTGCGGCCTTGGACACGTCGGCCCCGACCGCAATCGCCTCACCTCCGTTGTCGGTGATCGCCTGAGCGACGCGTTCGGCACCTTCCCGGTCGGAGGAATAGTTCACGGCCACACGCGCGCCCTCAGCTCCAAAGGCCGTTGCAATCCCAGCGCCTATGCCTTTGGACGCGCCCGTCACGATTGCCACTTTGTCAGACAGCCTGCTCATAATTCACCATTGTCATACGCTTGTTTCGTAAATCTATTGTCACTTCGCGATCGGGGTTTGTCGCAGACTAGGTGTCAGGATCGTCAGTTCGCCGACCTGCTCCCTCTTAGCTGTGCCCCCGAGTTGGGCATGCTCCATCATCCAGACCTCGGGAATGATTTCACCAACCAGCTGTCCGTGACAGAAAAGGCGTACCACCGAACTCTCCGAAACCACAATAGCCACCGCCCTGGTGACAGCACTCATGTTGGCGCCGGCAATGTGACGGCTGCCGAGTCCCAACGGCACGTCCACTTGTGCAGCCACCGCATCGAGGTAGCGGCACGCGGAACGGAAAATTCCTTCGCGGCTCACCACGAACCCGCCGTCAAGTTGCGCCAATTCTTTGATTGTGCCGCGGAGATTCAGGTTGGCGACATGGAGTGACGATTCGGGATGCCCAGACAATGGATCCAATATCAAGGGTCTGGATCTTGCGAGCACCGCATTCTCATCCCCAAGTGTAAATAGCGTGCCTACGCGTCTTCCCTCGCGACCTTCGCGAGCAATTTCAACCGCGAGTCCAATCAGGGACTCAAGCAC
>Ga0210383_10004296_pt1 | contig 12635 bp, 11 predicted proteins | sample IncBWC14OmetaG_FD_160072 | JGI IMG/M metagenome (GOLD analysis project Ga0210383, IMG submission 160072) | Forest soil microbial communities from Barre Woods Harvard Forest LTER site, Petersham, Massachusetts, United States - Inc-BW-C-14-O ...
GCTCATAAGCAGTCCCAGCGTTTTTGCGCCGCCGTGGAGAATGTCGCTGGCATAGATGGGCAGGAAAACGGAGTACTGCAGACCGAAGAAGCTGAGAGCGCTCAGCAGTAGCAACGCGGAACGGATAGGAGTGTCGCTCATAGCAAAGCGAAAACCCTCGATGAAGCTGCGCACTGGTGATTCGCTCGTCGATCGGGACTCTGTGCGCGGGATGCGCATCACCAACAAGGCAATAAGCACGGCGACGAAACTGAGGGCGTTGAGAAAAAAGCACCCGCCTTCGCCGATCAGCACAATCGTGAAACCGGCGATGGCGGGACCAATGACGCGCGCGCCGTTGAAGATGGAGGAATTCAACGCAATGGCATTGGGCAAATCGTCTTTGCCGACCATATGAACGAAGAAAGCCTGGCGAATGGGCACATCGAAGGCGTTGACGATACCGACCAGAAACGCAATGAGGATCAGGTGCCAAGTTTTGATGAGGTGCGTCAAGGTGAGTCCGGCGAGCAGGAACGCCAGAATCATGGAAATGGTCTGCGTAGTGATGACGCCGCGATGGCGGTTGTAGCGGTCGCCGACATAGCCACCCATCCAGGCGAGGCCGAGCATGGGCAATTGACTGGCAAATCCGAACAAGCCGAGGAGCGCGGCGGAGCCAGTCAATTTGTAGACGAGCCACTGCTGCGCCGTGTTTTGCATCCACGTGCCGATCAGAGAGATCAGTTGTCCGATGGCAAACAGTTGAAAGTTCCGATGTTTCAGCGCCCGGAACCGCGTGGCCAAGTCGAAAATCTGATTCACCATTTCTTGGATGATTTTAGCGCTAAAAGGTCGCGGCGGAGAGGATTCGCGAGGAGCTTTGAAGGATGTGAGAAACCGAAAAACACAGACAGGAGTGCCTGTGGCACGAGAGTGACTGAAAACTTGAACTAAATACTGTTTTACTCGTTGGGAGCGTCTGGGGCGCCGATGTGGGTGTGGCTTAGATCGTGGAGCATGGACTTTTCGTCATCGCTCATGCCACGGGTAAAGTTGGGATCGTCGAGGCGCTGGTTGCGTGCGGATTCCGGCATGTTCTGGAGCACGCCGAGTTTCTGCTTCAGGACCTGTTGGCGGTCCCAAGGCATCTGGCGCCATTTAGGAAGCACGTCATTCTTGATGTGGTCGCGCTGTTCGGGCGTCAAGTGGGTCCAGATTGCCTCTTTCGACCGCAAGTCTTGGCGTTGCTGCGGGGTCATGTGGTCCCACTGACTGAACTGCTGGCGAATCTTGGCCTGTTTATCCGGCGAAAGATTCTGGAAGGCGCGGCTGTTCTGGAGGACGCGGTCGCGCTGCCCCGGCGACAGGTCGCGCATAGTATCGACCCACGGGCGTGCGGAGCCCACGCCAAGCTGCTGCCGCGGATTCAGATTTGCTCCGCCATTTGGCCGATACGCCTTGTTGTAATTTGCCTGCGGCGCCACATGCGATTGCGGGGCGCGGTTATTCTGGTTTGCCGGGGGATGATTGGGATTTGCGGGCGGCCGGTCTGCATTGTGATTCTGATTTTGCGGATGCACGGGAGCAGGAGCGGGCGCCGGATGGCTTTGCGGGGGACGATCGGGATGGGCTTTCTGCGCGGACGCGTGACCGGGCACGGCGGCACAAGTGGCCACTCCCAGAACGATCACCCCGAATTTGAGTCTCGTGCGCATCTCCGTCTGATTCCCTGGTTCCCTTCCGGCCTGTAGACCGGCGTTACAACCGTTACATCGGCTGCTGCGTGTCTGAAGCCTGGTCAGCCTGCACAGGCGCCGGCAGTTCCTTCAATGGCTCAAAGTTGGAGATAACGTCGTGATCTTCCAGGACCGGCAGATCCTCCATCATCTGTTCATCGGCCACTTGCGGGTCATTTCCCCAAGGCAACACGGGTGCGTGCTGACGTTGAGAGAAACCAAGCCAGAGAGCGGCAACCAAAAGTGCGGAAGCGGCAAAGGCCACCCGCGGCGAAATCCGCAACCACGCCCACCAGCTTTGCTTGACCGGCTCCGCGGCTACAAGCGCATGGACACGCGCATCGAACGCGGGCGAGGGTTCGATCACCGGCAGCTCATCCAAGAGCCCGGAGACGGCGCGGAATTCCTGCACGCGCAGTTGGCACGTTGTACATGCCGCCAGATGCTTTTCGACATCCAGCCGTTCGCTTTCCTTCAACCGGCCATCGATGAAACTGAGGATCCGGTTTTCCATTTTTTCGCAACTCATAACGGCCTACTTTCCCTACCCATGGTTCTTGACTTGCTGCGCGACAAGCGGGGCTAGTTCCACTCGAAGCGACTCATACGCGCGGAAGAGCAGCGATTTTAGCGCGCTTTCCGAGCAACTGAGAATCTTGGCAATCTCCGCGTAATCGAGCTCCTGATATTTATGGAGCAGGACCGCGGCGCGCTGCTTTTCCGGCAGCTTATCGATGGCGTGACGAATCATATTCTTTCGCGCGTCTTCGACGAGATGCTGCTCGATATTCGGATGTTTTTCCGGAATATCCAGCGGCCGTTCGTCGCCGTCTTCAGCATCCATAGTGACCGGCGCATCGATGGAAACCTCCAGCTTCTGGTAGCGGTTATCGCGGACCGAGTTGAGCGCCAGATTAGTGGCGATCCGGAAGAGCCAAGTGGTGAACTTGGCGCTCGGTACGTAATCTTCGCGAGCGCGATAAACGCGCAGGAAAACATCTTGGGCGAGATCTTCCGCCTGCTCTCTGTTGCGCACCATGCGGAACAGGAAGTTGACGAGTGGAGTGCGATAGCGGTGCAATAGAAGCTCAAAAGAAGCTTCGTCACCAGCTTTCACGTCCAGCATTAGTTGGACGTCGGTCCTGGCCATAGCACCCACACTGTAGCAAACACATTTGTTCTCAGAAAGTTGCGGCTTGGGGGCCAGGCGCAAGGAAGGTACGAGCCGGGTGTTGTGGAACGCTCAGACGTTAAATAAAAGCTTTAGAATCAGCATGCTGGCCACGCCGACGAAAACGAGGAAAGCCACCCTCCAATTGGGCTCGCGGTTGACTTCGGGAAGCAGGTCCGTGGCCGCGACGTAGACGGTTACGCCACCAGAAAGCGGCAGGGCATATCTGAGCTGGCTCTGGAGAAGGCTAGTGAGAAACACGCCAGCGAGCGTGGCTGCGCCCAGAAGGCCGGCGGCACGAACGGCGTTGCGTTTGCCTTGTCCGCTGGCGAGGACAACGGAAGCGATGGTGAATCCTTCCGGCAATTTATGGAGGAAGACGGCGACGAAAATAACCATGCCGAGCCAGGTGGAGACGAGGAAGCCTGCGGCGATGGCAACGCCGTCGAAGAAGGTGTGAATGGCCATGCCGAGGAGAACCGTGCGGCGCGCGTGGTGGCCGTGCATCTCTTCGGTGTGCGTTTCTTCGCCGAAGTGAAAATGGGGCGCGATGGTGTGTTCGAAAAGATGAATGAGGAAGTAGCCGATCAGGACGAAGAGCAAGGCGTTTTCGCCGGCGAGGTGAACGGATTCTGGAATGACCTCGACGAAGGCCACGCTGAGCATGTAACCCGCGCCCAACGCGAGGAAATATTGCAGGTACTTGCGCGTCCATTCGCCTCGAACCACGAAATAGCCGCCGAGAACGTTGCCAGCGGCGGCGACCAGGCCAAGGAGAGCCGCGAGCGCGATTCGAAATAGAAGTTCGTGGGGCATGAAGAGAGTGGTCAGTTCTAGTAAGTTTTAAGTAATCCTGAAAAAGAAAGCCATTCGTTACTCTTCCAAGGTTTTGCGTAAGACGCAGGATTCGGAACTAAAAACTTCGAACTCATTACTATGAACTCTCTTATCCGCTGTGGCGGAAGAGAATAACATCACCTTCCTGGACGATGTAATCTTTCCCTTCGAGACGGACCTGGGCTTTTTCTTTTGCGACGGCGATGCTGCCGGCGGCGAGGAGATCCTGGCAGCGAACGACTTCCGCACGGATGAAACCTTTTTCGATGTCACTGTGAATTTCGCCGGCCGCCTTGACGGCTGTGGAACCCTTGCGAATGGTCCAGGCGCGCACTTCAGGCTCGCCCGCGGTGAAGAAAGGGAACAGGCCCATCAGATCGTAGGTCGCGCGGATCATGCGATTGAGGCCGGGTTCCTTCAAACCGTAGGAGGCTAGAAGCTCAGTGGCTTCTTTCTCGTCCATCTCGGCGAGTTCGGCTTCCAGGCGTCCGCAGACAGCGACGACCGCGGTGTTGGGACGGCCTTGCAGCGCGGACAGTTTGTGCTTCTCGACGGCCTTGTCCATCTCGGCAGCTTCGTCGTCGCCGAGATTCAGCACGTACAACATGGGACGCTGGGACAAAAAGAGAAAGCCGCCGATGGGCTTGCGCTCTTCGGGGGTAAGTTCGAGCTCTCGGAGAGGCTTTTCGGCTTCGAGGTGGGCTTTGCACTTTTCCAGAACAACTTTTTCGAGCTCGAACTGTGGATCCTTCTTTTTCTTCAAATCTTTTTCGAGGCGCTCCAGGCGCTTGGTGATCTGCTCATGGTCGGAGAGGATGAGTTCGAGGTCCAGGTTGGTGGCGTCGCGGAGCGGATCGATTGTGCCTTCAGAGTGCGGCACGCGGGGGTCGTCAAAAACGCGGATGACGTGGGCGATGGCGTCGACATCGCGGAGGGTGGCAAGGCTTTCTCGCATGCGCTCTTTTTGGACGCCGGGAAGATCGACGTACTGCACGGAGGCGTAGGTGATTTTCTTGGGATTATAAAGTTTTGCGAGCTCCAGAAGGCGTGGCTCGGGAACTTTTGCGACGCCCACGTGCGCGGTCTGTGCTCCCTTGGCGTCAACATTCGCCTTGGTCAAGATACGGAACAGAGTGGTTTTTCCTACCTGGGGCAATCCAATAATGCCTGTTTGCATGAATCTAGAGATCCTTAACTGGCGATGCGTTGTCAGGAGATTGGTTCAGGAAGAGAACCACCGGTGACAGTGCGCTAATTTCGATCAAGCAATCCTACAATTTTAGCATATCGGTTCGCTGTGCCGTTCGCGCCGGACAGCCGGGCCGTTTTGCCGCTTACCAAAACGACTGACGTGTATTATCTTTATTCGCCGCTGGGCATCGGCCATCGATGACGGTACACATTCCACCCATGAAGCTGGCTTTTGATCTTAAAGAAGCGCTGCGCCATTTGTGTGAGCGCGACGAACAGCTGAAACGGCTGGCGGCGGACACCGCAGCGTTCCAGATCGATGTGGAAGCAGGACAATCGCCCTACGAAGTGCTTCTGGAAGCCATCGCGTATCAGTCCATTTCCGGCAAAGCGGCGGCGACGATCTATGGGCGGATCAAGGCGCTGGGAGAAAATGGACGGCCGCCCACGCCTGAGAAGATGCTGAAGATCCCGACGGCGAAACTGCGCAAGGCGGGCTTGTCTGGCGCGAAGGCCGCGTCGATGAAAGATTTGGCGAAGAAGGCGCTGGCAGGAGTTGTGCCGACCCACGACGAAGCGTTGGAACTTTCCGACGAAGAATTGGTTGAGCGGCTGGTGTCTGTGCGAGGAATCGGCGCGTGGACCGTGGAAATGTTCCTGATTTTCCGGTTGGGTCGCCCGGATGTGTTGCCCATTCACGACCTGGGCGTGAAAAAAGGTTGGTCCGTTGCGTATGGCAAGAAGCACATGCCGACGCCGAAAGAATTATTGAAATTTGGCGAGCGCTGGCGGCCGTACCGGACAGTGGCAAGCTGGTACATGTGGCGCGCATTCGAAAAAGCGGGTTACGCCTTCACAAACAAAATCCGTGCGCGAAAACCGCGTCGCAAGAAAGGTAAGACGAGCCAGAAGCGCAATGGCAGTTGAGTCTAAACCCTCGCGAGCGTTTCCCTGACGAGCAAGAAAAATCCGGCGAAACCTAGGAGGAGGACGGCGCCTTCGTAGGCTACGGAGATGTGGTGCAGGCGGTTGAACTCGACGCGGCGCGGATCGTCGTCGGGGGTGTTTTGGACGGAGACCATTTGTTTTTTCAGGCGCTCCATGCGGTTGCTGACGGTGAACTGGGATGCCGCAGTCAAGATAACCATGAGGACCACGCAAAGGGCAGCGACGTTTGTGAAACTGGCGAAATCGCGGGTGCGCACAAGCCGAGCCACCAGGAACAGCAGGCTTAGGAAAATGCCCGCAAAATGAAGACGTGTAAGAGAATAGCCGACCATCATGCCGGCGGCATCGCGGTTGCCAAGAATGGAAAACGCGCCTGGAGCCACTACGAAACTCAAAAACACGTCTCCGCCGAGCCACAGGCCGAGACTTAAGAACTCGATCCCGCGCAGAAATGTCTGCATGCGGCCACTATACAAGAGGCCTGCCCCAGCGACCAAATAGCAAAAAGGTCACAAAAGCCGCAGGATCGTAGCACAGTTGAGCGGAAGTATGTGGGAGAATTCAAAGGAATGGTGGGCGATAAAGGATTTGAACCTTTGACCTCTCGCGTGTGAGGCGAGCGCTCTAACCGCTGAGCTAATCGCCCGTCTGAAACGGGTGGGATGTTGCGATTAGCGCGAAACGCGGGAGCAACACCCTTCATCTATTTGTAACAGGAAGACTAAGGGTTTTCAACCGATGCCGACTGTCACTTCTCAAGTGGTCACACAGCTGCAAAGATCGATCGCGCGCGAGATTTTTGGGAAGGAAGACGTCATTCAGCTGGCGTTGATCACGCTTTTGGCGCGAGGGCATCTGTTGATCGAAGACGTTCCGGGTGTGGGCAAAACCACACTGGCGCAGGCGTTGGCCAAGTCGTTTCATTGCACATTTCAGCGCATCCAATTTACTTCGGATTTATTGCCAAGCGACGTGCTTGGCGTGAGCGTGTACAACCCGGAATCCCGTGATTTTGAGTTTCGCTCTGGCCCGATTTTCGCAAACGTGGTTCTGGCGGATGAGATCAACCGCACCACTCCGCGCACACAGTCGGCGCTTCTGGAAGCAATGAATGAAGCGCAGGTAACCGTGGATGGGCGCACGCTGCCATTGCCGCAACCGTTCCTGGTGATTGCTACGCAGAATCCTGTGGAACATCACGGCACGTATCCCTTGCCGGAATCGCAGCTGGATCGTTTTCTGATGCGCATCAAGATGGGTTATCCGTCGCATGAGACGGAACGGCAGATTCTGCGCAGCCGGACAACGGACCATCCGATCGTGGACCTGGAGCCGATCGCGGATGTTTCCGATGTGCTAGTGATGCAGGAATCGGTGACGCGCGTGAAGGTGGATAGCAGCTTGCACGATTACGCACTGGAAATTGTGAATCGCACACGCAAATCGGACCAGCTGGCATTGGGCGTAAGCCCGCGCGGGACACTGATGCTGCAACGCGCCGCGCAAGCACGGGCGTTTCTGGAAGGCCGGGAATATTGCTTGCCCGACGACTTCAAGCAGCTGGCGGTGGCGGTGTTTTCGCATCGCGTTGTGGCCAGCACGCGTCAAGCTTCGTTGCAGAAAAAGTCGGAGACCACGGAAACGGCGCTCCGCGAGATTGTCGATTCCGTCCGCGTACCCCTGTGAACCTGCGCACATCGCTCGCGAACATCTGGGAAAAAACCGACCGGCCGGGAGTGCGCGCATTTTTTCTTTCGATGGCCGCGCTTGCCGTGGCATTTGTGCTGGCGCTGTATTCGGGAGCCGCAGCGCGCATTGGCAATCTGGCGCTGGCCAGCGCGACTGCCATGTCCGCGCTGTTGGTGGCGGGATGGGTTGGGATCACATTGGTGCCGGTGCTGGCAAAGCGCACACCACTGCGCTGGATCAGCTACCGGATGGAATACCGGCTTCCGCTTGAGGGCTGGATTTATATTGGCGGAATCGTGTTAGTGGCGCTGGCGGCCATCAATACCGGCAACAATTTGTTGTTCCTGATTCTTGCTTGCCTGATTGCGAGCATTCTGATGTCCGGGATACTGTCGTCGATCACGCTGGTTGGCGTGGAATTGAACCTGGAGCTGCCAGAACACATTTTTGCGCGCCAAACGGTGCGCGGCGTGGTGGAGCTGCGGAATGAAAAAGAGACGCTGCCGTCCTTTTCCTTGCGAGTGGAAGGAACGAAGAAAAAAGATGCGCCGGCGGCTGTGCTGCTGGCGACACCGGTTTATTTTCCGTATGTTCCGAGACGCGCGACCGTGAAGCAGATTGTGCCGTTGCGATTTGCGCGGCGCGGGCTATACCGGCAAGAGGCATTCCGGATCGTCACGCGTTTCCCCTTTGGATTTCTGCAAAAAGCGCGCCGATTGGACAGCGTTTCCGAGGCGCTGGTGTATCCATCCGTGGACGCTACTCCCGAATTTCTGGAAGTGCTACCGGGCATTCAGGGTGCGATCGAGAGCCTGGCGAAAGGGCGCGGGCAGGATTTGTACGCGTTACGCGACTACTTGCCGAACGACAGCGCGCGGCATGTCCACTGGAAAGCTTCGGCGCGCCTGGGCTCGCTGATGGTGCGGGAATTTGCGCGCGAGGATGATACGCGTGTGGTGCTGGTGCTCGATCCACATAGCGAAGCGGCGCGGACGGGCGCCAGTGCCGACGAAAAGGACCTGTTCGAACGAACCGTGGAATTGTGCGCGGCCATCGCGTGGAGCTTTCACGAAGGCGGCGCGCTGATGGAATTTCGCAGCGCGTCGGCCACTGTTCCCATGGCCGCGGCGACTGAGAATATTTTTGCGGTATTGCGGCAACTGGCGGTGGTGGAGGCGCTTGCCGTCGATGCGAAGCAGCACCGTCTGACGGAACTGGCCGCCGAGGCGGCATCGTTCAAGATCATCGTGACATCGCAGCCACGAGGATCGATCCCCGCGGAAGTTTGGAATTCCTCGTATGTAGTGTTCGCGGAAGAATTCGCCGATTAAGTTTCCCTGTTGAAAACCGGTTCGACTGTTCGGGTGGTTCGCTTGTATCTATGCGAAACTATGCGAACACTATGCTGACTGGTCCGGCACGGTCGCGCTTTCGAAAGAAACTGCTCGCGTGGTTTGCAGAGTTTCAACGCGACCTGCCGTGGCGGCGCACGAAAGATCCCTATCGCATCTGGCTTTCGGAAATTATGCTGCAGCAGACACGCGTGGCAGCGGCAATCCCCTACTACGAGCGATTTCTGGAACGCTTCCCCGACGTTGGCGCTTTGGCGGACGCGCCGGAAGAGGAAGTGCTAAGGCAGTGGGCGGGGCTCGGCTATTACTCTCGCGCACGGAATCTGCAGAAGGCTGCGCGGCAGATCACGGCGGAACATGGGTCGAGATTTCCGGACGCTGCGGAAAAGGCGGTGGCACTTTCGGGAATCGGCGCGTATACAGCGGCGGCAATTCTGAGCATTGCGTATGGAAAACAATTAGCCGTACTTGATGGCAATGTTGCGCGGGTGATTGCGCGACTTGGGGCAATCCGCGGGGATTTGCGAACCGCTTCCCGCTGGCAGCAATTGCAAAAGAGCGCGGATGAGTTGCTGGCGCCGGATGCGCCGGGCGATTGGAACCAGGCGATGATGGAACTTGGCGCAACGATATGCACGCCGCGGTCGCCGCAATGCCTGCTTTGCCCCGCGTCTGAATCTTGCGAAGCAAGGAAGTTGGGTTTGACGGACGTGATCCCAGAGAAGCGCGGCAAGCGGGCGGCGGTGGAAATTATGCTGGCGTCTCTAGTGACGGTCGATCCACAGGGGCGCACGCTGCTTCTTCCGCCTCCATCTGCTGATGGGAAATCGGCGACAGCAGAGGATGTAACCGTTCTGCTTTCGCGGATGTGGCACTTCCCTACCATTCAGGTGAAAGGGGACGCCACGCGGGAACTTCGCGCCTTTGCGAGAAAGTTTTCCCTCTTGGACCATAAGTCGAGAGTCAGGTTGCTTGCGTTGCGGAAAGTGCGTCACGCGGTGACATACCGGCAAATCACGTTGCTGCCGTTTCGCGTGGATGTCTTGAAATTGCCGGTGGTAGCGGGAACCAAGGCGTTACCGCTGTCGGACCTGTCGGCCGTGCCAGTGTCTAATTTGACGCGCAAGGTGGCGCGGGCGGCCCTTTCGCCTGAGGAAAGCACTCGGAAAAACCTAAGCGCGCTAACGATTTCGCTGCACTACTGACACAAGACCTGCGTGTAACTTCCAAACCTCGAACGCCAAGGGGTGACCCCGGCGGGACCAGTCCATTCGTACGGTTATCTTTTGGGCCGGGCGCCGAGGGCAAACGTTGCCAGGATGCTATTCTGAAAATCGCACCATGGCCCCTTCCATAACCACACCGACCCCTTCCCTGCCTGCGGACCGTTTTTACCGCACGGCGCTGTTTTTTCTGGTGTTGACCTCTGTGATGACACTGGTGGGCACCGGTAAGCTGGATCTAGTTACCACGATCCTTGCGCCAGCCCTGGTGTTGTACAAGGGACTGCGTTGGTGGCGAGGGCACTCGCCGGAATTGAAACAATCGTTGGCCACACGGTTGGGTATCGCATACGTTTTCGTGTTCCCGATCGACCTGTTGTTTGTATCGCGCATGCTGGCTTCGGACGCGCCAAATCCAGGGCTATACGCCGGGCTGCTCGCCGTAGTGCACTTCCTGTTGTTTGTGACGATTGTGCGGCTGTACAGCGCAGCCACCGATCGCGATGCGTTGTTCCTTTCGATGCTGGCGTTCGCCAGCGTGCTGGCGTCCGCGATTTTCACGGTGGACACGTCTTTCCTGATGTTCTTCGTGGTTTTCCTGGTGTTTGCGGTGGCCGTGTTTGTAGGCCTGGAAATCCGGCGAGGCGCAACCGGGGCCGTGTTTCCACCGCTGGGTGTCGATCTTGGCCGAGAGCGGAAATTTCATCGAGCGCTCTTTCTGGCGGCGCTAAGCGTGTCGCTGGGTGCGGTTGTGATCGGGACCGTGCTGTTTTTTGTGTTCCCGCGGTTTAGCGCGGGGTATTTCGCGCGCACCGGCCTGCAGCCATCGTTGATGAGTGGCTTCACGGACGATGTTGAGCTGGGGCAGATCGGCGAGATCAAGAAGAACAGTACTGTGGTGATGCGCGTGCAAACGGGCGCGCCGGTGAACTATCCCCTGCTGCGCTGGAGGGGAATCGCGCTGACAAATTTCGACGGGCGCCGGTGGTCGTCGCCGGAAGCGAAATTGAAAACAAAGCAGCCCGAACCAAGCGGCTGGATCTCGTTGGCAAGCCGGTCACAGTTGGAGAGGCGTCCGGCGGTTCAGGTGGAATTTGTGATTTTGTTGCAACCGCTGGCGAGCGACACTTTGTTCGCACCCGCGCGGGTGATGGTGCTGCGCGGAAACTTTTCCGGCGAAGCGGGAACATATTATGGCTCGGTGCGGCACAGCTTTGTGAATGTAGACTCCACCGGATCGATCTCCAATCCATTCCACAATTTTTCGCAAGTTCGCTATGAGGGACTGTCGCTGCTGCCGGTTGCGCGCCCGGCCCAGGCTCGTTCTGCGGGAACGAATTACCCGAACGACATTCGCCAGACTTATTTGCAATTGCCGGACAAACTCGATCCGCGCGTACCGGAACTCGCGCGAAAAATCGTGGGGACCGCCGACAATCCCTACGATCAGTCGCTGGCAATGGAAAGTTATCTGCGCACGAATTTCGCTTATACGCTGAACTTGACAGGGAAACCCGGTGCGGATCCACTGGCGCACTTTTTGTTTGAGACCAAGGCTGGGCACTGCGAGTATTTCGCAACGGCGATGGCGGTGATGCTGCGCACGTTGGGAATTCCTTCGCGCGAAGTAAACGGGTTTTTGCCGGGCGAATACAATGACGTTGGCGGAGATTATATTGTGCGCGCCAGCGATGCGCACAGCTGGGTGGAAGCGTATTTCCCCGGCAGCGGATGGGTGACGTTTGATCCAACGCCGCCTTCAAACGATGTGGCTACCGGGCTCTTGTCGCGGATGGCGTTATACGTTGACTGGTTTCAGTTGACCTGGAACGAATGGGTGATCAACTACGATTTCTCGCATCAAATCGCGCTGGCGAGGAATGTGGGACAAGCTTCAGCAGACTGGAAAGAGCAGTTGCGGAGGAAGTTCCAGCGGCTGCAAGACCACAGCATGGAGCGCTTGACTGACTGGCAGCGATCACACGAATTGCTACGCTTCGCGTTTCCCGTTTTGCTGTTGCTTTCGCTGGTGCTTCTGAGGCTGGGTTGGGTACGGGCGTTGTTCCGGTGGCTGAGACTGGCGTGGCTGGCCCGCTTGCCGGAAGCGCAGCGAAACAATCCCGTGATCGCTTCGCGGCTGTATTCGGAGTTGCTACGGTTGCTGGAGAAGCGAGGATTCCCTAGGAAAGAAACGGAGACTGCGTTGGAGTTTGCCGCTTCGATTGGCTTACCGGGGGGATTGGCCTCGGTGGTGCAGGAGTTCACGGATTTGTATGCGCGGTCACGGTTCGGTGGTTTGCCTTGCGATGCGTTCCGATTGCGGGCGTTGTTGGAGCAAGTGAGGTCCGCGCCTCGGTAAGGAAACCAAGATCCCACAGGTAACAGCGTCATGTGGGGCACACCGAAAGACCACACGGCAAGAGGACCCAAGCCCCACCCTTCGCCAAAGGCGCTCAGTGTGGGGCACCAAGGAAAGAAGTGCGGGGGAAACTGGACGGGGCCGGTG
>Ga0210383_10004298_pt1 | contig 12632 bp, 10 predicted proteins | sample IncBWC14OmetaG_FD_160072 | JGI IMG/M metagenome (GOLD analysis project Ga0210383, IMG submission 160072) | Forest soil microbial communities from Barre Woods Harvard Forest LTER site, Petersham, Massachusetts, United States - Inc-BW-C-14-O ...
TAGCTGTGTATCTTTCCCGCGCCATTTGATTTGCTTCGGCGGTTGCGGTGTGCTGATGCCAAGGCGCGCAAGCTCGTCTACAACTGGGTCATGCGTGGCCGTGGTGAAGGGGAATGGATTCGCGCCACCGAGGTTAGAGGCGGGCCGTTGTACGGTGTGGCCGGTAAGATCCAAGATTGGCGGGGCTGCGGAAGTAAGGCCAGGGATGCGTGATTGAATTGCCTGCATCGCCGTAGTTGGCCTGCGGATGGTTCTGTCAATGCCTTCCGCGACGTTGGCAACGCCAGCGGGCACCAAACTGCCAGCTTCGCGGTTGATGAAGCTTTGCGCTCTGCCGCCTGCGGGGTCATGAACGGCCTGCAACAAGTTGGCCAGGGTCCCCATGAATGGCATGTCATCTAAATTACGCATGATGTGCTTGACGGCCGTGTCAGCCTTCGATTGCGTTACCACTTCGCTGTCGCCGTGCTGCATGCCATGTACTGTGTCAGCAACGAGACCAGCGGCCAGACCAACCGGCTCAAATCGGCGGTAAGAAAAATAACGGTCACCGACCTTTAGGCTGTAGGGCGACCAGCCTGTGGCGCGTAATGTTTCTTCCTTCCTGAAGTCGGTAGGTCCGCCACCCGTGATGTGACCAGAGAGCGCAAGGGCCGCAAGAGATGCAGCAATGGAGCTACCAACCAAGCCGCGCGCAGTCGCATCCACGTCACCTTTCGCGATGCCGTTCAGTAGCTCGTAAGGTGACACGTGCGTGAGTGTGGCCTTCACTAGATTGACTGGTGTGCGATAGAAGGGGAACAACCACTTGCCTGGGGCAACACTCTTCATCGACTCCGGTAGCCACGCGGCACTCGGCTTGGTCGCAATAGCCTGTCCAATCTTCTCTGCGAATGGGCCAAGGCGAGACTGGAATGTATTGTGTGTGGCCAATTCGTGGGCCGACTCTTGCATGGCCACGGTGGGGTGGTGCGCTATGTGTTCTTGGCGAGCATAGAACGCATCGCCTTCCAGACCCTCGATTAACGCCTGCCGCGCCGCGAGCGAGTTTATTTCGCCCAGGTAGTTGCCCGCATACATCCAGTCCGTCAGCCGCGACATAGCTGCAGATGGAGCGCGCACAACCTGTCCTAGCTTCCCCTTTATAGCCTGCTGGGAGGCGCTCTCGAAGCCAGGGCTGCCCGCTAGCTTGAACTCGCCACTAAGGATGGGCTTGGCATGTTCGGCTAACGCTGTCGCCATTCCCTTTGCATACCACCATGACTCGGCGGCGAAGCGATCTGGTGAATCCTTGAACCTCGCTGCGGCACCTGGCACCTTACTTAGTCCTGCCGCAACTAGCTTTTTCGTCGCCTCCATCGCTGCCATTGCCGCTTCTGATGCGGTCTTCACGATGATGGTGTGGGGGCTACTTAACAGCGAGTTGCGATAGTACTCGAAGAGCTTATCCAGCGTGGTAGAGGGTTTGATCTGCTCAACGAATTCGTTAACGCGGCGCACGCTGGCTGGATCGGTGGGATCGAGCCGAGCGATTAACTTCGCCGCTGCTGCCTGCGTCTTCTCTGGGAGCTTGGCCATGACATCGGCAATCTTTGATTGTGGTAGATCCGATTGGTCGATACGAAAGCTACCAAGCGCGCGACCGGATTCGGCCCTGACTCCGGCGACCTGTTCCTGTAGCGCCTTATGCGTGGAGAGTGACCGAGTAAATGCGTCCAGGTCACCACCTGCGGCGGCATCCTTTGCGCGGCTTATCACAGCATCGTTGCTCGCCTTCAGCAGCGCCCGTGCCGCGACCAATTCCTCGGCATTGAATGCTTGACCTTGGCGACGAGCAATCAGGTCTTCTACGGTCATGCCCAGATCGGACGCGAGCGCCCGCTGACCTTCGAGAGTGATCACGGCTTCTGCGCGTGGATCGAGGTTGGACTTGATGTGATCGGATGCACGTGCGAGCGCCGCGTCGATATCGCCACGCGTCTTAATGGTCGCTGGGTCCACACCCGCTTGCTTGAGCATGTCTGAGTTGTCGATGATGCGCTGAACACCATCCGCTAGGATTGAATCGCGAGAGACGACCGGCACGTGATCGTCGCTGACCACACGCGCGCTACCTGGGTTGCGGTAGGCGGCGATGTCGGTGGGTCCCGTAGTCCTAGCTTCGGCGTCAGGCGGAACAGGTGTCACGGGATACTTACCAGCAACTTCGGCAGCACGTCCACGGCTCTGTGTTTCGATTCCTGCCAGCGCCGGGTCCACGATGTGAGTCGGTATATCAACCACCGGCCGCAGCACCGTGTCACGTTCCAGAAGATCGTGGGCAGCGGCACTGGAATCAACCACGCGAACGTGTGGCACTTTGCCGGGCTCATGCAACACATCCGCTAAGGGGGAGTCGGCACGCGTTGGAACTTCCCGCACGTGCGATGGAGCTTCAACCTTTCCCACGCTCTCTGACACACCCTTCGCAGTGAACAGCGCACTGACGCCGGTCTTAGTGCCGAGTTCCCAGCGCTCTTCCGGAGTCAGCCGGTCCCAGTTGTCGTAAAGCTCCTTTGCGCCCTGATAGGTCTGAACGCCCATCTGGGTCGTGAAGCCACGCGCGATCAACTTTTGCAGTGCAGGCCGTGCCGCCGACGATGCGAAGAAGGGCCAGCTACGAGGATCGGCCAACGTGCCACCGACGATCGCACCAGCACCGCCAGCGACTCCCATAGCAGCGGGATGTTCACGCTCTGCCCGCTTCTCTGGGCTTTCCAAGCTGGGCTTCGGTCCATACGGTGATGGCATTGTGGCGTTGAGATAGTCGCCGCCATGCTGTAGTAATGTTCCGCCTGTCACCACATCACGGCCAAGGTTCCGACCGAAGTCCTCGCCAGCGTCCTTCATGCGGTTTAGTGGATCAACACCGTACTTCTTAGCAACAGCCAGGGCAGGCATCGTGGCATCGGGCACAGCTTCACCACCACCCTTACCAGTAGCAGCGGCCCGCAAGAAGGAGCCAGCGCCGGAGACGGCCGATTTGATCCTGTCCCACACGCTAGGCTCTGGAGCCGCACCGGTCGTGCCTTGGCCACCAGTGAAGAAGCGCGCATTAGGGTCGTGGATGGGAGCGGCAACCACATCACTGAAAGACGCGATGCGGTTGGGGGCTATGTCATCGAACGATGCAACATTCTTCCGCGCAGACGTGGCGGGAACGATGTCATCGAACGATGCGACGTTCTGCTGTGGAGCTATGTCACTGAATGAGGCGGTTGGCATTTATCGGTTGCAGTCCTTAGTAAGTGAAGCCCTTGCCGTCTGGGTTGATTCCCTTAATGGTGACGGTGCGCCCGTCCCTTAACGTCACGCTGTCGCCAACCTTATGTTGAGCGCCCGCCGTGGGCGTGCTAGGCTGCGCATTCTTGCCTGCCGTGGGCGTGATCGAGCCGTTGAGCGCCATGATCTGGTCTTCGTATGATTTCTGCGCGGCACCCTTTGCCATGTTCAAGTCAGCGAGCGCGTCCTTCTCGGGCTTGTCACTCTTTTGGTACGCGGTTTCGGCCTTAGCCAGTGCGGTCGCTTTGTCTTTTTCTACCGCCCTGAATTGGGCCGGTGTACCACGCTTACCAGCGGCAGCACCCTTGGCCTTGTTTGCAGCGGCTTCGCGCTGGTCGGCCTGCGCCTTTTGGTTTAGGTTCTTGAGGTTCGTCGTGAAGAGGTTGCTTACAGCATCGAGAGGCATGGTGTAAACGTGATCTTCTTGATCTTTCGGGATGAGCTGATAACCGACGAGGGTGTTAATGTCCTTGCCGGTTTTGTGGATTGGCACTTTGTATAGGTTCTCGGGTACGTCAACGACCTTGACCATGGTGGTCATCGTCAAGTTCGCCGGGTTGCCGCTGGCGTCCAGCCAACCTTTCCCCCGTACATACTCAATATCACCAGCATCGTGCAGGTCTACAAAGTGCCGAACAGTCCCAGGCGAGCCGAATAGCACACTGGAATCTTTGGTGATTGCGTCACTAATGTCACGCGCACTGTACTCGCCGTTCGCCGGAACCTGGCCGTTTACGGGAATTTGCGCGGGACGACCGCCTGCATCTTCAATGGTCTTCATATAGATGCGAGCTGCTTTGTTCTTAGCATCGATCGCTTCTTGGTCGTGAGCTTCCTGCAGGTGATGGAACGAAACAGTCTCCGCGACTAAGTGTGCAGTACTGGCCTGGTGGAAGAGATGCTCATCGGCTGCCGCCTGCTCCTCCTGCGACATCTTCTTTCGCCGGTCAGCTTGCGCCTGGGCCTGCTGAGCCTGCTGATCGCGAAGCTGCATGCCTGCCACACCACCAGCCGCGAGGCCGCCGATGGCTCCATGACCTTCCTTGAGCCCTGCCGATGCGCCAAGAAGGGCTCCAGCCAACAGTGAGCGAAAGATCATTCCGGGAGTCTGCTTGATTGGTTGGCCAGTGTCGGGGTCTAGCTCGCGCCCGAACAGGAACCCCGTCACTTTACCCAACGCAGTGTGGTGCTGGTCTACAGCCTGCTGCGGCGTCGGACGCGGCTGCTGCTGAGGGAATCCAGACGGAGATAGACCTGGCCCCTGCCGCGAGTTCAACGGTGCGTCTTGAACCTGCGGCGGCGGCGGTGTTTGCTGCGGAGGAGCTGGCTGTGCTGGCGGCGAGCCTGCTAAGACTTGTCCTGGTGTGCTTTGTGTTTGTGGGTCTGGCATGTAACCTCGTGCAGCTTGGCTGCGAACTATGAAGTGAGAAGAAAGGAGACGGGCGGCTGATCGCAACATCACACCGCCCTAGCGCAGCCTGGCCAAGTCCCGAGTTTGGCGCTGCGATCTTGAATGAAGGGTGGAGACGCCGACCGCGATGCATCTCCGCCCATGACCACACTCCCAATCAGCGTGGCTTCGGCCGGTTAGCCGAAAGTTATACAAGGCGCGATCGAGCAGATGGCGATCACGCCCCGATTCAGCCGATGCTACCGACGCGGCTGAAGGTTAAAGTGTTAGTTGAGGCGACGTTTCCGCCGGTGCCGCTTGATCGCGACCCAGTGCAGATTGCCAACCTCGAAATGGCCGTCAAGGTCTATGCGGCGCAACCAGTGGTCGTCGCTGGGCTTATCACCCACCTCTGCGTAGAAATCGATGAAGCTGTCGAAACGGAACTCAATGCCACGGTCGTGAAAGGCACAGGCTCGTCGATCTCGCGGATTGCGGCACCAACCGCGCTGACGTGTGTAGGCGAGATAGGCTCCGGTCGGGGTCTTCGCGCGCGATTGACCATGTCGGAGGTTCCGCGTATCGCGGAACCAGCACCCACATGATCGTGATTCACCGCTGCGAAGGTGGCGTGCTTGAACCTTAACTCTCCGGCCGCAATCACAGCGGCACAGATAGATGCGGCCGTGCCGCTTGGCGACACCAGCCTGCCGGATGACTACCAGCCGGGAGAAGCGCTCACCGCGTTGATGATGATGTCCGAGAGCTTTGGAGGCTTCAACCTGTAAGCAGCCGCAGGACCGTGTGCCGTTGGGCCGGAGCGCGTCAGACCGCACCTGGGTCAGCGCTCCACAACGGCAGCGGCAAAGCCAGTACGTTTGGCGCTCATTGCTACGGCTTCCGCGTGATAGGACCCGAAGCCGACCGAACTTGCGGTTGGTGAGGTCCATTAGGTTAGCCGCCGTAGGTGCTCGACAAGGAGCTTCAGCCAATAGTGCGCCCCTTGGTTGCGCCGGGCCGCTTCAGCGACGAGGGCAGCGAGATCGGTGGCGCGCCCAGGCTTGCTAGTGAGGGTGTCGGTAAGAGCGCCAACCATTAGGTAGCTGAGGGAGCGGGCCGAGATGTCTGGCAGGTTGACGCCTGCGATGGTGTCGGATTGTGAGGAGGGAGAAGACATGATTGAAGTGAAAAGACCGGCCAGGAGGAAGGCTGAATGCATGCCTGCGGCGGAAGCCGGTCTAGTGTTGTGCGCCCGTCTGCGCGTTCCGCCAGGTTTGGCAGAAGCCCTGTGGGAAGTTGTGACTAAAAGCCGATGACGTACAAGACATTGACGCGGGAGACCTCTAGGCAAGAATTATTACGCTGGCATGCGTAATCCCGGCCCACGCCTGGCTTGTGACAAAGACCGGAGGCGCGAACGCGCAAGCGAATGATTAAGCACAGAATGAAGCGTGCATCAAGTGAACACGCATGCCAGCGTAAAGCCGTGGAAACCGCGCCGAAGAACGTCACGGTGACCTACCACACAAAGATCAACGACTGAACTCGACCTGCTAGGGCTGCTGGAGTTCCGGCCCTGCGGTGTAATGGATGAGGCGTGCCGCTTGCTGGGAGTGGAGATGCCAGAGTTTAAGCCTGTAACGCCGGAGTGAGCCGGGGCGATCTGCTTCACCCCCGGAGCGGGGTATTGATCGCCTGGTTACAACAGTGATCCAATCATCCCCAGCAAGACAAACAGATTTGCGAGCACGCTGATGGTGATCGCCAGCCATGCCGCCACTTTGGGAAATGTGGCTAAGCCTCGCCTACGTTTCATTAGAATGACTATGCCTATCACCGTTGTAATGGGCGCGATGAAGACGAACCAATAAAGGAAGATCTCAGCGATGCTCAAATGAGGCCAGAATGGAACAATACGGTCAATCGGAAACGAAACAAGAAACAGGGCGAAGCCAAGCAACGAAGGCGCGCACCAGAGAAGTACGGACCAGACCCTGTTTTCGGTGAGAGATACTTCTTCAGAAGAAGTCATGGGCGCTTTCGAGCCTGCTGCTGGGCGAGGTTTATGCCCGGTAAATCGAATCGCTAGAGATGATAATCCATTGTTGGCGTAAGATCGATTACACTCATCGTCGGGCGGGTCGGTCAGTTCAGGCACAGCGGCATCGTCAGCTTGTACGGAATGAGCAGGGGTGCATCACTCCAGCCCCGTTCCGCCCAAGCAGCTTGAAGAACAATCCGCGCCTGTTCGATGGTGGCAAACGAGCGCGAACTCTTTAGCCCGTTACAGACTTGACACGCTGCCACGATGTTCGACGCCGAGTTGTTGAGTCGCTTTGCCCTCGGCGTGAAGTGGTCCGGCTCTGCCTTGAGCGTTACGAAGTTGCCGTCGATGAGCACCATCGAGCCGAAGAGCCGATCGCAGTACCCACATTTTTCATTCTGAGCCACCACCCGCTTGATGAGCAGATTCTTTGATGGCACCGCAGATCGTCTGCCAGGGCGAGCAACCGGCTCGTAGTCATCGAGAACGGATGATGTGCGATATGTCGGCGCAACGGGAGACTTCAGACCTAGGCGGAGTGCCGTTTCGCGTTCTCGGTCCGTTAGCCGGACTGACTGTTTACGCTTTGATACAGATAATGCTGGAGCCACGGAAAGCTCGGGAACGGGTATCTGTGTCAGATTGTCTAAATTGTCCGAACGCGGCTCTGTAAGTTCTTTGGTTTCAAGGGCTGCCGAGGACGATTTTCGGCTAAGTGTATCAAGACGCCAGATCGAGGACGGCTGGCCGTGGGTTTCCTCGGAGGCCACGCCGGTAGCTTGCCTTATTTCGACAGCGAGCGGAACAAGTTGCGGCGTCGGCGCGCTTCGCGAGGAACGGGCGGCCACATACGCTGCAAGGCCGTCGTGTTCGTTTAGGCTTTTTGTGTGTGCCTCCAGTGCTTCGGCTTTAGGCTGGGGCAAGGTTCGTTTAATAAGAGCAACAGGTGGAGGTACTTGGTTGATTGTGGTACCCGCTGCGTTCGTGATGGGCAAGGTACGGGCGTACTCATCGGCTTCCTCGTCATGGCCAGCGGTTCGTCGAGTGGCATGTATTGGTCCGGCACATTCGCCGCACAGCCAGGATAGGTTCACCTCCGGGATGGGACCGACGATGGTGCTAACCCACTTGCCACAGGCATTGCACTGATATTCAGAGCCGCGTTGTACCAGGATGCGCGATAGCTTTGGCCCGCGCGGTAGCATGCTCGTCGAATACTCCGCCATTACACCAGCACCCCTGCGCCTTTGATTTGCTGCGCATAGGCGCGAATCGAATCCTTGTACAGCCGCTCAAACTCCGCGTCTCCCATGTTGTCGAGATCCTTGGCGGTCGGCGGTGCTGTGTCCTGTGGGCGCTCGTATTGGCTGAGCAATTCACCGCGCTCGTGCTTAGCTTCGCTGGCTTGACACGCAGCCCACGCGGCCTGCATCAACATCAAAGTCAACGGCCGCCCGCCGCAGTAGCGCGCAAGGTAAGCTCGACGTTCGGGTGTGGCGTAATAGTCGTTCTGTGAATCCTCGAAGACGGCCCACACCGCGTCATCGCAGACTTGGCGGTAATCGGGGTCATTTATCAACTCAATCGTCGGCTCTTCTCCATCGAGTGCGCATTGCAGATACTCGCTGATGGCTTGATCTGCGTGGCCGAGCTGGGCAAGCCGAGTAACACGGAGGCGTTCGGTATCAGTGAGGTTGCGTGGCTGGCCAGCCGGGATCTGTAGTAAGCCCTGCTCGTCGAGCGCACGGTAGCAGCCGGTCAAGTTCTGAACGGTCCAAGCACCAACAGCAACGAGGCGGTCGATCAGCTCTTCAACGTCTCCGCCCTGCTGGCTAGTGGGCAGATGGTTGAACGCCATCACCTCCACCATGGAGTCGAGGTTGGCATTCGTTGGCAGGTAGCCAGGGCAGGCGCGCTTAAACTGCTGCGCCACGGTCTCACCTTTGCGTTCGCGTACTTCGCGCAGGTAACCTGGGTCGCCCGTATCAGTGCCGACTTGTGTGAGGGCCTCGGTGTCGGGATCTCCCACGAACGCGCGAAGATCGCTGGCGCTACGGTTAAGACCGGTGTCGTTCCACTCTCGGGCGAACTTGCTATCGTGGGTCTCGGGCACGGGCTGTGGTGCCAAAGCTGGGAAGGCGCTCAGATCAAGCTGGCCGAAATTCTCGTCCGTCCATGCGCTTTCTTTTTCGATGATGGCGCGTTGCTGCTGTGGGGTCATGCTCATGTTCTAAGTCTCCGAAGTAAAGTTGGTGCCGTTCGCGGTTGGGTCAGTCCTTGCACTCGCCCGCAAAATCGAGCAAAAGCCAGCAAATTTAGGTGATCGTCAAAAGCACTTGACAGAGGGGGTTAACATGCGGCCAAGGGAATGGTTTGAGCGTTTTCAGCCTGTGCAAAACCTCTGGAAAAGCACTTGACACGTAGTAGCAAGATTCATCCTCAGAGACGCTTTTTTCTTGGAGGATGAACATGGAAAATGAAGTAACGCCCGCCAGCGGAGGTGCTAACGAAGTTGATCTTGGCTTTAGCGCCTGGGTCGAACTTAGCGAATTGGCCGACAAGCCCAACGAGGACGACACCATCCACGTCGGCATTACCGTCAAAGACGAGGACGACACCGAAGTGGCACTTTCAACCGTTGATCCCGAGACATTGGAGATGGATGAAGCCTTCCGGGACGGCCGCTACTACACCGCCAGGTTCAACGCCCAGAAGCTGAGTCCAACCCAAGAGGAGATAGATGCCGGAGCCGGTGGCTTGAGTATCGAGGTGTACGTGGGGAAGTTCGAGAGCAGGTACACGCCACATATGGATGAAGGCGTCCAGGAGTTTGTGGAGGCGGCGATTCGTGGTGAACGGAAGCCAAACACTACTTCGGCGGCGATCTCACTTGACCGCACGGAAGAAGTCACGACGCTGATATGCAGGCTCGCCATGTGTAACCATCGTGACATCTCACAGGAACCTGAACTTGGTCAAGTGACGAAACAGCTCGAACTGCTTGCGGGGATGATTGCAGGACATGACAAGACCGCCGACCTCAGCGAGTTCGCTAGCTTACCAGGTCTACTGAATAAACTCTGCGGTCCCGCTGCTGCCACGAAGGCAGCGTAATCTCACCCCGGCCCACGTGGTCGGGCGTGGGCCGCTTTTACACTGACGGAGCACTCGACAATCATGATTACCAGAATAAGATCCAAACTCAAGTTCGGTGATCCCGGCTACATTGGCTTGCCCTATTGGCCGGAGCGCAACACAGTAATCAACATCGGCAAAGAAATTCACCCTAAGCTTGGTCCCGCCAAGAAGGAGGCGGCGCTCCTGGCAACACTGGAAGGACTGGGCATGACACGCGCGCGATACCACGAAATCTGTGAGCTGGCCATGCGGCCCTTCTACACCGATAACGGAGCGCGCAACGGCGAGATCATCATTCCGCAACGCGTCATCCAGTCATTCATCAACAACGCCAGCCAGTCAGCTCCCAAGGTAATCCCACGCATCAACTCCAAGGGCCTCACCTTTATTGGCGTGACCCTGGACGGCGGATTCCTGCGCACCGGGATGCACGAGTCCGACGCCAAAAAGTTTGAACGGTTTGTTCGTCCACCGAAAGACTCGAAGGGGAAAGGCTCAAACCAGCCCATCTGGTGCTCTAGCGATTACATCGCGGACTTCGTTGCGGCTGGAACGTTTATGGTCGATGAAGAGGTGGTCAAATGCGAAGATTTGCAGAAGCTCATGGAATATGGTGGTCGCTGGTACGGCGTGGGCTCGGCGCGCCCGCAGGGCTTTGGGAGATTCCAGGTTATAGAATGGGACGTGATGTGAACGAGCCCAATCCAGAGCGTAGCCATAGCCGAAGTCTCAGCCTATGCCGAAACTCAAGTCGAAGCCCTGAACAGGAGCCGTAGCCCAAGCATAGCCACAGCCGAAGAAGCCGAAGCCAGAGCCTAAGTCTTAGCCGGAGTCGAAGCCGAAGAAGCCACAATCAAAGCCGAAGCCATAGCCGAAGCCACAGTCATAGCCGTAGCCAGAGTCACAGCCAAAGAGGAGTTCACACCGGCTCACGCGTTTTCGGCGCGTGGGCCGCCTATTCCACCGCTGCTGCAGGGGATCGGGTTGCACGTTGTTTAGTTCAGCAGGGACGAGATGCCCGATTGTGACGGCGGGATCATCCACGGCTCGATCTTCGGCACGGCCGATGCCCGCGCGTCGTAGACTTTTCCGCCGTAGGCGAACTTACCGCTGACCACGATGATCGGGTAGAGGTTGAACATACCGCTGGCCGTGTACAGCTCGACGATAGTGAAGCCGTTAGCCCATGCGGTGGGACGATTGCGAATGTAGTCGGGATTGGTTGCACCGAGGATCGGGGCGATCCAACCGCACCACTTCTTGGCCTGGTCGATCGGGCTGACCTTGGTATAAGACTGCGGAGCGTGCGTGTGGCCTGCCAGCACATTGCTGGCATACAGCTCTACCGCCTTGCGGCTTGGAAATGCACCACCTTGGTTGCCAATGCCGGTGAGTATCTCGCCGTGAATGACGTTCAGCTTACCGAGACGTTTTGCGTGCCCTAACTCTACGATTTCCCAGCCCCGATCTTCCAGGCGCAGAGCTGCTGGCCGCTCCATCCAACCTTCAAGTTCGGGATGCTCCTCGATGAACTGTCTCTCCCAATCATCGTGATTGCCTATGACCCACACCATCTCACCAGGACGCATGATTGACTCGATCGGTTTGAGGATGTCGCGGTCGAAGTGCTCTAGGTTTGACTTGTAGGAACCGCGCTCTTTGTAGAGCGGCTTGGTGGCGTTGTGATGGGATATCTCGGCGTTATCGAACTGGTCGCCGCCGAAGATGAAGCCATGAGGCCTGATGTCGCGCATGAGCGCGAGCATAGCCATAAAGGTTGGCCGGTCGTACTGCGGGAAGTGAAGATCGTGCCCTACAACCCAACGTTGGAGTTCCATACCGCTCCTTCCAGTAACACTGCCACACGCACGGGTGCGCGCCACTTGCGGGGTAGCTTGTTACTTTCCGGGTTATTGGTTCTAGCCATCGTTGGTCTGCTTTACGGACTTGCTCGCCGATTATTTTCTCCCTCTATAAGTACTGGAATATTTGTCCCGCGACCGTCATTTAGTTCATTATGCGGACTCGGGTTGGCAAGCTGTTCAGCCTCGGCGGCAATCCGCGCGTTCCTGACCTCCCGCAGCCCACGTTCCACGGTGGTGGCGCTTACTTTTGCCTCCAGCGCTATCTGCGCCACAGCCTTTCCCGCCCTTACACCATCCACGAACTCAACCAGCCGACGCCGCTCCCAGCTATCTGGCTCCCGCTCCAGGATGATGGAGAGCCCATCCTCAAGCTGACGGACGCGCACCTGCTCACGAATCACAGAGTCCACATCTTCCTCTCGGTGCCTGCGGTAACGCTCTGCCCTGCGTTGCGCGGCAGAGCTTGGCGGTGAATCGAGGCGTGGTACGGACACAGGAATTAACGGCCTGGCTTGCGCGTGCCACAGGTCTTGAATTTCGAGCCGCTGCCGGTCGTTGAGCTGGCGGCGGGCATCCGCTGCGATGGCGTCAAGGACTGCATCCACGTTGGCCCGGCCGTACCGGTCAACGATGTGGCGGAGATTAGCGCCTGCTAGGGCCGCTAGGAACTGCTCCTGCTCGTTCACCGGCTGCGGACTTGGTCTGTACGTCGGTCGGTCTGCTTCTGTCTTCTTTCTCGTTCTGGGCATAGTCAACTCCTGGAATTCTGTCTACTGACCACGGCGAACTTGGTGGAGACTCATGCGGGCACTCCTGGAAACTCAACAGTCATTCCGTTCCTTATGTGGGGGGTAGATCCTTTTTCGATCGGTAT